>ERZ824473.3956-NODE-3956-length-13812-cov-5.155775_pt1 | contig 13812 bp, 17 predicted proteins | sample MGYA00519874_ERZ824473 | MGnify/ENA primary metagenome ERZ824473 (study PRJEB31778, sample SAMEA3449151) | human gut metagenome | biome: human gut; feature: human-associated habitat; material: faeces | place: United Kingdom | collected 2010/2012 ... | reverse complement strand
CTCACCGTTCCGTGTACCGATCGCTCGTCTGGCAGCAGCTCAGGCAGCAATCGCTGAGAAGAATGCATAAGGAATAGATTGTTCTAAATTAGTATAGATTCTAAATTTATACATTGTGTCCAAACGGAGTAATACCGACCCCCACAGATTCATTCTGTGGGGGTCTTTTAAACTCATTAACATAAAATGGGGGGAGTAATCTTGAAAAATAACAAATACGAAATCGACATGTGCAATGGCTCAATCATGGACAAGCTGATCTCGTTTTCGCTGCCATTGATGCTGTCCGGTATTTTACAGCTGATGTTCAATGCTGTGGACATCATTGTTGTGGGGCAGTTTGCGGGAAGCGAATCGCTTGCTGCGGTTGGCTCGACGACAGCTCTGATCGCTGTTTTTACGAATTTATTTATTGGAGTCTCTCTTGGAGCGAATGTACTTGCTGCACGTTTCTATGCTTCCGGCAAGCATAAGGAGATGTCTGAGACCGTGCATACCGCCATTACACTTGCTCTGGTAAGCGGTATTATTATGGCGTTCGTCGGACTGATCTTTTCCAGGCTGGCACTTGAGATCATGGGTACGCCGGATAACGTTATTGCTCATTCGACGCTGTACATGCGTATTTATTTCCTGGGAATGCCATTTTTCATGCTTTACAATTACGGTGCAGCTATTCTGAGAGCGGTTGGAGACACAAAGCGTCCGCTGTTTTATCTGATCATATCAGGGGTTGCAAATGCCTGCCTGAATATGCTTCTTGTCATTGTTTTTCACATGGACGTGGCTGGTGTTGCAATCGGAACAGTAGTTTCCCAGTGCATTTCCTGTATTCTGGTACTGCGCTGTCTGTATCGTTCGGAAGGAAGCTATCAGCTTCGTTTCTCGAAACTCACGATCAAAAGTTTTTATCTGAAACAGATCTTTCAGGTAGGAATCCCGGCAGGAATCCAGAGCACAGTCATCAATATTTCCAATGCACTGCTGCAGTCTTCCGTAAATTCCTTTGGCTCGATCGCCATGGCAGGTTATACGGCAGCCAATAATATCTTTGGATTTCTGTATGTGTCTGTCAATGCGGTTACGCAGTCCTGCATGAGTTTTACAAGCCAGAATTATGGCGTACGCAAGACGAAGCGTATGGACAAAGTCCTGATGGACTGCATCGTTTTGTCGGTTGCAGTTTCTTTTACCCTGGGATGCGGCGCGTATTTCTTTGGCGATAAATTGCTGAGACTGTATACAAGTGACCCGGATGTTATCCAGTGCGGTATTGAAATCCTTGCATACACGACAGTTCCTTATTTCTGCTGTGGTATCATGGATCTGATTCCGGGAGCACTCCGCGGAATGGGTCGCTCCGGTGTACCGATGATCCTGTCGATCATAGGAACCGTAGGAACACGTATCGTGTGGATCTTCGGATTATTTCCACACCACAGAAGCCTGTCGTTCCTCTTTATATCTTATCCGGTATCCTGGATCATCACGATCATTCTGCAGGTGATCTGCTATTATTTTGTAAGGAAAAAAGTACATAAGACGATATTAGGAATGTGACGGACCGATTAAGTCCGTCACGTTTGCTTATCAGGGAATTTCAAGAAAAGCTGCGGCCGGAGACAAGGAAACTCCGGTCAAGTTTCAGAAGATCGACAGGCATTTCAGCAACCATGGAAAGCGAAGACTCTCCGGTACCGAAATCATCCATTTCGATAAAAAACCATCTTCTCGAAGTGCATTAAGGATATGTGTGATATTATCCGTGTCATTGACGTAGGCACGTTCTATGATCTCCAGATGGAGCAGATTTCCAGGAAGATCATATTTCTGCAAAAGCTGGTCAAAAACCTCGCAGAGATCCTTTTCGTACAGATCGCCTCTGGCGACATTGATAGAGATAGGAAGGCTGCGAAGGTCAAGGTCTCTACGCTCTTTCAGGATCCGGCATGCTTCTTCCCATATGTATTTATCCACCTCGTAGATCAGTCCCTCTTTTTCAATCAGGGGGATGAACTGGTTTGGCGGGATAAATCGTGGAACAGACACCGATTTTTTCGCGGACCCGAAGTGGAAGAGGATAGGTCTCAAAATATGCAGAGACTTCTTCGTGCAGAACTTGGTAAAAATGCTGTTCTTCCGGCATAAAGATATAGAAAGTTTTTCACCTTGTTGACTCTGGAATAGTGGTAGGTAGTTGCTTCTTTTTCTCTTTTCTCAGCCCATGCATCTGCATCAGAACGGGTAAAAACGACTTTGTTAATTTTGCGTTGGAAACAAAAAGTATCAAAGGATTTCAAGATAATGCAAAAGCTTTTTTCCTTGTATCCGCTGGCGATTTTATAGTCAAGGTACAGGTTGATCTCATCAGCAAATCCAGAGTGGAATACAGGTCTGCTCATATGTCTTGCACCTCCTCATACAAAGGACTTGCAATCGGTGGTATTGGAAGTACACATTTGACCAAACTGTCAGCATCAACTTTCAAATAAATTTTTGTTGTTTCCGTACACTGATGTCCAAGAACTGTACTAATAACAGGCATGGAAACATTCTTTTTCAAAAGGTTAGTCGCAAGGCTGTGTCTTAATGAATGAGGACCATGTTTTTTCTCCTGTCAATGCGTGATATGTGCTGCCTGCATATATCTGCTGATAATAGAATGGATCGTTGGAATTGCAAGGGGCATCCCTTTGCTACATCCTTTACTTGCCACAATAATTTCAGGTGCATCCGAATCCGGTCTGCCATTTTTCGGATAATCAATAATGGCATTTCCCACCGACGCGAGAAGTGGAAATTCAACAGGGATGTCTGTTTTGCTCTGCTCAAAAGATATCGTATTTTTATTCCAGTCAATCTGGCAAAACTTAAAATTTACGATATCACCGGCGCGCCATCCGTATTCCGCTGCCAGAAGTAAAACCAGATAATCCCTTTTGCCAACTGAGGATGAACGGTCTACAGCAGATATGATTCTGGAAATTTCATCTTCCGTATAGGTAGTTGGAACTTTGCATTCATTCCGATATTGGTCTTTCAATACGAACAGAGCATAATCCTTTTTGGTAATTCCAAAATCATAAAGATAATGAAGCAGCTGACGAAGATGATTGGCATTATTATGGCGCAGGGATAGGCTGTTGTGGCATGTAAGCGAAAAATAATCTTCAATTATATCAATCCCCAGTTCTTCAAAGCCCAGTCCCTTTTCAAAAAGATAATTATTGAAGCTGCATAGAGCCATACGCCTATAATTGATTGTCTTTTCTGAGCGTCCCAGATCCCTCTCATGCTGGAGATAGAGAAGAATGATCTTTCCGGTATTTCCTGGAAATAAATATTCAACACGAGGTGTTCTGAATTCAAAGTCACCACTTTCTTGATAAGATAGCAACATCCGAATGGCTCGAAGGCTTTTTTTCTGTTTTTTAGTCATTCCCTTAACAATGATGTGGGATCCAATGACCTCATCGCAGTATGCGAAAGCATTATCCCGGTTAAATTCATGGATGCCGTTATCATCAAACCATTGGGATACCGCATCCCATTCTGATGTGAGAGCATTTGCATGGTGAGCGTGATACTCTCTGTCATGCACTTCATCCTTACATAATCGTATAAGTTCTTTTAGATTTGTAATCATGGAACAATCCTCCTTTCAGTTCCATGATACAATACCTGATTGTTATGTAAAGAAATCTATGCTGAAGTTCAACGTATATGGGTTTTAGCAGACATTTCTTTACATAAAAAATATCTTGTCATAACCTTTTGATTTCCCGCTCCGGACAGGGGCATGACGGATTGTGATCCCAAGCCTGGACAGGGAAAACCTCAGTTGTCTGGCAATGTACTGTGAACCGTTATCAAAGTAGCAGGCATCAAATTTTCCTGCCTTGAGTATGGCTTTATGGAAAGTATCTTCCACGATGGATTCTTCCTGGTTATCGTAAAACCTTGAATGGAGTACGTAACGGGAATGGTCATCAATGGCTGAGGACAGATACGTCTGTACCATTGCGCCGTTTTTTCCAATGGGGAGTTTGATCCCATATTTGATGTCCCCCTGTATCAGCATCATCCGGTGTGGTTTACAGAAACGTTTGGATGAACTGTTCCGGGCATCCCGGTACATCTGCATCTGTTTCTGACCGAATCCGGCATTATAGAGATGCCTCTGCATGGTGGAGCGTTTCAGTGTCCCCACAGGTGCTCAGCCTTCCAGTTCCAGGATGTAAATGATCTGGTTTACAGACCGTGTCGGCACTTCCCTTTTCAGCTGGACTGCCTGTTCCAGGATCTCCTTAAAGTTATCCGGCAGCTTTGCGGAATGCTGTTTCGGACGCTCTGCCGGTTTCAGTCCGGAAAACCCCTCTTTTTTGAAAGCAGCTTCATAACGGTACAGGCTCCGCAGGGAGATCCCGTTCCTGGATGCGATGCCCTCCCTCATCTGGAGACGTTTTGCCGGATCAAGGGAGCCTTCCAGTAATGGTGCGATCAGCATGTAGCGTTCCAGGGCTTTCCCGTCGCGCCATTGGTTATCTTTTGTTATATTCATGGTCATTATTCCTCCTTTGAGAGGAACTTACCATATCTTATGAATGACAGCAAAACAAAGCCGGTGCATAGGGAAAACTGTATCACGGGACAAGAAAACCGCCGGAATCATAGATGAATTTCAGTATCGTTTCCAGCCAGTTATACAGGGAACTGCGAAGCATTTCAAGCAGCGGCACGCCGGACATCAGCAGTTCCTCACTGAATCCCGGCAGACGGTGGCCGACAGACCTTAAATAACCATCTATCCTTAACGTATTTTTCATCAGCCAGTGATGCCAGCGGTGCATAGTCATCTCACAGGGATAATCCGCAGAATCTTCATCATATGGAGTAACCTGCTCATCCAGGACACCGGATATGACTTCAGCAGTGTAATGTTTGTATGGGACCAGAAAATCCGGCAGTTCCCGGTGAAAGATCCCACATTTCGTGCATTTCATCCGGCGGATGATACAGATATGACGTTCATGCCCTTCCTGTAGCAGGATCCTTTTGCAGGAATCCCTGTAGGAGAGCTCTTCCATACAGACTGGACAGTAGGATATGGCGCTGCTCTTAATTAAAAATATCGTCTTCCTCATTGTACGAAACGGAATAATCTGATATAATAATCATGGTTTCAAAACCATGATCCCAGAGTATACGTCTTGTCAGGAAGGATGCTCTGGGATCCCTTTCTTTACTGTATTAATGACAGTATACAGGGTAAATCAGAGACAGGCAACAAGGTCTTTGTATTGACATCTAAAGTTAGCATCAACAATGGATAAGAAAGAGTAATCTATTTCATAATGATAAAAGGTAAGAGAATGAATATTATTATATGTGATGATGAAAAAAGTACGTGTGGAGAATTGGAAAGAATGCTAATGGAATATGCACGTAAGAATGGAATCTGCTTCAATATAGAAGCGTTTTTCACTGGTGATAGTTTAGCTGATTATTTGGATAAAGAATTAGTAGATGTTTTGTTTTTGGATATCGAAATTCCAGGGCTTGATGGAATTATGGTTGGAGATTATATTCGCAGAAAGTTAGAAAATGAATCGATTTTCATTGTGTACATATCTTCAAAGGAACAATATGCATTACAGCTATTCCAAAACAGACCCTTTGATTTCCTGATCAAACCATTAGAGAAGACAAGGATTTTTAATGTTATGGATAACATTTGCCGTATTGCTGGAAAGACGAGCAGAGATTTTGAATATCAAAATAAAGGAACTACATTTCGTATACCTTGTAGAGAAATTCTATATTTTCAGAGCTATGGCCGGAAGATTAATATTGTCATGAAAAATGAATCCAGGAGTTTCTATGGAAAATTAACTGATGTTGAAAAAAATGTACCGTCAGGGCTATTTTTGAATATTCATAAGTCGTATTTAATTAATTTTAATTATGTTGTTGAGTACACATATGAATGGGTAAAAATAATCAATGGGGATATTTTAAATATCAGTAAAGTGAATAGATCTGAAATCCGTAGAAAGATATTGGAGATAGAATGTGATGGACATGGGGAATTTAAATAATATATTACTTGAAATATTAGCTACCGGGGTAAGATTTTATGCCATAAAATGTTTTATAGATATTTTTTTATCGAAAGATGAATATCAATGCAAATATACATGGGTTCTTTATGTAATTGCATGCTTGTGGACAAGTATTATTTATGAAATATTTAAAATGCCTGTATTGAATATAATTTCAAACTTAACAGCAATTTTTTTATTAGTTTGTCCGTACAAGGTGAAAATGTCAAGAAAATTGCTCATTACGGTCATGATATATGCGGTAAATGTATTAGTTGATAGTATTGTAGTGCTTTCGTTTACAAAATATACGGTTGGAGATTCGGTAAATCAGATTTATGAATGTATAACAAGCCTTGTGATTTTGATTATAGCGATCGCACTGGAGCGTACTATTCCTATAGAAAAGGATATTTATCTTCCTGTTGTTTATAGGATTTCTTTAGGTGCCGTACCGGTAATAAGCATTGGGTGTTTGTACTATATGGTCATAACCGGAACGAAATTAAAAATGACAGTCGTTGTTGTTGCTGCCTGCATATTGTTCATTAATATTTTAATTTTCTATTTATATAATTCATTGATTCAGTTTTATTCTGCACATATTGAGAAAAAAATGCTGGAACAGATGGTAGAAGTATATTCTTATCAGCTGGACGTTGCTAGAGAGTCTCAGAAACAGGTGAACTCGCTTAGGCATGACATGAAGCATCATATTATTGAATTGCAGTCTATGTTAAAGAATACTAATAATCCAGAAATAATAAAATATTTGCAGGACATGGAAAAATTTATGTTGAATCCAAAAGAATATGTTTCAACAGGAAATAAAGAGATTGACGGTGTGTTAAATTATCTGTTGAGAAACGCCGAGCAGGTTCTAAAAGATGTGGATATTAAAATAAGGGTACCGGAAAAAATTTACTGGAACGATTTTAATATTTGTGCAATACTTGGAAATTTAGTTGATAATGCAGTACGTGAAGCAAGTAAATCAGAAGAAAAGTATTTAAAAATTGATATTCAGACAAAGAAAGGAATCATGCTGATTCATGTGAAAAATAGTTATTCGGGGAGAATCATTGAGACGGGGAATAAAATTCAAACTTCACAAAAAGAGGTGGCCATTCATGGTATAGGTCTGGAAAATGTGAAAAAAATAGTGAAATCAAATGATGGAGAAATTGAAATTGGATATACGGAAAATTATTTTGAGGTAAAAATTTTATTGTATTTGTCTAATATTAAATAAGTTTTATTTGAGACTCTTGAGATTGAAAGGAATTCAACGAAAGAGTCTCCTTTTATATAACAACCATTTTTAGCAATAAAAAGTCTATTTTTTACAAGCTTCAAATTGAAAGGAATAAATGTGCTATGATGCAGGTATTAAATAACAAGGAGGTTCACAATATGAACAAGAAAGTAGTTGAATATGGAAAAAAAGTAATTGGTAAATTGGCAAAGACAATTGCGGTTAAAGATGCTAATACAACTTGTCCTTTTCTGGGATATCAGCCAGATCTTCCGGATTCTGTAAAAAAACTAGGTAAAACTAAACCTAGAAAGTGAAATAGTAGAATTATCTTTGGTAAACATCAGAGATTATTACTAGAAGGATAATCATATAAGGACAGGAGACATATATATTGTCGGAGAAAATAGCGAGAAGCATAGGGAAAAATTCAGAGGAAATAGAGATAATTCAGTATGGATTACATCAGGCGTTTTTTATGCTGATTAATTTCATAACAATCATTATATGTGGGCTATTATGGCAGGAACTGATATTTTCTCTGGTCCTTTTTACCGCAATTTATTTTATAAGACCATATGCCGGAGGATATCATGCTGATACAGAGATACGTTGCTACTTTTTGTCGGTAGGTGTTATGAATTTAGCAATGATGTGTAGACATATATGGAGTGGAACAGAAAGCACATTTTATTGTATTTATTGGATTGCGGGTATATTTATATGGATAAATGCTCCTGTTACGAATCCAAGAAATAAATTGAGCGAAACAGAAATAGCAGCATATGCAAACAAAACTAAAATGTATCTGATTATTTTTAGTGTGCTGTTTGTATTAGCTGTTTTTGGGAAGAAACAAATTTTGCTGGATGGGATTTTATACGCAACTCTTTGTATTGCAATGGCTATGATATCAGGAAAAGTGAAATATAGTAGAAAGCTAGAACAGTGAGATGATTTATACGCATACAGATGAAGTGGATATTATTTTAAGCATGAGGAGCATTTTTGTAATTCAAAATGAAGAACGGAAATGATTAAAAAATAATTATATTACAAAGTGTAGAAAGTCAGATTGGATTTGGTGAATTAGAACAAATACAATCGTGCGGAACAGGTGGTTTATGTACTTGTAGAGCTTATGATAATAATTGTACGGATAAGAAAAGACGAAAGGAGCATATTTATGCAAAATAGAAAATTTAAAAAATTATCAACTTTTATAGCTGTTACAATGCTGTCAGTAGCAACAGTGGGAACAACAGCTTTTGCTAGTCCGCAGATGTTGTTTGATTCTGAAGAAGGAATAGGCATAGAGGTACATTGCTCAAATCCTAATGCTAGAAGTGAAATTAATGATAACCGTACCAGTGTTTTGGGCGGGACACTATGGACCACATGGAGAACTAAAACATATAGAGCTAATTATGATCATGCTAAAAAAGAACATAGATGTACAGCTCAAAATGGTAATGGTGTAACATCTCGAAGTGACTGGACTGTTGCAGGAAGGACTGCTCGAACTGACTTCATCTCACAAACACTTGCTAATAATAGAAGTTATGCAAGTACTAAATAAAAAGTTCGTTTCTAAGAAAAATAAACATTTATCTATTTATCCAATTATAAAGCTCCTCACAATTGTACGAAACTGCTATGACTCTCCATTAAATATATGGCATTAGAAGAAAGAATTGCTTGATTACCCCTTGTGAAAGCAAGGGGTAATCAAATATAGAGTGTAATATGAAATGAAAAAACTTCGTTGTACAATGAATGTGTGTCTAATAAGTTATCAAGCACAAAATGGTCGATTTTCGAATACAGGAACTCTGGTTTCCAAATTTACGGAAGTACGATTTCACCGCACAAGAATATTCAGTATTTGTTATAGAATTCTAAAGTATAGAAGAAAAGTGATGTTTGAAAGGTTACGAGAAATTGAAATATTCTCAGACATTGAAAAAACTATGAAAACTAAAAGCGAAATTGTTAAATGTGTAGAACAGAGAGGTTGGATGCGTGGAAAAAAAGGTTGTGATATTGCTTACTATTATGACTATGGTAATCAATATATTTTCATTTTTGTATATCAATCAAAAAACTATAGATAAAATATTATACGATAAAACTACCGTATCTTTTAAAATCCATACAGATAAGGATTTGCCAGATATTTTGACAAAGGTAGATAAGTTCTCGGAAACAAATAAAGTTGAGATCGCACAATATAGCTTTTTGAGTTCTAACAAAACAGACATATATTCTACAATGCAGGAAAAGTATAGTGAAGCTTTGAATGTATTAGCCAGATTTTCGGACAAAAAAATAAAGGTACATGAATTTGAAGAGCTTCTTGATGTAGGGTTTAAGAACTTATTATATATAGATACTAAGGATGAAGAAATGATTCAAAAGTTTTCAAATGAACTTGAAGAAGAGTGCGAGATTCAATATTCACTGCCAAGTAGTTTGAAAAATATGAGTTTTATTTCTACAAACATAAATCCTTTGCCGGTCTTTGTTCTTTTTTATTTCCTATTTATATTAATTGTATTTTTTTATTATTCAAGAAACAGGAAAAAAATTGCTATCTGTAGATTATGGGGATATACACATGTACAAATCTATGGCATGGTAAGCAGATTTATATATATGCCGTTATTTTTACCTCTTGTCCTGAATGGATTGCTGGTCGGCGGAATCATATATAAGTTTGGATTTTCTAATCCATTGCTTCAAGTGGTTTACGGGACGATAAAATTAAATCTAAGTATCATATTTTTGCTGATGTTTTCGTCGATCATTGCGTTTCTGATTTCTTTTGTTACTGTAAGCAATACTAGAAGACAGATGATGTCGAGAGGAATGATTATATCAAATATTTTAAGGCTTTTTTTACTTTTTTTAATACTTCTCTTTATTAATAATCTTTTTGAAGAGAAGAAGGAGCTGGACAGAGATCTAGATAGCTTAATGGCGTGGAGTGATACCAAAAATCTTTTTAACTTACAGGAAATCTATTCACCGTTTAATTATAAGGATTTAGCTTCTGAAGATGTACTCAACAATAAAATCTTAAAGGTGTACCAGGATTTAAGTGGTTTGGATAAAGTATTTATAATCAGCACACGCAATTTCGAACGTTCAAATGTCACCGATGATAATTATGACTATACTTATTTGCATGATTTAAAGAATGAGGGAGATTTGTATTCTCCTTATGGTCGAAATATAGTGGTAGATAAGAATTATTTGAAAAGACATGAAATCAAATCTGTTAATGGAAAAAGTGTCGCTGATATAATAGATGTAGATGGTGATGTTTTAAATATATTAGTGCCAAAAAAATATAAAAAATATGAAAGGATCATAGAGGATTCATTTAGAGATTGGTTTTATTTCCAAAGAGTCACAGTGACAAATATGTATAGGGCGGCTGGCAATAAAACGGAGATCCACAAAAATCTTGATGATCTAAATATTAATATCATTTATATAGAAAACAATCAGAGATATTTTACATATAATCCGTATTCCGGAGACAGTATGAATACAATTGCAGACACTATCGTTACTGTATATACAGAAAATATAGATGCATCTACGCTAGGATCATATGTAGGAAGCAGCGTGTTTGTGGAGGCTGAAGATGAGTATAGTGCTTTGAAAGAAATTAGTTCCATAACTGAAAAATATGATGCCAATGAATTAAATTCGGTAGCATCAGTGTATGATAAAAAAGGAGTAGAAATCCAGTATCTGAAAAATAAGATGGGGCAGTTGATATTAAATACTATAATCATATTTCTGTTTCTGATTATGTTTATGATGGTTACTACATACTTCTATTATAAGTTGTTTTTTCGGGAACTTATCATAAAATCATTATACGGGTATCCGTTTGTATATATCTATAGATTTCTATTTCGGACAAATCTGCTTATAAATATAGGTGTAATACCGTTCGTGGTAATTGCCTGTAAACAGCTGCCATTATATATGATTTCCATAATTGGAGGGCTGCTTCTTATAGACTATTTTGTGGTTTGGATAGTTAACAAGTATTTATTTGCGAAAGGCGAGGCTCAGTTTATAAAAGGAGAGTTTAAATGATAAAATTGTCAAAAGTTTATAAATGTTTTGATAAACGAGTGGTTTTATCAGACGTATCTCTGTCTGTCAGCAAAAACGAGTTCATTTGTATAACAGGTGAGAGTGGTGCCGGGAAAACAACATTATTAAATCTTATCGGTTTACTGGACAAACCGGACAGCGGGGAAATAAGTATAAATGAAAAAAATTATTTTACCTCTAAGGAGATATTAAAGCTGAGAAGAAATTTTTTTGGATATATATTTCAGGATTATTTATTAATGGAAGACAAAACAGTCCAGGACAATCTCAATATATCTAAAAACATATTTAAATATGAAAATAGGAGACAGGATGAAAAAGATATAAATGAAATTCTGGAGATGGTAAGACTGAATCCTGCTTATTTAAATAAAAAGGTCTATCAATTAAGTGGAGGAGAGCAACAAAAAGTAGCGATAGCAAGGATGCTGTTAAAACCTTATGAGCTAGTATTAGCAGATGAGCCTACTGGGAATTTAGATTATAGAAATAAAAATGAGATTATAGAAATATTTAAAGAAATTAAAAAAAATGGAAAAACTATCATTTGTGTTACCCATGATAAAGATGTGGCTGACTCTGCTGACAGAGTTATCAATTTAAGTAGCCTATAAAATAAAAACTTGAAATAGGAGGAACAAAGAATGTCGAAGAAATGGAAAGTGATTCTTACTATATTAACAGTGATTTTTCTGCTATTTATTTTCCTTGTATACAGATATGGCTTTCAGCATTTGATGATTATATTTCGAAGAATATGGTATTTAGTGTTTTAATAGTTGCTGCCGGAAAAAATAATGAAGAATTATTTATTCATATGTTTGATGATGTGGATCTACTGCCCAGCCAATATATGCGGAAGGAAGGTATAATTCCTTATTTGATTGTAGAAGAAGGTTTAATAAATGTATAGAAAATGTTCCGAATGAGTGAGAAATACATAGAAAAATCAGAGACATGAAGATACCTTATGACAAATTGGATATAATTCTAGAAACAAGTAAAGAGTTGATTAAGGAAAAAGAGAAACAAAGAAAAATAAACGAAAGGATGTTATTCCTGATAGATATAAGTAGCTTTGCCACAGGCATTTGTATATTTGTTTTTTTCTGTAGCAAAAGAGCTGTTTATAAAAGGAGAAAAGCGGATAAATAGAGCACATTATTTAAGAACAGATATCCGTCGCCTGATAAAAAATTATCCAATATATTTAGGTATTGTGGGTGTTGCAGTATCCATGTGGTTTTCCCTTGAAGATTATGCGTTTAATGAGGGAATGGTAAATGGAAATGCGTTAGATACATACTGTCATGCGGCGAATTACAGTTCCCACCTACTGCAGTTCCACTGCAGATTAAATTCGGTATTAATTTCATACCCTCTACCATAGCGTGCCGTTTCCAACGGCACGTTTTTATCTGCCCTATTGACCATTCTCCATCTTTCCTCTATAGTCTTATCGTAACCAATAAAAAAAGAGAAAGAACGTAAAGGTCAAATCTCTCGCCTTTTACTAAAACAATTTTTAGTGCATACTTGAGAAAAACAACAGATTTTTTCAAGGAGAGACTAAAAATTATGGATCAGTGCACACATGAAGTCCGTGCAGAATACTGGAAAAAGATCATTCATGCCTGTGGTCAGCGTCCAGCCGGACAGTCTGCCAAAAGCTGGATGGATGAAAACTGTTTTTTGCAAGACCTTTTTGCATAAAATTGCAAAAACTTTTTGTAGGTCGTTGCAACTACATTTTGTAGGTAATTGCAAGCCCGGCTGGCAGGTACCCTGCCAGTCATATAAAAGGGCATTGCAGACATTTTTATATTTTGTTTTCTCAAAACCAGATTTACTCTTTCTGGCTGTTGATCTTTGAAAGTGTTTCATTGATGCTGGATTCCCGCAACCGATTATTGACACCAGGAAACAGGATCAGTTCTACGTGATGGGTCAATCTGCCGATCAGTGCGGTTGTCATCCGCTGGTCGTAAAGGACATTCACCCATTGGGAAAACTCCAGGTTTGTATTCATGTGAACTTCCGAAAAAATCTCCCCTAAATAAATTTTAGAGCTGATGAGGAATAAAAAAATATTGAAAATCCGGCATTTGCGGGCGATTTGGCTTGCAAACGACCGGATTTTATGATAAAATAATGTGAACTTCCAGTAATTTTTCCACCTAAAGAAAAAAGAACAAAATAAAATCATAAAAAATCCCGGTTTTCTGCGGTTTTCCATTGCAGATAGCCGGGAAATATAGTACAATTATTTTAGGTGGATAACCGCCTAAAAGGAGGGCGCTATGTATCTGGATTTTTTAG
>ERZ824473.3952-NODE-3952-length-13821-cov-12.293477_pt1 | contig 13821 bp, 17 predicted proteins | sample MGYA00519874_ERZ824473 | MGnify/ENA primary metagenome ERZ824473 (study PRJEB31778, sample SAMEA3449151) | human gut metagenome | biome: human gut; feature: human-associated habitat; material: faeces | place: United Kingdom | collected 2010/2012 ... | reverse complement strand
TATTAAATCCTGCTTCTTTTGCATCATGAATGGAATAATCCATGATGATCTCTCCGTTTGGTCCCATCTGGGCTAACTGTTTGATTCCTTCTCCAAATCTGGAGCCGATTCCAGCTGCCATAATAATTAATGTTGTATTCATTCGTATTTTCTCCCCTTTACAATATAAAAGTTCCTTTTTTTAAAGTGAACCTATTTTTTAAATTTTTTTGTATTTTTTATTCAATATAACCATTCCCTTTGTAGATTGATTTCTTAAGGTCCCTGGGAACTTAAGTCCTTTTGGACAATAAAAGCGAGTACTTGCATCTTTTTCTAAAGTATTACTTGCATATAATGCTTCTTTCCGTTCTTTATCTCTATAAGCATACCTTGCCATTATTTTACCTTTAAATTTAACTTATCCTCTATTGGTTAAAACCTTTTATACCTTAGATATTTTCATTTCTGAGTTATATATCTCATCTAAAATAATAAATTCACAGGCAAATCCTAAACATAATTTCTACACTCAAAATTTGCCTGCTTTTTAATATTTTTCCGTCATTATTTGCTCAAAAATAATCCATCTGTCAAGATATACGTGTTATCAGAATTGGTATATGCTACAACCTCTAACTCTTTTACTCCTTCCACATCAATATTTATTGATTTTGGCCGAATTCCAGGTTTTAATTTCTCTGACACACCTAAATCGGCAATTCTTTCGTTTTCATCAACACTGTAAAAATGGAGCCATGCCGCTGCCTCATCCTCGTCTTCACCTTCCAAGCCACCACTAATCAATGCGATTTCTCCAGTTAATGTTTTATATTTTTGATCCAACACATAAGTAGCTTTTCTACCATCTGAATAGGACCAAATTCGATATTTTCGGTCTTTACCCATATTATCCTGATCCCCATTATTATCATCAAAAAAATCCTCTTCCCCTTTAATAATATTTACATCAGTCAGATCAGTTTTCACATCATTCCTTTTTGTTTTTTGTTCCTCTGTTGTCGGCTCTCCTGTTGTTGGTTCCTCTGTCGTTGGTTGTTCTGTTGTCGGTTGCTCTGTTGTTGGTTCCTTAGATGCTTCCGTTCTTTTCTCCGTTATTGAACTTGAATCATTAGAATTAGCTTTACTTGCACATGCCCCAATCAAAGCTACAATAATTGGAACCGCCACTCCTTTAATAATCCATCGATTTTTCATATTCTTTCTCCCTTATATTTTACAGCTCAGATTTATCGTTATATTTGTTTCTTAATCTTTTATCAAACATTTTATGTAATTTTCCCTTGTTCCTCCATTCCTCATCCGTTACCAACACACCTGATAAACTAGTCCCCTTTATAATGATTAGTGTTGTATCCAGTCATATTTTCCTTCTTCATAATGTAAAACCTCTTTTTTCACAAAGTGAACCGATTTTCTGTATTTTTTCCAATATAATCTTTCATTTTTTGTAAACTACTATCTTCTGACTCTTTCAACTCTAATTTTTCCTGTTTCCTCCATTTTTACAATTCCGTATCCCCAAGCTACTTTACGTCGTAAGTTTAGCATATAATTTTTACCCTAGCAATACAAAACTTAAAAATAATAATAATTTATTGATTTTCTGTTAATTTTCTGTTAATTTTTAATATTTTTTCTGTATTTTTCTTTATTTTTAATATTATTTTGAATTTTATTTCTTATAGTGAATATTATATCGCAATTTAGTAATCTTATTTCATTTATTTATATTCTTTATACTTAATATGAATTTATTTTTATAATTCATTCAAAATAATAACTTTACATATCTTCTTTTCTAATTTTTTACCATATACAAAAAAATCCTCTAACTTCTCAAAATACAAGTATTTAAATACTATTTAGCTCTATTGACTTTTGTTTCTTTTAATTTTATAATCAAATCACATAATAATTATTCATTTTAGTTATAATTCAACAGGAGAATATATATGTCAAAAAAAGAAAATATTGCTTCAACCAACGATTTTGCTAATTATAAAAGTAAAATTTTAAATCGACTCCAAAGAGAATTAACACAAAAAAAAATTTCTCAAAAAAAATTAGGTGAAATTTGCGGGCTATCACAACCATCTATTTCAAAATTATTAAAAGGTAACTCCCCTTTAACTTTAGAATTTCTTTATAACGTATGTAGTGCCTTAGACATCAATATAGACATGCTATTATCCGAAGAAGCTACTCTCGTAGATAAGATGTCTATTATGACCCCATCGCAAAATATTATGCAAGATAATCTAAATAGCATTGCTGATGCTATTGTATTTAATCCTTCCTTGTATCCATTTCGAGGATATTTAGGAACTTACTTTTTTTACTGTAACTCTACAATTTCCTCAGAAAGAAGAATATTGAAGGGTAATTTATCATTAACTAATGCTACCCAAAACGGTAAAAATTTTTGTCAGTGCAAATTAGAATTATACACTGGTACTTTAAATCATGAAGGAGAAAACAACACAAAAATATATACCGGTACAATGCTTATTAGTCTTCCTATGCAATCCTGTTATTGCATTTTATCTTGTGAAGAATCAGCAGAATATGTTTTTCTGTTATTCCACCATATGTTTTTAATAAAAGCTGATTTGGAATGTAGAATTGCAGCAGTGCTTACCACTTCAGCTGGTTCTCATAGACGCCCCACTATGGAAAAAGCCATTATATCTAGAACAAAATTATCAACTAATAGTTTAAAAGAAATCGAAGGACAATTAAAAATAAATTCCTCTAACATAAAAATTAAAAAAAGTGATTTTGATAAATATATACTGAAAGACTTACCAAAAGAATTTCCTATTCCTGATCCTGAAGAAATATATATGATTGAAGAATCATCTTTAAAAATTCCTTCTCTTTCAGCCAAACAACAGTTAGAATTAACCAATAAACTCCGAAAATATTCTTTAGAAAGATATTATACTAAAGTAAGTTCTCATGCAGATGATATTCTTTATAATTTCATAATTAACAAAAAACATAGAAATACCAAAATAAAAAAACGAGCAGAAAATGAATAATTTTCTGCTCGTTTTTTAACATTTTATACTTAACAACAAAATTAAGGATAGCGGTTCATGTCTATGGGAACTTAATATTTCTCATTTAAATTTTTTCCAAAATTTTTTTACATCTCTATTAGTTATATGTCCTTCCAATCCCCCTCTAATATGATTTCTAATCTCAACAGCCTCTTCTTTTTCAAAATAAAAATAATTACACGCTGTTAATTTTTTATTTAGATTTAATCTAATATACAATTGTTCATCATTACAAGGAGATATTCCTAAAATATCAACAGTTCCTTCAATATTTTCAAATTCCAAAAGTCCATATCTTCTATCTTTTTCTTCTTTTCCATACTTATCTAACCAATACCATGTCATTATACCATTACAATACATATGTTTAAATTCATCATCTACAACATCAGATTTCTCCAACAAATCATCAAAACTACCATGTAAATGATATACAGGTACTTCATATTCTAATGCTCTCTCCAAATTCATATCATAATTTAGAGTAAAAATAGCATCATATTTTTTTAAATATGTTATTAATGATTTAGGGAAATTCTTATATATTTCATTTACAGATCCATCATCATAAATTGCATCTAATAATAAAGGTTGGATATAGTCACATACAATCGAATCGACTAGTTTCCTTTCTTGTTCATTTTGAGAATTAAGATATAATAATTCTGCTCCTAAAAAAATATCTTCCAAACCTATTTCATTTATTCCAATATCTTTTAAATATGTTCTTCTAATACGCTCAAGTTCCATCTGTAAAAATACATAGTCTTTATCCTTTGGAACTATATCTTCTTTGCGTATTACTCTATTTATAGTTTCAACACAATAATAAAGAGCATCCATTACTGAATCTTTTTGCCAATCTAACCCCTGATATTTATTATCTTTAACATTATTAATTGCTCGATCAATAATTGCCTTGTTTCCTCTTTTATCAAAACTCCCATATTGAATGTCTATTCCATTTCCCACCACTAATGTTTTCATATTTATATTCCGCCTTTCTGCGCAAGGCACCAATGTGTCATGAAACATATTGGTTAACCTTCACTTTTTACTTTTTATTTTTTATTCTCATTACCTCTGATATTATTTATCTATAAGACTGACATACTACAGAACACGTGGAGGTGAGTGGCGGGGCTGTATAGCGGCGACCTCGCATATTTATTTGTTGTCGGTCATCTGTTTAAAGCATCAATGATTGGCGCACTACCATAGCCCGTAAACTTATCTCTTCCAAAGTCGACTCGATTTTGCCGGATGACCAGTCACCGTCAGTCTTATAACTATAAATTTTCAGGAGGTATTCTTATTGTCTTTTAAAATCTTAAAAAATAACTGTTGTGGCCTTGATGTCCACAAAACATGGATCTTTGCCTGTATCGGTATCACTGATTCCAATAAACGTACTGTATACAAGCAAGCTCGCTTCTCTTCCTTTACTAAAGGCCTGCAGGAGTTGTGTCATTGGCTTGCTAAATATGACTGTACCGATGTCTGTATGGAATCTACTGGTAAGTACTGGATCCCTGTTTTTAATATCTTAGAAAAAAATAACATCTGGGTTACCCTTTCCCACCCAAAATATACGAAACCTCAAAAGGGTAACAAAACTGATCGTAAAGATGCTAAATGGATCTGCGATCTGTACATGTGTGGAATGGTAAAACCTTCCTTTATCCCACCTGCTGATATTCGTGAATTAAGAGATCTTGTAAGATACCGGTTTAAACTTACCTGTATGATCACTGGTGAAAAGAATCGTGCCCATAACTGTCTTACTGTCTCCAATTTAAAACTTGATGATGTTTTCTCTGATATATTTGGCAGATCGTCCCGTTCCATTACGGAACAGAGTAAGCGCTTTATCTTAGGGTGTTGCTAGAATAATAGAATGCTAGTACTTTACTTCATTTTCCTAGCAAACATCTTTTGCACTTCTTCATTCCACGGTGCTAGTTTTTCTAATTCTTTCTGGGCAGTTCTCGCATTTGGACGTTTTTCCAATAAGAAATTTAAATACTTATACACGTTCAGATCATATGCTTTTGCCATCTCGATCATTGTAAAACAGATCGCACTGGCATTGGCTCCGTCTACAGAATCACAGAACAACCAGTTTTTTCTTCCGACCGTGATCGGACGGATCGCATTTTCACTTAGGTTGTTACTGAGACTGCACCTTCCATCTTCCAGATATGTCATCAGTGAATCTTTTCGGTTTCGGATGTAGATCACAGCCTGGTCAAGACGACTTCCTTTGACAGGTGTCTGTGCATCAAGCCATGACAAAAAAGCCTCAATGACTGGTTTTTCATCTTTGAGACGTCGTTTCTTTTTTTGTTCCGGAGAAAACCCTTTTTCACGATAACGCCGTTCATATTCAAACAGCTTATCACAATACAAAACTCCCTGAACGGCAGGATCTGTATAATCTTTTTCATGACCTTTCGGGATCGCTTCCAGAAGATATCTGCGGATATGTGCATAACAACAGCAGCGTTTTCCATCATTCAACAGGTTGTATCCATGATAGCCGTCTGCCATAAAGTAATATCCCGGCTTGATCCCGTCCAGAAATCCGACCGCATGTTTTCCTGCTCTTGTTTCCGTATAATGATAGAGCACGATCTTTGGCAGTCCGTCTTCTCCGCTGCGTACCACCCAGATAAAAGACTGTGTCTGGGCTCTCCGCCCTTCTTCCTTCAGCACCTGAAGACGTGTTTCATCCATCATCAGAAACTTTCGTTTCTTCAGCTGTTTCTCAAAATATTCATACATTGGCTGAAAGTATGTTTTGGAACAGTGAATAATCCATCTTGCCATGGAAGCTCTCGTGATCGTTGCTCCCAGCTGTTCCCAGTCTTTTTCCTGCCGGTACAGTGGCATTGCGTTCATGAACTTCTGACAGATCACATGTGCTGCAAGCGATGGAGACACATAACTTCCACGCAGAAATGCAGGAATCCCGTTATCTTTAACGAACTGCGGTTCCTCCGTTTCTTTGCACTTTGGGCATCCATAAGTTGTAGCGATATATTCCACACGTTCCAGTTTCGCCGGTGTAAAGATGACTTCACTTCGGATCAGTTCATGACCGATCTCGACCATCTTTGTTCCGCAGATACTGCATGTTTTCTGTTCTTCTATCAGAGTGTCAACGAATTCCTGACGGACAGGGATATCACGGAACTGTTCGTTAAGATCCGGTTTCTTTTTCTGCTTTCTTTCATGGGCTTTGATCTCAATATATTCCGGTTCGATCTCTTTTGCCGGTTCTTCCTCCATAAGTTCATCAAACAGACTCATCTGCCCCAGAAGATCTTCTTTCCGTCTTTTTTCACTGGAAGCTCCAAACAGCTTTGCTTTCAGATATGAGATCTCTGCCTGCAGGTTTGAAATGATCTGATCCTTCTTTTCATCGGATGCATGATGTTCTTCGATCGTTTTTCGAAGATCTTTGATCATCTCCGTCTGCACACGGATCGTCTGATTTAGTTGTGAGATCGTATCCTTCAGCTCGATCAGCCGGATATCATTTCTGCCTGAACTCATGGTATAAAACTCCTTTTTTCGATACTTATATTATACCATAAAAACGGCGGAATCCCTAGTAAAATGGGACTTTTTTTACTCTTTTTTATCCTCAGGTTTTCTCGGTCTGATCGCTTTTGGCTGCTCGATCTCCAGACCTGACATCAGCCAGTCGAACTGTCTCCAGGTGATCGGCTGCACTTCATTTTTATTTCTTGGCCAACGGTATCTTCCCTCGGAGGCCGTCAGTCTTTTATATAATAATACGAAGCCATCGTTTTCATATAAAAGTGCTTTGATCCGGTCACAACGCCTGCCACAGAAAAGATATAGCGCTCTCTGCTCTGGATCCATATGAAACTGATCCTTCACGATCGAATATAATCCATCGATCTGTTTTCTCATATCAGTATATCCACAGACAATATAAATATCATCCACAGCAGAGATATCACCTAACATGAGAATGCACCTATAAGTTTTAATGTCTGTTCCAGTAACCTTGGATCGGTCTGATTACTGATCCGCAGAACAGCCTGTCCGATCTGAAGTTCCATTGTTGCAACGGGTTTTGTGATCTCTGCAATATCTTCTGTAGAAGTCGGTCCATAAAGATCGGTTGACTGGTCTGGAATGATCTCCATTTTTACAACTTCCTGATGGATCGCCTGAAACCGGTCTTTTCCTGCTGGTGCTGGAAATTCACAAGCCTGCTTGCGAAAACGACGGACCCAGTTATAAAAAGTTCCTGGATTGATGTCATGTTCCAAACACCACTGGTGATCAGAAAGTCCGCTCTGTCTGCATTCCATGATGATCTCATACTGTTCCTGTTCGGTACGTCTTTTTGCTCTCATTGTACTCCTCCATAATTGTAGTAAAGTACTAGCATTTTCATTCATCTAGCAAACGATGGAAGTAAAACACTAGCATCTAGCAATCATTATGACAGGATTTGTGTAGATTGAAAATCCACCCTTAGATAAAGCGCTTACTATTTATATAATTATTCTTTAATAAAGTCTTCTATAAGATCCTCCGTAAATGGAAGTAACTCAGGAATTCTGCATTTTGCAAAAGTAATAATTATTGAAGCAATCACAATATCCGCAAAATCTTTTGACTTCGGACACACTTTGTTGATACACTTTTTGAATATTTCAAAATCTAAATCATCAAATGATTTTTCATTTAAAATTTTATGAAACTCCAAAAATAATTTATCTTGTTCATCATATTCAATTTCATAATTTAAGCAAACTAGTCCCAAAGAAATGGGATTATAAATACTAAATCCTATATGCTCAGCAATCTCATTAATAGCTTGCAGAATTAATCTATTGTCCAATTTTTCCATGTAAAATATTCTCATATAATAAGTTTGTAAATACTCTCTTTGATTTTCCTATAATGGTCTCATTGATAACCCTAATATTAATGTCATTGATGTTATTAATTTCTTCATATCTTACCCCACTTTCTTGATAATCAGTTATCGAACTATATCCATACGTATAATTTATTTTATTATACAATTGCCTATATATTATTTCAATTATATAAATTCAAAAATACATTTTATTTTTCCATTTCTCTGTTCAAAAATTTTATTTTTTAATATAGACTCCTCCTTCACTTTCTTCATAATACATAAAACTTGTCCTTTATATTTTGTTGATTCTCCAATAATGTATCCTTCTTTATCCGCATATTTTTCTAATTGCAAAGAAGCTTTTCCCTGCTTTGCTAAATATTTTTCTGAAATATTATTTTCTTTTTTTAAATTTTCAAATTGATTTCCCTTCAAATATTTCACTTCATCTTTCTCAAAATCTATCAATATACTATTTAAATTTTCATTTTCTTTTGCAGGAATCACCTGATCTTTCTTATTTATATAACATTCATTATAAATTAAATATTTTTTTGTATCTTGTGACGGATAAAATTCTGTAGATTCCTCAGAATAATAACTATCTACATTATAAGGATATAAATCTATAATTTTACTGATTTTATATTTCCCCTTTGTTTTTCCTAAAATCAAAAAATAATGACTAATAGTTGCAGTTATTTTGTCATCTGTCAACTGTATGATTGAAAGATCTCTCCAATCCTTTTGTGCTATTCCATTATAAAATTCCGTTATTGTACACTCCTTTAACTTTTCTTTTTTTTCGATTTTAAGATTTTCTCTGTCCTTATTATTTCCTGTATAATTCCTTTGGCATCCTACAAAAAATATTATAGAAAGAAAAATTATACTACTAACTAATTTCTTTTTCAAACTTCTCCCTCCGCTAATTATTTGTAAGATCCCGAAATCTTTACATAGATTGTTTCTTTAGTGCTCCATTTTTTAGCACTTAATGGATAATCTTTTAACATTCCAGATTTTTTATCGTCAGAATGCTGACAAATCAACACATCATATTTATATTTCCATGGATCGTTAAATCCCCAACTATCTACCTTATATCCTGTAACAATCACAGTATGTGTTACTGCATTTTTAGGTTTTTTTTCAATTAAATCTGCCAATCTAATATCTTTAAATATTGATTTTGATGCCTTTAATCCCTTTGTTGATCCAGATTCCTTATTATTATTCCAATATTCATAAAATTTATTTGCTCCTCTCCATGCCGAATTTAATTTGTACCATTGGTATTTTCCTACATTATCAGTTACTATTCCACCTGCATATAAGCACTGCGATGTAAAGTCTGTACAATCTCCTTTATAATCTGGCTTTCCATAAAATGGATAGTCCTTATTTGGATTTTTAGCATACTTTCTTGCATATAATGAAGCTGCTTCCCTATCATATTTTTTAAACTTAAATTCTGTTGCTTTTGCTTTAATTTTATTTAAATTTTTTTCTTGGTTATCATTTTCTGTTTTTATTTTCTCTAATTCCTTTTTTTTATTTGAAACCTCTGTTGCTTCTTCTGTTAAAATCTGTTTCTGTATGTTTCTTAGATTATTGTTACTACTCATTACTTTTCTACTCGTATTAGTTTGTTGTTTTTCAAACAATTCCTTAAAATCACTGTCGAAATCATCATGTTGGATTTTCCATTCATTATTAATACAAATTAACGTCAAATTATGTTCAATAGATTCTTCAGAAATAACATCTGATGAATCATTGAATGTAATCTTCTCATCTAATACTACATCTACTTTTGCTTTATCTCCTTCTACTTCAATATTATTCAGTTCTACTGTCTGATTTATTTTTTTAAATCTTAAATCTCCTATTTGTAATTTTCTATATTTGATCAAAGTATCCAATTCATAATAATCAATATCATTTAATAGATAATTTTTTATAGAACTATTCATTTCCAATTTCGACAATACATCCATACGTTCCGCAAAATAATTTTCAACAACATCCATTATTATTTTTTTATTATTTTCCTCAGCTTTTACAAAATAAGAACTAGATATTGATACTATTGTAATTACTAAAATAACAACTGCTACATGAACATTTAAAATGGCTTGTTTTAATTTTTTTTTATTTCTCATTTCCTATCCTCCAATATAGCTTAGCAATTTATATCCTTTTAATTGTTTTACTTTTATCTATTTAATGTTATATTTTACTTTGTCCATACTACACCCTTGCATTTTGCAAATTGGATTCCCTTCCATATTATATGGATTTTTATTTTTTCATACCATCCTTTATACCATAATAATCTCTCGGAATCTCTAAGCCAGTAAATATAAGGCTTTCAGATTCCATTTTTATTAAAATCCCCCATTTTTTATCAAAAAACACTTGATAAACAGCCTCAAAAATGCGGCGCATTGCGCCTGTTTAATCAGAAAGCATATTTGTTCTAGCACAGCCGGTAAATTTTTGATTGAAGGCGATTTTTATTGTCCGATAATTACATCTTTGACTGACTGGATTGTACAGCTTAAAATCTATCCGTTATCCCTGTCTGCAAAACTGGAAGAAAAATGAATCATGATGGTGTTGAAATTTCGAAAACAAGAATCAAGTTCGGATAATATTTACTTGTCAAACTTCAATGCCAGAGTTTCGCTGGCATAATCAATCAGAATTCGGAGACATCATATAATGTATTTTTTATCAGTTTTACTTTTTTAAAATAGTTTCTACATTCACTCAAGTCCAACTATAAGATTAGCTATTTTATTCATCAAAAAGCTCTAATGCTTGTTCCTGTAATTTCATTCCAATATCCTCAAGCTCTCTCAGCTCTTTTTCACTAAAACCACTATTAAAGCAAAACGCACCAAAAATATCGACCATTGCCATCGCTAATTTTTTAGGTACTAATGACTTTCCTTTGTAATACTCTATTGCAAAGGAAAGTGCTTCTTGCACTTGTCCTAGCATTTCCCTGTCCGATTCTCGAAATGCTCTTAATTTCACTGGAACAGATTCCTCACTTACCAATCCAGTATATATAGTCTCTATAGCCTGCTCTATATCCATAAAAATACTCCTTTAGAAATCTCTATAATCACACTCTTCAATAACTTCAACCATTTTATATACTTATAAAATATAGTAACTCACTCTTCTATTTCTTATAAATTCATAAAACAATTACCTCTTTTTATAAGAATTTAACCATAATCAAATTTCCACATACTCTTCTTTTTTACTTTGTAAACTTCTCTAATATTTCATACTAAAAATACATTCAGTAATATATTTTCAGTTAACCTGGACACGTTATTGTCAACTTATTTGCAGGTACTCTTCCTTCAACTAATACCTCTTTAGACGAAACAGCATTTGAATATGGTCTTCCTCTCTTCAATCCCGTCTCTTCATCCTCATACTGTCCCTGAAAACGGAATGGAATTAAATTCTTTTCACCTAATGCTTCCTCCGTTTTTACACTCCCATAGATATCCAGATTTCTTTCCCTCTTCATCATAGGCTTCCACTGGAGTTCCCAGATAGTCACTTATAATACTGTAATTCCCATCCTTGGTGATTTTTCCTCTGGGAATAAAGTCATCCTGAAATACCCATGTAATCAGATTATCCGGTATATTTTCTCCCTGCTCTGCTTCTTTTTTTGCTTTTTCCTCCTCTCGTTTTTCCAGCTTCAAAATATAATCCGCTTTGAAAGCATTTCTTTGCTCACCTCTATTTGTTCACCATCTAGTGAATCTAACAAAAAATTATATAGCCAATCATTTATGTTTGATTTTTTCAACATATTTTTTACTTTTTTTACAAATGCTCTATCTACCTGAAATAAAATACCCAAAGAAATCATCTTTAAATTTTTATTATAATATTCTGGTTCCCAAACTTCCTCCCATTCTGCTAACAAGTCTAAATACTCTTCTTCCAATAAAGTTAACTCATCGCCTTTAGAATATCCAGCTATCATTATTCCAAGTTTTAAGTCATGTACTTTTGATTTCACAGGAATTATTCTATCTTCTTTTACCTCTCCATTTTCTAGTTTATCAGAAAATTTTTTTACTCTTGCCAAATCTTCATTTATAAATGTGTTAAAATATTCTATATCTTTTATTTTATCTCTCATATCAATTCCTTTACTCCTTAATCCAGATTCTGTCAGCGATTTCTTCATTTATTTCATAATATGTTTCAACCAAATTTTCAAGAAACTCAACATTTGTTATTCGTTCATGTTCATACAATTGAGCTTGAATGTTATTATCACATAATTCCTTGTATAACTTAATAATATTTACAATCCCCTCCTCTTTTACATAACTGCATTCAACAACATAATTATTGCTAATAATTGCCTCTTTTATTTCACCAATTGAAAGTTTGCAATATTTTCTCAGGATCTTTATACAACGATTAATTTCATTCCGGGATATCACTTTTATTCCTACAGTATCCATATTATTATTCGCTCCTTCTAATCAAAATCATGAATATCTACAATGGGTTCCCCTGGTAAGCTATTCTTAAAATTTCCTCCATGCCACCCATTAAGATGTTCATTTAGAGTAACAGGATAGATAACCTCACCTCTGTTTGCCAGCTGTGGATATTGCAACACGCTATATGCATGATGTCCTTGTATTGGCTTTCCATTATACTTGGGTGTCTTTCCACTTAATATATCAGCTATCTGTTCTTGACTCCAATTTCTTGTTGTTCTTTCTCCACTAATTATTCTCTCACGTTCCTGATTCCAAAAATCTTTTACGCCTTCTCTTCTTCTTTGACTCATTTTCTTATTCCATTCATATAAATTATATTCTTCGCGAGTTGCTGTTCTGGAATCAATTTTATTCTTTAATTCTTTCATTTTAGAAGAACTTAATTGTTTATTACTTGTCGAATGTGCCTCTAAATCAAATCCTTGCACCCTGTCACCTATTATCTCTTTTGCTGTCTTATCACCACTCTCAATAGCCTCACGCATTCCAGCATCATTATTTGCAAAAATACTTCTTAACTTATTCTGTGTTGCTGCCATTATCCCATCAAGGATTTCTCCTATGACAACACCTGTTACAAAATCTGCCACCATCTGTCCTGGATCTAAAGCATATGCCCACTTCTCATCCCATGACATACTGTCATCAAAGACTGCATACGCAAGTCTTTCACCTGCCGATACCGCCGTATCTACAACACCTTCAGTCAAACGATGTGCTCCTGGAAATTTTGCTCCAAATGCCCCCGTTATAAAACCGCTGGCAGCCGATATTCCTACATCCCGAAAAGCTTCTTTCGCACTTCGGACATTTCCGGTTGAAATCTCCTCTCCTGCTTTCATCGCTGTCGTAGATAATGCACCAATACCCGCACCTATAAACGCCCCGGCTAAAATACTTCCAGCACCAAGCGTTGCTATACTAATTGCGGCACCAATGGCACATACTGCAACTACTCCAAGACCGATTGCAAGGTTTCTCGTAAATCCATCCCAGTCAAATTCACCCTCCTTAGGTGCATCATCATAGGGCGGATACCCAGTATACTTACTGGCTGATATTCCTGCCAGCCTGCCAAGCATGTCCACACTGCCATTCACACAAAGACTGGATGCTCCTTCTGAATACAGTGCCATGATATCCGACATTCCCTGCATGACAATCCCGGTCATACTCTCCAACCGGATTCCCTCTTTTGCCATCAGAACCAGTTCGCCATTACTTTCTATGGTGGTTCCTGTTTCATCCTCAAATGTAATCTTTCCCGTTTCACCGCCATCCAATCCCA
>ERZ824473.3945-NODE-3945-length-13843-cov-4.050116_pt1 | contig 13843 bp, 8 predicted proteins | sample MGYA00519874_ERZ824473 | MGnify/ENA primary metagenome ERZ824473 (study PRJEB31778, sample SAMEA3449151) | human gut metagenome | biome: human gut; feature: human-associated habitat; material: faeces | place: United Kingdom | collected 2010/2012 ... | reverse complement strand
CGGCCATCGTGAAGCACTCGGTGATCCTGCTGTCGCTGTCGCAGATGTCCGAGACGTTCTGCATCCTGCTCATCCCGTTCTTCCTCCGGCGTTTCGGCATCAAGAAGGTGATGCTGATTTCGATGCTGGCGTGGGTGCTCCGCTTCGGATTCTTCGGCATCGGCAATCCCGGTTCGGGCGCGGCGTTCCTGATCCTCTCGATGGTCGTGTACGGCGTGGCGTTCGATTTCTTCAACATTTCGGGTTCGCTGTTCGTCGAGAAGGAGACCAGCCGCGAAATCCGTTCTTCGGCGCAGGGCGTCTTCATGATCATGACCAACGGCTTCGGGGCCTTCTTCGGCTCGTACGCCGCTGGCGCCGTCGTCGATGCGTGGGGCTGGCCCGATTCGTGGTACATCTTCGCAGGCTATGCCCTCGTAGTGGCCGTGGTCTTCGCCTTGGTGTTCAAATACAAGCACAACCCCGCGGAGATGGCGTCGGTGAACCATTAGTCCTAAAAACGATTCCGGCGGCAGGGATTTCCTTTGCCGCCGGAATTGTTTTTGTTACCGTCTCAGCATCCTGACATGCGGGATGCCGGCTTCGAGGTAAGTCCCGGAAACGGCTTCGAAGCCCAGCGATGCGTAAAATCCGGCGAGGTACTCCTGCGCCGAGATGCGGACGGGCTGCGGACCCCACGTTAGGGCGATATGCCGCAGGGCTTCGTGCATCAGGCGACGGCACAACCCGCGGCGGCGGTAACCGGCGTCTACCAGCACCCGCCCGACGGATGCCTCGGCGCAGACGATCCCTGCGGGGATGATCCGCAGGAATGCGACGACGCGGCCGTCCTCCTCCATCCAGAGAAAGACGCTCTGCGGATCGACCTCGTCGGCGTCGGGTTCGGTGATGTGTTGTTCGAGGAAAAAGACGGCTTCGCGGGCCTGCACGATGCGGTGGTACTCGGCGGCGGAGATTTCGCTGAAATGTTTGATGACGATGGGGTGCATGCTGTTTGTCGGATAGATGCCAAAGATATTGAAAAATTTTGAAAGATATGATGGAGAATACGATTCGTGTAAATGATGCGATCTGCATCCGCTGCGGCCGCTGCGTGAAGGTGTGCCCGTCGCAGATTTTCGTTCAGGAGAAGGCCGGGACTGCGGTGACGCTGCATAAACCCGAAAACTGCATCGTCTGCGGCCATTGCGCGGCGGCATGTCCCACGGGGGCGGTCGAACATGCCGATTTCCCGGCGGAGAAGGTGCATCCGATCGACTATGCGGCTTTGCCGACGCCCGAACAGGTCGAACTGCTGCTCGCCGTGCGGCGTTCGAACCGTGCTTTTTCCCAGCGTCCCGTGCCGCAGGAGTATCTGGACCGCATCGTTGCCGCCGCCGACCGCGCGCCGACGGCGACCAACGCCCGCCAGCTGGGCTATACGCTGGTTACGGACCCCGCTATGCGGCGCGGAATCGTCGAATATACGCTGGGCGTCTTCGGCCGGATCGTGAAGCGTCTGTCTAACCCGCTCGTGCGGCCTTGGCTGAGCCGGCTGCTGCCGGGCGTTTACCGCTACGTCCCGGTATTTAAGAAGATGCGCCGCGAATATGCGGAGCAGGGCGTCGACCGCATTTTGCGGGGTGCGACGGCAGTGCTGTTCATCCATGCGCCCAAGGAGAGCCGCTTCGGCGCCGAGGACGCGAACCTCGCTTATCAGAACGCCTCGCTGACGGCCGAATCGCTCGGTGTGAGTCAGGTCTACATGGGATTCGTGCTGACCGCCGTGCGGCAGGACGGGAAAGGCGGGCTGAACCGGATGCTGGGACTCCGAGACCGCCGTATCTGCGCCGTCATGGCGCTCGGCATGCCGCAGTTCCGCTATCCGAACTACATCGACCGCAAAGAACCGGAAATCCGGAAAATTTAGCTCCGCAGGGGCAGTCCCGATTGTGCGGACACCCTATTATATAGGGAAACGCCCTGCCGATGCAGGGCGTTTCCATTTTCCGGACGGCGGCGGCTTTTGTACGTTTAGTACATATTGTCGTACATACTCTGACTCTTGTCGTATTTGAGGTCGGAGAGCGACGCCGCCTTGACGCCGATGTTGAAACTCCAGCTGCGGTGGTAGCCGAACGGAATCCATGAAAAGGACATCTGCCAGCAGTGCAGGTCGCGCGAAATGGAGACCGACGAGGTCGTCAGCTTGTTTTGCTTGATGTCGTAACCGCCTTGGAACGTGACGCCCGTCTTCGGCGTCAGATTGACGCTGCCGTTGAAGCCGATCGTCTGCGTAATGTTCTTTTTATAGCCTTTGGGCGGATAATTTCCCCGCGATATGGAGTAGTTGACCGTGTAGTTGAAACCGAAGTTCCACGGCAGCGAGAAGTCGTAATAGGTTTGGGCCATGTACTGCCTTCGCAGTACGGGGTCCATGTTGCCGTAGGGGTCGTAGAACGGGTTCATGTATTCGGGCGGAATGCTCGTGATGTCGTTGATGGCGCGTTCCGTACGGTCCTGACGCGATTTGAAGGTATAGCCGAACGACCAGCCCGTCGATTCGATACGTCCCGGAAGGAAGAGCTTGTCGTACAGTTTTCCGTCGGGGGTCAGCTTGTAGAGGTTGAGCGTCGCCGAGAGGTTGATGCCGAAGTTGCCGAACAGCGTGGTGCGGAACGAGATGGGGATGGTCGAGAGCCCCATCGAGTCGGCCAGAAAGTTATACGAACCGCTGAGCCGCAGCTCGTCGATCAGTTTGATCTTCTTGACGCCAGAGGTGTCGCGCTTGCTCAGCACCTTCATTTCGAGGTTCTGCGACAGCGAGAAGTTCATCGACATCGAACGTCCCGAACTGGGGACGCCGTAGGCATTGACCGAATAGGGCGAATAGGGGCGGAACGTACCGGTCGAATCGGACTGGTAGTTGCTCTGATAGCCGTATTTGGGATCGCCGAAGTCCGGGGCGTACGAGAATCCGATCGACGGCGTGATCGTATGGCGGATCGCCTGAATCTTGCGGTCGCGGCGTTTTTTGGTGAAGTCGTACATGCCGTACACGGTCGTCGATGTCGAGACGCTGAAATTGTAGTTGTACAGACGGTAGAAGCCGTACTGCGCCGGCAGCGTATCGACGCTGTTGGTGACGGGATTCCATTCCAGCTCGACCTTTTTGAAATACCACTTCTCGTTGTAGTTGGCCGACGGCGAGATGTTGATGTAGTTGAAGAGGTTGAACGACGCCGAAACCGGGATGTTGTGTTCGATGCCGTTCTTCATGTTGTCGAGCGTCTCCTTCGAGAATATTTTGTCCTCGGTGGTGCTCACCGAGTTGGTCATTTTACCCGTGTACTGCATCGAAATCTTCTCGTACCAGCGGTCCTTGCCGGTTTTCTCCTTGCGTTTGAAGGGGTAGAAGCGCGAGACGTTGAAGACCAGCGTGGGCAGGGTTACCGAAATGGTCTTGTTCTGCGAGTTCTGCGAGATGGACATGTTCGCCGAGAGCGAGAACGGTGTGCCGGCCCAGTTCTTCGAATAGGCGATCGACGAGTTGGTCTGCGTGGCGAGAATGTCGTTGAGGTTGGTCGCCGAATACTTGCTGTAACCGCTGGTGGCGAAGTTCACCGACGCCGAGAAGGTCGAACCGGGGTTGGCCTTGGGGTCCTGCGAATGGGTCCACTGGATGCGGAAGTTGCTCTGCTTGATATAGTCGGGTTCGCCTTTCTCTCCCGTCTTGATGTTCGAGTACTGCATGTTGAAACTGCCGCTGTACTTGTAGCGCTTGATGTAGCGCGATGCAGCCGACGCCTCCCACGAACCGAGCGTGTAGATACCGCCGCGGACGGCCAGATCGGCGTAATCGCCCAGCGTGAAGTAGTAGCCCAGATCGCGCAGGAAGAATCCCTTGGTGTACTCTTCGCCGTAGGTGGGCATCAGCAGACCCGATTTGGGACCCGAACTGATCGGGAAGAAGCCTTCGGGAATGCCCAGAAAATAGATCGGCACGTCCTCCATGACCAGATAGGCCGGACCCGTGACGACCTTCTTGCCCGGAATGACCTTGGCCTTTGTCATCGCCAGATAGAAGTGCGGATGGTCCGTTTCGTCGCAGGTCGTATATTTTCCGTTCTCGATGTTGATCGTGTTGTCGGGCATCTTCTTGACACTGCCGCCCACCAGCCAGCCGTCGCCCTGCTGCGTCGCCACGCCCTTGATCTTGGCCTTCTTCGATTCGAGGTTGTAGGTGATCGTGTCCATCTTGTAGGGGGCTTCGCCGCCGTCGGAGAATTCGGGTTTGGTGACGATGGCCTTGCCTTCGAGCGAGTCGGGTTTGCCGTATGCGTGGATCAGCTTGGAGTTCATGTCGATCTGCATGTAGTCGGCCTTGAGGTTGCTGTTCTGATAGGTGACGTCGCCTTCGTTGTAGATGTAGACCATCTTGTTGCGGACGTCGTACACCAGCGAGTCCTTGTTCTTGCCCGAAATCGGATCGTCGAGGAAGGCGCCGGGCTTGCGCGGCCGCTTGACCGAGTCGCGGGCCACGGTGTCGGCCTGCCTGCCGGCCAGCGAGTCGGCCCGGCGGGCGATGAGCGAATCGACCTGTGAACTGAACATCGAGTCGCGCTCCTCCTGCGACATGGCTTCGAATTCGGCGTGGCGGCGGGCTTTCTCGCGGGCGGCCCGTGCCTGCGCGCGGCGTTCGCTGCGTGTCCGGGCGGCTTCGGGAACTTCGGCCGCGGCTTTCGGAAGGGTATATGCCGGAATGGAATCGTGGGTGCGGGTGCTGTCCGGGGCGGCTGCGGCGAATACGCTCCGGGGTGCGGACGCGCCGAACACCAGCTGGGCGAAGAGCAGGATCAGCGCCGCCGAAAACAGATATTTTACCCTAAGTTTATCCAAAATTCCAATAATTTTTCGTACCTTTGCCGACATGTCGGCAAAAACGCCTGAATCAGGTCTCCGGCGACCTCCCGCGGGGTTTTCAGGCGCGACCGCGACAAAGATAGGTAAAAAATTACAGAAAGCTTACACTTGATCTCTTAAATATGCGCACACGACTGTTCCTGTTATTCGCATTTGCGGCCGTAACCGTTCTTACGAACGCGGCATCGGCCGGGAATATTGCGCACGGAGTCGAAGTTGTGGTGATCGACCCCGGTCACGGCGGCAACGATCCCGGTGCGCACTACGGCGGAACCAGCGAAAAGGACCTGACGCTGAAGGTGGCTCTCAAGCTCGGCAAAATGATCGAGGAGGGCATGCCCGGCGTGAAGGTGGTCTATACCCGCAAGACGGACAAGGCGCTGGGACCCGACAAGGCGAAAGACCTGCAGGCGCGCGCCGACATCGCCAACAAGGCCGGCGGCGACCTCTTCATTTCGATCCATGTCAATGCGGCCAAATCTACGGCCGCGCGCGGCGTCGAGACGCTGATCATGGGCGAAAGCCCCAAGGAGCAGCGTTACAACGAAAACGCGCTTTTCGAGAACAACCGCGAGGACCTGATCGACATGTCCGACGAACGTACGGCGGCCATCGTGCGGGCCTATATCCAGAACCTGCAGTTCACCTACGGCGAATACAGCATGGCCATCGCGCGCTGCATTCAGAACAACTACCTGAAGGCGGGCCGCCATTCGCGGGGCATCAAGCCCCAGCTGCTGCGCGTGCTCTATGCCACCGACATGCCGGGCGTGCTGACCGAGATCGGATTCCTCTCCAACTCGCAGGAGGCGGCCTACATGAAGTCGGAGAAGGGCCAAACCGAGATCGCCCGTTCGATTTACGAGGGCGTGAAGAACTATTCGGCCTATGTGCTCGAAACGCGCAACGCCGAAGAGGAGGCCGCTGCGGCGCCTAAGCCGGAGCAGAAACCGGAGCAAGTGGTCGTCGGCAAGGAGCCTGTGCGCGGGGCCGGCGGAAAGGCGGGGGCGAAGGACTCCGCCGCCAAATCCGAATCCGTGACTGCGCCGGCAGAGCGGGAGACGTCCGAAACGCAGACGCCGAAAACGGAGACTCCCAAGGCCGGCGCCCCGAAGCGTGAGACGCCGAAAGCCGAAACCCCGAAGCAGCCGGCTCCGAAACAGGACGCGCAGCCGCTGCGCTATACTGTGCAGGTGCTGGCCAGCCCCCAGACCGTGCCGGCTTCGTCCGAGCGGTTCAAGAGCTACCGCGGCAAGGTAAAGCAATATACGGCCGACGGCAAATACCGTTATAAGTATTGCGTCGGCGAATACGAGACCCGCGCTGCGGCGCAGAAGCAACTGGCGGCGGTGCGCAAGGTCTTCCCCGACGCCTTTGTGGTGAGCTGCCGGGGAACTCGGATCGTGAAATAAAAACATACGAGATATGAAAAGGGAAGTTAAGATCGGAATTTTCGCCGTGGCGATGATCGGCGTCGCATGGGCGGGCATCCGCTTTCTGAAAGGATTCGATATTTTCAGCCGCAATGTCGAATATTATGCGGCTTACGACCAGATCAACGGCGTGCAGAACGCTTCGCCGATCATGATGAAGGGCGTCAAGATCGGTTCGGTGACGGGCCTGTCGTTCGACCCCGCCCGCAGCGATAAAGTCGTGCTGCGGTTCACCATCAAACGCGAGTACCGCATTCCGACCGATTCGGAAGCCAAGATTTTCAGCAACGGGCTGATGGGCGCCAAGGCGATCGAAATCACCTACGGCACGGCCGACACCTACCTGCATAAAGGTGATACGCTGCGGTCGAGCCGCGACCGCGACCTGATGGATGTGGCCGGTTCGGAGCTGGATTTCTTCAAGCAGAAGGTCTCGCAGCTCACCGGCGATCTGTCGCGTGCGCTCGACAACCTCAACAGGCTGATGGAGGACAACGCCGGCAATATCGCCGGGACGCTCGGCAATCTCAACTCCGTGACGGGCGACATGGCGCAGATCCTTTCCGCCGAGAAAAACAGCCTGAAAAGCGCGCTGGAGAACCTTTCGAAGTTCTCCGACATGCTCGGCGACAACGCCCAGCGCGTGGACAGCATCATCGGCAATGTGGACCGGGTCGTCGCGCAGTTCTCCGAAGAGGAGTTCGCCGTCAAGCTTTCGCAGACCGTCGGGCATCTCGACGATCTGGTGGCCCGCATCGCGCAGGGCGAGGGCACGGTGGGCAAGCTGATGAACGATCCCGAACTTTACGATTCGCTCAACCGGGCCAGTGAGAATCTCTCCGCACTGCTGGCCGACGTCAAACAGTATCCGGGCCGTTACGTCCATCTTTCGCTCTTCGGGCGCAACCCTGAGAAGATGAAGGAGCGGGCCGACCGGAAGGCCACGAAGGCCGCCGAGAAAGCCGAGCGCGATTCGCTCAGGCGGCTGCGGTAGCCCTTTACCCGACATAGCACCATGATTTATCCTGCAAACTTCGAGCAGAAGATCGGCTTCGACCGGCTTCGTGAACAGGTTGCGGCGCGCTGTACCATGCGTGCCGCCCGTGCGCGGCTGGCCGGCGAGACCTTTTCGACTTCGGCGCGCGAGATCGCCCGGCGGCTGACGCTTGCCGACGAGATGCGTCTGCTGCTCGATATGGAACACGAATTTCCCGGCGGGGAGTATCCCGACGTCGATCATATCGTCGCCAAGCTGCGCGTCGAAGGCTCGTTCCTCGACGTCGAGGAAGTGGTGACGCTGCATCGTGCGCTGACGGTCGTCGGCGGCATCGTCGCGTTCATTCTCAACCGCGAAGAACAATATCCGGCGCTTCACGCCCGCAGCCGCGGCGTCGCGGCCTTTCCCGAAATCGTGCAGCGGATCGACGCCATCGTCGATCGCTTCGGCAACGTGAAGGACAACGCTTCGCCCGGTCTGCTGGAGATCCGGCGCGCCGTCCGCGAACGCGAGGGACAGGCCGCCAAACGCCTGCAGGCCGTGCTGTCGGCCGCCAAAAGCGCCGGCATCGTCGATGCCGACGCCCAGATTTCGATCCGCGAAGGCAAAGCCGTGATTCCGGTCGCCGCGGCCAACAAACGCAAACTGCAGGGCTTCATCCACGACGAGTCGGCCACCGGACGCACGTTCTACGTCGAGCCGGTCGAGGTGGTGGAGATCAACAACGAACTGCGTGAACTGGAATACGCCGAGCGGCGCGAGATCGTCCGCATCCTCTCGGAGTTCACCGATTCGGTGCGTCCCGATGCGGAATTGATCGCCGATTCGGGCGATTACCTCGCCGAGATCGACATGCTGCGCGCCAAAGGGCGCTGGGCCTCGGAGAACGGCTGCGTGAAGCCGATCGTCTCGACCGACGACCGGCTGGTGCTGAAAAACGCCCGCCATCCCTTGCTGCAGCAGACGCTCCGGGCGCAGGGCCGCGAGGTCGTGCCGCTCGACATGCAGCTGGACCGCCGCAAGCATATCCTCGTCATTTCGGGGCCTAACGCGGGCGGCAAGTCGGTCTGCCTGAAAACCACGGGCATCGTGCAGTATATGTTCCAGTGCGGTTTCCTCGTGCCGGCGTCGGAGGTCTCCGAACTGCCCGTGTTCCGGTCGATCTTCATCGACATCGGCGACGAGCAGTCGATCGACGACGATCTTTCGACCTATTCGTCGCACCTGCTCAACATGAAGAACATGCTGGCCGGGGCCTCCTCCGCGACGTTGGTGCTGATCGACGAATTCGGGTCGGGTACCGAGCCGGTCATCGGCGGCGCCATCGCCGAAGCCATCCTCGAACGTCTGCTGGCCAAGGGGTGCTACGGCGTTATCACGACCCATTACGCCAATATCAAGTATTATGCGTCGAACGCCGAAGGCATCGCCAACGGCGCCATGATGTTCGACGTGCAGCATATCCGGCCGCTGTTCCGGCTCGAAACGGGCAAGCCCGGCAGTTCGTTCGCCGTGGAGATCGCCCGCAAGATCGGTCTGCCGGAAGATATTATCCGCATTGCGGGCGAGAAGGCCGGCAGCGACCATATCAACATCGAAAAGCAGCTGCGCGAAATCGCCCGTGACAAACATTACTGGGAACAGAAACGCGACCGCATCCGCCTGACGGACCGCAAGGTCGAAGAGCTGGAGCAGACTTACGCCGAGCAGCTGGCGAAGATCAAATCCGAGCGGCAGGAGATTCTGAAAAAGGCCAAGCAGGAGGCCCAGCGGCTGATCGCCGACGCCAACAAGCAGATCGAGAATACGATCAGGACCATCCGCGAAGCGCAGGCCGAAAAAGAGCTGACGCGGCTGGCGCGGCGCGAGCTGGACGACTTCCGCGATGCGGTCGAGCAGGCCGATACGGCCGAGAAGGACGCGCAGGTAGCCCGTGAGATCGAGCGTATCGAACGCCGCCGCCAGCGGCGCATCGAGCGCAAAACCCAGCGCGGCGAAGCGCAGGCGGCGGCTGCCGCCTCCGAACCGCCCAAACCCCGCGAGGTCGAAACCGGTTCCAAGGTCCGCATGGCCGGGCAGGATATGGTCGGCGTGGTGCAGTCGGTCAAGGGGAAGAAAGTGCAGGTCGCCTTCGGTCAGATACTTACCACGGTAGACCGGAAACTGCTGACCGTGGTGTCGAACAGCGAGTTCCGCGAAGCGACGCGCCCGCAGACGGCTCGTACGGTGGTCTCGGTCGATATTTCGGCCCGCAAACTCAATTTCAGGGACCATATCGACGTGCGGGGCATGCGCGCCGCCGAAGCGCTGGACGCCGTGCAGGATTTCGTCGATGACGCCCTGATGGTGGGCGTGGGTTCGGTTTCGATTCTCCACGGCAAGGGTACGGGGGCCTTGAAGGAGGAGATCCGCCGCTATCTGCGCACGGTCCCTGAGGTCGAAAGCGCCAAGGACGAGCATGCCGACCGTGGCGGGGCGGGCATTACGATCGTGACTTTTAAGATGGACTGACGATTTTTCGCGGCGTTCCGGCCGAGTGCGGCGTGTCGTGTCGGCTGCCAAGAGTAGACCGCACGGCGGACGGAACGGAAAATGATAAGAGAATGAATTACAGACTTTCACGTATTGCCGCCATTTGCGGCGGAAAGTTTTCGGGCTGCGATTCCGAGGTGCGGTCGGTCGTTACCGACAGCCGTTCGCTTTCGTGCGAGCTGGGGTGCCGCCCGATGTTCGTCGCCATGCGCGGCGCGAACCACGATTCGCATGATTTCATCGCCGGCATGCAGAGCCGGGGCGTTCGTGCGTTCCTCGTCGAGCGGGGCGTCGAAGCCTCCTCGTGCACCGGGGAGTGCGGTTTCGTGCAGGTGGACAACGCCATCGAAGCCCTTCAGCGGCTGGCGGCCTATCACCGGGCGCAGTTCCGGGGCACGGTGGTCGGCATCACCGGCTCGAATGGCAAGACCGTCATCAAGGAGTGGATCGCCGAGGAGCTGCCCGAAGGCATGAAATATTACCGTTCGCCGAAGAGCTACAATTCGCAGCTGGGCGTGCCGCTTTCGGTGCTGATGCTGGAGGGCGACGAAGAGCTGGCGATTTTCGAAGCGGGTATCTCGAAACCCGGCGAGATGGAACGGCTCGAACGCATCATCCGCCCCGACGCGGTGATCTTCACTTCGATCGGCGACGCCCATCAGGAGAATTTCATCAATCTGGAACAGAAATGCGACGAGAAGATGATTCTCGCCCGCAGCGCTTCCAAAATCATCTACCACAGCTATTACGAGCCGCTGGGCCGTATGGTCGCGGCGCATTTCGCCGACCGCCGTCCCGTCGATGCCGCCGCGTATCCCGAAGTGCCGGAATCGGTCATCGGCAACGCCGCTTCGCGCCGCAACGCCCAGATCGTCGAGGCGTTCTGCGATGCGATGCATTATCCCGCCCCTTCGTTCGCCGCGGCTCCTTCGGTGGCGATGCGTCTCGAAGTGAAGGAGGGCATCAACGACTCGATACTTATCAACGACGCCTACAACCTCGACCTCAATTCGCTGGCGCTGGCGTTGGACTACCTGCACAGCGTGGCGCTGAGCCGCCGCCGTACGCTCGTGCTGTCGGACATTTCGCAGAGCGGTCTCTCGGACGACGAGCTTTACAGCCGCGTGGCGGGCATGGTCGCACGCGCCGGAATCGATTTCCTGATCGGTATCGGTCCCCGCCTGAAACGCTATGCCGCGCTGTTCGCCTGCGACAAGGAGTTCTTTACGGCTACCGACGAATGCGTCGCGCGCATCAACCGCGACGCCGTGGCCGGGCGTGCTATCCTGCTGAAAGGCGCACGCGATTTCCGTTTCGAGAAACTGGTGCACCTGCTCTCCCGCAAAAGTCATACGACGGTGCTGGAGGTCGATCTCGACGCCATGATCCATAATCTCAACTATTTCCGGTCGAAGCTGAGCTTCGGGACCCGGCTCGTGGCGATGGTCAAGGCCGGTTCGTACGGCGCGGGCGATTTCGAAGTCGCGCAGATGCTCCAGCATCAGGGCGTGGACTATCTCGCCGTGGCGTTCGCCGACGAGGGCGTACTGCTGCGCGAGCGGGGGATTTCGATGCCGATCGTGGTGCTCAACGCCGACGCCGACAGCTTCGACGTGATGATCGCCAACCGGCTCGAACCCGAAATCTACAGTTTCCACTCGCTCGGCGCTTTCGCCGATGCCGTGACGCACGCGGGCGAGAGCCGTTATCCGATTCACGTCAAGCTGGATACGGGCATGCACCGGCTGGGGTTCGTGGAGCAGGAGATCGCGCAGTTGTGCGCGACGCTCGCCGCGACGCCGCAGGTCAAGGCGGCTTCGGTCTTCTCGCACCTCAACTGCGCCGACATGCCCGATGAGGATGCCTATACGCGGGCGCAGATCGCCCTCTACGACCGCATGAGCGCGCAGCTCGCCGCCTCGCTGCCTTATCCGGTCATCCGCCATACGGCCAATTCGGCCGCCATCGAGCGCTTCCCCGAAGCGCAGTTCGACATGTGCCGTCTGGGGCTGGGGCTTTACGGCTTCGGGTTCCGGCACAACGACGCCCTGCGTCCCGTCTCGACGCTCAAAACCCGCATCGTGCAGATCAAACGCCTGCCTGCGGGCGATGCGGTGGGGTATGGCCGCGCCGGAAAGCTCACGCGGCCGACCACCACGGCCACGATACCGATCGGCTATGCCGACGGGCTGGACCGGCATCTGGGCTGCGGCCGCTGGTCGGTGCTCGTGGCCGGACAGCCTGCGCCGATCGTCGGCCGGGTCTGCATGGACAGCTGCATGATTGACATTACGGACATTCCCGGCGTGAAGGAGGGCGACGAAGTGTCGGTCTTCTCGCCCGTGCCGGGCAACGACCTCGAAACGATGGCCCGCGTGCTCGATACGATTTCGTATGAAATCATGACCTCGGTTTCGGGGCGTGTGAAACGCATCTATCTCAAGGAATAACGGGATGAAATGCTACGACTGCGGCGGCCTGATCGCGCCCGGAGCGGACAAATGTCCCGCCTGCAACTGTCCGGCGGAGAGGGCGCAGGCCGTGAAGTGTCTCGAAACCCGCCTGCTGACGGCCCGCGTCGAAGCGGAGTCGGCCCTCGACCAGCTGGGCCGGGCGAAGGTCGCGATGCTCTGCGCCGCGTTTTTCGCGCTTGTCGGCGGCGTGGTCGTGCTGGTGCATGCCGGGGGCGACGCGACGATGCTGGCCGTCGGGATTTTCATGGCTGCGCTGGCATGCGTCTACGCGGCATTGGCCTTTCTTGTCCGGAAAGCTCCGCTGGCGCTTTCGATCGCGGGATTTCTGCTCAGCTGGCTCTGTCTCGGCGGGTTGCCCGGTCTGGTGATCGTCGGGGCCATGGCGCTGAGTCTCTGGTTCGCCGTGCAGTATGTCCGCATTACGAACCGTGTCGGATTGTTGGAACGAAAAATCGCTGAACTGAAAAAATGTACGGAACACTCTATCTGATCCCGTGTCCGATCTCGGACGAAACGGCGCCGTGGGACGTGCTGCCCGCAGCAAACCGCGCCGTTATGGATTCGCTCGACTATTTTATCGTCGAGAATACCCGCACGGCGCGGCGGTTTCTGTCGAAAGCGGGCGCGGCGCGCCCGATCGACACGCTCTGCTTCCGCGAACTGAACGAACATACCGTCGCCGGGCGTGAGGTCGAAGAGCTGGTGAAACCGCTCGTCGAGGGACGTTCGGCGGGCGTGATTTCCGAAGCGGGCGTGCCGGGCGTCGCCGATCCGGGGGCGCTGGTGGTCGAAGCCTGCCACCGCCGCGGAATCCGTGTCGTGCCTCTCGTCGGACCTTCGTCGATCGTCATGGCGGTCATGGCGTCGGGGCTTAACGGACAGTCGTTCGCTTTCAACGGCTATCTGCCCGTCAAACCGCCCGAACGGGTGCAGGCGATCCGCCGTTTCGAACGCCGCGCGCACGCCGAAGGCCAGTCGCAGCTCTTCATCGAGGCCCCGTACCGCAACGTCAAGCTGATGGAGCAGCTGTTGCAGACCCTTGCGCCCGAAACGCGGCTGACGGTGGCCATGGACATCACGGCTCCCGGCGAATTCATCCGCACGCTCCGCGTCCGCGAATGGCGTGCCGCCGAACTGCCCGCGATGAACAAACGCCCTGCTATTTTCATCATCGGATAGGCCCTTCCGGAGGTTGGTATACAATTTGATCGACTATAAGACGGGAAATCTGAAAAACAACTATATATGAAAAAGGAAAAAGCTTATAATGAAGCCATTAACGGCGACGAAGGGTTCGAGCCGGGCGACGGTTATCCCTCGTGCGACGGCGAACCCTGTGCCAATGTGTCAGACGAGCCGCAGGAGGAGACTGACACAATGGCAGACGGGGCCGACAGCGGCGCCGCACCCGATTTTGCGGCGGCCGCCGCCGAATGGCAGGATAAATACATCCGTCTGCAGGCCGAGTTCGACAACTACCGCAAGCGTACGCTCAAGGAGAAGAT
>ERZ824473.3941-NODE-3941-length-13855-cov-14.488116_pt1 | contig 13855 bp, 10 predicted proteins | sample MGYA00519874_ERZ824473 | MGnify/ENA primary metagenome ERZ824473 (study PRJEB31778, sample SAMEA3449151) | human gut metagenome | biome: human gut; feature: human-associated habitat; material: faeces | place: United Kingdom | collected 2010/2012 ... | reverse complement strand
GTAGGAATCGCGGTCATCCTCTTCTTCGTCCTCATCCTCGTCTTCTTCGTCCTCGTAGCTGTAATCTTCGTCCTCTTCCTCATCCTCGATCTTGCTGTAGCGCTTGCGGGCCGGCTCCTCTGCCGTCTGCGCATTTGCCTTTGCTGCTGCGCCGGAACGGATCTGGCTTAACTCCTCTGCGGATACCATAACAGTCTCGGCGTGAGAACTTAACGGAGTTACTTTTACGAAATTGCCCTGCGGCTCCATCAGCGAATGCTTCAAGTCGTCGATCAGCTCCGCCATGTTATTGTAACGGCGGTCCGGGCTCTTCTGGGTACATTTTAAGATAATCTGCTCCAGTGCGAACGGAAGGTTCGGGGTATATTTGGATGGAGATTCAATCTCCTCCTGCAGATGCTTGATTGCGATGGCAACGGTGGTGTCGCCGTCAAACGGCACTCTTCCGGTTACCATCTCGTACATGGTGATACCAAGGGAATAGATATCACTCTTATAGTCCGAATATCCGCCGCGCACCTGCTCCGGAGAGCTGTAATGTACGCTTCCCATAACGTTCGAACTGATCGTATTGGAAGAAGTTGCCTTTGCAATACCAAAGTCGGAAAGTTTTACTTTTCCGTCTGTGGAAATGATGATGTTCTGCGGTTTGACATCGCGGTGTACAATATTGCGGTTGTGTGCTGCTTCAAGACCAAGGGAAACCTGAATGGCGATGCTGGTTGCCTCTTTTACGCTCAGTTTTCCTTTGCGGTCAATGTAATCCTTCAGAGTAATTCCCTCGACAAGCTCCATGACGATATAGTAAACGCCGCGGTCCTCCCCGACATCGTACACGTTTACAATATTCGGATGGGACAGTCCTGCTGCGGCCTGTGCCTCCGTGCGGAACTTGCGGATAAAGGTTTTATCCTCCCGGAATTCCGGTTTTAAAACCTTGACGGCCACCATGCGGTTCAGCTTGTGGTCTTTTGCTTTGTAGACATCAGCCATACCGCCGGAACCGATCCGGCTTATGATCTCATATCGTTCTCCTAAAATAACGCCCTCTTTTAACATTCTTTCACCTCGTTTGTAAATGGTTCAACGACAATGACTGCGATATTGTCTCTGCCGCCATTTGCATTTGCTTTATCAATTAAACGTTTCGCCTTGTCCTCACCTTCTTCTCGGCAGATGAGTTCGAAAATCTCCTCATCCGTTACCATGTTGGAAAGGCCGTCCGAGCACATCACCAATTGATTGCCCTCTTCAAGCTGAATGTCAAAGAAATCAATCTTTACGGTATCCTGTGTGCCTACTGCTCTGGTAATAATGTTTTTGTCCGGGTGATTCCGCGCCTGCTCGGGAGTGAGTTCTCCAAGGCGCACCATCTCTGCGATCAGGGAATGGTCCTGCGTCACCTGGTCAAACGTGCCATCTGCTGCCAGATACAGCCTGCTGTCTCCTACGTTTGCAACGTAGGCATAGTTGCCGACAACCGTAGCTACTACCATCGTCGTACCCATGCCTTCCATGGATATATCTCGTTTTGCCTGCTCAAAAATCTGGCTGTTTGCTGCTTCAATTCCATGCCGAATGATCCGCACCGGGTTGAAATTCGTATCCCTTTTTACAGATTCCACCAGTACAGAAACACCGTAACGCGAAGCAAAATCGCCCGCGTTATGGCCTCCCATGCCGTCTGCAACGACAAAGAGGTTCGGAAGGTTTCCGACCGGAGAGGCGGAGGCAAACACAAAATCCTGGTTCATCGTCCGTTTCTGTCCGATATCGGTTGCAGAAAATACCTTCATGCTTTTTTCTCCTGTATTGACAGCCGCTTTTTACGGCTGTTCGTTTGATTTATCGATAAAACTTTTTCTTAACTGTCCACAGGCTCCGTCAATATCGGCGCCCATTTCCCTTCTAATAGTAACATTAATTCCGTATTTTTCAAGTTTATTTTTGAAATTCTCTACGACTTTTTTCGTTGATTTCACGTAATCGCGCTCTTTGATCGGGTTGACCGGGATCAGATTTACATGACAGTTGATATCCGAAATCCGCGCAGAAAGCTCTTTTGCATCGGCTTCGCTGTCATTTTTCCCGCCAACGAGAGAGTACTCAAATGTAATCCGACGGCCTGTTTTTGCAAAGTAATTGCGGCATGCATCGAGAATTTCATCAATGGAATATTTATTGGCAATCGGCATCAGCTCGCGGCGCTTTTCATCGTTCGGCGCATGAAGGGAAAGTGCCAGGGTGATCTGGAGTCCCTCATCTGCCAATTTGTACATATTCGGCACGATTCCGCAGGTGGAAACGGTGATGTTTCTCTGACTGATGTTGAGTCCTTCCTGGCTCGAAAGCAGCCGCACGAAGCGCACCAGATTGTCGTAGTTGTCCATCGGCTCACCCGTTCCCATGACAACCAGATTGGAGACCCGCTCCCCGGTGTCCTCCCAAATCCGGTAAATCTGGTCGAGCATCTCCGACGGAGTCAGGCACCGCACGAGTCCGCCGATTGTGGACGCGCAGAAGCGGCAGCCCATCCGGCAGCCGACCTGGGATGAGATGCAGACGGAATTTCCGTGGTGGTACTTCATCCAGACGCTCTCGATCACGTTGCCGTCGCTAAGGCGGAACAGGTATTTTCTCGTTCCGTCGATTTTGGACTCCTGCACCTGCACTTTTTCGAGACAGGTAAGCGGATACTGTTCCTTTAATTTTTCCCGGAAGGCAAGCGAGAGATTCGTCATCTCATCGTAGCTGCCCGCCAGACGATGATGCATCCAGTCGTATAACTGTTTGGCGCGGAACGGCTTTTCTCCCATCTGCTGGCAGGCGTCCTTTAATTCGTCTAAGGTCATTGATTTAATATCCATCTGTTACGCCCGTCCTTCCTCTGTTTTCCGGAATTTTGCAAGGAAAAATCCGTCTGTCTTGTGTACCCCCGGGATCAGCTGCAGCTGTCCTTTGGCCGTTTCTCCGCTTTTCAGCTCATCCGGCAGCAGTTCATCCAGACTGACTGCTTCAAACGGGAACTGTTCCAGAAACCATGCGGCATTCTCGCTGTTTTCTTTTCTGTTGACGGTACATGTGCTGTACAGCAGTGTGCCGCCCGGCTTTACGTACGATGCGGCATTTGCAAGGATTGCCCGCTGAATCCGTACCAGCTCCTCTTCTTTTTCTTTTGAAGCGTAATATTTGATATCCGGCTTTCTGCCGATGACGCCGTATCCGGTGCACGGCAGGTCCGCAATCACAACGTCCGCTTTTCCGATCCATTCCGCATCGATCCATTCCGCATCTTTTACCTTCGGCACGACGCAGGAAACACCTGCTCTCTGCACATTTTCCCGGATCAGATCGACCTTGTATTCAGTGAGATCACGCGCTTCCACGCATCCCTGATTTTTCATTTTATCTGCTGCATGGAGGCTCTTTCCGCCCGGTGCCGCGCAGAGATCCAGCACCTGGTCACCCGGCTTTGGATCCGCCAGATGCGCCGCCATCATGGAGCTCACATCCTGAATCTGGAACCGGCCTTCCTGGAAGGCATTCAGTGATGCGATCGTCTCAAAGTTTTTCAAATAGAACGCCTCGCCAAGATACGGCGCTTTTTCCAGCTCTGCCCCCTGGCTTTCCAGGCTTTTCTTCGTCTCCTCGATCGTATTGTTCCAGCGGTTGATACGGATCGTCACCTGTTTTTCTTTCAGGAAATCCGCCATCATCGTTTCTGCCGTTTCTTTTCCGTACTGGGATACGAACTCCTCAACCAGAAATTCCGGCATGGAGTATTTCACGGAAAGATACTGCGTAGTATTGTTCTCCTTCGGCATCGGCAGATGATCTTTCTCCCGCACGATCGTGCGCAGAACGCCGTTGACAAAGCCCTTTAAGTTGTAAAAATGCTTCTTTTCCGCCAGTTTCACCGCCTCATTGACGACTGCCGAATCCGGTACTGCGTCAAGAAAACGGATCTGGTACACCGACATCCGTAAGATCGCACGAATCACCGGCTTGCATTTGTTGATCTTGATTTTGGAATACTGATTGATGATGTAGTCATTCTGGATGCCGTATTCCACGGTTCCCTCGCAGACCCGCTTGATAAACGCACGGTCCTGCCGCGGCAGGAACTGGTATTTATCGAGGGCGTCCCTTACAGCAAGATGGCAGGGCGTTTTCTCCCTGTCCATCTCAAGCAGAATGTTCATAATCAGCTCTCTTGTATTGATTGTATCAGTCATCATTTCTCCTAAATGCTCCGGATAAAATCAGCAGCCGGAGCAGCTGCAGCAGAGAACCGATCACCGCTGCCACGTATGTCATGGCTGCAGCCCAGAGTACTTTCTTGACTCCGTCGTGTTCCGTCTCTGTCACCATACCGCCCTCACTGAGCATTTTTAATGCTCTTCTCGACGCATCGAACTCGACCGGAAGTGTTACCACCTGGAATGCCAGTGCCAGCACAAACAGCCAGATACCGGCTTTCACCAGCATCGGAAGGCTGAAAATCAGTCCGATCAGGAACAGCGGCCAGAAAAGCTGGGATCCAAGATTCGCTGCCGGAACAATGGCGCTTCTTACTTTCAGCGGCACGTAATCCGTATTGTGCTGTACGGCATGGCCGCACTCATGCGCTGCGACGCCGATCGCTGCGACCGAGGTTGAATCGTAAACCGCATCCGATAAATTCACGGTTTTTGTCCGCGGATCATAGTGATCGGTCAGTTTACCGGATACGTGGCGGACGGTCACATCGTAGATGCCGGCCTGATGCAGAATGCGCATCGCCGCCTCGCGTCCCGTCATGCCGCTGTACGAGCGGACGGTCTGATATTTGCTGAAAATCGTGTTCATGCGGGCGGATACCGCCATGGAAATCAGTGCGGCAAGAATCACCAGCAGATACGTACTGTCATAAAAAAGTCCCATATCGTTTTTCTCCTTTTTTCTCAGGCACAGCAGCCATCACACCGCTGTGCAGTTCCCCGCCTTAACTTCAGGTTGCTTTTTCTCTTTTATTCGCCAAGTCTGGTACCCGGCTCGATCGCATAGCCGCGCAGGAAATCGGCGGTTTTCATCCGTTTCTTTCCTTCGAGCTGCAGCTCCTCGATCACCAGAATGCCGTCTCCCGTCTTTACATGGAGGCCTGTCTCATCTGCCACCCAGACTTTTCCGGCACTCTTCGTCGGATTCTGTCCCGGAATTTTCGAGAACAGATCGCCGCCGAACATGGCAATGACTTTGGCATCCCAGATTTTCAGGTTCTTTCCGTTTACTTTTGTAAAAGCACTCGGCCACGGGCTCATCGCACGGATCTGACGTTCGATCTCAACGGCACTCTTCGTCCAGTCGATCTTTCCGTCTTCTTTTCTGATCATCCGCGCATACTCTGTAGTGCTTATCTCCGGCTGTTTTTCCGGTGTCACTTCGCCTTTTTCAAGTTTTGGAAGTGTCTCCACCAGAAGTTTTGCTCCGGCTGCGGCGAGCTTGTCAAAGAGACTGCCGCCGGTCTCATCTGCTGCAAGCGGAACTTCCACTTTCGTCAGCATATCGCCTGTGTCGAGGCCTTCATCCATCTTCATAATGGTTACGCCGCTCACTTCATCGCCGTTCATGACAGCCCACTGGATCGGCGCTGCTCCGCGGTAAGCCGGAAGCAGGGATGCATGAACGTTGATGCATCCGTATTTCGGCATGTCCAAAATCTCTTTTGGAATAATCTGGCCGAATGCAACGACAACGATCACATCCGGCTCCATTTTCCGGATCTCCTCGATCGCCTCTGCATCCCGCACGCGGCGCGGCTGATAGACCGGAAGGCCGTGTTTTTCGGCTGCCTCTTTCACTGGTGTCGGCATCATCTGTTTTCCGCGGCCCTTCGGTTTGTCCGGCTGGGTCACAACGCCTGTGATCTCATAACCGGCCTCCACGAGTGCCTCAAGTGTTCCCACGGAGAAATCCGGGGTTCCCATAAATACCACTTTCATCTGAAGTCATCTCCTTTATTTTAAGACTTACTCTTCGTCCTCGTACTCCTCATACTCATCGTACGTGTTGTCCCAGAGTTCGCCTTCTACTTTTTCTGTATACATATGTCCATCGAGGTGATCGCACTCGTGGCAGATGCAGCGGGCAAGAAGTTCTGTTCCCTCCAGTTCAAACGGCTGCATGTCGCGGTCCAGCGCTCTTACCTTTACGTAATTCGGACGGGTTACTGTACCGGATTTTCCCGGAAGGCTTAAGCAGCCTTCTGCTCCTGTCTGGCTTCCGGAAGTCTCCAGGATTTCCGGATTGATCAGAAGATGTGGGGTTCCATCCACATCCATGACTACGATTCTTTTTAAGATGCCGACCTGCGGTGCGGCAAGGCCGACACCGTTTGCCTCATACATGGTGTCAAACATGTCGTCGATCAGCTCGCTGATTCTTGGTGTCATCTTCTCCACCGGTCTGCATTTTTTCGTTAATACGCGGTCGCCTACGACTCTGATTTCTCTGATTGCCATAATTCTTTTCCTTTCTTTTGCTCTTCTATTATAAATAATCTATGTGTAAATAGTATGAAAAAACTAATACTTTCTGCTGAAGTCAAACTGTAAATAAACGGTACGGAAACCTTTGTTAATCTCGATATACCGCTCCAGTTTTTCCCGCAGCTCTGCCAGCACCTCTTCCTGCGGCGCGCGTACATACACGGCCATGCGGTACAGGTCATTGATTTTCGACACTGCCTCACTTGCCGGGCCGATGATCTGGACTTCGCGGTTTCCCCGGATGCGGATGAGATATCTGCGAATGTATTCCATCGCCTGCGTCAGATGCGCTTCATCCTCCCCGGCTCCGTGGATCGCCAGAAGCTCCGCCGCCGGGGGATATCCCATCAGACGGCGGTAGTCCATTTCTTTCTCGTAAAATGTCCCGTAATCCTGCTCTGCCGCCGTCTGAATGCTGTAATGTTCGGGATGGTACGTCTGAATGACTGCCATTCCCGGCTTTTCGCCTCTTCCGGCGCGGCCGACTGCCTGCGTCAGCAGCTGGAACGTACGCTCCCCGGCACGGTAATCGACTGCATTCAGGGAGAGATCCGCCGCCAGCGCTCCCACCAGCGTGACATTCGGGAAATCGTGGCCTTTTACGATCATCTGGGTTCCAATCAGGATATCGGCCTTCCCCGCCGCAAATGCGGACAGGATTTCTTCATAACTGTTTTTCGTTTTTGTCGTGTCGCCATCCATCCTAAGAACGCGTGCCTTTGGAAACAGCTTTTTCACGTTCTGCTCGATCTGCTGTGTGCCGGCACGGAAGCCGCCGATGTACGGGGAACCGCACGACGGGCACGCATGTACCTGCGGTGTTTCATAACCGCAGTAATGGCAGACGAGCTTTCCGTTATTGTGTGCTGTCAGTGATACATCGCAGTGCGGGCATTTCATCACATAGCCGCATGCACGGCACGAGACGAAGCCCGCATAGCCTCTGCGGTTCAGAAACAGTACAACCTGTTCCTTTTTTTCAAGCCGTTTTTCGATCTCTTCCCGCAGTTTTCCGGACAGAATCGAACGGTTTCCCATCTGTAATTCTTCCCGCATATCCGCGATCCATACGGACGGAAGTGCTGCATTTCCGTACCGCGCATCCATCCGGAACAGCGCGTACGCTCCCGTCTCGCAGGCGTAAGAAGCATCCACCGACGGCGTTGCCGAACCCATCACCACATGGGCATGCTCCAGCCCGGCGCGGCGCACGGCGGTCTCCCTTGCATGGTAGCGCGGCGTCACTTCACTTTTATAGGAGGTTTCATGCTCCTCATCGATTACGATCAGCCCAAGATCCGGAAACGGTGCAAAGAGTGCGGAACGCGGACCGATCATAATACTGACCTCCCCGCGCCGCGCGCGCTCCATCTGGTCGGCGCGCTCGGACGGTGTCATCCGCGAGTTGACCACCGTGACCCTTGTTCCAAACCGTGCGCAGAACCGCTCCACGTTCTGATACGTCAGCGCAATCTCCGGGATCAGCACGATCACCTGTTTTCCTTCCTTCAGCACTCGCTCCATCAGCTCCATATAGACGAGCGTTTTGCCGCTTCCCGTCACACCGCGGATCAGGCAGGGGCGGTTCTGCCCTTCCCATTCCTTTCGAATGCCGTCCACCACGGCCTGCTGCTGTTCGTTTGGTTTTCCCGCAGTTGTTCTTCCTGCCGCATCAGATACCGGATTTCTCCAGGTGCTCGTACGGCGGATTTCCAACACGCCCTGCTCTTCCATCACGTGCAGCGTATCTGCCGTGATTTTCAGTTCCTTGCTCACAACCGGCCCTGGAAGAACCGGCTGGGCCAGCAGCGCGTTTAAGAGACGGATTCTCGCTTTATAATTTTTCTTTCTGTAGTTTTCCAGCAGCTCCTCACACTCTGCGGGATCTGCAAGAAGCGCAATTTCGCGGGTTTCTTTCCCGCGCGCCTTTACTTTGACCGGAAGCACCGTCTTTAACGCCTGGATCATCGTCGATCCGTACGTATGACGCATCCACGCGGCGAGCGCGATGAGCTTCGTCTCTACAGTCGCCGCATCCTTTTGTACCGCGAGGATGGCCTTCATCCGGTCCTGCGGATATTTCGGCTCGTTTCCGACGGAAAGCACATAGCCGGTGATCGTGCGGTTTCCGTTTCCAAACGGAATCTGTACCGCCGTTCCCGGACCGATCTCCCCTGTCAGTTCCGGCGGAACCTTGTACTGAAAGGTCCGGTCCAGTTTTTCATTTGTGATATCTACGATTACATCAGCGTAAACGCTGCTCATACATTCCCCTTACTTTCTTCCAGTATTTCCCGGATCAGCACGCGCTCATCCATTTCGTACCGTTTTCCCTTCCGGATCTGATACGTTTCGTGGCCTTTTCCCGCGAGCACCACGAGATCGCCCGGCTGCCGGTTTTCGATCACATACCGGATCGCCTCCTTACGGTCTGCAATCTCAACGAAAGCGCCTTCTGTTTTCCCGATTCCCGTCCGGATATCGTCCAGAATCGCCTGTGGTTCCTCATCCCGCGGATTGTCCGAGGTGATGACGGTCAGATCCGCCAGACGCCCCGACACCTCTCCCATCTGGAATCTCCGGTCCCGCGCGCGGTTTCCGCCGCAGCCGAAGAGACAGATCAGGCGCTTCGGATGGTATTTCCGCAGTGTCTTTAACAGGCTTTCGAGGCTCATCGCATTGTGTGCGTAGTCAATGAGAAGCGTCATTTCCGGATACACCGGAACTGCCTCACACCGCCCACGGACGCGGACTGCGGAAAGTGCCTCCTGCATCGCCTTTTCCGGGATTCCCATCTGCGCGCAGACCGCAATGGCGGCAAGCGAGTTGGAAACGGAAAACAGACCCGGCAGATCTACCCGTACCGGAAAATCCGCTGCGCCCTGCACCCGGTATGAGACACCGAGCACGCCGGGCGCCTGATCGAGTGCTGCATCTGCTGCCATAAAATCAGCTTTTTCCCTGCATCCGAATGTCACCAGACGGCAGGTGCTCTGCCTTATGATCTCCGGAAACCTTTTGTCATCCCGGTTTACAATTCCGGTTCTGCAGGTGCGAAACAGCTTCTTTTTGCAGGACAGATATTCTGCAAACGATGCATGCTCCCCGGCGCCGATGTGGTCGTTTCCAATGTTGGTGAACACACCGTAATCAAACGTAAATCCATCACACCGGTGCTGTTTTTCCGCCTGCGAGGAAACCTCCATCACAACATGGGTGCAGCCCTCCCGCATCATTTCAGAAAACAGCTTCTGCAGCACAACAGGCTCCGGCGTTGTATTTTCTGACGGAATGCTTTTTTCCCCGATCCTCGTCTCGATCGTTCCGATGAGTCCTGCGCGGATCCCTGCTTTTCGCAGGATTTCGTAAATCATATATGCAGTCGTCGTCTTTCCCTTCGTGCCGGTCACTCCGATTGTCACAAGGTGCTGCGCCGGATCGTCCTCCCAGGCACAGGAAAGCTGTGCGAGTGCTTCTCTGCTTTCCTTTACTACGAGTACGGTTACCTTTTCCGGAATCCCTTCCAGTTCCCGCTCCGCAACCAGAACAGCAGCGCCCCTCTCGACTGCTTCTTCTGCATATACGTGCCCGTCCATCCTGTTTCCGCGGATGCAGACAAACACGTTCTGCGGCTGTACTTTTCTGCTGTCGCATGTGATTCCTGTAACTTCCGCATCCAGACTGCCCTGCTGGAGCTGATATGCGATCCGCTTTTGTAACGTGCGCATGTTTTTCATGCCGGGACCTCCCTTTCACGTTTCAAATCCCTACGACTCAGATACTTTTATAGAATACCATAGTCCGAAAAACATTTCAATGTGCGCAATGTCGGTTTCTTCTTGATTTTTGCTCCCATAAACTTTATAATAGTCCTATATTGATGCCTGGTTTTTTCGTATCAAAATCTATGAACTGCAAAGAGAGGTATCTTCCAATGAAAAGAAAAAAAATAGTTGTTGCACTGGGACACAAAGCTCTTGGAACGACGCTGCCGGAACAGAAAGCAGCCGTAAAACGTTCCGCAAAAGTAATCGCAGATCTCGTTGCTGCCGGCGCTGATATTGTCATCACCCACAGCAATGCGCCGCAGGTCGGCATGATCCACATGGCGATGAATGAATTCGGCAAAATGCACACCGACTACAGCGCAGCCCCGATGTCTGTCTGCTCCGCTATGAGCGAAGGCTACATCGGCTACGACCTGCAGAACGCCATCCGTGCTGAGCTTCTCCGCAGAGGAATCTTCAAAACCACATCCACGATTCTTACACAGGTTGAAGTAGATCCGTACGACGATGCCTTCAACAATCCGGTCAAACTGATCGGCCGTACACTTACCAAGGAGGAGGCTGACGCAGAGGAAGAAAAAGGAAACTACGTAACGAAAACCGAGGACGGCTACCGCCGAATCGTTGCTGCTCCGAAGCCGCAGGATATCGTAGAGATCGACTCCATCCGTCTTCTTCTCGATGCCGGACAGGTTGTCATCGCAGCAGGCGGCGGCGGAATCCCGGTTCTCCCGCAGAATGAAGAGTTAAAGGGTGCATCCGCAGTCATCGAAAAAGACCTCACCAGCGGCCTGATGGCAGAAATGCTGAACGCAGACATGCTGATGATCCTGACCAGCGTGGAAAACGTTTCCATCAACTACGGTACCCCGGACGAAAAACCGCTGGAGCACATCACCGTTGCTGACGCGAAGAAATACATCGCAGAAGGCCAGTTCGGGGAAAACTCCATGCTGCCGAAGATGGAAGCAGCTGTTTCTTTCCTCGAGAAAGGCATCGGCCGTACCGCAGTCATCACTTCCATTGATTCCGCACTCGCCGGATTCCAGGGAAAAACAGGTACGATTATCGAGTAATACAAAGTATACAAAAAAAGGATTCCCGCGAGTGGGAATCCTTTTTTTCTACTCTTTTTCCGGACTAAAAAGCCAGATTAGAAAGTAAATTTATCTGCAAAGTAAGCATCGAGATCCTCAATTTTAATTCTCTCCTGCTCCATAGTGTCACGGTCACGGACGGTAACAGCACCATCGGTCTCGGAATCAAAATCGTAGGTGATGCAGTACGGAGTACCGATCTCATCCTGACGGCGATACCGTTTTCCGATATTTCCACGGTCATCAAACTCGCAGTTGTATTTCTTGGACAGCTCTGCAAAGACTTTCTCAGCGCCCTCGTTCAGCTTCTTGGAAAGCGGAAGCACACCGATTTTTACCGGTGCCAGTGCCGGATGGAAATGCATCACAGTACGAACATCATTCTTTTCTGCGTCGAGAACTTCCTCGTCATAAGCGCTGCACAGGAATGCCAGAACGACACGGTCAGCACCAAGAGACGGCTCGATAACATACGGGATGTATTTCTCGTTCTTCTCTGGATCGAAATAGGTCATATCCTGTCCGGATACATTCTGATGCTGGGTCAGGTCGTAATCGGTACGGTCTGCGATTCCCCACAGCTCGCCCCATCCGAACGGGAACAGGAACTCGATATCGGTTGTTCCCTTGCTGTAGAAGCACAGCGCTTCCGGAGAATGGTCTCTTGCACGCATCTCTTCGTCTTTCATGCCGAGGCTCTTCAGCCAGTTGATGCAGAAGCCTCTCCAGTACTGGAACCAGTCAAGGTCGGTGCCAGGCTCGCAGAAGAACTCCAGCTCCATCTGCTCGAACTCACGGGTACGGAAGGTGAAGTTACCCGGTGTAATCTCGTTACGGAAAGATTTACCGATCTGGCCGATTCCGAACGGAATTTTCTTTCTGGAAGTACGCTGTACGTTTTTGAAGTTTACGAAGATACCCTGTGCAGTCTCCGGACGAAGATATACGGTGTTCTTCGCATCCTCTGTAACACCCTGGAAGGTTTTGAACATCAGGTTGAACTGACGGATATCGGTAAAGTTGTGTTTTCCGCAGGACGGACACGGAATCTGATGCTCTTCAATAAAGTTTTTCATCTCTTCCTGAGACCATGCATCTACGCTGCCGCCTTCGATTTCGATGCCTTTTTCCTCACAGAAATCCTCGATCAGTTTATCTGCACGGAAACGCTCATGGCATTCCTTACAGTCCATCAGAGGATCGGAAAATCCGCCGAGATGACCGGAAGCTACCCATGTCTGCGGGTTCATCAGGATCGCACAGTCAACGCCTACGTTGTGCGGGCTCTCCATGACGAATTTCTGCCACCATGCTTTTTTCACGTTGTTTTTCAGTTCAACGCCGAGCGGGCCGTAATCCCAGGTATTTGCCAGACCACCATAGATTTCGGAACCCGGATATACAAAACCTCTTGATTTTGCTACTGCCACAATTTTGTCCATTGTCTTTTCCATAGTTAGTTACTCCTCTATTTTATTTGTTTACTTACCATAAACAACAATAACAGGACTGGCAAGAAGAACGTCCTGCTCATATTCCTGCTCTGTTTCTTCTGTCTTAGTCTGCTCTGATGATGACGCAGAAGCACTCTCTGTGGACTTTGTGGTCCACTCGCCGGCCGTATCCACCGTGTTTTTTCCTTTGATCACGGCTGTACCGGAAACGCAGAGCACCGGATCTTCCGTTACGATTTCCAGCGGCTCCTCGCAGACAATCACGCGTACATGCTTAACGCCTTTGACCGCATCTTCGACTGAAACCTCATTGCCTTTAGAATCGACAAAGGAAGCGGAAAAATCATATCCCGCTTCTTCTGCCTCATCCAGCGTGCCTGCGAAAAATTCTGCTCCGTGATAATCCGCGTAGGACTGGTAATCTCCGTATTCCATCCGGATCTCCACCTTGTCCTCTTTGATGTGGCATTTTTCCAGCTTCACGGAATCCGCATCGCCGCGCTCCTCTGTGAATTTTTTGATGTCATCCTCCACAAAGACTTTCAGTTCGTCTTCCGTGTAATCATCGTCTTTGCTGTAATCTTCCACAATAGCTTCTGTCACAACACCATTTTTGCTCACATAGACAGATGTCGTTGTCACATCTTTTAACTTCTCACAGCCCGACAGCAGCACGGAAGCCGCTGTCAGAACTGCGAGAAGCTGTCCTGCTTTTTTCATAAAAATCCTCTAAAAACCGCCTAAATTATTTATTGCGGTAAATGATATCGTCTCTTCCCGGTCCGTTGGAGATCATGGTGATCGGGAATCCGATTTCTTTCTCTACAAACTCGATGTAGTTTCTGCAGTTCTCCGGCAGATCCTCGTATTTCTTGATGCCGCGGATATCGCATTTCCATCCCGGAAGGGTTTTCAGAACCGGTTTTGCTTTCTCAAGAATGCTGGTGTTCGGGAAATCGTGGATTTCTTTTCCGTCTACTTCGTATGCT
>ERZ824473.3927-NODE-3927-length-13912-cov-3.315941_pt1 | contig 13912 bp, 10 predicted proteins | sample MGYA00519874_ERZ824473 | MGnify/ENA primary metagenome ERZ824473 (study PRJEB31778, sample SAMEA3449151) | human gut metagenome | biome: human gut; feature: human-associated habitat; material: faeces | place: United Kingdom | collected 2010/2012 ... | reverse complement strand
GCCCGCGTCGGGCACCCCTTCCACCAGAGCCAGATACGTCTTCTCCACGTGGCGCCGCGGGTGCAGAAGGCCATGGCCCAGCTGCCCGTCGTCGGTGAACAGCAGAAGCCCCGTAGTGTCGGTGTCCAGCCGCCCCACGGGGAAAAGCCCCGGATGGGCGAGCAGCTCGTCGGCCATGAGCGCAGCCACGGTGGGGCGCCCCTGGGGATCGCTCATGGTGGTCACATAGCCGGCGGGCTTGTGCAGCAGGAACGTGGCGTTCTCCTCGGGCAGCGCGACGGGCGCACCGTCCACGGCCACCACGTCCGCAGCAGGATCAACTTTCACGCCCATCTCGGTCACTCGCACGCCGTTCACGGTCACGCGACCAGCTGCGATCAGTTCCTCGGCATGGCGCCGCGAGGCCACCCCGGCCCGAGCCAGAAACTTCTGCAACCTCATTTCGGCCATGGCGGAGGACCTACTCGTCGTCGGTCTCGAAGACGAGGGAGTCGAAGTCGATCTTGTCGACGACGCCAAGCGTGGAGGCGATGGCGCGGGCGAACATGGCGTCGGCGCCAGAAGTGTCGGCATGGGCAACGTCGCCGTCGGCATCAGCGCCACCATCCCCCTTTCCGTCCTCATCGCGCTCCTCCTCGGGGGCGTCCACGAGTACCCCGGCCGCCGCATCCGTGCCCTGGGCCAGCTCCTCATCAGATAGAATGGCCTCGCCGTCGTCGGCCTCGAAGTCCTCCCCCATGAGCGCGCGGGCCATGGTGCGGGCCTGCTCGTCGGAGACAACCGCGTCCTTGCGCGTGGCCGACAACCGCTCCGTGATGAGCCGACGCGTCTCCGCATCGGGCGCGAAATCGGCCAAATCGGGCAGGTCGGCAGGGCTGCGCAGACCGAACTTCTCCAGAAAGCCCCGAGTCGTGCCGTAGAGCACCGGGTTGCCCGGCGCGTCTTCTGTGCCCACCTCGCGCACGAGCCCCTTCTCCACCAGCGAGTTGATGGAACTATCGGAGTTCACGCCGCGTACCGAGGCCACCCCGGCACGGGTCACCGGCTGGGCATAGGCCACGATGGCCAGCGTCTCCATGGCCGCCGCGGAAAGCTTGCGCGTATCCCAGGACAGCACGTACTTCTCGATGAGCTCGTGGTAGGCCGGATGCGTGAACAAACGCCAGCCGCCGGCCACTTCGCGCAGCTGGATGCCGGAGCCGCGGGCCTCCAGACCGTCCCGCAGCCGCACGAGCGCCGCCTCCACCGCGCCCACCTCGCACTCAAGCATCTCGGCAAGCGCGATGGTACCCACGGGCTCGTCGGTCACGAAGAGCATCGCCTCCAGGGCGCCCGCCAGCTGGTCTTCCTGCAATCCTTGAAACATGTGCCTCTACTCCTCCCCCACCGACGTGAGGGCGTCGTCGCCTTCCAAACGCAAATCGCCCGAACCCTCGATGTAGTCGATCGCGATATCGCCGAACAGCTCGTCCTGCTCGAGCCTCACCATGACGCGCTTGTACAGCTCGAGGATGGCCAGAAACGTCACTACCGCCACATCCTTGGGGGTGCCCGGGCCCACAAGCTGCGAGAAACGCAGGTGCTTGGCCGTGCGAATGCGCTGATGAATGGCGCGCACGTGCACCTCCACGGGAATGGGTTTGGCGGCAATGTGCTCGCTTTCCAGCAGGAACACCTCACGGCGCGCAAGGGCCGCGGCCGCCTGATAGGCCAGCGCGTCCAGCGACACCCCTTCCAGGAAGTCGGGCATGAGGCCGAGGAAGTCGGCATCAGGGCCGAAGGGGCGCGTGTGCATGCGACCCTCGGCGATGAAGCGGTTGTGGAGCACCGCGGCGGCGTTCTTGAACTTCTTGTATTCCATGAGGCGCTCGACCAGCATATCGCGGGCCTCGGAGGGCGCGAGCTCCGCCAAGTCGTCGTCAAGCTCGTCGCGTTCGCTCGGGATGAGGCTTTGGGCCTTGATCTCGAGCAGCGTAGAGGCCACCAGCAAAAAGTCGCTCGCCACGTCCAGATCGAGGGTCTCCATGCGCGACACCTCGGCGAGGTACTGATCGGCGATCTCGGTGATGGAGATGGCGCCGATATCCACCTTCTGGCGGCTCACGAGGTAAAGCAGCAGGTCGAAGGGGCCCTCGAAGCTGTCGATGCGGACTTTGTAGGACATGGGCGGCGCCGTCTCTTAGGAGAAAAACGGCGGGAACATGAAATCGAACAGATTGCCGGCCGTGACCCCCAGATACCACGAGAACGGGTTGAAGTTGAACGCGTAGGGCAGCACCACGATGGCGATCATGAACACGGGGAAGGCGTACTGCTGGATCTGGTAGTACTTCGGCAGGTACTTCGGCGGCAGCAGGATGGCGAAGATGGAAGAGCCGTCCAAAGGCGGGATGGGCAGCAGGTTGAAGAACATAAGGTACAGGTTGATGAGCGCGAACGTGGGTAGGAACATCACGTAGAAGTAAGCGAACAGCTCGTTGTTGGCGAAGGCGGGGTTGCTGACGAGCCCCGAGCAGCCCCACGCCACCGCTGCGGCCAGCGCGGCCATGGCGAGGTTGGCGGACGGGCCGGCCAAACCCACGATGACATCGTCGCGGCGCGGGTCCTTGAAGTAGCGAGGGTTATAGGGCACGGGCTTCGCGTAGCCGAACACCGGCCAGCCCATGACCATGAGCAGAAGCGGCAGAATGACCGTGCCGAAGGGGTCGATGTGCTTGAGCGGGTTCAGCGAAAGGCGTCCGGAGCGCTTAGCCGTGGGGTCGCCCAGCTTGTAGGCCGCAAAGCCGTGGGCCACCTCATGCAGCACGAGGGCCGGAATGAAGCTCAGCACCGAGCAGATGATGTAGGGAATGCTAACCATAGCGCATAAGTGTAGCGCACCGCGCGCCCTCATCATCGCGCCGCCTTCCAAACCCACAGAAACCGCCGATGAACGACAGCGGGCCCCGCGACGGAGGGAGGGGGACGTCGCGGGGCTCAAAAGAGGAGGGCGCAGGGATCTTAGGCGGCAGCGGCGGCCGAGGCGCCGGCGATGCGGCCGAACACGATCAGATCGGTGTAGGAATTGCCGCCCAGACGGTTGGCCCCCTGCACACCGCCGGTCACCTCGCCGGCGGCGAACAGGCCGGGAATGGCCTCGCCCGCAGCGGTGAGCACCTGCGCCTCGGGACTGATGCACACGCCGCCCATGGTGTAGTGGATGGTCGGGATGCGCTTGGAGGCGTAGAAGGAGGGATCGGACACCGCATCGCCCAAAAGCTCCTTGCCGGGCGCGATCTGCGTGTCCTTGCCGGCGGCCACGCAGGCGTTGTAGCCCTCGATGGTCTCGGCGAGCGTCGAGGGATCCACGCCGATCTGGGTCGCCAAGTCCTCGATGGTGTCGGCCTTGAAGCTGTGGCCCTTCGCCACCAAGTCGGCGATCTCCTCCAAGCGGTCGTCCTTGATGTTCGTGGAATCCACCAGAAGCCACATCTCGTCGTTCGGCTGCTCCAGGATGGCATCGGCGATGGTGTCGCGGCGCTCGTCCTCGCGGACGAAGCGGACGGCATCGTCGTTGACCATCACGTAGTCCTCCACACCCAGCCAGTTGCCCACGAAGGTGGCCACGCCGCCGTTCTGCGGATCGCCCAAGGGGTGAATCTGCACGAGTTCCATGTTGCGCAGCCCCGCGCCGGCGGCCTCGGCCAAAGCCAGACCGTCGCCGGTGGAGGAGCACACGTTCGAGGAGGGCATCGATTCGGTCACGCGCTTGTCGTACTGCATGGCGAGCTCCGCGTTGCGGGAATAGCCGCCCGTGGCGAGCACCACGGACTTTCCGCGCACTTCCACGGCCTCGCCGGAGGACGGACGGGTGCCGCGCACACCTACGACCGCGCCGCCTTCCACGATGAGCTCTTCGATCTTCGCATCGGTGTACAGGGTGAAGTTGCCCGTGGCCTGGGCGGCGTCCATCAGGCAGGAGACGTAGTAGCTGCCGCCCTGCTCGCCCTTGCGCTCGACCTCGACCGCGTGCCCGCGCTGCCACAGGCCGCCGATGGCCGTGAAGACCTCCTTCTCGTAGATAAGGCCGTGGTCTTCCATCCAGTGCACGGCGTCCAGCGCGTTGTCGGCGAGGATGCGCACGAGGGCCGGGTCGCCCGCCGAGTCGCCGCCCTCGAAGGTCTGGGTGTAGTAGAAGTCCGGCGAGTCCTCGATGCCCATGGGCTCCTGGCGCTCCGGGTCCGGCGCGTTCAACGTGCCCTCGCCGGCGTTGGTGTTGCCACCGTAGATGTCCATCTTCTCAAGCATGACGACGGACTTGCCCGCCTCGGCGGCCGTCACGGCGGCGGCCAGAGCCGCGCCGCCAGAGCCGATGACGACCACGTCGGCCTCATCGGTTATGGGCTCGGCAGCGTTCACGGAGGCGTCGCCCTTCATGATGGCGCGCATGTCGGCGCCCGCGGCCTCGGCGCACTCGGCCACGGCCGTGGCGAAGGCCATGGAGGTGAGGGTGGCGCCGGTCACGGTATCGACGGAGAGCTTCTGGGTGTCCAGGTAGTTGTCGGTCAGAAGGCGCACGGCGGCATCGCCGATGTTGCGGCTCTCCATGTGGTCGGCCTCGATGGAGGCGATGCGGTCGGCCTCGAAGGTCACCGACACTTTGATCTCGCCGTTGCGGCCCTGAGCGGTCGCCTCGTAGGTGCCGGGAGTGAAGGCCGGCGCGGCATCGCCCGTGGAGGCCGCCGGGGTCTTCGGCGCGCAACCGGAAAGACCGAGCGCAGCGAGCGCCATGGTGGCGAGGCTGCCGCTGATGAACTGGCGGCGGTTCAGCTGGAACTTCTCCGCGATGTTGCGATGGATACGGGCGAGGGCGCGCTGACGACGCGTGAAGGCCTCGATCTCGTTGGGGTTCTGAATCATAGTGCTCATGGTGTCCTCCTCGGGTCTCCCTATGTCCTTGGGCGGTTGAGCCGTCTGCTCGCCGCCGATGAGGCCATCCTAGGGCCCGGCCCGGCGGGCGGACTAGTACACGAACGGTGTGTTTTCGCGGAGAACCCCTATGACACGAAGGGGGTGATACGGACGTTTCCCCAGGTCATTGAGAATACGGGCAAAACCTGAAAGCGTTGCCCAAGAAAAAAGGCCGCACCGTGGCGGCCGGGGGGACGATGCGGGGCAGCATCTCAGTCGCCAAGACCGAGCAAGTCGAGCACCTCTTGCTTGGAGTGAACGCCAAGCTTCTGGTAGATGTGCTTCGAATGGGACCGCACGGTGTTCTCGGAAATGAACAGCGTCTCGGCGATATAAGATTTGGAACGGCCCTTCACGAGCATCTGGAGCACCTCCACCTCGCGCACCGTGAGGCCGCACTCGGCACCGAGGCGCTCGCAGCCCGCATCCAGACTTTCGAAGACCGCAGGCACCGGAGCGGCGACATCCAAATCGGCGAAGATGCGCCGCTGCGAGAAGGCGCTGTCGTTCAAGGCCAGTACCACCGTCACCGTGACGACATAGGCCAGCATCGCCACGGCGATCGCGGGAGATTCCAACTGCCCGAGGAGCACGCCCGCCGTCTCGCCCAGGGCCAAGGGTAGCGAGTAGGCGAGCCATCCCGAGGCGAAGATCACGAGGGGCGAGGCCGTGGAATGGTGGGCCACATCGGCAAGCATGGCCCACAGCAGCATGACCACGAGGGTTTGGGCGATACCGGCGCCGAGAAGCAACCAGGGCACGGCCGCGGGGCCGGCCACGGGCAGAAAGAACAGTGCCGCCGCCGTGAACAGCAGCACGGCGCGCCACAGCCCCGAGAAGTTAATGAGCCGCCCGCGCACGAGCACCCACCACAGCATGGCTGCGGCAAGAACGATCTCGACGCCGTGGTGCACAACGGTGAGCGCCACGAAGGGCACGGGGTCCGCCTGAACAGGAACGCCCTTCACGGCCCCGATGGCGAAGCTGTAGACGGCCACGCCGAAGAGAATCTTCCAGGGAATCGCCGTGGGATTCACCTCGTGGAACATGCGCGGCGCGCGCTCTGCAGGCACGGGGCGGGCATCGGCACGGCGCGCGAGAGCCACCGAGACGGCCGGAAGCAGCGCCAGCACGATGGCCGCAGCGGGAGCTGGCAGCATATCGAGGGGCACCTTGAACGCAGAACCTATCGCCATGGCGATGAACACGCAGGCGATGACATCTTTAGCTCCCAAGCTGGCGAAGAACGGCGCCCATTGCAGATAGAGCCACGCGACGCCCGCGCCCGCGAGCGCGGCGGCGACCGCATAAAAGATCGAAGCTGAGGGTGATGCTGGGAGCAGCGGCACCACCAAAGCGACGCTGGCAAGCCCCTGCACAACGGCCAAGGGCCACGCGAGGCGCCGGAGACTCGGCACGCACCCCCTCAGCACCAGCATCATAACGACGGCCATCGTCGCCGAAAGGGCCAAATACAGCGGCACGCCCAACGCGACCTCGCCGAGCGCCCCGTCGCTGCGATGGGCGATGCAGTAGATCCATATCTGCGGCGCGCACACCCCGATGTAGGAAATGTCGAAATTGCGCAGCACGGCCGGCCGGCGCTCCTTACCAGCCGCCGCACTGTCCGTCGCGCGGTCCTTCGCCGACCCCTGTTCTCCGATGCCCACATTCCCTCCTTGCGCTACGTCATCTGCGCCATTATACCGACTCGGCTCCCATCTGGGCAAATAGGAGAAAGCGCTAGTCGAGTACCAGCTGCTGGATGTAGACGTCATTGCGCAGATCCTTGGCGTGGGCGGCGTCGATGGAGTCATCGGCGACCATGGCCTTGATGAGCTGCAGTTCGCGGACGAGAGCTTGGGCCTGCACGTCCTCCACCGCGTCATGGGTCTCGCGCATCTGGTGGAACTGGTCGGACAGACTGGGGGCAACCGGACTCTCCTCCCCTTCTATGCCGCCTTCGCTCTCATCCCACCGCGCCGCCCTGCGAGCGATGCCGTCCAGCTGGTCGTACAAGCCGCGCACCCGAGCGACCTCCGCACGGGCCCGGGCCGCCGCCGCGGGCGATGCCGCAGGCGCGAGATCTTCCAGCATCTCGGCGTAACGGTGCATGACGATGACCGTGGCCGGTTCGTCAACAACGTCGGCGACAGCGCCCTTCACCGCCCCGGTGAGATGCGCGTCGGCCTCGATGGAGGCCATCACACCCAGGGTGAGGTCGATCTCGGCGTCCACCCGATCGCGGGTGCGCTTCGCCGAACGCTTCGAGGGCGTAAGCGCCGGCACCGCGAAATCGGCCAGCACCAGGGTCAGCACGATCATGCCCGAGGCAATGGAGACGAGCGTGGCCTGACCGGAAGCGGACAAGCCCGCGGCCGCCGTCAGCGTCAGCATGAGGGAGAGCGTGATGCCGCCCTTGGCGCCGGCGAAGGCCATGGCAAGGGTGCCGCGCAGGGCCGCAGGGGCGAAGCAACTGCGCGCCCCCTTGCCCGATGCGATCGCAGCCCTCACGTCCATGGCGAGCAGCCACGCGAAGCGCACTCCTTCCAACACGAGAGTCAGCACCACCACGACGCCCAGCAGCGTCGCCGGATCGCCCAAGCTCCCCTCGGCCGCCGGTTCCAGAAGGCGCGGCAGCTGCATGCCCAGCACGACGAAGATGATCCCGTTCAGCACGAACTCCAAGGTCGTCCACACGCTTTGGGCCTGCAGCTTGGTGCGGGCCGTGGCAGCCGTGTGGCGCTGGGGCAGTAGGGACAGCATAAGCCCCGAGGCCACCACGGCGATGACCGCGCCGATGTGCAACGATTTCGCCGCCAGATAGATGACGAAGGGCAAAAGCAGCTCCAGCATCACGTGGAGCGTGGGGTTGTCGAGTCCCGTGCGCCGCAGCACCTGCAGAAGGCCCCAGGCGAGAAGCCCCATGACAAGACCGCCGAAGAAGCCGCCGAACAGATCGAGGGCGAATTCCTCGCCCGCATGCAGAAGCGAGAATGATCCCGTGGCCAGAATCGTCAGACAACATTGGAACACCACGGTGCCCGTCACATCGTTGAACAGGGCCTCGCCCTTGAGCAGCGCCTCGTGACGGCGGCCGAACCGGCGGTCGTGGGTCAGCGCCGTGACGGCCACGGCATCGGTAGATCCCATGGCGCCGCCGAGCGCGCAGGCAGCCGCCAGGGGCACGGCGGGCAAAAGCGCGTGCAGCGTCGCTCCGCAGGCGGCGACGATGGCAAGGACGAGTCCCACGGAAAGCGACGCGATGCCCCAGCGGTTTTTCCACAGGGCGCCGGAATCCACATGGCGCGACTCGTTGAAGTGCAGAGGCGCGATGAACAGGATGAGCAGAAGCTCCGGATCGATGCCCCATTCCAGTTGCGTGGGCACCGCCAGCGCGAGCACCGCGCCGAGGGCGATCTGCACGAGCGGCAACGACAGCGGGGGCAGGAACTTGTCCAGAATGCTGGAGGCGATGACCGCCGTCAGCAGAAATAGGATCAGCTCGAAGGTCTCCATCTACACCAACCCCGGAAAGCCTTGCTGGGCCAGAGCCTCGTAGGCAGCTATGGCGACGGCATTGGAAAGGTTGAGGGAACGGGCGCCCTCGCGCATGGGGATGCGCCGGCAACGGTCGGCGCGGGCATCGATGATTGCCTGATCGAGCCCGCGGCTCTCGCGCCCGAACAGCAGAAACGCGTCCGGTCCGTAGACGGCATCGCGATAGCCGCACGCCGCCTGTCCCGTGAAAAGGTGCAGCTCATCATCGCCGTGAGCCGCGAAGAACGCCTCGACGCACGGCCACCGCACAACCTCGACATCGTCCCAATAGTCGCATCCGGCCCGCTTCAAGTTCTTCTCCGTCAGCCGAAACCCCATCGGCTCCACCAAATGCAGCCGCGCCCCCACGCACGCGCATGTCCGCGCAATATTCCCCGTATTCTGGGGAATCTCCGGTTCCACAAGAACAATGTTCAACATTGCAACCCTTTCATAGTTGGTAGAGCAGGTTCGAGATGCGGGGTACCGTTCACCAAGCGAGTTCCGCAGCGAACGGAAATGCCCAGTGGGCATTTCCGCCGAGCGAGAACTGTCTGAGCGACTGAACGGTGCCCCGCAGCTCGAACCGGAGGGATCCCCTAAGCCCGCTCCTGTTGGCGGGCCATTTCGGCTTCCAGCTCCTCGGTGAGGGTGAACCACTCCTCCTCGGCGGCGGCCAGACGCTGCTTCAGTTTGGCGTGCTCGGCGATGGCGTCGGAGGAAGCGTCCTCGTTCACGTAGAAGTCGGGGTCGGCCATCATGGCCAGCAGCTCCTCCATGCGAGCGTTGTCTCGTTCCATCTGTTCGTCCAGCTGGGCGATGCGCTTGCGGTGGTTCTTCAGGGCCGCGTAGGCGCGGTTGCGGGCTTCGGCCTCGCGGCGCTTCTGCTCCTTGGTCTTGGGGGCGCTTCCCTTGGGCGCGGTGAGCTGCACCTCGGGGCGGGCGGAAGGCGCATTCCCGGCGCCCTTGGCAGCTGCGGAGGGCTGACCGAGGTCAGCCCCTACGGAACCATCCCGAGCAGCCGTCGAGCTCGAGCCTTGGCGGTCGCGGCGGCGGTTCACGGTGATCTTCGTGGGGGCCGCCGCTCCGGCGCGGCGCTTCTCGGGGGCCGCGCCGCTCCCCTTCCCGTGGATACCCGCATCGGCGAGCGCCTCGTCCACCACCGAGCGGTCGGCGTCCACGTCGCCATCGAGCTGGCCCGACTTGTACAGGTAGTAGTCGTAGTCGCCCTCGTAGTTGGTGATCTGGCCGTCCTTCACCTCCACGATGCGGTTGGCCACCCCGCGGATGAGATGCCGGTCGTGGGTGATGAACAGGATGGTGCCGTCGAAGTGCTGCAGGGCCTGCTCCAGCACGTCGGCACTGGAGATGTCCAAGTGGTTGGTGGGCTCGTCCAAACACAGCAGGGGCTTGGGGGCCACGAGCATCTTCGCCAGGGCAAGCCGCCCCTTCTCGCCGCCGGAGAGCACCGACACCTTCTTGTCCACGGCGTCCCCCGTGAACAAAAACGCGCCCAGCAGGCTGCGCACCTGGGAGATGGACCAGCCGGGCGCGGCATGATCCAGCTCCTCGAAGACGGTGTTGCCCGCGTGCAGCTCTTCCAGCTGGTGCTGGGCGTAGTAGGTGAGATCGACGTTCACGCCGTAGTCGATGGTGCCGGCGTCGGGCTTTTCCGCCCCGGCGATCATCTTCAAGAGCGTGGATTTGCCCGCGCCGTTGGGGCCCACGAGCGCCACCTTGTCGCCGCGGTACATCGTGAAGTCGATGCCGTCGTACACCGTGTGGTCGCCGTAGCGCTTCACGAGGCCGCGCGCCCGCACCACCTCATCTCCCGTGCGCGGCGGCTGCACGAAGTTGAAGTGCACCGTCTTCTTCTCCTCGGGGATGACCGGCAGCGTCTCCTTGATCTTCTCGATGCGCCGCTCGCGCTCCTGGGCCTGCTTGGCCTTGGTGGCCTTGTAACGGAAGCGGTCGACGAAGGCTTGCAGGTGCGCGATCTCCTCCAACGATTTCGCACGCTCCGCCTTGATGCGCTCCAAGCGCTCCTCGCGTGCCACCAGGTACTTCGAGTAGTTGCCCTTGTACAGGTTCACTTCCCCGTTGTCGATTTCCGCCACGCGGTCGACCATGTTGTCCATGAAGGCGCGGTCGTGGGAGACGACGATGACCGTGCCGGCATACCCGCGCAGAAAGCCCTCGAGCCACTTCACCGATTCCAAGTCCAGGTGGTTCGTCGGCTCGTCGAGCAAGAGCACCTCGGGGTTGCGGATGAGCAGTTTCGCGAGCGCGATGCGCATCTGCCAACCGCCGGAGAACTCGGTGGTGGAGCGGGTCATGTCGCGCTCGGTGAAGCCGAGGCCGAACAGCACGCTTCGCACCTTCGACTCCAATGAGTAGCCGCCGAGCATCTCGTAGGCGTCCCGCGCCCGGCCCACGGCCGCCAGCTGCGCTTCGGTGGGGTTCGCGCCCAGCTCCGCTTCCAGCTTGTGCAGGCGCTGCTCGGCTTCGAGCACCTCGGTTTGCGACGAGATGACCTCTTCGAAGACGGGGAGGTCGCCCATCTCGATGGCCTCCTGCTCCAGATAGCCCACGCGCGCGCCCTTGGCGAAGAGCACGCGGCCCTCGTCCGGATCGTCCTCGCCGGAGATGATGTTGAGCAGTGTCGTCTTGCCCGCGCCGTTAGGGCCCACAAGCGCCAGCCGGTCGTACTCTTCCAAGCGGAACGTCACGTCGTGGAACAGCGTGCGACCGCCGTAGGATTTCGAAAGATGTTCAGTTTGCAGGATCATAAGCGCTTCCCGAAGTTTGTCGTCTCGGGACGGCCCGAAGCCGCCCCGCATTCCATCAAGGAGCGACGCCTAAGCCGCCCCGCTTTTGCCAACTGCATAGTGTAACGCATCCGAGAAACGATGCGCCCCGCTATGCCTTCCGGTACTTCTGAAAACGGCTGTTGGGCTTATCGGGAACCGTCCGCACCCCCTCATGCCTCAACCAACTCGAAGGCCTTCCGGTAGACGGGCTCCGCCTCCCAGCCCTTCGCCTCCACTTCTTCCAGGGTGAGCCATGCGAAGGACTCGTGCTCGTGGCTCAGACGCACGTCGCCGGAGCGCCAGCGGCAAACGAAGTCGACGCCGAGAATCCGTCGCCCCGGGGCGCGCAACGTCCAGGCGTCGAAGGGCTCGCCGACCTCGATCTCCAGACCGGTCTCCTCGCGCACCTCGCGCACCAGCGCCTCCTGCCAGCTCTCGCCCGCTTCCACACATCCCCCCGGAAGATCCTCCTCGAGATCGGGCGCGATGCTGAGACGGCGCGCCGCATCGGGCTTGAACAGGAACAGCAGGCGGCCGTCCTTGAAGATGCAGCCTTTTACCGCAACGCGCTCCCTCGGCCTCGACGCCGCGGCTTGATCGAACCCATCAGTATCATATTGCGCGTGCCCCACGGGCGCCTCCTCGAGTAGGTTATTCCAAACACCCCCGTACCATAGCAGAGAGCCCCGCGATTCCTGCGCACGACCTCCTTCAGTTCACGAAGTGCTGCTTTTCTGCATGAGATCTCGAGTTATAAGCGTCTAGAAGAGATAGAATTAACGAATAGCAATATTCCCAGCATCTAATGAGGCAGTTTTCGAGAGAACGCCTTCGGAACCGGAACGGCGGCGCCCAAGCACGCAGCAGCAAGGACGAAGACGACGGCTTTCGCGGGAAAGCACAGGATGAGCAACAAGGCCACCATCAGCGGCTGGCGCATAGTGGCGCCCAAGAGGGCTGCCGTGCTGACGGAAAGCGCGAAGACCGGGTCGATGTCAAAGAGCCCGGCGGCGGCATAGCCGATGGCGATCCCCGAGAAGATGAGCGGGAAGAAGTGGCCGCCGCGCCAACCGAGTCCGAGGCACACCTGGCTGGCCAGCACCTTGAGAAACCCCGTCGCGAGCAACGCCCCGGCACCGAGGGCCGTCCACTGCTGCGCCAGCATCTCGGTCTGGGCCTCGCCGGCGAACAGGGTAAAGGGGAGAAAGATCCCAAGAACTCCCAGTATCGCACCGGCAACGACCGCCTTCACTACGACGCGATCGCCGAGCCGCGCGGACAGCTTGCCCACGGCCCAGCCGAAGCCATGAAAGAGCCAGCCGGCGCAGGCGCCAAGCGCGACGACGGGAAGCGCCCAGGCGAGCTCGGATGTCCCCACGGCCATGTCGGAGAAGTGCGGCAGCCCCGAACCGCCGCCAACCACCTCGTTGAGCAGCATGAACGCCCCCAGCGCCCCGGCCACGGAGAGCAGGTACACCGCCGTTTTGACCGGTTTGGAAACCTGGGGTGAGGAAACCACCGTCGCGGTGAACGAGTCGATTCGGCGCCGACGCCCGTCGGCATCGTCCGCATAGCCGAACAGCGGCGCCGCCAGACCGAACAGCGGGGCCGAGAAGATCGCCGACAAAATGGCCGCCGTGCCCGCGTTCGCCAGCTCGCGCATCTCGGCGCCCACGAACTTGAGTCGGTCCCCCACCCAGCTGCAAAGCCCCGCCACCACGCCGGTGAGGCCAGCCTCGGGCCCGATGCTGCCGCCGAACAGAAGCGGCAGGAGCGCGCCGAAGAACATGGCTCCCAAATGCCGGTAATCGTAGCGCCCGGTTTTCTTCACCTCGGCGAGCACCGCGTTCATATCATCGGGGTACGGCCCCACGTTCTTTTGAAACAATCCGATGGCAACGCCACCGGCAACGCAGAAGGCAAGCGGGTACACGACAGCGGGCATCCCTATCGCCGCCAGCCACGCCGGCGCCTTCACCCACAAAAGATCGAGGCCCGCGTTCATGAGAAAGAAGAACGCCCAGCAAAACGCTCCGGCGCAAGCCCCGAGCACCACGGTCACCACAGCAAATGCAATCCGTTTCACGACGGCTTCCTTTCCCGGGCGAAAAGCTCTTTGAATACGAAAAGGCCCCTCCGAGGAGAGGCCTGCGAATTCATGGTGGTCGCTACAGGATTTGAACCTGTGACCCCCGCCGTGTGAAGGCGATGCTCTCCCGCTGAGCCAAGCGACCGAAGGGTTTTCGCAACTCACTTGGTGACTTGCGACGGCTGTATATACTACACGGATTCCGCGACGCGCGCAAGGGGGAATCTTGTATACTATCCCAACATATTCACAATTCCACCGTTTGGCGGCTCTTCCCGCGCTTTCAGTGCCGAAGCCGCCACCCCGAAACGGCGCACGAGAAAGAGAGGATCCGCCCCCATGGCAAGCGATTTGACGAGCGACACCTTCCTCGCCTCCAAGAAGATCAGCGACGAGATCAAGGCCGATCTGGCCGTACACCCCGAGAAATACACCATGCTCACGGGCGACCGCCCCACGGGGCGCTTGCACATGGGCCACTACTTCGGCACCATCCGCGAGCGCGTCGCTTTGCAGAACGCCG
>ERZ824473.3922-NODE-3922-length-13943-cov-4.722710_pt1 | contig 13943 bp, 9 predicted proteins | sample MGYA00519874_ERZ824473 | MGnify/ENA primary metagenome ERZ824473 (study PRJEB31778, sample SAMEA3449151) | human gut metagenome | biome: human gut; feature: human-associated habitat; material: faeces | place: United Kingdom | collected 2010/2012 ... | reverse complement strand
GCACCGAGAAGCACCCCACCGAAGAGAACATGATCATCCTGCACGACTGGCTCTTTTCGGGCTACGACGTGACGATCCGCCTCGACCCGGCCGATCCGGCCGAACCGCTGGTGACCATGGACAAGAACCAGATACTCGCAGACGAAGGCTCGGTCTTCGGACAGATCCTCGGCGACAACAAGATTCTGGTCACCAACAGCCCGCTCTACGACTCCTACTTCAATTCGTGTCAGAAATACGTCACGCTCTGGATCAAGGTCCACGTCGAGAACATGGGCGAGAACGTCGGTCTGGTAGGCCACTTCTACAACATCATCGAGTGGGTCAGCGACGAAGAGGCCGACCGGCTCCAGCGTGAAGAGGGCATGAAACCGGGCGGAGTCATCACGCCGCACGCGCGCTAAATCCATTAAAGCAGAAAAAGACAAGAGATATGAAAAGGCACTATTTACACTTGGTGATGTCACTGCTCGCGGGAGCATGTCTGGCGGCCGCTTCGTGTTCCGATTCGGACAAGGAGATCAAGGCTCCCAGCCCCAACTTCCCCGAAGCGGTCTCCCCGACCATCGGAGCCGGAGAGACCTTCACGATCGAAATCGACCCCAATCAGGATTGGGAGGCAAGCGTCCCGACCGCGACGGCCGCATGGTTCTGGATCGAGGACGGAACGCAGAAGGTCTGGACCCTGCGCGGCGGCGCGGGCCCGGCCCGGATCGTCATCGCCGCCGCCGAACTGGAAGAGTTCGACGACAACCGCGTCTGCGAGTTGACCCTGACCATGGGCGGCCAGAGCAAGGTCATCGCCACGATCACGCGCGGCACGCTCGACCGCGGCTTCACGCTCCGCACCTGTCAGCTGGACGACTACGGCGACTTCATCTACAACCCCAACAGCACCGAAACCGGGCTTACCTACCTCTACGGCACCGAACCGGCCGAAAACGTCGCCCTGACGTGGCCCGAAGGCCGCACCGGATTTTCGATGCCGGTACTCGTGGAGGCCAACTTCGAATGGGTGCTCGGCAAACTGCCGGAGTGGCTTGAGGTCCCGGCCAAGACCATCGGCGAACCGGGCGCGCAGCTCGAACTGCGCCTGCAGGGCGACGCTTCGCGCTACCCGCTCGACGGCGCCGAGGAGACGCTGGTATTCACCGACAAGAACAACTCCGGAGTGAGCTACGAGATTCCGATCTCGATTCCGGCCTGCCGCGACATCTTCTCCGTCAGCGGCATGAGCGCCGAGACCAAGTTCAACGCCAAGGCCGAATATTTCAACAGCATGAACGGCGACTGGGTTCCGGGCAGTGCGATGGGCAGCGTCCAGAGCATCGACGGCGCGAAGTTCTTCCTCTTCGCGGAGGTCACGCAGCAGTGGGGCGATCCCTACCTGAGCGCCGAAGCCGAAGACCTCGCATGGATCCTGCTGACCGAGGAGCCGTGGGACAGCACGCCCGGCAGCGACGTCGTACAGTCGCGCCAGTTCACCGTGGGCGTGACCGAGAACGGCGGCGAAGCCCGCAAGGGATACCTGCTGGCGCTGCCCGCAGCGGTCGCCGAAACGATCTCCGACCCCTATCAGCTCATCGACGCGGAGATCCGCGACGAATACAAACAATATCTCGTCACCACCATCAATCAGGAGGCCAATCCCGGCTCCATCTCGGCGAACAACCCCGCAGGCATGACCGAAATCGGCGCCGCCTTCGAGAAGCTGCCGGCCGACGACTGGTACATCGGCGAATTCGGCGTCAGGGACGGCTACAAGCTCATCTATACGAAGGAGTGGTCGAACGATCCCGAATCGACGCTGACCGTGGACCGCGAATATACCGGCGTCGCCTTCTTCGACTACGACCTGCAGCCCATGAGCGGCGAGGAGAGCTGGCTCTCGGTACGCAAGACCGCGGAGGGCGTCATCGTAGACATGGACCCCGCCAAGGACAAGTGCGGCGGCAGCTCGATGGCGAACGAGGGTATCGCCCACATCGGATTCGCCGTCTTCACCGACGCCGACGGCCGGTTTGCGCTCATCCAGTGCATCTACGACGAGAATTATCCGATCGGCGGTGGCGGCGAGGGCTTCGAAGTGAAGTTCGCCATGCCCGATCTGGTGAGCGGCGCGACGCTGGTCGAGATCACGAAGGAGAACTACGAAGCGGTCGCAGGCGGCAACACGGACCTGCTCGCCTCGTTCGCCGAGAACCTCGGCATGGGAGTTCCGCAGTACATGCTGACCTACACCTCGGCCGAACCTTCGAACGCCTTACTGGAAGTCTCGCCCTACCAGCAGATCATGCTCATGCCGATGTCGGGCGCCGAGTGGCTCGACTACGAACCCGTCTCCGACACGCAGATTCAGGTCTCCATGGCCAAACCCGAAGCGGAGCAGGCTCCCTACGGCATGCTGCAGTTCATGGACGGCAGCTGGAACATGAAATGCATCGTTTACTGTACGCCCGCGTTCTAAACACCACCCACACGACAGGTCCCCGTTCGAAGGGGCGGGGACCCGTTCTATACGACTACAATTTATGGAGAATATACAGAACAGGTTTTTAGATATGAAACTTTTAAAAATTTTCGTAGCGGCGATTCTCGCACTGGCAGCGGCCCTCACCGGCGGATGTTCCGACGACGACGGCATCGACAACCGCGATCTCGACTACGGATACGTCCAGTTCAAACTATACAAGCAGGCGTCCTACGACGCCGTCAGCCGGGCGCAGAAACCCCAGCTCGACTACCTTTACGAAGCCGCCAAGGTGCAGGTGTCGCTCGGCTGCAACGGCACGACCGTCACCCAGACGCTGACGCTCTCGGCCTCCGACAAGGAGAGCGCCGAGTTCGGCCTGCGCAGCGAGAAGCTCCGGCTGCTGACGGGACAGTACCAGATCATCACCTTCTCGCTCTACAACGCCAACGACGAGCTGATATACAACGGCATGCCCCTCGACGACCGGCTCGTCGTCGAAGCCGGCGGCCTGCAGGTCCACGACCTGACGGTCAATGTCGAACCGCGCGGAAAAGTGCGCTTCACCATCCGCAAGGACCTTTCGGATTTCACCGAGACGCCCGTCACCCGTGCGGCAGACAGGCAGTATACGTTCGACGAGATCGCTTTCATCAGCCTCACCGTAAAACAGGGCGAGACCAACGAACAGACGACCTTCAAGATGCTGCCCACGAAGTTCTCGATCCACTTCGACGAGGACGACGACACGTTCGGCTACCAGACCTCGTCGCTCGAATGCGACACGCTGCTTTCGCTCAAGGCCGGCAGCTACAAAATGATGCGGTACGAGACCTACGACAAGAACAAGCTGCTGCTGGAGACCAACAAGCGGCCCAAGAACCCCGACTTCGTCATCGAGGACAACAAGACCACCGAAACGAAGGTCGGCGTCACACTCTACGAGGCCGACGAGTATATCCGCGACTACTACGCGCTGTACGAAATCTGGAAGGCGCTCGACGGCCCCAACTGGTATTTCTCCGGCGAGAACTACCCCGAAGGCACCAACTGGGACTTCAACAAGGACCCCGACCTGTGGGGCGTACAGCCCGGCGTGGAGGTACACTCCAACGGCCGCGTGGCGAAGATCACGCTCAGCGACTTCGGATTCCGGGGCCACCTGCCCGCGGCCATCGGCCAGCTCACGCAGCTGATCGAGCTTTATCTGGGTTCGCACAACGACGCCAACCTGCTCGAATACGATCCCTCGATCGCGCCCGACAAGAGCCTGAGCGAGCGGAAGCGCACCCGCATGGAGCGCAACAAGGAGTTCCTCCGCCTGATCCACACGCCGACGCAGACCTCCGAGCCGATCGCCCGCGCGCTCAAGGAGCACAACCTGACCATTCCGGGCATCTCGCTCTACGAGGAGAACTATACCGAGGACGAGATCATCGACCGCAAAACCGGACTTCAGAAGCGCATCCGCCCCTATGACGTGGTGCACGGCAAGCTGACCAACGGCCTCAAGTCGATCGACCCGGCCATCGGCAAGCTCGAAAACCTCGAATACCTGTTCATCGCCAACGGCGAACTGGAGACGCTGCCCGACGAGCTGGCAAACCTCAAGTCGCTGACCGACGTCGAGGTGTACAACTGCCCCAAGATGATGCAGTTCCCGATGGCGCTCGCCAAGCTCCCGGAGATGATCTCGCTCAATATCTCCAACAACTCGCAGTGGTCGGCCGAGGAGGTCTACAAGGGTCTGGACGCCATCGCCAACGGCCCTGCGAAGGAGAAGCTACAGATTCTCTACGTCCGCGACAACAATCTCCGGGAAGTGCCGGAATCGTTCCGGAACCTCAAGAAGATCGGCCTGCTGGACTTGGCCCAAAACCAGATCGGGACCATCCATCCGTTCGGAAAAGAGGTGGCTCCCGTGCAGCTCTACCTCGACAACAACAAACTCACGTCGCTGCCCGCCGACGGGAACGGCCTTTTCTGCACCATGGACGACGTCGAGACCTTCTCGGCGACCTACAACAAATTCACGAAGTTCCCCAACATCTTCTCGGCCAAGAGCAAGTTCACCATCAAATCGGTCGATTTCTCCTACAACGAGATCGACGGCTTCGAAGGCGAAGAGGACGGCACGTTCAAGGGCCTGAACATCGAACAGCTCTCGCTCGCGGCGAACAAGTTCACGAAGTTCCCCAAATGCCTCGGCACGACGGGATCGCTCGTCGCGTACATCATCCTGCGCGGCAACATGATCGACGAAATCCCCGAAGGGTCGTTCTCCGGCAAATACTCGACTTCGATGACCTCGCTCGACCTGACCTACAACAAGCTCAGCAAGCTGCCGAAGGATTTCACGGCCGAACAGCTGCCCTACCTCTACGGGCTGGACGTCTCGTACAACGCCTTCGACAAGTTCCCGTGGTCGCCGCTCAACTGCGCGGGCCTGACGGTCTACGCCATCCGCGGCCAGCGCGACGCTCAGGGCAACCGCTGCCTGCGCGAATGGCCCACGGGACTCTACCAGCACACCGGCCTGCGCGGATTCTACATCGGCTCGAACGACCTGCGCAAGATCGACGACACGATCTCCTACCTGATCTACCACCTCGACATCAGCGACAACCCCAACATCACGTTCGATGCCTCGGCGATCTGCTACTACTGGCAGCAGGGCGCCTACAACCTGATTTACGACAAGACCCAGAATATCCTGAACTGCGATAAAATGCTCGAATAACCACTAAGGAGAAATGACAATGAAAATAACGAATTACATACCGGTTATCCTCTGCTCGATCGCATTGTACGGCTGCTCCGACGCCGCCAAGACCGTCGGATTCGGCACCGACAGCGACGCCATCGAAGCCCCCGCCACGGGAGGAACCCACACCGTCAGGGTGTCGGCGGAGAAAGAGTGGGTCGCCACCACCGACGAACCGTGGATCACCGTCTCGCCCGCCAACGGCCGCGGCACGACCGAATGCCGCGTACTCATCGACTCGGCCCTGACCGACCAGCCCCGCAGCGGCGTGATCCGCATCATGGAGCAGAACACTTGGGTCAAAAAGGAGATCGCCGTCTCGCAGAAAGGCTTCGACTACCTCATCGGCATCGACGACAAGGAGGTCACCGTCGCCAACTACGCGGCGTACGGCACGCGCCACTTCGACGTCAAGATAAAGACCAACGTGGATTTCGACGTCAAGGTTCCCGAATCGGCCGAAAACTGGCTCAAGTTCGAGAAGCCGGCGGTCGAATTCGACCGCGGCATCCGCCCGCGCGAAGTGACCGTGCGCTTCAACTGGAACATCAACTCGCAGCCCAACCCCCGCATCGCCGACGTCACCTTCACCTCCAAAAAGGAGGTCGAACTCGCACGGCACGACAACCTCGTGGTCACGCAGCAGGCCGCCGAGCCGATCGAGGAGAACACCCGCGGCGGCGACTCGATCGCCCTGCTGGCCATCGCCCGTACGCTCGAAACCAACGCAAGCTGGGAAAACGGCGAACGCATGGACAACTGGGACAACGTGATCCTCTGGGAAGAGGGCATGGAGGGGTACACGCCCGAAAAGAAGGGCCGCGTGAAATACGCCCGGTTCTTCATGTTCAACACCAAAGAGGAGCTGCCTTTCGAGGTGCAGTACCTGACGGCCGCCGACGAACTGAACTTCTACAGCAACGTCAACGCCTTCCTCAAGGACCTCACCACCGGCGAGTACATCACCAAGCTCACGCAGCTGCGCCGGCTCACCATCTCGGCCTACGGTCTGGTATCGCTGGACAAGAACTTCACGGCGCTCAAGAACCTCGAATACCTCGACCTGAGCAGCAACAACTTCCAGAAGGTTCCCGAAGAGATCAACCCGACGAACTTCCCGAAGCTCCGGACGCTGAACATGGGCGCCAACACGCGCAAGAACATCTATGACCTGAGCAACACCGTCGAAACCAACTACGGCGGCCTTGTCGAAGAACAGGGATTCCCGCGCCGCCTGATCGAATGGGACCTCGACACGCTGTTGCTTTCGGTCAACTACCTGCAGGGGCCGCTGCCCAAGATGGACGACTGGGAAAAATACACCGAACAGGACATCATCGACGCCGACACGCTGCCCCGCGCGCTGATCGGCACCCCGAAGGTGATGCCGCACACCAAGCGGTTCGCCATCAACCTCAACCGCCTGACCGGCGAACTGCCCGACTGGCTGCTCTACCACCCGGCGCTCGACTGGTGGGTGCCCAGCGTGCTGGTGTTCACGCAGGAGGGCAAGGATGCGACCGGCACGCTGGCAGGATTCACCAACGAACCCGCCAACATGAACTACTACTACGAATTCTACGAGGGATACAAGAAAGATCCCGGCACGGAAGAAGAAGAGGAGGAGACGACCAAATAATTATGACGATGAAAAACTATCTATACGGCATTCTTGCCACCGCTTTACTGGCATTTACCGCATGTACCAAAGAGGAGCTGTCCGCCCCGGAGCCGGCTCCGGGCCCGGACGTCCCGGCCGAATACCAATCGGGGGAGGTGCTGGTGAAATTCGCACCTTACGTAAGCGACATACTCGACCGGGCGGGCATCACCCGCAGCGGCGGCCCCGCGACCCGTTCGGGCATTCTCTCCGTCGATGAGATTCTGGACATCGTAGGCGGTTATGAGATCGAGCGCGTCTTCCCGGTGGACCCGCGCAACGAGGAGCGCACCCGCGAATCGGAACTGCACCTGTGGTACGTGGTCCGCTTCGGCGAGGAGTTCACCGCCGCCGAGGTCGCCGAGAAACTCTCGGCGTTGGGCGAAGTGCAGCACGTCAGCTTCAACCGCACCATCCACCGCGCCTACAACGCCGGGAAAAAGGCGATGCCCCTCTCCCGCAAGACGCTCGAAGCCATCCAGCACCAGCGCGCGACCCGGACGGGCGAAGCCTCGGCCTATCCCTTCGACGACCTGCTGCTTCCGCAGCAGTGGCACCTCGTGAACCGCGGCAACATGTTCGGCGAGAAATCCATCGTGGACGCCGACGTGCAGTGCGAGCAGGCGTGGGAACTCTCGACGGGCGACGAATCGATCGTCGTGGCCGTCCTCGACGAGGGCGTGATGATCGAGCACCCCGATCTGAAGAACAACATGTGGGTCAACGAGAACGAAATCTACCGCTCGCACGAGGATAACGACGGCAACGGCTATCAGGGCGACGTCTACGGCTACAATTTCGTCAAGAACACGGGCGTCATCTCGTGGGACGACGTCAACGATACCGGCCACGGCACGCATGTAGCGGGCGTAATCGCCGCGCAGAACGACAACGGCATCGGCATCAGCTCGATCGCCGGCGGCCGGGGCAGCATCCCCGGCGCGAAGATCATGTCGTGCCAGATTTTTTCGGGCAGCACGACCAGCAACGCGCTGGCCACGGTCAAGGCGATCAAATACGCCGCCGACAACGGCGCCGTGATCCTGCAGTGCAGCTGGGGCTACGTTTCGGGACTGGCCAACAGCTACGAATGGGGCGAGCCGGGCTTCAAGACACAGGAAGAGTGGGAGAAAAGCATGCCGCTCGAAAAGGAGGCGCTGGAGTACTTCATACATAACGCAGGATCGCCCAACGGTCCGATCGAGGGCGGTCTGGCGATCTTCGCCGGCGGCAACGAAACCGCCCCCATGGCCGGATTCCCCGGCGCCGCCGACTTCTGCATCTCCGTCTCCGCAACGGCCGCCGACTACACCCCCGCCGTCTACACCAATTACGGTCCGGGCACCACCATAGCGGCTCCGGGCGGCGATCAGGACTACTATTACGAATACTTCGACGACGACCACAAGCGCGGCGAGATCGGCTGCGTCCTCTCGACGCTGCCCTACAACGTCAGCGAAAGCGGCTACGGATACATGGAGGGCACCTCGATGGCCTGCCCCCACGTTTCGGGCGTCGCGGCGCTGGGACTGTCGTACGCGGCAAAACTGCGCCGCCACTTCACGGCCGACGAATTCAAGGCCCTGCTTTATGAGACCACCACGCCGATCGACGACTACATGAGCGGCATGAAACTCTACTACCGCTACGTCGCCGACGTGGGTCTGAACCAGCCCATGCAGCTCAACAAATCCAACTACCGCGGAGAGATGGGCGTCGGTCAGGTGAACGCCGCCAAACTGCTCAACGCCGTTGCCGGCAACGGCACGCAGGTGTCGTTCCCCAACCTCTACATCAACCTCGGCGGCGAAGTGACGGCCATCCCGGCCAACTATTTCCTCGGCGGCGAGACGATGACCTATACGGTCTCGATCTCCGACACGACGGTCGCAACGGCCTCCGTCGAGGGCCGGAAACTGACGGTCAAGGGACTCAAGAGCGGCACGACCAAGGCCAGCATCACGTCGAGCGGCAACGAGACGCACACCTTCAACATCACGGTGCGCAAGGTCGCGAACGGCAACGGTTGGCTCTAAACCCGCAACGATGCGCAACACAGCGACGATAACACGCATGCTTCTCTGCTGCGGAGCGTTATGGGCGGCTCTCGCCGCCGCGCCGCTCCGCGCCCAGATCCGCATCGTCCCGCGCGCCAAACTCGACAGTCTGGCCCATCCGGCCACGGCCGCGGGAGGAGCCGAAGCGATGCGTTTCGAACGCACGCTGATCGACGCCGGGCATATCGGCGAGGACGACGTTCCGCCGGTCTACACCTTCCGGTGGCGGAATACGGGCGGCAAGCCGCTGGTCGTCACCCGCGTGCAGACCACCTGCGGCTGCGCCGCGGCGAGCTGGGACAAAAAGCCCGTCGCACCGGGCGGCGAAGGCGCCGTGACAGTGACCTACCGCCCCAAGGGACATCCGGGGGTTTTCGACCGGCGGATTTTCGTCTACACCCAGCTCTCGGACAAGGAGCCTACGGCGATCCTCAGCCTCCGGGGCGCAGTCACGGCCTCGGTGCGCACGGACGACGACTATCCCCATGCGATGGGCGCCCTGCGTCTCAAACAGCGGACCGTCCGCTTCGGCCGCACGGACAAGGTGCAGAGCGAGCGTATCGAGTGCCTGAATGCGGGCGACAAACCGCTCACCCCGGTCTGCGACGAAGGATTCGCGGCCACCGGCCTGAGCTTCGCCTGCGAACCGGCGACGCTCGCACCCGGCGCAAAAGGCGATCTGGTCGTCCGCTTCGACCCGGCCAAAGCCCCGCAGCCGCTCCGGCGGACTCCCCTGCCGATCGGGGGACCGGACGTGCCGCCGAGTCAGCGCATGTTGTGGATCGAGTTCGGGGAAACAGAATAAGAAACAGGATAAAAACAAGTCATATGAAAAGATTTTTGAGATTTGCGGCCCTTTTGTCAGCCCTCGCGCTGCTGGGCGCCTGCGACGACGACATGTACGTAACTCCGCTGGAGGTGACCAACAACAACATCGCGGGTACGTGGCAGCTGGCCGAATGGAACGGCGCGCCGCTCGCCGAAGGCAGCTTCGTCTACATCGAATTCATCCGCAAGGACGCCAAGTACGTCATGTACCAGAACCTCGACAGCTTCGGCACCCGCAAGCTGACGGGCCGCTTCGTCATCGACAACGACGCGGAGCTGGGTGCGGTCATCCGCGGCAGCTACGACTACGGCGCAGGCGACTGGGCGCACCGCTACATCGTGACCGACTTCACCGAGACCTCGATGGTCTGGACGGCTAAGGACGACCGCTCGGACGTGCAGGTCTTCGTGCGCTGCGACGGCATTCCGGACGAAGTCACCGGCGGAAAAACCGAAGAATAAAGGAAATAAAAAGTTCGCGCCGAAAGGCGCCGGAAGGGATGTCCGGACCGGGCGTCCCTTTTTCGTCGTCCCGGCCGTCCGGAACGCCCGCAGAGAGCCGCGGAGAGCCGCGAAGAGCCGCGAAGAGCCGCAGGAGTTGGCAATGCGCGGAATTTGCACTATCTTGCGCAAAATTACGACGACAATGACACAGGAGCTGCAATTCATACCTTTCGGATCCCGTTCGGACAAAGGCTGGGCCGAAGCGTGGGACCTTTACGAACAGTCGTTTCCCCGCTGCGAACGCTGGAACGCGCAAGGCTACGACCGGGCGTTCGGCGATCCGCGCTTCGAAGCCGACGGCATCTGGCGCGGCGAAGAGTTCATCGGCATTCTGTTCCACTGGAACGCCGGAGCGTACCGCTACGTCGAGCATCTCGCCGTTTCGCCCGCCCTGCGCGGTCAGAACATGGGTTCGAAGACGCTCACGGCATTCTGCCGGAAGGTCGGCCGCGTCATTCTGGAGATCGACCCGCCGGTGGACGACATCTCGATCCGCCGCCGGCACTTCTACGAACGGCTGGGCTTCGTCGCCAACCCCTACGAGTACATCCACCCTTCGTTCCGCAAACCCTTCACGCCCCATCAGCTGATCCTGATGAGTTATCCCGGCCCCCTTACATACGACGAAGCCCGCGGCTTCGCGGACTTCGTACGGGAGACGGTGCTCGGCTATTCGGAACACGAAGCCCCCACGCTGCCGAAATTACCGTAAAGCGGAGACTCCGGGCAGCCCTGTTTACAAGATTCCGACCAAATATTTGGTGACGAAATAACCGCCCGCCACCAGCCAGACATACAGCAGGCCCGCCAAGACGAAGGGCTTCGCCCCGGCCTGCCGGAACTTGTCGATACTCGTCTCGGTGCCCAGCGCCGTCATGGCCATCGTCAGCAGGAAGGTATCGGCGTATTCGATCGCGCCGTTGAGCGGAATCTCGCGGACGCTCTCCACGCCGAACAGGTATTGCAGCAGCGAATTGAGGCAGATGATCCCGATAAATCCGAAGGCGAACCACGGCACGGCGATCTTGCTCTTCTCCTTTCGGGCTCCGGAACTCTTCCGGCGGCCCAGCACGAAGCCCATGACGACCAGCACCGGCGCGAGCATCATCACGCGGATCATCTTGGTAATCGTGGCCGTCCCCGCGATTCCCAGCGCATCGGTCGGGTCCATCGCATTGCCGGCTCCGGCCACATGGGCCACTTCATGCAGCGTACTGCCCGTGTAGACGGCCACGCCCGTGTCCGTAAGTCCATCGAGCAGCCCCATCCGGTACATCAGCGGATAGAGGAACATCGAGAGGGTTCCGAAAATCACGACCGTGGAGACGGCGATGGCGGTCTTGTAACCCTCGCACTTCACGACCGGTTCGGCGCCCAGCACGGCGGCCGCGCCGCAGATGGCGCTGCCCGTCGAGGTCATCAGCGCCGTGTCGCGGTCGATCTTCAAGAGACGGCCAAGCAGAACTCCCCCGAAAATGGTGACCGTCACGATGACCAGATCGACGGCGACGGCCGGAATGCCGACAGCCGCCACTTCGGTCAGCGTCAGGCGGAATCCGTACAGGACGATGCCCCAGCGCAGCAGCTGCTTGGTGCAGAACTTGATGCCGGGGACCCACGTTTCGGGCAGTTTGTTGCGAAGGCTGTTGGCGTAGAGCATACCCAGCACGATGCCCACGATCAGCGGACTGAACGACAATCTTTTTACGATGGGAAAGCCGGCGATGTAGAAGGCCGCGAACGAAAACAGCGCGATCAGCAGAATTCCGTGCAGGGTGTTCGCCCTGTTACCTTTTTCCAGCATATGCTTGTATTTTTAAAATGGTCACTATAACTTTTTCTTTATTCCGCCGGCAAAGGTCGCATCTTTTAGCGGAATATGAAACAAGAAATCATTATATGCCATAACAAAAAGTTATACTGAAAAGCAAGCGGACGGATCGTCCCCCGGAAGCGGCGGCACAAAGAAGGGAGGAAACGAAGCCCGGAACCGCAACGCGAGCACGGCAGAAACGGCGGCAGAAACAGTGGTTGCGGAAACGCGGCAGAAATGACAGCAGAAACGGCGAAGGAATCATGGCAAATACGCTCGTCGAGGCTGCGCCAGAAAGCCCGCCCGGTCAGCGGTCGGCCCTTGCGAATTCGATGAACTGCCGGACGAGAGCCGAGGGCTCGGCTTCGACGTGCACGAACGCGAAATCGCGCCGCAGGGGAAGGTCTTCGAGGTCGATGATCCGCAGCACGCCGCTGCGCAGCTCGTCCACGACCGAGATCACCGAAACGATGGCCATGGCGTCGCTGTTGCGGACGAAAGCCTTGATCCCCTCGGTCGAGCCCAGCCGCATGACCACGTTGAGCTGCGGAATGCGAATGCCCGCGCGCCCCAGCGCCGCCTTGATGACTTCGAGCGTTCCCGAACCGCCCTCGCGCAACACGAGCGGAATTTCGCGCAGCTCATCGGCCGTTATCGACTCGGTCCGCGAATAGGGACCACCCGTGCGGGCCACCAGCACCAGCTCGTCGGGAGCGAAAACCGTATAGTGCAGCCCCTGACGGCGGCTCAGGCTCTCGACCATTCCCAAGTCGATGCCGTGCCCGCCGAGCGCCTGCTCGACCTGATCGCTGTTGCCCGACATCATCGCGACCCGAACGCCCGGAAAGCGCGTCGTAAATCTGGCCAGAATCGGCGGCAGGAGGTATTGGGCGATGGTCGTGCTGGCCCCCAGCCGCAATTCGCCCACGGGAGCGTCGGCGCAGAGACTCATTTCGTACTGCATGCGGCGGTAGTCGTCGGCCAGCCGTTCGGCGCAGGCGAGCAGGGTCTCCCCGGCCCCGGTCAGTTCGAGACGGCTGCCGCGGCGCACGAAAAGCTGCACCTTATATTGGGATTCCAGCTCGCCGATGTGTTTGCTGACGGCGGGCTGCGAGATGAAAAGCCGTTCGGCCGTCCGGGTGAAGCTGAGCGTCCGGGCCGCCGTAATGAAGACTTTGAGTCGGAAATCGTCCATAACGTTCCAAATTAATGAGACAGAATCTTTTGCGGCAACCAGCGGAATTCACGGCCGGAATTCGGGTGCACGACGGCCCGAAAACCGGGAACCGCAGGCGGCTGCCGCGAGCGCACCGGAACCGCAGGGGTCGCTGCTGCCCGGCAGAAGCGATACGGCAGGCCCCGGAAGCCATGCAGCCGGAATCGGACGGGCAAAAGTCGCTACAAAGGCGATCGACGGCCAAAATCCGGTGCAGAAACCGCCGCAAGACAGTTGACAGCCGGAAACCGGGCGGCAGAATCGAGCAGGCAGAAACCGCCGCAAAACGATTGACAGCCGGAAACCGCCACAAGGCGGCAGACCACCGGAAACCGGACGGGCAAAGTCGCCGCAAGACGATTGACAGCCGAAACCGATCTGCCGAAACCATTGACAACCGGAAATCCAGCCGCAGAGAACTGCCGGAAACCGCCGCAGCGCGGCCGCTCCGGCGGATCAGCCGAGATGGCCCTCGTCGGCGAATTCCTTTACCGACTTGATATAGTGTGCGATAGTCTCCTGCATCGAAACGAACGATTTACCTCCGGCGGCGTTCTTATGGCCGCCGCCATTGAAGTACTTGCGGGCGAAGAGATTGACGTCGACATCTCCGCGCGAACGCAAGCTGACG
>ERZ824473.3920-NODE-3920-length-13949-cov-3.294516_pt1 | contig 13949 bp, 10 predicted proteins | sample MGYA00519874_ERZ824473 | MGnify/ENA primary metagenome ERZ824473 (study PRJEB31778, sample SAMEA3449151) | human gut metagenome | biome: human gut; feature: human-associated habitat; material: faeces | place: United Kingdom | collected 2010/2012 ... | reverse complement strand
GGGTGGAGCCGTTAGGAAGGGTTTTCACATCTCCCTGTGGAGTAAAGCAGTATACACTGTCTGCAAACAGATCCAGATCATTTTTCAGAAGACTCATGAACTCTTTATTATCAGACATGTCTCTCTGCCATTCCAGGATCTGGCGCAGCCAGTTCAGCTTCTCCTCCTCGCTCTTGCCAGGTTTCTTGCCATCGGAAGTTTCCTTATATTTCCAGTGGGCTGCAATACCATATTCTGCGGTTTTATGCATTTCGAATGTACGGATCTGGATCTCGAAAGGCTGTCCGTTGGGGCCAATCAGTGTTGTATGCAGAGACTGATACATATTGGCTTTCGGCATTGCGATATAATCTTTAAATCTGCCCGGGATCGGCTTGTACATCTCATGGATAACACCAAGTGCTGCATAACAGTCTTTTACGGTGTCCACAATGATACGCACGGCAAACAGATCATAGATCTGATCAATGGTCTTGTCCTGGTTAACCATTTTCTTATAAATACTGAAGAAATGTTTCACACGGCCATCCACCTGCGCCTTGATGTTGGCATCTTCCATGTGCTGCTTTACCTGCTTCACAATAGAATTGACAAACGCTTCACGGGCACTTTTACGAAGGGCTACTTTTTCTACAAGGTCATAATAAACATCTGGTTTCAGATATTTAAGTGAAAGATCATCCAGCTCTACCTTGATCTTGGAAATACCAAGACGCATGGCAATGGGAGCATAAATATCCATGGTCTCTCTTGCCTTCTCCTGCTGTTTCTCCGGTCTCATATACTGCAAGGTACGCATATTATGAAGACGGTCTGCAAGTTTGATCAGAATAACGCGGATATCTTTGGCCATTGCAAGGAACATCTTCCTTAAGTTCTCAGCCTGGACCTCTACCTTATCCTTGGAATAGGACAGCTGTCCCAGCTTGGTAACACCATCTACCAGAAGTGCTACCTCAGAACCGAATTCCTTTTCCACTTCTTCATAAGTCATCCAGGTATCTTCTACTGCATCATGAAGAAGACCTGCCACAATGGTCTCCTTATCCAGCTCAAGATCCGCAAGGATGATCGCTACACAGAGAGGATGAATGATATAGGGCTCACCGGATTTACGTTTCTGATCCTTGTGTGCCTCACTAGCCACTTTATAGGCCTTTTCGATCATGGAGATATCTGTAGACGGATGATATTTCTTCACGCTTTTTATCAGCTCCTGATAAAGAACCTCAGGGCTTGTAAAATCATGCATGGATTTTACCGCCGCATCTGCCTTCCGGACAGATTCCATTTTTTCTTTTTCTTCTTCCTTCTGTATTTCAATGTTCTGTTTTTCCGTATTTTTTGTCTCTGCCATTAAATCCCACCTGCCTGTGCACAATTTCATACTGCCGTATGACTACAACAGTTCACATCCCCTTCCACCGACAAAAATTACTTTCCGTCGTAACAGATCACAGATGCTACATCATAGCCTTTCAGACGCTCACGTCCTTTCAGACCTGCAAGCTCCATGAGGAAAACAACTTTCACAACGATGCCGCCAAGTTCTTCCACAAGCTTAATAGCTGCTTCCACGCTTCCGCCTGTAGCGATCAGGTCATCTACGATTACAACCTTCTGTCCTGGCTTGATAGAATCCTTATGCATCTCGATCGTTGCACTTCCATATTCCAGATCGTAAGTTCTGGAAATGGTCTCACATGGGAGCTTTCCTGCTTTACGTACCAGAACGAATGGTTTATGAAGATTGTATGCGATCGGCATACCAAAGATAAAGCCTCTGGATTCAAGACCTGTGATCACATCGAAATCTACACCTTTCAGACAGTCCTGCATGGAATCAATCGCAAGCTGTAATCCATCCGCATCCTGGATAACACTGGTGACGTCACGGAAAATAATCCCTGGCTCTGGAAAGTCCGGGATACTTCTTACATATTCTTCTATTTTTTTCATAATAACCTCCAATGGTTTAATTTGTCAATCAGATGATAGATAGTATAGCACTTTTTCTGTAGGGAATCAATGTGCAACCCGACAGAACTCGCAGAATTCCGACAGGCTTTGGATTGCATATTGCCCAGTGTACAGCCGAATCTCCTTTTATTCCGTAAGATAATTTCGGATCACAATCTGCAAAGTCTCTCTTCCCTGGTATCTGTTGATCTCCGGATAATAGGTTACCGCAATAGAGCTGCTGTTTTTTACCTGATTTACAAATTCATCTGCTTCTCCAAAATAGACCGCTTCCATCACACAGCCGGTGCTGTCTGAGAGCTGAAGTTTGGCCACATTCCTATTTTTACCAAGAACACGACTGCTTAAAACACGAAGTCCTTTCTGGGCAAAAATCGGCTTGGTATTTCCTTTTCCGAAAGGTTCCAGCAGGGATATCTCTTCCACAAGCTCCTTATTAATATAGGAAACCGGCATCGGCACATCGATAACGATCTTTGGCATCAGATCTTTTTCTGTCAATGTACAGTTTTCGTTTAACCGTCTGCGAAATTCTTCCACATTTTCTTCTTTGATGGATAATCCTGCAGCCATGGGATGACCTCCATACTGCTCCATCAGATCACCGCATTTTACCAGTTCCTCAAACATGGAATAGCTTTCTATGGAACGGCCGCTGCCCTTTACCATTGTTTCCCCTTTTGTCAGAACAAAGACCGGTTTATTGTACTTTTCCCGGATACGTCCTGCGATAATTCCGGCAAGACTTTCGTGACAGTCCGGTAAATAGATCACAAGAACACGGTCCTGTCCGATTTCTGTCTCTTCCACAATACGGATCGCTTCTTCTTTTCCTTCTTCGGTAAGAGCTTTTCTGCTCTGATTCAGCGCAGTCAGATCACCGGCAAGTTTTGCTGCTTCCTCTTCCGTCTCCGCACAGAGAAGTTTCAGGGAGCGTGCAGCGGTATCCAGTCTTCCGCTGGCATTGATACATGGCCCCAGCACAAATCCTACATGGTAAGCGGTAATCGGCCCATCCTCCAGACCGTTGGCACGGATCAACTCCCGGAGACCTTTGTTGGAAGTGTGGGAAAGTCTTTTCAGCCCTTCTTTTACGAGAATACGGTTTTCTCCCTGAAGATCCATGACATCTCCTACTGTGGCAATGGCCCCCAGTTCCAGAAAGTCCTCCAGCTCTTTTTCCGGAATACCGCAGGCTTCATAGAGAGCTGTCACAAGCTTCAGGGCAACCACTGCCCCGCAGAGTCTTTTTTCCGGATAGTTACAATCCGGCTGTTTTGGATTTACAATGGCGTCGGCCGGCGGAAGGATCAACTCTCTTCCATCTTCCGTTTCTTTATAGGGAATCTCATGATGATCGGTTATGATCACTGTCATTCCTTTTTCCTTTGCCATCGCAATTTCATTGTATGCTGCAATCCCGTTATCACAGGTAACAATTACATCAATCCCGTCATTCACTGCTCTTTCAATCAGGTGCTCATGGATTCCATATCCATCAGCCACCCGGTCCGGAATGTATGTATCTGCCAGTGCACCTACTCGCTTCAGTCCTTTGATCAGGATAAACGTGGACACTACACCATCAATATCATAGTCTCCAATAATACGGATACGCTTTTTTTCTTTTATCTTGTTTCGCAGGATCTCCACTGCTTTATCCACATCTTTCATTAAATGCGGAGAAGCCAGTTCTTCTACTGTTCCGTGAAGGTATCTGCGGATCTCCTCTCTGTCCTGTACATCCCGGTTTCGGATCAGTCTGGCGATCACCGGATCAATTCCGAACTCTTTTCCAATTGCCGCAAAGTCCGCCCGTTTTGCAGCAACAACCCATCGTTCCATGTTGTTTCCTCCTTGATGCTCTGCCGCTTTCTTCCTTCAAAGCGACACAATAATAATATTGTAACCCATAATCCTGCATGGCTGCAAGTTTTTTGTTCCGCACAAAAAATGCCACAAAAAAACGTTCCGACGGGAAATTATTTTTCCCGGTACGGAACGTTTCTGTTATCTGGCAGTTTTATTCAGATTTCTCCTCATTATTCTGCTGTTTTGCTGCTTCCTGCGCTGCAAGGCGGTCTGCAACTCTTTTACGGTTTTTCTTCTTTGGCTGCTGCGCTGCCGGCTGTCCGGATGGCTGTTTTGCCTTTTTCTCAGATTTCTCAGGGGAAGTCTTAACGGATGCTGCTGCAGCTGCCGGTGCGGCAACGCGATTCTTTCCGAAAGTCTTCATGGTGTACCACAGAGCACCTGTGATGCATACAGAAGAATATGCTCCACCGATGATACCTACCATCAGAGGTGCTGCAAATTCTTTAATAGAAGAAACACCCATCACATAAAGAATTGCGACCATTACAAATGTTGTCAGAGATGTGTAAATGCTTCGTGTCAGAGTTTCTGTAACACTGGTGTTTACGATCTCTTTCAACTTCTCATCTTCGACTTTCTTTCTGCCCTTCATATTCTCACGGATACGGTCGAAGATGACGATGGTGGCATTGATAGAGTAACCTACGATCGTCAGCATACACGCGATAAATGTATTTCCTACAGATGTTCTGGAAATAACATAAAATGCAAGTACAACCAGGACATCATGAAGAAGTGCAAGTACCGCACTGCTTGCAAAGCGGATATCCTTGAAACGGAACCAGATGTAAAGAAGCATGAAGATCGCAGCTACGATAACGGCTACGATAGCATCTCTTCTCATCTCATTGCTAACGGTAGCGGAAATATTCTCAGATGTGATCAGGCTTGTGTCTACATCAAAGTTTTCTTCCAGTGCCTTGTTCAGTGCTTCACGTTCCTTAAGGTCCAGAGAACGTGTTTTGATCACTACCTGATTGGTTCCCTGAACTTTGGTCGGCTGTACGTTCTTATCTCCTGTCACGGCCTCAACAACCGGTGTTACCTCAGAGTCGATCTCCTTGATATCCATCTCTTTGTTGAAGGTTACATTGGTAGAAGTACCGCCGGAGAACTCCAGACTGTAATTCATGGCTTTATCACCGATCACATTGCTGTGGATCAGCATTCCCACAGGTCCGCAGAGGATCAGGATAATGGAAATGGTAAAGAAGATCTTTCTCTTTCCAACAAAATCCACAACCTTACGCTCTTTGGCAACGCCGTAGAATTTCGGATCACGGACACCAACTGCGTATACTGCATTGATGACAAATCTGGACACAACCAGTGCTGTAAACATGGAGATCACGATACCCATTGCCAGTGTATAAGCAAATCCCTTAACGGAACCGGAGCCCAGCCACATCAGCACGCAGGCTGCGATCAATGTTGTAATGTTTCCATCAAAAATAGCGGAAAACGCTTTGCTAAATCCACTCTTGATCGCTGCATGGACCGAAAGACCTGCCGCGATCTCCTCACGGATTCTGGCGTAGATGATAACGTTGGCATCCACCGCCATACCAATGCCCAGAATGATACCTGCAATACCCGGAAGCGTAAGGGTGATATCAAAGGCATTCAGTGTAATCAGCATTAAGGTTGTATAAAGAACCAGTGCAACAGATGCAACCAGTCCAGGAATACGGTATGCAATGATCATGATCAGCATAACGATTACAAGACCGATTGCTCCGGCTTTTACACTTGTAGCAATAGCTTCCTCACCAAGCTGTGCAGCTACTACGCTGGAACGAAGCTCAGTAAGCTCAAGGCTTAAGGAACCGATTCTTATGTAAGAAGCAAGGTTCTGTGCCTCTTCGGTACTTGCCATTCCGGTGATCTGTGCTTTTCCACCGGAGATCTCCTCATTTACATTCGGAGCACTTAAAACCTGATTGTCATATACGATTGCGATCTGCTTGCCAACATTTGCTTTGGTAGCTTCCGCAAATTTCTTTTTTCCATCTTTTGTAAGAGTCAGGCTGACTGCGTATTTCTGGGAGCTTGTGGATGAATCCTGATAAGCACCTCCCTCAGCATCTGCAACGTCTGTACCTTCCAGTACAACAGAGCCGGCCTTCTGGATATCCTCAATGCTTCTTGCAAGGACATATCCGCTCTCGCTGTTTCCTGTTGTAAAGTTCTGGTTTCCGTCTGCATCTGTCTGATCAATGAAATACAGGGAACCTGGTTTTCCAAGTTCCTCCAGGATCGCATTTGCATCTGATACTCCCGGAATCTCAATGGTAATACGGTTGGAACCTTCCTGATACGCCTGTGCCTCAGTACTGTACTGAGAAACACGCTGCTGCATCTTGTAAACAGTATCGGACATGTCTTCCTTGCTCGGATTGCTGTCCTTAGCCTGGTATGTGATGCTGACACCGCCGGCAAGATCAAGTCCGGTGTTGATGTTCTTAGCCGAACCTGTACCTGTAGGGCCAATGCCTACCGCAGCCACATAGCAGAAGAATACTGTGACAATTGCTGTCAGAAGCAGCACTGCAATTCCTCTACTTTTCTTCATTTTCTTTTTCCTCTCTTATTCCGCCAAAGCGGCTTTTATCATGATAGCGCACTCCACACGCTTCCTCTGGAGTTCGCATCCGATCTTATAATTTCCCCGGATATCTCCGCCGAAATGATAACCATTTGCCGCACAGCCGCCGCTGCAGTAGAATCTGGCAAAACAGTCTTTACAGTCCGGTTTTGTGTAGACGTTACATCTTCCGAAATCTTTTACGATTTCAGGTTTTGTGATTCCCTCGTCTACATTACCCATGAGGTACTGCTCCTCACCGACAAACTGGTGACATGGATAAAAATCTCCCCACGGTGTGACAGCCAGGTACTCGGTTCCTGAGCCACATCCGGAAAGACGTTTGTATACACACGGACCACCGGTAAGGTCGATCATAAAGTGGAAGAAGTTGAATCCTTTTCCCTCTTTTTCTCTTTTGATCATTTCTTTTGCAAGAATGTCATACTGTTCCAGGATCTGAGGAATATCCTCCTCACGGATGGCATACTCTTCTGTATCTGCTGCTACAACCGGCTCCACAGAGATCTGTTTGAAGCCAAGGTCAGCCAGATGAAGAACATCCTGGGAAAAATCAAGATTATGATGGGTAAAGGTTCCTCTTACATAATACTTGTCCTGATTTCTGAACTCCGCAAATTTCTCGAATTTCGGCATGATCAGATCATAACTTCCTGCACCTTTACGGAACGGGCGCATGTAATCATGGACTTCTTTTCTTCCGTCCACACTTAAAACTACATTTCCCATCTCTTTGTTACAGAATTCCATAACCTCATCATTTAAAAGAACGCCATTGGTTGTCAGTGTGAAACGGAATTTCTTATTATGAAGCTTCTCCTGCTCTCTTCCATATTTCACAAGATCCTTTACAACCTGCCAGTTCATAAGCGGCTCGCCGCCAAAGAAATCCACTTCCAGATTCTTTCTGGAACCGGAATTGGCGATCAGGAAATCCAGTGCCTTCTTTCCAACTTCAAAGGACATCAGCGCACGTCTTCCATGATACTCTCCTTCTTCCGCAAAACAGTATCTGCATGCCAGATTACAGTCATGGGCAATATGAAGGCAGAGAGCCTTTACAACGGTCTGACGGTTCTTGGTAAATTCGTCAATGATATTCTCATAAATATCCTTTGTAAAAAGCATTCCCTGTTCCTTTAGCTTCTTACATTCAGTTACTGATGTTTCCACATCTTCTTTCTTAAAACGGTCGCCAAACTTATTGGCAATAGCATCCGCTTCCATGCCTTCTTCCAGATACGGCAGTACCTCGTAGGTTACTTCATCTACAAGGTGGATACAGCCGCTGTTGATGTCCAGCACGATATTATATCCATTACTCTGATAACGGTGAATCAGACTCATCTTCCCGCAATCCTTTCTAAAAATCTTTTATAACCCGACAAAACGCGCCCTCCGGCGCGTTTTGCTGGATACCTGTTACTTTCAAGATAAAACAAGTGAAGCAGCGGGTCTCCCGCTGCTTTCCACTCATTCAACGGCTGCTTCTTATTTATGCTCGCAGCTCTGGTTTCCTACTGTACAGGAAGTCTTGCAAGCAGACTGACAGGATGTCTGACATTCGCCACATCCACCCTTCTTAACCGTGTTCTGAAGGTTCTTTGTATTTAATGTCTTGATATGTTCCATGATATATCCTCCTTTATGTATTCTATTCTCCGCCTAGTATAGCATAAAATTGTCGATTTTCAAAGCATTTTTTTGCAAGCTTTTACGACAGCATTCCCCCGATGGCCCCGCCGCCCAGGCACATAAAAAAAGTAGTCACTGCATGAGCAAAAGTCATATCCCATTTTCCCTGTGCCAGAAAAGATACTAAAAGCAGAAGAACATAATAAGAAAGCCCTGTAACGATTCCCCACAGGTAACGGTTCTTACGCATAATTTTACCGGCTGCCAAACCTCCGGCCAGGCAGGATGCCACATAAATAAAAACGGTTCCCGCAGCTGCCGCTCCCTCTCCCAGTTCAAACTGAAAAAGAAGAAAAGCCAGTAACAAAAGAAAAATTCCTGTCAGTCCGTAAGCCAGCAATAGTGACCATAACACTGTTTTTACACGCATAAAAAGCCCTCCCAGTCTCATTATACGGGAGGGCTTCTGCTCTTATTCTTGTTATTTATTTCTTTCTCTTTTTAAGAAATACCACCACGCCGGCTACAACTGCCGCTGCCACAAACAGGATCACAAACGGAAGAATCTGTGTCGTATCTCCGGTATTTACCTGTTTCTTGGATTTCGCCTGTGAATACTGATCTTCGGACTCACTGCTCTCCGTATCGTTCTGTGAAGAAGAGTCTGTCAGCTCTGCAGTTCCGGAAGACAGATCTTGGGACGTATCCATTTCATCTGTACTTTCACTGCTGTCGCTGGAGGTATCCACAGAACTGCTTGCTCCTGTATCTGAGGATGAAGTATCCGCTGCCGGTGTCACTGTCACACTGCTGTCACTTCCAGCATCCGGTCCTACCAGAGATTTACTTCCTGCAATACCGAACGGGCTGAAGGAATGTGTACTAAATGTCATGGTATCTCCGTCAACACTTGGAATGATCGTTTCCATAGCGCCATTGTCAAGAAGGTGCTCAATAGAATATGTATAGCCTGCTTTTACCGGCACGGTTACGCTGATGTACTCACCATCCGGAATTTTATACTCTGTATTCTTCTGTGTATCCCAGAGCTCAAATTCATAGGATTTAAAAATAGCTGCATCTTCTTCGTTTGTGAACTGATAATCATCTCCGCCGGAAACACGAAACTGTACATACCATGGAAGATCTATACCGGATACTGTAATTCCATCACAGGTATGATTCTGCTGTGCAATTGCTTCCATCTCTGTCTCTGTAATATCTGTAGCTGCATTCTGTGGACGTTTATCTTCCGGCTCATCTTTTCGGTCAAAGATATTATCTGTATTTTCATCCGGATTTTCCGTTATTTCCGGAATCTCTGTTATTTCAGAATTGTTCTCTTTTTTATTATTGTCAGTGTCCTCTGTATTATCGCCTGTATCACTGGCTGCCGGTGTCACAGTTGTCTCAGCAGTTTCTTCCTCTTTTTCTTCTGTGTTCTGGCTGTCATCTTTCTGAACCGGTGTTACCGTAATATCCGGAACTTCTGTTACCTCCGGATCTTCCTCATTCTTATCCTCCTCAGCCGGATCTTTCACATCTGTGGAAGAATCTGAATTTTTGTCTGTACTGCTGTCAGCGGAAGAACTGTCACTGGAAGAATCCTCCTGATCTGCATTCTCATCCTTACTGTCCTGCTGTGTCTCTTTGTCAGAAACATCTTTGCTGTCTTTATCACTGTTTTCTGTGTCATAAGATTCATCAGACTGAGAAGAATCTTTCTGTTCATCATTATCGGTATCTTCCGATGCGCTGTCCAGGCTGCTCACAACAACTGTCACATATCCGGTAAGAGTCCCGGACGCACTGTCCCACCCTGGAAGTCCGGAAAGATCTGCACCTGCGGAAGGTTTAAATACAACTTCACAGGACTGGACCCGTTTCTGTGGGACATAAGAACCATCAACCCAGGAAAGTGTTCCATATTCATTCGATGGAAGTGCGACATTCGCCAGAGCTGTAGGAGTGTCAATCGTAATATTATCCGGAATCATGGCTCCTGTCTCAATCCCGGAAGAACTGCCCGCATATGTCGGAAAAGCCTGTCCACCGATTAAAGTCATAGACAACGCCGCTGCCGCCAGTATTGAAAAGCTTCTGCTAAATGTAATCTTTGTGTTCTTTTTCATAATAATCTGCACCTCTATATTCAAAATCTAAGATTCATATTTGCCTTTTGTCAAAAAATTCAGTTATATAAAATATCGAACGCATTTATCACGCGCCCGAATCAATATTTCTCCAAAAATTAATATCTTGTTAATCTTTCGTAACAGATATTTCGTTTTTTCGTCAAAAGCATTATAACACAATTCTTTTTTTTACGACACCCCCAAATTAATTTTTTTTAAGCATCAGTGAAAACTGTTTGATTATTCGTGTTATTTCCCCCATTACCTCATCAATTCCTTCATTTGTCTCACTCCATGTGCTTTTATCTATCGAATCCACACAACATGGAACTACAAAGAATTTTGTATCCGGATACAGCATTTTGTAATACATCAGCGCACGTCTTGCATGACAGGTTTTACAGCAGAGAATCGCCTTCTGAATATTCAGCTGTTCTCTGTCTGTTACCTGTCTGGAATAAATTGCATTTTCATACGTAAATGTAGCCTGATCTTCTTTCAGAATCATTTCTTCCGGTACTCCGTTTCTCATAAGAACATCCCTGAGAAATTCCCATTCCGTCCCGTATGTTCCTCCATAACATTCCTTTTTATCCAGCACCCCGGCAAATTTTCCCACAGTAATGCTGTATCTACCACTTGGCAAAATCTTCTGCGCCAGTCCTTTCCGGTACAGTTCGGCCGCTTTTTCTGCCATCTGCGGATATCCGTTTCCCGGAACAAAAATTATGTCCGCTTTTTCCGGCAGATCCTCCACAAATATAAAATCTTCGATCTGTTTCAGAAATTCCTCATACATTTTGTGCGTTTCCTTCCTTATTTGTGTATTTTTAACGGAATCCTAACGCCAAGCATTCATTCCGCTTTTTTCTCATACCATATCAGCTGTATCATAGCACTCTTTTTTATAATACGCACCAGCAGATTGTAAAACTCACATCTACGATCCTATTCCCGGCATTATTTTGTTACAATCACAGTACTATATCCACTGTCTCTGAGACGCTGTTCCATATTCACTGCATTTCCAAGCTGCATATATGCGCCTACCTGAACTTTATAGAGATCATTTTCTTTCAGAATAAAAGCCGGAAATCCCTGGTCCGTCAGCTGGTACAGCATCCGGTCCGCATTTTCACGATTACGAAAAGCGCCTGTCTGTACACGGTAATACAATGGTGCATCTACGGTTTCCTCATCCAGAGTCCCAAGAATTGCATCTGCAATACTTCTGGCGATTTCTTCGAATTTCTCATCAAAAAGCTGATTGTCTTTTTCTGAATTGATAAATCCGGTTTCTATCAGAAGTGCCGGCATTTTTGTTCTGCGAAGTACAACAAGTCCAGGACGTTCTTTTACTCCCAGTTCCTGAAATCCCAGTTCACCAAGAGCGCCTTCGATGTTCTGCGCCATCTGATACTTGATTCCTTTTTTATCATATACCAGAACCTCCACACCATTGTATTGCTCAGATTCCGGACTGCTGTTTCTGTGAAAAGAAATAAAATAATCCGCACCAGATTCATTTGCCAGCCTTGCTTTTTCAAAAGGAGTCTGATAAATATCAGTAGTTCTTGTATAAACTACATCCACTCCCTTATCCTCCAGGATTTTTCCCACAGCAAGCGTGAGTTTCAGATTATCGTCTTTTTCTTTACGCTCTTTATAAACAGCTCCCGGATCTTCCCCGCCATGACCGGCATCCAGAATAATCTTATACGCCATATTTTTCTCCTCGCAATACCTTCCGTCATAATAGGATATGAAAATATTTTTTCTCTGTGCACAATTTTTCTTATCAACGTATTTTCACGTTAATTCTTCTTGACTTTTAAGCGTTAAAGCGTTATACTAACACAATCAGTGTTGCATTTATAAAATTAAAAAATGCAAAAATGCAATTATATCGTGAGGAGGAAATGAATATGAAAAAGCGTGTTTTAACAGCTGTACTTACCGCAGCTCTCGTAACCGGAACCTGTGTTGCTACTGTAAGTGCAAAAGAAGAAAAGACTTATACCATCGGTATCTGCCAGCTGGTTCAGCATGACGCTCTGGATGCGGCAACCAAAGGTTTTGAGGATGCCATCACAGAAAAGATGGGGGATTCTGTAAAATTCGACGAGCAGAACGCACAGGGTGATTCCAATACCTGTTCTACTATTATCAACAGTTTTGTTTCTGAGGGAACCGATCTGATCCTTGCAAATGCAACTGCATCTCTTCAGGCTGCTGCTGCTGGAACTTCCGATATTCCGATCCTTGGAACAGCCGTTACTGAATATGGTGTAGCTCTCGGAATCGATGATTTTGACGGAACTGTAGGTGGAAATATTTCCGGTACTTCTGACCTCGCTCCACTTGATGAGCAGGCGGATATGCTTCATGAGCTTTTCCCGGATGCAAAAAATGTCGGTCTTCTCTACTGCTCCGCAGAGCCGAATTCCCAGTATCAGGTAGATACTGTTAAGGATGCTCTCGAAAAACTTGGATATACCTGTGAATATTATGCATTCTCTGATTCCAACGACCTTTCTTCTGTTGTTACTACTGCTGCCAATGACAGTGATGTAATCTATGTACCGACAGATAATACAGTTGCTTCCAACACAGAGATCATCAACAACATCTGCCTTCCGGCAAAAGTTCCGGTAATCGCAGGTGAGGAAGGTATCTGCCAGGGATGTGGTGTTGCAACCCTTTCCATTAGCTACTATGATCTTGGATACAAAACCGGTGAGATGGCAGTCAGCATCCTTCAGGATGGCGAGGATATCTCCAAGATGGCTATTGAGTATGCACCTAAATTCACAAAAGAATACAACAAAGATATCTGCGACGAGCTTGGCATTGAAGTTCCGGATGGATATGAAGCAATTGAGACAGAAGAAACAGCTGAATAATCGGTAAAAAACCTATTATACACTGATGCAGCGAGAAGGGTTCTCCCCTTCTCGCTGTTCGTGCATAAAAAAGAGGAGGATATTTAACATGCAGATTATGAGTTTATTCACTGCACTTCCCGGAGCAGCCGCACAGGGACTTATCTGGGGAATCATGGCAATCGGCGTATATATTACGTTCCGTATTCTTGATATTGCGGATCTTACCGTAGATGGAACTTTATGTACCGGCGGTGCTGTATGCATTATGATGATGCTTAGCGGACACAACGTATGGATATCCATGCTGGCTGCAACAGGTGCCGGACTTCTGGCAGGACTTGCCACCGGTATTTTTCACACTTTTATGGGGATCCCGGCCATCCTTGCCGGAATCCTGACACAGCTTTCCCTGTACTCTGTTAACCTGAAAATCATGGGAAAAGCAAACCAGGCTATCAACGTTGATAAATACCCGATCCTGATTTCCTTACGCCGTATAAAAAATGTACCGATCACTCAGAACACAATTCTTATCGTCGCTTTATTTATTGTTGTGATCATCGCAGTTCTTTACTGGTTTTTCGGAACAGAGCTTGGATGTTCCCTCCGTGCTACCGGATGCAATCCAAACATGTCCCGTGCACAGGGTATCAACACTGATTTTTGCAAAGTACTTGGACTTATGATTTCCAACGGACTTGTTGCTCTTTCCAGCGCCTTGCTTGCACAGTATCAGGGATTTGCAGACGTCAATATGGGACGTGGTGCTATCGTAATCGGACTTGCTGCCGTTATTATCGGCGAAGCGATTTTCAGCCGTATTTTCCGCAATTT
>ERZ824473.3912-NODE-3912-length-13969-cov-3.628216_pt1 | contig 13969 bp, 8 predicted proteins | sample MGYA00519874_ERZ824473 | MGnify/ENA primary metagenome ERZ824473 (study PRJEB31778, sample SAMEA3449151) | human gut metagenome | biome: human gut; feature: human-associated habitat; material: faeces | place: United Kingdom | collected 2010/2012 ... | reverse complement strand
TCACGGTATCACCATTTTCAGTGACCGGATGTGGCGGGGCAATGCAGGGGCTGAAAAGCCATGCGGCTTCCGACTGTCCGTTTAATGTCTGGACGGATGTGGACTCCAGTGCAACTTTTACGCTGGGCGTTCCATCGTCCTTCCGTAACTGTCTGGGTGGCATGGATGCTTCCGTGCTGGATACCTTCGGCGGTGAATTTGAGTGGGATCGCTACACGGTCAAGTTTCATAAAACCAGAGGTGCGGATCACAATGTCCACATCATCTACGGGAAGAACCTGACAGACTTCAAGATGGAGAAATCCATCGAGAACACGATCACTGGTGTGCATCCGTACTGGGTGGACAATGAAACCCAGGCGGTTATGGAACTGCCGGAGAAGGTGGTGCTGCAAAGCAAACGGTCAATTCCTTACCAGAAGGTTACCGTGCTGGACTGTACCAGCAATTTTCAGGAAAAGCCGAGTGAAGCGGCACTCCGGGAATACGCACAGAACTATATCGACACCACGGACTTAACGGAGCCGGAGATCGACATCAAGATCGACTTTTTACAGCTCTGGAATACGCCGGGGTATGAGGACATCGTGGAAGCAGAGCGTGTCTCCCTTTGCGATACGGTCCATGTGTATATCTCAAAGCTGGGCATTGAGGTCAGTTCCAAAGTCACCGAAACCGAGTATGATGCGCTGCTGGAACGCTATAACAGCATTACGCTGTCGAACTCCACGGTCAGCAGCCGGAATTCTTCTCTGACTGGTTCGCTCAACAGCATCCGGAATACAGCAACGATTGCCTACGATACGGCAGTCCGTGCGGAGACAGCAGTGGGTGAGCAGGTCGGTGGAATCACGGCATCCATCATTTATGACGGTACGCTTTTTGCTGCGCTGTTTGGACTACATTATAAAAATGAGACGGACAGCAAGGGAAACACGACCCGTTATGCATTCAATGCGGCGACTTTGAAACAGTCCACGGTCGCATGGAAGAACAGCTCTGCCGGGCTGTTTGTATCCACGGATGGCGGTAAAACGTGGGGCTATGGCTGGGAGTCGGATGACACGGCAGTCAGGACGGCGATCCTGCTGGAACAAACCCTCAAGGAACTGGATGGCCGCTACAAGAAAGCCACGGAGCTTTCCGAGGAGCTGCTGAAGGAACTGGATGAGCGGTACAAAACAGCGACCGCTATCTCTGCCGAGCTTCAGAAAACACTCGATCAGCGGTACGAAACTGCCAAAAAGCTGTCCAAAGAGCTGTATGAGGAACTGGATAAGCGGTATGGCACCCTTACGGAAATCTCAGAAGATCTGCAAAAGGAGTTGGACGAGAGATACAGTGCGGCGAAGAAGCTGTCGGAAGAGGTCGAAAAAGAACTGGATGAAAAGTACCAGCCGAGTGTCCCGGTATCGGAAACCGCACCGGAAGTCCCGGCAGCAGATACGCTCTGGGTCGATAAGAAGAACCTGCAGTTAAAGCTCTGGGATGGAGAACAGTGGCAGACCATCGGCTATGAGCCGGAACAGCCAACGGAACCGACCACACCGACGGAACCGGAAAAGCCGGAGCCGGAGAACCCGGACACCGAAGGAAAAGATAATGGGAACAAAGAAGAAACAGATGATAAGAAGACCAATCAGGAAGGAGGGGGCGCGTAATGGTCACAAGCATTTATCAGGAAGTGGAGCTGTCGCTGACGGAGAACCTGATCCCGGTGACAGTTCCGGTTAAGCAGTATGACAACAAAGCACGGAAAGTTCGCTGTGTTTTGTATAACAACTCGGTGCAGTATTCCGTGCCACAGGACTGCATCGTTGCCTGTTCCGGTACCAGACCGGACGGTACGATCTTTCACTACACCAGCGAAACAGCATCCGACCTTGTGTTTGTTGAAAATGGGGCGGTCGTCTTTACGATCACGACCTTCATGACCGCACAGGCCGGGCGGTTTCCGCTGGATGTTGTTATGCTCAGCACAGCGGGTGATGTCCTTGGTTCGTTCTCCCTCACATTGAAGGTGGAGCGGGCAGCCATCAACAACGGCAAGATCGCCACTTATACCTACGCCGGTGTTGTGGAAGCCATCCGCCAGGGACTGCTGGAAGTGTATATCACGGACGATGGCTATTTTGCCGTTGTGTCGGAGGACGGACTCGGCTTCAGTGACAAGTCGGAATCCAGCACAATCCAGAAATTCATCGAAAATCTTTTGAACTGTACGGTTACGGATGACGGTTATCTTGCTTTCACCACCGAAGACGGTCTGAAGCTCATCTTCTCGATGGATGGTGATGGACGATTGATCGTAGAATTTGCAAACGGCTGATAGAGCCGGGAAAGGGGAAAATATGTCGGAATATATCGGCAACCGAATCGTCCCTCGCCATGATGGTGTCTGGGACAAAGCAAAAGAATATGAACCTCTTACCATTGTGTATGAGGAATCCACAGGCGACAGCTATATGAGCCGGAAACCTGTGCCGGCCGGAACGCTTCTGTCACAGGAGGAATACTGGGCGATGTGTTCCCGGTTCTCGGAGCAGATGGCTCTGTACCGTCAGAATACGGCAGAAGAAGTGGAGCAGTTCCGTAAGGATACTGCGGCAGATGTAGAGCAGCTTCGTACAGATACTGCATCAGATGTGGCGGTCCTGCGCAAGATGACCGCGCAGGATGTGGCGGATATCACCCAGAAGGTCGATGCCTCAAATAGTGCGGTTGCGGCCAGTAAGTCCGAGATGGATAAGACTGCGGAAATGCTGAAAGCCCAGATCAATGCCAATGTCAAGGCATCTACGGACAAGAATGCCAACTATGCACAGGAGCTGGTAGATGCCCGTGTGGATGATGAGGGGAAGACTTATCCCACAGCCGGTGACAATATCCGTGCGGTCGGCAGGGTGCGTTCCATGCAGAATATCATGAAGAACTGGGTGATCAAAAATGGTTACGCAAACCAGAACGGCAACCTTGTAGCTTCGGAAAGCTGGCGCGTGGCGCACATGGTCCCGGTCAGCGGTGATGCGATTCTGGTGGACGGTCAGTTCGGCTATATGAGCGGCCGGAATGACTATAACAACGTGGTCTGCTATGACATGGACCGTAAGTTCCTCGGTGGCTGTTTCCGGGCAGAGAGCGGCAAGGTCTATGACAACTATGTGATCACACTGCTTCCGAATACCCGTTTCATCTCTGTCACCACCAATGAAAAGCTGTTCTCGAAGCTCTCGGTGTACCTCTATGACAACATGCTCCCGATGAGATTGCTGTCAAATTACGCAACAGGTTGGCAGTGGATGAACGGCAGCGTGGATATCAGGTTCACGGGCAGCAAGGTGACAGTCACATTCCCGGAGGGAAAGAGTGTGTATGTCTGCCGCCGTACAAATGGTATACAGTACGAGCAGACGAAACTGGTGGCGGAAAACAGTACCTCGTTTGACTTTGCAGTAGTGGGAAAATGGTGGGCGATCTACTATGATGGTGCGGAAGCATCCGCAAACGAGACGGGAGAAAAGACAGAAGTCCCTGTCATTAAGGTGGAAAATACAAGCGGCGATAGCTGGGGCGATCTATTCACAAAGGGCCGCTTTGTGTTTGCGGTCTTTTTTGACTGGAATGTGGTGTACGCAGCCCCTTCGAGCAGCGGTACAGTCATCAACGGGATCGATTATGGCAATCCAGCCAAGATTGCGAATACTGCGATGACCTGGCACAAGTACCGTTCAGCAAAGATGTTCCTCGCTACAGGCCAGTTTGCGATCGATACGGTCAACCGCACCATTCAGGTCACGAAACGTATCCTGGCGGTTGTCGATAACGGTGCTTACTACTGGATCAGTGCTAGTGAGGAGCCGGTACCGATGTTGGATAGTACGGAAGCAGAAAAGCATCACATGCTGATCCTTGCCTATGACTCGTCCATAGATCAGATCAATCTTTACAACACTGCACAGTTCCGGGCATTGGGAGTAAACGGCTACTATATCGCTGCATGGTATGAAAACCATTTCTGGTATCCGCACATGGGTTCTTCTTTCAGCATTGTACTGGATGGCACGACTTATAAGGCTGGTGAGCTGTTCGATGAAGAGCGGCGTGACTACTATATCGAAAAGAAGTATGAGGACCGCTTCCAGCAGCTCCGCACGGATCTTGCCGGTAAGGATTCCCGCCATATGTATCTGGCAAGCGGTGGCATTACCATTGACCAGAATGCCGGTACGATCCAGGTCAGTACCAAGTGTCTGGGTGTTCCGGATACGTTCCACTATGAGTGGATCACGGCAGGCGATCCGGTGGAGATGGCATTTAACACACCCAGCTCGACTTTTGGCATGCCGATGCGCATTCTCGCTTATGACGCTGGTACGAAAACCATCAATCTGTACGACACCAGCCTGTTCCGAAAGCTGGGTACGAATGGTTTCTATATTGCATCCTGGTATCAGAGCAAGCTGTATAATCCGCACATTCACCCGGATGTGAAGTTCATTGTGGGCGGTAAGGAATACAAAGCGGGTGATCTCTTCGCAGATAACGCGGCATCTTTCATCCCGAAGCGTATCACGGATTATGTGCAGAAAGCCATTACTCCGGCTGTAGAGGATGACATCGTGACCCCGTCCCACTGGGACTGCATGGAGGGACGCCAGCTTTCCATCTTCTTTGACTGTCTTTCCCGCCACGATGGCAAGGAAAATCTGTATGTGCTCGCCAGAGGCACGAATGCACCGAGCCTGACCCGGAACGAGTACTGCATGAACTACACGCCGACGAAGGACAGTACGGATTTTGCACTGACCGTCCGCCGTCTGGATGAAGATGACTGCCATACGGTATCGTCCAAACCTGTCCAGGTCAGGGTTCACCATAAGCTGAAGGACAAGCTCACAAAGAATATCTGCATCTGTGGAGACTCTCTCGTGGACAATGGCTCCGTTGCAACGGAAGTGTACCGTCTGCTGGCAGAGGATAATGACTGCGTGATCCACCAGCTGGGAACGAGAGGACCGTCTGGCGGCAAGCACGAAGGACGTGGCAGCTGGACCTTTGCCCGGTATCTGGCAGACACGGATTACGCCGGCAAAACGAATGCATTCTGGGATAAGATCAAAGGCCGTCTGGATTTCCAGAAATACTGTGAGACCAACGGCTATGAGGGTATCGACTACTTCCTGATCGCACTTGGCACCAATGATGTGTCGCAGGGCACTACACTGTACCGCACGGAAGCTGAGGTGCAGAAGTTCGTGGATCAGGCAAAACAGTTCATTGATGCTCTGCTGGATAAGGAGACAGGCTTCCCGAACTGCAAGATCGGTATCGGTCTTTGTGGTCCCGGTTCGGATTATTCTTTTCAGTGCGGTTCCAACATGGGTATCTTCCATATGAGCATCAACACGCTGAACCTTGCACTGATCAAGGCATTTGATGCTGGCAAGTATCGCAAAAACGTGACCTGTTTTGCCCACGGTCTTCGCACGGACCGCCGTCTGGCATTTCCGTATTCGGATAAGCCGGTGACGAACCGATTCACGGAAACCAGCCGGACGCTGACCAACAGCATCCACCCGTCCGGAAGAGGCTATCAGGCATGGGCAGACGGCTATTACTGCCAGATCCGTGCATGGCTGACGGAAGACAGCAAATAAATTTCCACCGTCCCTGACAGACATACCTCCCAAATGCCTGTGAAACGGTGTTCATTATAGAAGGAGTATACACAAGGCGGCATTGACCGTCTATTTTTATGCCCAAATGGGCAGGAAAGGACAAGATTATGCAGAATGTGATCGACAAGATTGAATGGATGTTCGCAGGTCTGGGTGGTTTCCTGGGCTGGTTCTTTGGCGGGTTTGACGGCTTCCTGTATGCACTTGTAGTGTTCGTGGTCTGTGACTACTTCACCGGAGTGCTGGCGGCAGCGATCAAGCATGAGCTTTCTTCTGAAGTTGGCTTTAAGGGCATCGCCAAGAAGGTGTGCATCTTCGTACTGGTCGGCATTGCCAACATCATTGACACACAGATCCTCCAGAATGGAGCGGCCATCCGTACAGCAGTGGTGTTTTTCTATCTGGCGAATGAGGGCCTGAGCTGCCTCGAAAACGCAGCCGTTATCGGTCTTCCCGTGCCGGAGAAGCTCAAGGAGATGCTGGCACAGTTGAAGGAAGAAAAGGAGAATAAGGACGAGTAATCAATGGGGAGAGGTGTAACAGCCTCTCCCTCAATTTTTAGGAGGAAAGCAATATGAGTAAGAAAGAGTATCCCGCAAAACTGACGACCGGTTATTACCGTGTGCGTGAAGTCTGGGAAGATGAGGCATCCCAGTTTGGCGCGTACCGTCTGCTGGCGAATGCAAAAGCCAAGAGGAGGTTGTCGAGGCCGAAAAGGAGATTGACACGCGTACCGTCTGCTGGCGAATGCAAAAGCCAAGTGCGATGAGAACCCCGGCAGCCGAGTGTTCGACAATGACGGCAACGTGATCTATCCGGAAGAGGCTGTCCCGGATACCGGCGCAGATGAGAGTGAGGAGAAAGCAGTCGTGGACGATATCCCGGAAGATAAGCCGGAAACCACAACCCCTGTGGAAGATACCCCGGCGGAAAAGGAAGCAGAGGATGAAGTTGATAAGAATGAGGAGTCCGCTGTGGATGAGAATGAGTTCCCGACTGCGGAGGAGCTTCCGGCGACCATTGCCTACGGCAAACTCAAGACCCTCATGAACATCCGCAAAAAGCCGAGTCTGGAAGCGGAGGTCGTAGCGGTCTATAAGAAGAATGCCCTTGTGGAAGTGGTGCAGTTCTGTGATGGTTGGCTGAAGATCAAGTGTGCCGAGGCAGAGGACGGTGTGGCATATGTCCTGAACAGTGCGGATACCTATGCGTTCACAGCAGGCAGGATCTATACCGTTGTTCCCGGTGATAATCTCTGGAAGATCGCAGATAAGGAACTGGGAAGCGGCAGCCGCTGTGCAGATATCCGTGTGCTGAATGGGCTGACTTCCAACGCCATCCGGGTCGGCATGAAACTGCTGATCCCGTAACAACAGAATAACCACAGCACGAGGTTCAGAGTGATCTGGGCCTCAACTTTTTTAGCAGGAGGAAATCATTATGGGATATACCAATAGTCCACTCGTTGTTTACACCAAGCTCTCCCCGAACCATTCCGGGCAGAGGACACACAGTATCGACCGCATCACACCGCATTGTGTGGTCGGTCAGCTTTCTGCGGAGAGCATCTGCGGCTGCTTTACCAGCACGAGCCGTCAGGCAAGCTGCAACTACGGCATCGGTACGGATGGGCGGGTGTCACTTTGTGTCGAGGAAAAGAACCGCAGCTGGTGTTCGTCCAGCAATGCCAATGACCAGAGGGCTGTCACCATCGAGTGCGCCAGCGACATGAATGAGCCGTATGCCATGAACAGTGCCGTATATGACTCTCTCGTCAAGCTCTGCATCGATATCTGCAAGCGTAACGGGAAGAAGAAGCTCCTGTGGCTGGGTGATAAAAATAAGACACTCAACTATGCTCCGGCGGCAGATGAAATGGTGCTGACCGTTCACCGCTGGTTTGCCAACAAAAGCTGCCCTGGAAACTGGCTGTATGCCCGCCTGGGTGATCTGGCCGCAAGGGTAACTGCAGCACTGGGCGGTTCATCCTCATCCGGCATGCAGGCTTCTTCGCTGAAAAACCTGTCAGAAGCAGAGGCAGTGGCAAAGATCGGTCCGCTGTTTACTGCGAACCAGAAAACTACTGGCATCCTTGCCTGCGTGTCGATGGCACAGTTCATTCTGGAATCCGGCTACGGTAAATCTGAGCTGGCACAAAATGCCAATAACTGCTTCGGCATGAAGACTTCGCTTTCCGGGAACAGCTGGAGCGGCAGCAGTTGGGATGGCAAGTCCGTCTATACCAAGAAAACGCAGGAGCAGAACGATGACGGTTCGATGGTCACGATCACCGCTGACTTCCGTAAGTACGCCTGTGTGGAAGACTCCATTGCCGACCATGCGGCATATCTGCTCGGTGCGATGAACGGCAGCAGGAAACGCTACGAGGGTCTGGCAGGCTGCACTGATTACAAGAAAGCGGCACAGATCATCAAGGATGGTGGCTATGCTACCAGTCACACCTATGTGCAGGATCTCTGCAATATCATTGAGCGTTGGAACCTGACGCAGTACAATGCGGCTGCTGGAAGCACCACCATTTCCGGCTGGTACCGTGTCCGTAAGAGCTGGCAGAATGCCGCTTCCCAGAAAGGTGCGTTCCACGACCTCACCTATGCAAAGCAGTGCGCGGATAAGAATCCGGGCTATTATGTTTTTGACCCGGCGGGTAAGGCCGTCTACCCGGAACCGAAGTCTTCAGTCCCGTATACTGTGCGTGTATCCATTAAAGACCTCAACATCCGCAAGGGACCGGGCACGAATTACGGTAAGACCGGTTATTACACCGGAAAGGGCGTGTTTACCATCGTGGCAGAAGCTGCCGGTGCTGGTTCTGCAAAGGGCTGGGGCAAGCTGAAATCCGGTGCAGGCTGGATCGCACTTGACTTTGCATCCCGTATCTAAAAACAGTCCCCGTCCTTACAGGGCGGGGCGTACATAAACATTATTGCGAGGTGAATTAGCTGAATGTTAAAGAATATGAAAAAAGACACAGAACCAGGTGTGGGCTGTGCCTTTCAAAATGGGCTATTCCTGTCCGGTTAGCCGATCATATAAGATAACAGTTTCAGATGTTGAAACGCAAATCCGTTCTTTTTTCAGGATTGTTCGTGGGCGCTGGTTCTCACGGTAATCTCGGTCTGTTTGTGTAAAAGCAGAGCAGCAAACAAAATCACAAACGGAAATGTCACCTGATGAAGTTGATCGGATGATAAAGATAAAATCAATTGGCGGTGTAGCTTTAGAAATCAGGTAATCAGCTTGTATTTGGGTGCTGAAGGAATAAAAACGCGGCATGTAGGAATGGAGGATAAAGTCCTGTTCAATTGTTTGCTTTAAGCGAACCAATGCTTCCAGGCGGGGCTTTACACTTTCCTGATATTGAGAGCCTTTTTCGATCTGAGAAAGCATGATTTTTTTACGCAGGATCATGTCAAGCGTTTTTGATCGGTTGAATCGTGGCAGACTGACATCAGTCAAATATTGAAAACCTGCAAGATGCGGAAATCGCTCAGGTGGGAAAGCGAGAGTGATGGTATGAAGCTGCTTTTTGTAGCCATATGTAAAAACGTAATTGAACTGCATTAGTTCTTTCCACGTTAATGCCGCTTCATATAGTATATCGGTACTCATGCCATCATCTCCTTTGCAAAAAAATAAGAGCCCTGCCGTAGCAAGGCTCTCATTAAGCGTTTTTGTTCGATTCAAAGAATCTATTCGGCTTGTGGTTGTCGCATAACCCACGGGCAGGCTCCACAATCGGCTGAAACCGAACCAGTCCACTGCTTCAACGCCACGATAGCTGGTCAATGCCGCTATCCTCTAAGTTCATTATAACACAAAATAACCAGAACACAAGTACTCTGGAATAATTTGTGGCGTGTGAACTATCACGCTCAGTAATAGTATATGCGGAATCGGAAAAATCGCAACTGGAAAAAGAAACAAAATAAAAATAAAAATCGTGCAGATAAGACAATAATCTCCCAGATTATTCTCCGTCTTTCTGCGCCGAAATTACTTGATAATATCACGAAACAGAGGGAATATGTGACTGCCCAAAGAGAAGAAAACGGGCAGGAAAGGAGCGAAAACTATGAGTACTGGTACGGATTTCCTTGCAAATCTGCAGAAAAAGACTGTGAAGAATACAGTACAGCAGAAACAGCAGAAGAGAGTAAATGCATCTGCTGTGGATGTTTCGGCTTTACTGGAAGCCGCTCTTGGGAAAAAGAAACCTGTGGAAGCTGTGGCAGATGTCCGTCAAAGTACGGATGCTGCCACAGCTTCTTTTTTACCACCGACTGATACGCACCAAGGCAAGTCTACTCAACAAAAACCCAAAAACGCATCAGATAAAAAACAGACACCCCAAAAATCAAAAGACATCGTGGATGCCGGTATCACAGCTCTTATCCAGAAGGCTCTGGATGCCAAAAAGGTCATGGCAGAGCCGGACATTGCAGAACGGCTGCAGAGCAGTATGGAGAGTGAGTTTACGAAGCTCTTCACACCGGAAGAACCGCAGGATAACAAGTTCGTTTCGACAGCGACCTTCCGGGCTACCAAAAAGAAAGCCGGAACCCTTAATGTGGCAGCTTACATCCGCGTTTCTACGGACATGAGCGACCAGGAGAACTCCTATGAAACGCAGGAAAAATACTTTAACCAGCTGATTGAAAATAATCCGGCATGGAATGCAGTCGGTGTGTACTCCGATTACGGCATCTCCGGCACTTCCAAGGAAAAGAGAACCGGATTCCGCCGACTGATGCGCCATTGTAAGGGCGGGAAGATCGACCGCATTGTGTGCAAGTCCATATCACGATTTGCCCGAAACACGGCTGACTTTATGAGTGCACTGGATGTCCTGCATGATTGCGGGGTAACGATTCTGTTCGAGAAAGAAAATCTGGATACGGCAGACCCGACCAGCGACTTCATCCTTACGACACTGGCAGCCATTGCACAGGAAGAAAGCCGCAGCATTTCCAGTAACATCCGGCTGGGGCAGAAGATGCGCTTTCCGAAGGGGGATGTTCCAAACAAGATCATGTACGGATACCGCTACAATGGGAAGATGGTTACCTCCGAGAGCGGATATGAGTATAAAGATATTGAGATCGTTGAGGAAGAAGCCAGGGTCGTCCGGCGCATTTTCCATGAAGTCGTGGAAGGAAAAGCCTATACGGAGATTGCAAGGGGACTGAACATGGACAAGATTCCGGCTCCTGTCACCGACGCAGTGAGAGTAAGAAAGAAAAAATCCAAGAAAGGGCAGTTAAACAGTGATCTGCTGGATGGATGGACAGGCGGGAATATCACGCGGATCGTCCGTGCCGAGCGGTACATGGGTGCAGTCCTTATCCAGAAGAAGTTCACATCGGATTACCTGACACATGAAGTCCGGGACAACAAAGGCGAAGTCCCTCAGTATTTTGTCCGGAACCATCATCCGGCAATCGTTGACGAGGACCTGTTTGAAAAGGCACAGGAAGTCGTAAAAGTAAACAGCGATTTATATAACAGGACAAGATCCGGCAAGAAGCCGAGAGCGTTTTCCCAAAGACTAATCTGCGGGGAGTGCGGCCGCTTTTTCCATGTGACAAACGGAAATGGGAACTATCCCATCTGGCGGTGCCCGACGAGCAGCCGGACGACAGGAAAAAGTATCTGCCATGCAGAAAAAGTATACGAGGAACAGGTTGTCCGAGCCTTCCGTAAAGCAGTTCTGGAGCGGTTCCGGCTGACGCTTAAGCCCATCCATGACAACGTGGCTGTGGCAGACATCATGAGCGGTCGGTTCAAAGAGCAGTATGACAACTTCACCCCGGAAGCAGATTCTTTTGTAAGCCAGATGCTTGCACGGCTGGAGAGCATTCAGAAGCTGGATTTTATGGAACGCGACCGTGCTTTTTATAAAAAGCAGATAGCAGCCGCACACACCAGTGTGGAAAGCACCAGTAAGAAGATCCGGCTCCTGAAAAGTCAGGTGGATGTGATGCAGACCCGTCTGGAACTTCTCGGTGACGAGATGATCGACCCTGCTTCTATTGAGGAGAAGAAAAAGCTCATTGAGAAACTGGAGTGTGATATTCAGAAGGACACGGACACTGAGCAGAAACTGACCGAACAGCTCGACTATATGGAAGACTACTGGGAAGAACTGGAGGGCGACTATGAACGAAGGGAAAAGGCAATCGAGTGGATGAAGAACCTCCCGGCGGGGCGGGATGGTACGGTGGCCTTTCTGAATGAAGTGACCGAAGAACACTGCAAGGCATTCCTCCTCTCCATCACGATTCATTCACCGCTGAAGTTTACGGTACACTGGTTCGATGACACCAAGACCGAGGTAGAGATGGATTCCAATATCGAAGATTACCGCAATACCGCAAGCTATTATGACGGGCATACGATGCGCGACGGCAGCCAGCGGAAGAGGCATGTAAGATAAGACCAGTTGCAAGGCTGGAAGAAAGGAGCAGATTATGACAAGACAAAAAGTGGATGTGATCCCCGCCAGTGTGCGCTCGGTACAGAACGGCGGGCAGCTGAAAAGCCAGACCAACATCCGTGTGGCGGCTTACTGCCGTGTTTCCACCGGCGATGAGAGCCAGCAGACTTCCTACACGACACAGAAAGCATTCTACAAAGACCTCATCACCCGGAAGCCCGGCTGGATCTTTGCCGGCATCTACGCAGATGAAGCAAAATCTGGTACCAACCGGGAGCATCGAGAGGAATTCAACCGCATGATAAAAGATGCGATGGATGGAAAGCTGGACTACATCGTTACAAAGTCCATTTCCCGATTCGCACGAAACACCATCGACTCCCTGACCTGTACCCGTGAGCTTCGGCAGCTGAAGCCGCCCGTGGGTATCTATTTCGAGAAAGAGAATATCGACACGCTGGATGCCAAAGGTGAGCTGATCCTGACGATCCTTTCTGCACTGGCACAGGATGAGAGCCGTTCCATTTCCGATAACATCCGCTGGAGCATTCAGAAGAAGTTCCAGTCTGGTGTCCCGCATATCAATCTGAAACGGATGCTGGGATATGAGCTTGGGGCAAATAAGCAGTGGGTCATCGTGCCGGAGCAGGCGGAGATCATCCGGTACATTTTTGATCGCTTCGTGAAAGGCCAGACGGCGAATAAAATCGCACAGGAGCTGAACCAGATGGAAAAGTTCACGGTCAATGGAAAGAAGTGGAGTGCCAGCTCGATCCTGATAGTTCTGCGGAATGAGAAGTATGTGGGCGACATTGAGATGCAGAAGACCATCACGAAGGACTTCCTTACCCACCGTTCCAGCATCAACAAGGGTGAAGCACCCCGCTACTATGTGAAGAACCATCATGTGGGCATCATCGACCGTGTGACTTGGGACAAAGTGCAGACTATGCTGTTCGAGAAGCCGAGGGCAGACATGACGAAAGGCCCCGGCAAGAAAAAGGTAAAGAGCATTAAGGGTTCTCCGTTTGGAAACCTGCGCTGTGGTGCGATCCTGGAGAATGGACCGGATGCAGGAAAGCCCTGCGGGGAGGGATTCTTCCGTACAACCTACACGGGTGTGGCAAATGGTTACAGCGATGAGCGGAGTCTTAAGGCGACTGGTGAGGATACCGGAGAGTATCTGGAAAAATACACCTATTCGTATCCCGTTTGGCGGTGCAAGCGTAAGGTCGGGGAGCGGGACGGTGAGCCGCCGAAGACCGGTTCTCCCGACCAGAAAGCGTATTGCCGGAGTAAGAAAGGCTGCATGTCGGATGAGGAAAAGGAAGCGGCAAACAAGCGTTGCCCCTCAGAACGCTACCATGAGTGTGCGCTGGAGCAGAGTTTCATGGAACTGCTCTACAGCATGAAGCGTGACTTTGAACAGCACGGTGATGCCTCCATGATCGTGACGATGTTTGATAACGCCTATGAGCAGGCTGTCCGGCTGGCGAATAACAACAGCATCTCGGTGCAGAGGATGGCAACGGTGGAAAATCAGATCAAGGAGATGGAAGAACGCCTGCAGGATGCCATCAGCCATCAGGTGGCGGCGCTTCGGGAAGCTGCACTGGAACAGAACGTGGAACTGAATGAAGCCCTTTCCAACGGGGAAGTGACCATTGACGACATCGACCTGGACATCCGAAGCGGACTGACACCGGGAAGCATCGGAGTGAGCTTCTATGGGACGGAAACGGAGGAAGGCTCGGAAGCCCAGATTTATACAGAACTTGTGAACGACCTGCAGGAACGGCTGAAAGCACTCCAACAGGAACGGCAGACGATAGAG
>ERZ824473.3909-NODE-3909-length-13973-cov-4.784739_pt1 | contig 13973 bp, 8 predicted proteins | sample MGYA00519874_ERZ824473 | MGnify/ENA primary metagenome ERZ824473 (study PRJEB31778, sample SAMEA3449151) | human gut metagenome | biome: human gut; feature: human-associated habitat; material: faeces | place: United Kingdom | collected 2010/2012 ... | reverse complement strand
TGTGCACCACCACGCTCGTCAGCAGCTCAACAGGAACCTTTACAGAGGCAAAACCTGCTGCATTGAAGCTGTAGCCTGCGTAGCGCGGGTACCTGTAAAGGGGCAGGCTTGCGATCGCTGTGTTCACCTCTATCGAACTGTTCGAATATATTGAATCGACAAGGCTTACCTGTTCACCGCCTACAACATCCCTTGCGGTCATACTGCCGAGGATGGATTGAACAACAACATTCCTTGCGGTCTTTGCGGGGTTATTGAAGCCACCGAAAGCGGGAGTATCACAGTCAACAATCATACATGTGTCAAAGATATTCCTGTTGAACGTTACGTTTGTGATGCCGTAGTTCATTTTTATCTTTTCGCCGCGGTCGCCAAGCCTCATGAGGTAGGCAATTTCCTTCATCGCCGCATAGTGATTCGCTCCCGGATTACGATCCTCGTTAATTTCGCCCTCGCATGCTGAAGGGCTGAAAATATAACCGAATATGCGTGTGTTATTATACAAACCGGCAAAATTTGTTTCAAGCACATGCCTTGTCATATACACAAGGTCAACGATCGTTCCGCTGCCCGTTCCTCCCGCAACGCTGCAAAGGAAGAAGACTTTCAGTTTTGTTCTGGCGGGATATTGTATGCCGTTGATGACCTCCTGTATTTTATTGATAACATTAATGCCTCCGGTTGAGGTGAGCCTGACCCTGCCCGGCTGGCGCCAAGCACCCGCTCCGTCGCTTTCAAAACCGGGATGCATTCCAGGAATACCTCCTCCTGTTGCGCTGTACAGGTTCGGATCCACCCAATCTTTTTTATCGGGCGCAATGTGTTGCGGATTAATTGAGTCATGAGTGCCGGTAGAAGGGATTAACATAACCTCGCTCTGTTCAAATGCCCCGTCTTGCACAAGCTTGTTAAGCTCATTCTCCGCACAGTCAACAACAAGGTAACGAACCTGCTGCTCATGGCAGTTCGGCTTTATGGTTTTGTTAATCGTTTCCTTTATGCTGCGAAGTGCCTTCTGTCCCGTACCGCCTACGCCGATAAAAAGGTAACTCTCGCTCGGAGAAAGAGTCTTTTTCTCAGCTTTCAAAAGGCCGTTGCCGGAACTATAATCCAGCTGTTTCATGTTCGCGTTAATCTTGGCTCGCCTTTCTTGTTCGGAAAGAGCCGGGTTCCTGAATTGTTCGGTGTTGATTGGCATAATGCGTTTTCCTTTCTTTGTTGGATTAATATCATTTGAGATCTTGAGCACGTATGCAGCAGCCGTCATTCTCCGAAGCTTTACGAGTGTTCTGTTTTATCCCGAATAAACTCGAATCGGTAATTTTTTAAAACTCCCCGTAATCATCATCATATTCTTCCTGCCTGTTCCTTCTTTTCCGTCTGCTCGGGAGACTCAAGTTCGGAAGTCGAAAGCGTCTTCTCCGCGTCCCGCTACCGCAAGCTTTTCGTTCCCTGATCAATCTTATTACTTCCATAACCGCCATTGGGAACCCAACAATCCAACACACGAGTGTCAGCAGCCCCAATCCGATGGGAACCAGTATTAGAATGACAATAGCCCAGAGGAACATTCTGAATAGGAATAATGATGCCATTGCTTTAAACATTGACCGCAGGAACGCAATCATCCATGGTCCGATGCGCGTTATCCCGTACACAAGTCCTATCAGATATATCGGCAAAATGAGCAAATACCCTGCGTCTCCACCTCGGCAAATAAAATATATTCCAATGAGCAAGCCAGCAACCGTTGGTATGCAGATTTTAAGAATTGTTTTTCTTGAGTCAATTTCCACTTTTGTTACCCCCCAGACAACTTAAATCAAGTACATTGTAGCGCCACCCCCGTTCGCCGTCCTTATACCCGCACTGCACAATAGCCATTTTTGTATCAAGCATAATTATATCTTCAGGCAGAATAATTCGTCTGCGTTCTTCGCTGCGTGTAACCGTGCTGCTGCTTGTTTTGCTGAAAAACCTATAGTTTTCCCTTGAGTTTCCGGATGAAACCTCTTCTTTTTGCGCATAATACTCGCCAAAGTATGTTGACCACACATCCGCACTGTATCCTGATGTGTGTGCAAGCACAACAACATTTGTGCCCGACCCAACAATATCATTGAACAATCCGAGTTTTCCGGCATAACTCTGAGCAAGATCGGGGGAAACAATCATAACGGGAGACTGAACATCAGTGCTTCTGTATAATTTGAATGCAATGCTGTTTTCGTTTGATGCAGGAATTGAATCAATTACACTCAAAAAACGATAACCCTTTTCCTTATTCAGCTTCAACAAAGAAAACAGAGTTTCAGCAAGCACATCGTTTATATCCGTTCCGACATCAATTGAAACAATGCAGGCACCGCCTTGAAGAACTTTGCTCAAGCTTATTTTTTTAACATCAACACACTGTTTTTCCATCAAATGGACCTTGAATTCGGTAAATAAGGCCGCAACCGCAGGTATTTGCTCTGAAAACGGCGCAAGTCTTTGGATCAAAACCAGCTTATCGGAAACATCAATATTTCTGCTGTTGAAAATAAATGCTGATATCATCTCCCACGGAAAGCTGCACAGTGTCAGCAGGTCAATCGAATCCCCGTTCTTTTTCAATGCTTCGATTCCTATCGAAATCACCGTTTTTGCCTCAATCCCAAGATTTGCAGTGCTTTTCCCTGCTTCATACAGCACGCTTGCCAATTCGTTTTCCGAAATATCTCCAAAGAGATCCAGAACATATTCTTCCCCATTGTATACAGCCGTTCCTGACCTGTATTTTTCGTTGAAAACAAGGTTTGACCTATGAACAATCACAACAGGATTCCCGTTGCGGCATACGTTTTCCGCAAGCATAAGTGCAAACTTTGTTCTGACAACATTAAGTGAACCGGAAATCACCGTTTTCCTTATCATTCCCGAATTCTGTGATCCCGCAAGAAAAAAATCGTTTAATATGCCGTTGCTGGCTGCTATTTCTTTTCTATCTCTCATATTCTTTAAACTTAAACTTAAATGGGCTGTTCTCAATGATTCTTATAAATGCTTCTCCCGGCTTCAATTTGCTGACTTCCCACGCTTCAACCACATGGCCTTCCCTCCGCTCGGTTGAGGGCAAACTGCCGGCTAATGTAGTCTCGCTCAGATAGTTCAATCCGAATGCATCCCTCACGTACTCCGTTGTCAGCCAATCATTTGACCGGAATGCCATAACAGAGCTGAACCCTGCTGCAATACTGAGCCCCTTATCTTTGCCGTAGACATCATAAAGCTGCGCCATACTTTGCAGTCCGGCAGCAACTTTTAAGCCCATGCTCCTACCAAAGTTTACGGCATCATCGATATGAGTCAAGTTGGGCAGAAGTTTAAACTCATCAATTATAACGTATACATTTCCTCGTTCTTTTTTTTCCTGTCGGCCGAGCGCCTCTTTAAGTGCAAGGTCAAGCAAGAGACTGTATACCTGCGATAACGCTTCACCAATCGCCATATCATATTCGATGAAAAGCGTTCTCCCTCCTTTTTTGCGCACGAACTCACGTATTGAAAAATCACCTGCCTCACCGAACACACCAAAGAAGCTGTCCTTTATCATTACTATTGCTTCTGAAAGCACACCCAATGCCTGATTGTTTTTTCCGTCGCCAAGGTACAGATTCACGTTCGACAGATCCGGATATTTTTGAACCATCTGCCTGTAATCATCAGCAAGCGATCTCTCGAACCAATCTACTAAATCCATATTGCATATTTGCTCATTTGTGCCACCGCCATCTCTTTTAACACGCATCATATAAAGCATCACAGCAGCAACAAGACCGCGTCCTGCATTTGAAAAAAAGGGTTGACTTGATGACTCATATTTTTTAAACAAACACCTGCACAAATCATTGATGTTCACAACAATGCTGTCATCACCTTCTCCATCCACCGCAGCCTCACAGAACACGTTCCATCGTTCGCTTATGCTGCGGAATTGCTTTGAATTACCGATTACTTTGTCGCCCGAACTATAAAAGTTTTCGTAAAAATCACCTTTTGTATCAAACACAATCATAACATCGTTGTCGGTCATACGTGCTTTAATCTGGCTGACAAGCTGATTTATCGTGTTTGTTTTACCGCTTCCTGTCCCACCGATGCACAGCAGGCCGCGGGACAGGATCTCCTCGCTGAGCGAAAAGCCGGTTTTCCCATCGGAACTCATAAATTGAAATTCATCCTGTAAATTATAAAGCGGCACGTTTTCCGCGGCACGACTTCCGTATAGTGTTTCAGTAATAATTGGCATATTAACACCTCATTAAACTATAGATTCAGCATCAGCGGTCGTGTCCTCCGTCGTTGTCACGTTCGGTTTTGTCCGTCTGCATCTCTTGAGCCGAGTCGCGCTCGCGCTGACCCTTATCCGGCCCCGCTTCTTCAGTGTTATCCTCAGAGTTTGATTGGTTATTATTGTTATTTTTGTTAAGTTCCTGTCTGGATACTCTTATTCTGTCCAGAAAAGATTGCCTGTCCGAATTTGCCATATTTGTTTTTCTCCTGTTCTTTATTTTCTCTATAGATGGACAGCGCAGTGCCGGCAGGCATCGCGCTGTCATTCTCACCTGTCCATACTTATTGCTGAGACCCTGCTGTTGTTACAGGCACAGCGAGTTCTGATGTGTTTGTTATCTATCTGGATGTATTTTCGGTCGGCGCGGACCCCTGCGCACTTGTATACTGCTTTCGCACCCATTCGTTATACAGTTCTTTCACACTTCTATCCGGCGGCTCTACCAATTCCGCTTCTGTCGGTAATGTTGTTGCCGGCGGCTGCGTCGGAATCGAAACTTCACTTGTCGACTCGGCCGTCGATTGTGCCGTTGCCGGCGGCTGCGTCGGAATCAACTCCTCATCTTCTGCAAAGAAATAATTATACAAATAAATCCCTGCAAACGAAAGAATAAGCACGACCAAAGCCAGGATTATAATTAACCGTATATTGCTCGATTTAGAGTCCATATACTGGCTCTCCGACTCTTCAAACTCTTTTTTCAGTTCATTTTCAATTCGCTTGAGTTTATTTTTCTTGTCCTCACTCAACTTGCACTTTTTAAGCATTCTTATGCAGTCCCTCTTGGCCTGCACATCTTTGCATTCATCCCAAATTGATGTGACGTTTTTGCGTGACAAGCTGCTGGAACTGCTGCTCGTTTCGTCTGATGCGTTCCCGCTGTCGGAAGCACCAGACCTCTCATTGTCACCGTTGAGACTCACCTCAATTTTTCTAATCAAGTCCAGAGCAACACCAAGCTTAATTTCAAACTCTGTTTCTTTTCGGCACGGGAGCTTCTCCTTAAACTTCCGCCAACGCTCCGGTCCTTGGTTCTTGATTTTTTCTTCCTGCGTGCTGTTCTTTTTTCCGGAACTCCCGGCAAGGTATCCTTCCGTCAGGCACTTGATTGTATAATCATCTCCCTCTTCCGGTTTAAGATATCTCAAGTAAAGAAGTTCCTCTCGAATATCGTCAAGAGTTTTGCTTCTGCTCGCCATTATCGATACCAGTCCGTTTTCTATAATGAGTTTGACCGCATCATAGACGGTTTGATCTTCATAGATATCATATTTTCCCGAGACAAACTGAGCCGCATGCATCAAGTCCTTGACACTGCAATCAACACAAACGTTCTCCTGTATATTTTTACGCAGGCGGTCAATACACTCACCACGCCAATTGACCTGTTTGCCTTTTTCGCAATACCATTCAATAAATGCCTTGAAGCTTGTCATGCTTTCAAGAACGCTTTCCTTTTGTTTATCAGCTTCCTCTCTTTTTTTGCAGTCGGCTTTAAGCAGTTCAATGTCATCACTGCAGCAGAGATTCTTAACGCGTTCAACGATTTCAACGATTTTTTTAAATCGCTCTGTTTCAATTCTGTTTTCTATCCGTTCGATTTCTTCACGAACGTTTTTTGAATACTTTTCCTGAATGTCGTCAGCAATCGTTGCTTCCTTGCATTCTTTCATTTCTTCAAGCAACTTTTCCAAGGTTGCTGTCGAATCTGACTCGCCTCTGCTGCGGTCTGCGTTAAGATCTCCGGCGTCGTGGGAATCGGAAGTATCTTTTTCGTCCTGTGGCTCCGGTTCCGCCATGGATCTGCCATCTTTACCTCTTTTTAACCTACTATTTTTACCTCGTGTTGGTCCTGTACAAGTTTGGCCTTGTCCCGTTCCTACACTTTCGCCTATTTCTTCGCTGTCCGCAGAACTGTCGGTTAAAGAACCGGAAGTTCCAAGGAGCGCAGTTTCAAGTTCCGGTTTGATGTCTTCAAGATATTTTTCTGATGCCTTTCCGTTTTCAGCTTCAAGCTCTTGCATGCGTTTTTTAATGACAGAATCTGGAATAAGAGCAGGAAGATACTCCAAGCCTTTTCCCAATTTCGCATGATGTTTATGTGTTTTTTTTATGATCTCATCAGGCGACTGATCTTCGAGCGGAGTTGCTCTTTCTATTAAGCATTCTGCTGCATCAGTGTCAATACGGAGTTCCGAGTTTGGCGACATCTTCATCATCGACAATCGAAGTAGGAATTCTGAATACTTTTTTATACATTCGTCCAGTTCTTGAAGATTTTTGCATTGTGAAAAGTCGCTCTCAGGCGAGGTTAATACATCACCAAGGTTTTTTTTATGCATTCCCAGCTCGCGTATAAACCGCATCTCACAACATTGTGATTTTGCAATAGCTTTATTCTCCTTGTTTTCCTCCAGTACATTGCTAAGGATCTTAAAACATTCCCAAAGATTTTTATATGTTGTCAGTCTGAAAGCATTTGCATAAGACGCATAGCTTGCGTCTTCAATACACGCTTCAGCACTTAAACCACTCTCAAATTCGTTATAAAATTTCTCACGATAACCGTCTTCAACAACACACTTCCAAATCAACCAGTCAAAATTGCTGCTGGGTTCACTTGCTTCTTCGTACGATGCATCTATAAGATATTCGCCGTCCTTTGCACTGTTCCCTGTTGCAAATACGACCTCACGTTCTGAATTGGCTTCATTTACCGAGAAGCTGAATCGATTCCACATGCCGTACGGAACATGCTTAAGTATCTCAATCACCGAACATCTGAAAGTTGCTATCAGATCGTAGTCGGTCGGTACGATAAGCCTAACCTGTTTTTTATCACATATAACACCATTAATAATTTTCCAAACAAGATTTCTGTTCGGAACAGTTTTATTTCCGCTCGTTTCATTCTTCGAACCGATTTCAACCCAGCCCGGCTCAATCTTTTCTTTTCTGCTTTCCGCAAATTTATTAACATCAGCCGCAGAAGCGAAGCAAACGGTTCCGATATAGCGACTTATATCGTCATTCTCCTCTCCTTTGCCGGCTATATCTCCTATAGACAGGTAAGAAAAGCAAAAAGCATGTGTGTAAAAAGCTATCTCATTTTGCCGTTCAGTATGTGTCATCCGTAACTCGAGTCCATCACTTTCATCGAAATAGACTGTTTCACATGGCAGCCCCTTATTTGCGGAAGTAATTGCTATTTTCTTTTTGTCTTCAATCCTTCCTTTATTATCCACCTGTTCAAACCCGCCGTTGCCGTGAAAGTAGAGTTTCTCATTTTTTTTCATTCTTCTCTCCTCCTTCTTTCTCCTATCCAGCATAAATAAGTCTTTTTATCATCATCTGTATTCAAACATTTGGGAATAAACTCCGGTTTCCTAAACCGATGGTGTTTTTCCGTTTTGACTGCAATTCCACCCTCCATTGCTATCATCCAAAGAAGCGGCAGCATTGTATTGAATGGCTCGATTGAGTTATTTCCCTCGCTCTCTTCTTCTTTCCTCGGTTCATGCCCGTAGTTCGAGGTTATGAAAGCTATGGCTTTACTGTCCGTTCTTTCCCGGATCGTTTCTATCAAACTTCTGCCGATGCTGTTATCTATTATTTCCCTGCAGATTATATTCGACTGCAGCTTAATTAGGTTCGGATCATAAACAACCAGTTTCCTACCACTTCTTCGAACCACACCGTAGCCTTGATTATAGTTATCATCAAACCCAGGTTGATTCTTCAGCAGATAAGGCCTTTGCATAAAACCATTTTCATCCCTGAGTGCATCGATCTTGCCCCATATCAATACAATACCCTTCAAGCTCTTGAACATATTCATTGCGTTACTGAGTGCTTGATTTAGATCTAGTACATTCAGTATTTTGCTTGGGTCATTATAACCTAAAAGTCCTTCACAGTCTTTTTTTCTTTGTTCCTGAGTTGTACTCACTCCTGTTGTATACTCCAGTGTCGCATAATCAACGAGCACCCAAAGATAGTCAAGATTCTTGTACCTTGTTTCATATCTTTTTCTCATTGACTCAATCATGTCTTCCGTGCCTCTGGCTAAAGAGCGCACAAACTCTCCTGCAATATCCATCACAGAAACAAGCAATTTTGTTCCATCAATATTGATAAGAAATGTGCATCTCAATTCATTATCCACTGTTTCGGTCGCATCAATCCTTATGTTTTGCCTGTATTTTATGAGCGGATAGTCTTTAGCTGAAGGTTGTGCTCCGTCTTCCGCTTCCTTCGGTACGCCATCCTGTGTTATCGCCCATTTCTTTTTTAATTTTTCATCCGCGTCAAACTCCAAGCATATATTTTGATTGTTAGCTTGTTCTCTCCATTTCAAAAACGCATCCATCGCTGCACAAAGAGCCGTCGTTTTCGATGCTCGAGGTCCGGCAAACATGGATAGTGTTATTTCAGGATAGCAACCTGACCAGCCTGAAACCTGACCTTTTCCCTTGCACTTCGGGCAATAGCGTCTCCACGGAAGCGGCTTTCCACCGATTACAACTTCAAATGTTACATCCGAATTTTCCCTATGCGGCTTTAGCTCGATGGAGCCGAAATTTTCCGTAAGTCTCTTATTAACTTCTTTTTGAACTTTCTCAACATCTGCTTTCATAAGCTTGCCCTGCCCAACTGAGCCTTCCAGTGCATTACCCACGCGCTTTAAGATCTCTTTTATACGGCTGTCCTTCAGCCGGAACTCGCCTTTATGTTGTTCGCTTATATCACGCAGCTCACTTGTCGATACAAACTCCCTGATTTTCGCATTTTCAATTGCATCCATTACAATTTCCTGCTTCGTTTTCTCTTTCTTCGCTTCGTTTTCATCTGCATTCCGGGTTTGCTCTATATTCATCGATTCCGCATCCGTTTTTGCGCTTTCATCGGTAGTTAGTCTGCGAATCCTTTCTATCTTCTCCTGAATAGCTTCTTCGCTGTTGACTTCGGATTCGGCGAGGCTCTTCGCTGCCGCTTTCAGTCTGGGTGTAATCAGCTTAGTGATTTCAAACAGCAATTCATCACTGTCACCACGCCAACCGCATTCCGGGCAGAACGAATAATACCTTCTCGTTCCTTGAATCGGCTTGCTGTAATCTATTCTTTCTGTTCCGTTTGTGGTGCTTTCTGACTGTATCCGTTTTCTTATCAGCATTGTGTTTTTCCTTTCGCTTTGTCAGTTGTTTTGTCCTTTATCTCGCTATCATCATTTTAACATTATCGCTATAACTGATTTTCCACTGTATTTTTGAAGTTTCTTTAGGGACGGTAAATTTGCCTCCGTTGCCGGTTATGCAAAGCGGAACTGTGATATTGACAACTTTTCCGTCCCTTTTTCCAGTAAAACAAATTTCCGCATCGCCTTCAATAAGCTTTATTCCCTTCGATTCCATTGTTATAGTTGTACGCTTTTCGAAACACCCTCTCTTCTCTCTATATGTCGGCGATTCTCTCTTTTTCCCGATAAACATCTTTCCGGTTTCAAGCCCACCTTCGCCGTTGTCATATGAATAACTGTATACACCATAATTCTTGTGTTTTGCAAAGGATCCGTTCCGGTCATAAGAAATCAATCTGGGGCTTTGTTCTGCATATATTTCTCCGGTCGTCCAATTTATCATCGGTCTTTCCGGGTCAAGCAATCGCTCTGAGCTAAATGTAATTCTCGTTGACTTCTCTCCACTACCGGTATATATTGCCCTGCATCGCACATTGTAAATAGTAATGTTGTTGTTTTGTTCATTTCCGAACTCTATCTTAATCATTCCTCTTCTCCCTGCTGCGCGCTTTCATCCATGTTTTCCGTCTGTACATTTCCCAACGCTCCACGTTGGCTAAACACCAGCAATCGTCCTCCGAACATAAAGCCGGGCGCCAAACCACGAATCTGAATCCTGTGTTTACGGTTCTGTCCGTTATTATGGAGTTCCTGTGTTCGCTCACCGGAACTGAACAGATAGTCTTGCTGCGTATCACTGCCGTCAGCAGCACGGTTCTGTATTTCACCCCAGATCCTATCCTGCTCATTCATTTCAAACCTGCTTCTCGCTTCGCATGTCTCCAGGAGTTTATCGCAGTCCAGCCCCTGCCAGTTTAGTTTATCAGTATGCGAACCGACGTTCCCATCCTCAAAGCAAATCGGCCTTAATATATCTCTGCAGGCGCAAAGATCATTTCGCATATTTCCTGCGTCCTCAACCAAAGCCTTAAACGTACTTTCAAAAATATCGATAAACCTTTTTTTAATGCCCTTCTTGAGGCGTTCTTCCCATGCTCCAGCATACATTCTTGCGTCTTTGCGGTATTCGTCTTCCTTCCAGTCAGCCAATTCAGCCTTTTCTTTGAGATGTTCAATCAGTTTGGCTATGTTTTTGTTTTCAAACATGCTAAGGGGAAACTCTCCGAAAAACGTTTCCTCCTGTGAACACAATTCTTTTTTGAAAAACTCTTGGGCAGCTTTAAGAATATTGTCTCTAAAAATTTCGCAGATCGGACGACCCTCTTTATCCGTTCCGTATACGGTGTGTATATCTGCATTCCGCGATAATCTTGAATATTGCGGAAGGAGTTCAAGTTTACACGGCGCAACAGAGAGGAATGTTTCCGTCAATTCGTTCATTTTCTCTTCAGCTTGTTCCTTGCAGGCTTGCAGCTGAGCATCGAACTTCCTGCACTGATCCTGATTTGCTCTATCAACGACCGTTACACCGAGAATACTGTTGATCCGCCCGCACACAGCCCCTACACGAGAGGACTCCTGCGCGCTGTATACTTTTCCGTCTTTAACGCGAATGTATTCAACTCCTTCTGCTTTATTAAACTCATGCAAAGTTAAAAGCAGAATTAGTTCAAATGCAGCTGTCTTGTTGGAATCTGTCAGTTTCCACACGCGGTTCACGCCGTCCGGAACGTCCCTCGGCAAACAGTCATTTGTATCAAACTCTTCTGCATTTTCAATGCAAATCTCAACACGACAACAGTCTTTATTTTGTTTTTGTTTATTTCTGTTATTAATATGTTCGACTATTGGCTTAATTTTCGGAATATCGTCTGCTTTTTCAATCAAAAGCAAAAGCACTGTCACAAGTCTGTCGGTCGATGACGTGGCAAGGACTCTTTCCCTTTCGGCTGCAACTCCTTTCAAAGCTTCGTCTATGGAATGCCAAGCTTCATCTATGGATGTAAAATCAAGAGCACATGCGACTTGTGTCCTGCCGTTCAGAAACATTTTATTAAGCAACGGATCTTTCATGATCTTGCTGCCGTAATGAGCAATAACAACATCACAATTTGTATTCACCGGACTGATCCCCGCGATGTTGCTTGTTGCTTTTTCTTTGATTTTTTGCAAAATATTCTCAGAAATTGGCATTACATTCTCCTTTGCTGCATAAGCCGGCAAGCGGAGTGAGCCTCCGCCCGCCGGTTTGTTCGGTGTGTTACCTTGAGTTTTTTACGTTACTGATCAACATTCTCAATCAGATAATCATAGAAATCACGAATCTTCTGTCCGATCTCCGGGTCATTCACCGCAGCCGCCGCATTCGCCAAGAAGTCGACAGATGCCATCGGGTATTTTCCGCCCTTGGTCCTTTGAACAAGCTCTTCGTAGCTCGCTTTAAGCGTTCTCCCTTGCTCCTTATCTTTGTTCCAAACAGCAGGGTTCGGATTTGTCGCTCGTTGAGAGACCGCATCCTGGATCTGCTTGAATTTTTCGTCATCAAGTTCAGCAAACTTTATAAATGCGAAATATTCTTTACATTCTTTCTGCAATGTACTGCCCGTTAAAAACGGTTTCACATCTGCAAGAAGCTCCTCATTCCTGTTATCCGGCTTAATGAGCCATCTTTCTTGGGCAGTATCAAAGCGGATATAAGCAGGAACAAGAACACCGTTCTCGTCCGTCTCCGGCGTTGGGTCGTCCCCCGAACTCCACTTGACAGCACGAAGTGCGTACGTGAACGTAGCTATACGTTTCTTCATTCGCTCCTCCTTTTCAAGCGCATTACGCTTTTCGTCGATTGCATCCTTAAGCTTTTCAACGTACGGAATAGTCTCCTTCACCGCGTGCCACAGATGGAACATCTGTCGCAGGGTGTGCCAAGCGTAATCGTAGTAGAAGTTGTCGGGCAGCGTTACTCCATCAACGCTTAGGACATCACCACTCTGACGCAGGTTTACATAGCTGATCACACCTTTATTTTTCAACTCATTTAGGCAAAACTCAAGATTGAGTTCTTGAAGATTGGCAGGTAGTTTGCTTTCGATATATTCATCAAATTCTTTTCTCTGTAATCTTTTCGTAGTCTTGCCTGTATCACGAGTTTCGTTAAGTTTACAGACAGATTTAATCTGCTGACCGGGATAATTTGGAGAATCCATAACCATGCCGAGAGCAACAGCAGCATCATAATCGTCCTTTGCAGCTTTAAGATTACTCTCTTCTCTCTCTCCGAGTTGTCCTGTGACATCATATAGCAGGTTGGGCAGATTAACCCAGTTATGAATGCCGTTGCCACACTGTTCAATGTGGATTCCCGGACATGTATTCCAGTTGGATTCATAAAGCGGTTCGCTTTTCACAATCGATTGAAATGCCAATGCCGGCAAACCCTGCAACATAGTTATCATAAGCAGTTCGTCACTGGATTTGGACTTATGAACCGCAATAGCCGTGCCCCTTGTATCATTCGTAGCACATCTCTCAATCTCATCAAACAGATATTGGCAGTTTTCAGGAACGGTAATGAACCTATGGCTGCTGACCTTGCTCTCAATACCACCCGCAAGAGTTGCCATTGCCGCGCCTTTGGTGGTAAGTGTGTTATATATCTCCTTCGCAGCTCTCTTCAAATCATCTGACGCAATCTCATTTGCCTGATTATTCGGGTCGGGCTGCGTAGTTACTGCCTGCGGGTTTCCGGAGAAGAACTTAACGAGGAACACCTCTATGTTCTCGTTAATTATGGTTTCGAACTTCTTCTCAATGAAGTCCCTTATCATACAAGCGGGGTCGAACTGTGCGCTGATACCTGCATCCGTTGATGTTACGCCTGCAAGCTTCGCAAGTTTGTCTGTAAACAGGATCTCATCAATAAAAGCCTTTGTAATCTCATCCCCTTTTCCTGCATAAATGCCGGTGATGAAAGTCATCAATGCATCTGCATGCTCCTTTGTCTCTATGCTCTGCGTCAGATTGATCGGACAGAAGTAGAGCGTATTATTGAAAGTGTTTTTAAATGTGCGGACATCGGTCAGAATTCCGCTTTCCTTTTCAAGAAGACCTTGGAAAGTTTTAAGCACGATCCTTGACGTTTCCCAAACGGTGTTGTTAAGGCCGATAAGGTGATCCTTGACCGCTGTCAGCAAATGCGTGGTGTTGGTCCAACTTTCCCTAGTAAACCAGGCGCTTCTCGCTCTATTGTTCGCATACGGAATGTATTCATTTTCCAACAATTTCGCCGCATCGCCTGCCACGTTAATCATGGCCATGATTCCGTGTTTTCTGATAAAGTCCCTTGACTTTTGTTCAACCTTTTCGAGCAGCTCATTCGTTGACTGTATGTTCGCAATTAATCTTTCGCTCTCAATCCCGCAGTCTTTAAGGAATCTGATATGA
>ERZ824473.3908-NODE-3908-length-13983-cov-6.339101_pt1 | contig 13983 bp, 13 predicted proteins | sample MGYA00519874_ERZ824473 | MGnify/ENA primary metagenome ERZ824473 (study PRJEB31778, sample SAMEA3449151) | human gut metagenome | biome: human gut; feature: human-associated habitat; material: faeces | place: United Kingdom | collected 2010/2012 ... | reverse complement strand
GATCTACACAGAGCTGTCCAAATATTACAACTGTGAGTTCGACGACCGAGGAAACATCGGAAAGCGTTACAGAAGACAGGATGAGATCGGTACACCGTTCTGTGTAACCTATGACTTCGATTCTGAGACTGACGGTGCTGTTACCGTACGTGACCGCGATACGATGGAGCAGGAGCGTGTAAAGATCGAGGATCTGAAAGCTTACTTTGAAAAGAAATTTGAATTCTGATATGAATTAGAAAAAGTTCTTGCATGAGGCAGGAGGATTTGGTATAATCAAACGCCTGTCATTAGCCGGAACAGCATGAAGCGGATCGCCTGGAAAAACCCGGGCGATCTTTTTGCGCCTGTTCATGGATTCACCGCCGAAACAGGAGCATTTTGACGGCGAATCCATGAATAGGCGTTTGATTGTGCATTGTGTCAGGAATATTTTTTGAAAATGCAGAATATGACAATATTTTCACAAAGTCGAAGCAAAATTACAGGAAAAAATACATAAAAAACATATGAAAAACTTGACGTAATATGGAAATATGCTACAATTAGGGGAGAAGAGTTATTGGGTCGGATTTGCTATGATGAAAAAACGTCTTACTACCGGAAGCGTTTTAAACGAGTCAGGCAAGAGGAAAAGCGGATTGTAAATATCCGTCCAGTCCGGCGGGTAGCTGTTGAAATACAATTTAGGAGGAATGTGTAACATGGCGACAAAATGGGTTTATATGTTTACAGAAGGAAATGCCAATATGAGAAATCTTCTTGGCGGAAAAGGTGCCAATCTTGCGGAGATGACAAACCTTGGCCTTCCGGTACCGCAGGGCTTTACAATCACGACAGAGGCCTGCACACAGTATTATGAGGACGGCAGAAAGATCAACGACGAGATCATGGCACAGATCATGACAGCGATCGAGAAGATGGAAGAGATTACCGGCAAAAAGTTTGGTGATAAAGAGAACCCGCTTCTTGTTTCCGTTCGTTCCGGAGCAAGAGCATCCATGCCGGGCATGATGGACACAATCCTGAACCTGGGTCTGAATGAGGAAGTAGTAGAGGTACTTGCGGCAAAATCCGGCAATCCGAGATGGGCATGGGACTGCTACCGCAGATTTATCCAGATGTTCTCGGATGTCGTTATGGAAGTAGGCAAAAAATATTTCGAAGAGCTCATCGACAAGATGAAAACAGAAAAAGGTGTGACACAGGACGTTGAGCTGACTGCAGACGATCTCAAAGAGCTGGCAAATCAGTTCAAGGCAGAGTACAAAGCAAAAATCGGCAAGGACTTTCCGGCAGATCCGAAGGAACAGCTGATGGAGGCGATCAAGGCTGTATTCCGTTCCTGGGACAACCCGCGTGCAAACGTTTACCGCCGCGACAACGATATCCCGTATTCCTGGGGTACAGCAGTCAACGTGCAGATGATGGCATTCGGAAATATGGGCGAGACCTCCGGTACCGGCGTTGCATTTACCCGCGATCCGGCAACCGGTGAAAAGCATCTGATGGGCGAGTTCCTGATGAATGCACAGGGCGAGGACGTAGTAGCAGGCGTTCGTACCCCGCAGAAGATTGATCAGCTCAAAGAAGTTATGCCGGAAGTATACGAGCAGTTTACGCAGATCTGCCATACACTGGAAGATCATTACAGAGATATGCAGGATATGGAGTTTACAATCGAGGATAAGCATCTCTATATGCTCCAGACCAGAAATGGAAAGAGAACGGCGAAGGCAGCGCTGAAGATTGCATGTGACCTCGTAGACGAGGGCATGATCTCTGAGGAGAAAGCAGTAGCCATGATCGATCCGCGAAATCTGGACACCCTGCTCCATCCGCAGTTTGATACCGCAGCACTGAAGGCAGCGACACCGGTTGCAAGAGCACTGGCAGCTTCTCCGGGAGCAGCGTGCGGCAAGGTCGTATTCTCCGCAGAGGAAGCAAAGGCATGGAACCTGCGCGGTGAGAAAGTTGTCCTGGTACGTCTTGAAACTTCACCGGAGGATATCGAGGGTATGAAGAGTGCTCAGGGTATCCTGACAGTACGTGGCGGTATGACAAGCCATGCAGCCGTTGTTGCGCGTGGTATGGGTACCTGTTGTGTATCCGGATGCTCAGAAATCGCAATGGATGAAGAGAATAAGAAGTTTGTACTTGCAGGCAAAGAGTATCATGAGGGAGACTGGCTCTCCATCGACGGTTCTACCGGCTGCATTTATGACGGAATCATCCCAACCGTAGACGCAACGATCGCAGGTGAGTTCGGCCGCATCATGGGATGGGCAGACAAATACCGCACCATGAAGGTTCGTACAAATGCAGATACCCCACACGATGCAAAAAAGGCACGTGAGCTTGGCGCAGAAGGTATCGGTCTTTGCCGTACCGAGCATATGTTCTTTGAGGGCAACCGTATCGACGCATTCCGCGAGATGATCTGCTCTGAGACGGTAGAAGAGAGAGAAGCAGCACTGGCGAAGATCCTTCCGGAGCAGCAGGGCGATTTTGAGAAGCTTTACGAAGCACTGGAGGGATGCCCGGTTACGATCCGTTTCCTGGATCCGCCGCTTCATGAGTTTGTACCGACTGAGGAAGCGGATATCGAGAAGCTGGCAGATTCACAGCACAAGTCGGTTGAGACGATCAAGAATATCATCAACTCCCTGCATGAGTTCAACCCGATGATGGGACATCGTGGCTGCCGTCTGGCTGTTACCTATCCGGAGATCGCAAAGATGCAGACACAGGCTGTTATCCGCGCAGCGATCAATGTTCAGAAGGCTCATCCGGACTGGACTGTAAAACCGGAGATCATGATCCCGCTCGTAGGCGACAACAAAGAGCTGGAGTATGTGAAGAAGGCAGTCGTTGAAACGGCAGACGCAGAGATTGCAGCGTCCGGCGTAGATCTCAAGTATGAGGTTGGTACGATGATCGAGATCCCGCGTGCGGCCCTGACTGCTGACGAGATTGCAAAGGATGCAGATTTCTTCTGCTTCGGTACCAATGACCTGACACAGATGACATACGGCTTCTCCCGTGACGATGCAGGCAAGTTCCTGAACGCATATTATGATGCAAAGATTTTTGAGAACGATCCGTTTGCAAAGCTCGACCAGAACGGTGTCGGCAAGCTTATGGAGATGGCGATCAAACTCGGTAAGTCCGTAAATCCGAACCTACATATCGGAATCTGCGGCGAGCACGGCGGCGATCCGACATCTGTAGAGTTCTGCAACAAGCTCGGACTTGACTACGTATCCTGCTCACCGTTCAGAGTACCGATCGCGAGACTTGCAGCAGCGCAGGCAGCGATCGCGCAGGGGAAATAAAATATTGTTTTTGTGTCACGGGGCAAACTCATTTATCCAGTTTTGAGGCAAAATTAATATCCTCTTGCTCTTATGGATGAATGAATTCCGCTGGGTACGACAATAACGACTAAAAGAGGAAGACTCTTAGAACTTTGGAGTGATCTGAGGTTCTGAGGGTCTTTTTTTGATGTTTTGGTGCAAAATATGGAATTAAATGTAAAAAAGCTCTTGTTTTTAAGAGGTAAATGGCGTGAATTTCCGGATGAAACGGTGATTTCATCTGAATGTAAAAGGATAAAATTTTTGCCCGTAAAAAGGATATTTAGAGTTGCCCCGTGACACATAGAAGAAATTTACAAATTTGCGGACAAGATAAAAACAATGCCTGAGTGCCAAAATTTGACCTCAGAAGAAAAATTAAAAATAATTTTCTCGTACCCATTTAAGATTGAAATAATTTAAAGGATATTTTTTCTGTAAAGAATGTTGGGGAAAACTAAAAAATATGGAGAAAACTAATAATGAATAAAGTCAAAAACAATCAAAGCTGCATAACCTGCAGATATTCAGAAGAATCCTATGAAGATATTCTGGGAGCAGGCGGACAACCGGAAACAATTCTTGTAAGAAGATGCCCGTTCGTAAATGATGAAAAGGTAAAAAATGGGAAAACATTGACTTTTGGCCGCATCTTGTATTGTATATCATAGTGATGATATCCGAAGTTCCTGATTTTTCAGAGGAAACATTATGAAGAGTACGTATCGGCTAGCAGGCCACACCATTAAAATCGAGTCACTCTATTCACAGGTACATACGCTGTGTGCAGCCTACCGGGTAGAAGATGATGCCGAATACTGTATCACTACCGCACCCGCCGACATTGCATACGAGCGGCAGCGCTCTGCGCGGGCAGACGAGTTGGAAGGTGCGGCGGTGCGGGAGCACGCAGATCCCTATCTGGAAACGCTGGCGGTCTACCGCAAACTGGCGCAGCTGCTGGTGCAGGACGATATCCTGCTGATGCACGGTGCCGTGGTGGCGGTAGACGGGCAGGCGTATCTGTTCACCGCCAAAAGCGGCACAGGCAAAACCACCCATACCCGGTTGTGGATGCAGCAGTTTGGCGACCGCGCCGTGATGGTTAACGGGGACAAGCCCCTGCTCCATGTCACAAACACGGGCGTGACCGTCTACGGTACTCCGTGGGACGGCAAGGAGCACCTGAGCACTAACACTTTCTGCCCGCTCAAAGCACTCTGCATCCTGACCCGGAGCGAGACAAACCACATCGAGCGCATCTCAAAAAAGGAAGCGCTGCCCATGCTCTGCCAGCAGATCTACCGTCCGGAAGACCCGGCGACGCTGGCAAAAATGCTGGCGCTGGTAGACCGGTTGGGCAGCAGCGTGCCGCTGTACCGGCTGGGCTGCAACATGGAACCGGAGGCCGCACAGGTGGCCTACCATGGGATGAACCAAGAATAGGGGGAACGCATATGCAAACCATTTTACCGCCGTCTGGCAATACGATGAAGATCCTTGGTAAACCGAAGCCGGCAGAGTACGGCCTGCGCTGGATGACATATGTTCTTGCCCAGCCGGTCGAGGGCGGAGTTCTGGTGTTCCATACCCTCACACGGGCGCTGCTTCTGCTCACGCAGGAGGAGTATACCGCACCGGATGCCGTGGCTGAACTGCGCAGCAGCTGGTTCCGCGTACCGCAGGAGATGAACGACCAGAAATACGCCGACCATGTGCGGTTTATCCGCCGCACGATGTGGAAGGAACCGGAGCATATTACAAGCTATACCATTTTTACTACTACGGACTGCAACGCCCGGTGCTTTTACTGCTATGAGATGGGGCGTTCCCGGATTCCCATGAGCGACGAAACCGCCCACAAAGCAGCGGCATATATTGCAGCGCATTGCGGCGGTGAAAAGGTCCATCTGCATTGGTTTGGCGGTGAACCGCTTTTTAATAAGCAGGTCATTGATATCATCTGCACCGACCTTGCTGAAAAGGGAATCGTGTACGAATCCATGATCATCTCAAACGGATACCTGTTTGACGGAGCTACCGTAGAACAAGCGGTTTCCCATTGGAAGTTGAAGAACGTGCAGATCACGCTGGACGGCACGGAGGAAATTTATAACCGCAGCAAGGCCTTTATTTATAAGGATGGCAAAAGCCCCTATCAGGTGGTACTGGCAAATATCCAGCGTTTGCTGGATGCAGGGGTTTCCGTCCATATCCGGCTGAACATGGACGAGCACAACGCCGATAATCTGATGGAACTGGCGGATGAACTGCACGAGCGCTTCGGAGGTAAAGGTAAATTTTCGGTTTACAGCCATACCTTGTTTGAGTTTGCAGGCAGCAAAGCACATATCCGTGCCCAAGAAGAACGGCGCCAGCTCTATCAAAAACAGCAGAGGCTCCGCAAAAAACTGGACGATTGCGGAATCGGAGCATCGTACTATTTGCGCCAAAAACTGCGTATCCGGCAATGTATGGCGGATAGCGGCGGTTCCCTTACGATCCTGCCGAACGGGGAACTTGGGCTGTGCGAACATTACAGCGAGGACAACTTTGTGGGAAGCCTTGATGGAAAAGCGTCAGAGCGTTCTGTCATCCAAAGTTTTCGAGAATACTGGGAGCCGATTGAGGAGTGCAAAGCCTGCTTCTATTACCCCGAATGTATCCGTCTGAAAAAGTGTGTTGAACAGAAAGAATGTTTTGAAGAACTGCGAGCAGAGTACAAAGAATACTTGTTAAAGTCCATGCAAAAAAACTACAACGCATGGCTGAAAAAAGAGCAGATCGATGAGGAAGAACCTCACCCGGACTGTTGATCCTTTGCGTGACGCGGCGCAGCAGCCGCTTCACATAGAAATTTTCTGCGAAAGGAGATGTGTAAACATGGAAAAGTACACAAAGGCTCAGATGGAAGTCATCGAGTTCGAGGCCGAAGATGTCATCACGACCAGCGGCTGCAATGGCGTGAATGCCGGCATTGGCGGCTGGGGCTGCGGAACCGATAACCCCTCCTGTCCAAGTGACTGCTGGGAGTTCGATGTGGGTTGATTTCAGAAAGGGGCAGGCCGTTTCGGCGGTCTGCCTTACCCGATTTTCTTTGCTCTGCAAAGGGCTCTGACATAGTTTTTTTCCAAAATGGAAGCGAGGACTTGACTTTATGAAACAAACAGCGATAATGCTTAGCAAGCAGGTTAAATTATGTCCTGAGTCCGGTTTTCTGCCAACCCCTCCTTTTGCGTGATGCGGCGTAACAGCTGTTTCACATAGAGATTTCTTACGAAAGGAGGGAAAAACAATGGAAAAGTATACCAAGGCTCAGATGGAAGTCATCGAGTTCGAGAACGAGGATGTTGTTACGGCAAGCATACCGATTGAGAAATGTCCTTATGATGGTGGATGTAAGATTGAGAGCCTCATCTGTACTCAGGACAGTGGCTGTTCGAGCGTTATATGGGGTGACTAATTCAAAGGCAGGCAGTTTTTGGCTGCCTGCCTTCTTTTTGTATAGAAGAAAGGACGATAAAATATGAAACTGAAAGATACCTTTGTGACGCAGGAGATGGACGGCGAGCAGGTGATGGTGGAAGCGGGCGGCGGCTTTGCCGGCATGGTGCGCAGCAACGCCACCGCTGCGTTTATCATCGACCAGCTCAAAACGGAAACCACCAAAGAAGCCATTCTGGATGCCATGTGCCAGAAGTACGATGCACCCCGCTCTGTGATGGCCAAGGATGTAGATATGGTGCTTGGCAACCTGAAAAAAATTGGTGCGCTGGATGCCTAAGCTCACACTGAAAGAATGCCTTGCGCAAAATGGCTTTCTGACCTACCGTATCCGGGGCGTGAGTATGCAGCCCATGCTCCGGCAGGGGCGAGACCTGTTTACCGTAGTCCCAAAAGGCCCGGAACGCTGTAAGAAATACGATGTGGTGCTCTACCGCAGGCCTTCCGACCCATATGTGCTGCACCGCATCATTGAGGTGCGCCCGGACAGCTATGTGATTCTGGGCGACAATTGCATTGCAAAAGAGTATGGCATCCGGGATGAGGATATTCTGGGTGTGCTGACTTCGTTTCAACACAACGGCCATACGGTGTCCGTATCTGACTGGCGGTATCGGCTTTACAGCCGCATCTGGGTCTTTTTTCAGCCGATGCGTATCTTTTGCAAGCATGTGAAAGGAAAGTTGTGCCGATGAGACAAAAACATACCATGCAATGGCTCAGCGCTGTCACCGGCAGGGCAAAAGGGCTGGTGGGGCTGCTGGTAGTGGTGCAGACCGTGCTGAGCGTTTCCAGCATCGCTTTTGCGTTCGTGCTGCGGCGCATTATCAATATGGCTGTGGACGGGGCATGGGGCAGCTTCTGGGCTGCGTTGGCTGCGCTGGTGGGCATCCTGCTGGGACAGATCATACTGAGCGCAGCAGGTCGATTTTTGAGTGAATACACCAGTTCTGCGGTAGAAAACCGCTTCAAGCACCGGCTCTTTTCCGCCCTGCTTACCGGCGATTATGCCTCGGTTGCGGCGGTGCACTCCGGCGAGTGGATGAACCGCCTGACCTCGGATACCACCGTGGTGGCGGGCGGCGTGACCCAGATCGTGCCCGGGCTGATCGGAATGCTGGTGCGCTTGCTGGGCGCAGTCACCGCTATTTTGTGGCTCGAGCCGCGTTTTTTGTACATTTTGCTCCCCGGCGGCGCGGCCATGATGCTGCTGACCTATGCGTTCCGCAAGATATTGAAACGACTGCACAAGAAAATTCAAGAAACAGACGGCGCGCTCCGGGTGTTCTTGCAGGAGCGGCTGGAAAGCCTTGTCATCGTCCGCACCTTTGCCAAGGAAGAACAGATGGCGCAGCAGGCAGACGCCCTGATGGACGCCCACAAAGCCGCCCGGATGAAGCGCAGCAATTTTTCCAACCTGTGCAACATCGGCTTTGCCGGTGCCATGGACGGGGCGTATCTGCTGGGTATCGGGTTCTGCGGCTATGGCATCCTGACAGGAACCATGAGCTACGGCAACCTGATGGCCATTATGCAGCTGGTGGGGCAGGTGCAAAGCCCGTTTGCCAACCTGACCGGCTATCTGCCGCGCTACTATTCCATGCTGGCCAGCGCCGAGCGTCTGATGGAAGCGGAAGCCTTTGCGCCTGCCAGCACCGAAACTGTACCAGAAGCACAGGTTCTACAGTTTTACCAGACCGAATTGCAGTCCCTTCAGCTGGGACACGCCTGCTTTACCTATCAGCCCCCGGTGCAGACCGAGGGCGAACCGCCTGCCATGCCGGTGGTTTTGCAGGATGTCAGCCTGACTGTCCGCAAGGGCGAATATGTGGTGTTTACTGGGCCGTCCGGCTGCGGCAAAAGCACCATCCTCAAACTGCTCATGTGCCTGTATCCGCTGGATTCCGGCCAAAGGTTCCTTTCCACGAAAAGCGGGAACCAACCGCTGACCTCAGCATGGAAAAGTCTGTTTGCCTATGTTCCACAGGGCAACCAGCTTTTGTCCGGTTCCATCCGCAGCATTGTTGCATTTGGGGATGAAAAACGGGCGCAGGATGAGAATGCAATTTATAATGCACTGAAAATCGCCTGCGCGGACGATTTTGTACGCAGGCTGGAAAACGGACTGGATACTGTGCTGGGTGAGCGCGGCGCAGGTCTGTCCGAAGGGCAGATGCAGCGCATCGCCATTGCCCGGGCGGTATATTCCGGCCATCCCATTCTGCTGCTGGACGAGGCCACCAGTGCGCTGGACGAAGCAACAGCCCTTCGACTGCTGAATAATTTGCGAAATATGACGGACAAAACGGTGATTCTGGTCACGCACCGGATGAATCAGGCGGATTTCTTTGATAAGGAGCTGCTCTTTTCAAAAGATGGTATTTGTGTGAGGGAAAGGAAAACGTGTAAATGAAAAGAAAAACATTATCAATCGTAGTCCTTCTTTTTGTTGTCGTGCTGTTCGGACTGCTCTTTGTAAATTACCGTCAGAAACAGCGGCAGACAACGCATATGCAGCAACTTCAAAAGGAAGCAATGCCATATGAGCAAGAGATCAACGATATCCGTTGGGAGCTTGTACAAAAGAAACGTGCTATCAACACGAAAGAGGATACTTCTGGCATCCTCTTTGGTTTCGTTCCTGCATCGGCGGATGATTTTATCGAGATCGATAAGCTGGCTGCAGAACATTCCATCACCCCGGTGATCCTTCTGGACTGTTCACAGGAAAAAGACGTGCTGACGGCGATCCTGAAAAAAGCTGTTGAAAAAGATTATGAAGTTGTGTTGGCGGGCCTGCAATTTGGCGAATCCATTTTGCAGACGGCGGACGAGATGAAAGACTCGTTAGCACAGTTGGACGATACCAAAAGTCCTGCGTTTCTGCTTCGGAACAATGTGAACACAGAAGAGAACCGGAATCTTCTGAATGAACATGGCTATACAGAATTGATCCTGTATGATAATTTCTTGCAGGCTGGTATGCAGGAAAATGGGAAACCATACATTTGCTATGGCTTTTTCAGGCAGCCCGTCTACTACTCAGACTATATTTCTCAAGTTGTTACAGCACATACCATAATGCTTGCGGCGTTTAATTTTTCAACGATTCAAAGCGGAACGCTCCAGATTTCAGATGTTGAAAGATTTATGACGATGGCAGACGACCGGAAAGCGGCCAATGAGTTGCGTTATGTTGACCTGAACAGTGCTTTTCAGGCAGTGGCCGACCAGAATACCACCCAGCAAGAGCGGCAGGAATCCTATGAAAAATATGAAGCGGAGCAGAAAAAGCGCATTCAGGAACTCGAAGAAAAAATCAGTGCAATCTACAGCTGTTGGGATGAGTATTGAAGGAGCATGATATGGAAAAGACTTCGGAACTTTTGATTTATCTCGTGGGCTGTTCACTGCAAGGCACAAAGCCGGAAGGAGCACTGCTTGCAAGTATTGACTTGGAGGCACTGCTTCGGTTAGCGAAAGCGCACTCCGTTTCTGCAATGGTGTGCATGGCGCTGGAACAGACAGACGAATTCCAGAACGCTGCTGAAACCACCCGGCTGAAATGGCTGGACAGCAAAAATAAGGCCGTCCGCAAAAATGTGCTGCTGGATGCCGAACGGCACCGGCTGGAAAAAGAATTTACAGAAAATGGCATCTGGTATATGCCGCTGAAAGGCAGCATCCTGAAAGAATGGTATCCTAAATTCGGGATGCGGGAAATGGCAGATAACGATATTCTGTTTGATGCGACAAGGCGGCAGCAGGTAAGAGATATTTTTGTAAACAGGGGCTACAGCATTGAGTCCTATAACAAGAGTAACCATGATGCCTATGAAAAGCCACCCATCTATAATTTTGAGATGCATGTTGCGCTGTTTGATGAAGACTACTCAACTCTTCAAAAGAAGTATGAGAATGTCGTAGACAGGCTGGTGCAGGACGAGAAGCTACCTTTCCGGTATCACTTCACCCCAGAGGATTTCTATGTGTTTGTTGTGGCGCATGCCTACAAACATTACAGCCATGGAGGAACCGGCATTCGGACTCTGGCAGATTTTTATGTTATGAATCGGAAACTGGGGAAGACCTTAGACTGGGAGTATGTAGAGTCTGAGCTGAAGGGGCTGGGCATCCTTGAATATGAAAGGGACAGTCGTAAGTTATCACAGAAGCTGTTTGGAGATGCCAAAACCGTGTTGAGGTCCGATTTGACTGAGGAGGAGAACCAGATGCTTGCCTATTATCTGGGAGCGACGACCTACGGGAATCTGTTCAACTGGACACTTCATAGGATGCAGGAATTTCAGCCAGATGGGGAACCGCTCACTACGAAAACCAAGGGTAAATATATCATATCCCGTATGTTTCCCAATATGGAGTGGTGCAGGCATCATGCTCCTGTGGTATATAAACTTCCGGTTCTGCTGCCTTTCTACTGGGTATGGCGTTTGATATACAAGGGCATTACGAAACGAAAGAAGGTCACACAGGAGATAAAAGCGATCAAAGCAGGGAAATAAAACTGAAAAACAGGAGCCTCTACAGGAGCTTTCACCACATGACTGCCTTTTCGGCAGTCATGTGGCTATTTTTTACTTAAACACAATGAGAAAAATTAGAGAAGGGATGAAAAAATGGAACAGACATCTCTCTTTGCAGATATGTTCTGATTATTTATAAAAACTATTATTGAAAAAGGGAGGTGTTTCTCAGTATAATATTCTGTATTGAGGAATGTTAGTTAAAAGTATATAGGTAATTGGAGGTTATTATGGATCAGGCACATTTAAAGAGGGCGGGTACAGTTGCGACAGTTATTTTGGGAAATGTTTTCTATGCTTTTGTAATCAGACTTTTTCTTTTGCCGGGAAATCTGATGACGGGAGGGACAACCGGTATCGGCCTGGTAGTGAAGCATTTTACAGGAACATCAATTTCCGGGTTTGTTTTAGTATTTAATATTGTGATGCTGATAGTTGGATGGACGCTTCTTGGCAAGAAATTTGCACTGACGACAGTTATCAGTTCTTTTACTTATCCAATCGCATTGGAAGCGGCCAATCATATTTTCGGTGATCTGGTGATTACAACGGATCCAATGCTGAATACCATATTTGCCGGACTTGGAATAGGGATTGGTCTGGGGATTGTGATTCGAACGGGAGCTTCTACAGGAGGAATGGATATTCCGCCGTTGGTGTTGAATAAGTATTTTCGAATCCCAGTGTCGGTTAGTTTAAATATATTTGATATGTTGATCCTGATTCTGCAGATTGTATATAATCCTCCGGAGCGTGTTTTATACGGTGTGTTGTTAGTTATGATTTATACGACAGTGTTGGACAAAGTGCTGATGATGGGAAATACCAAGACGGAAGTGAAGGTTATTAGCAGTCAGGTGGAAGAAATACGTCAGGTGATTCTTGCACAGGTAGACAGAGGTGTGACGATGTTGTATGGTGAAGGCGGATATCGGCAGGAACAAACGCAGATTGTGTTGAGTATTGTATCTAATCGTGAGCTTCCACGGGTTGAGAAATTAATCAGACATATTGATCCGGAGGCTTTTATGATTGTTAGCAGAGTCACAGAAGTACGAGGAAGAGGGTTCTCATTGAGTAAACATTACGGAGAAGAGGAAGCGTGATGCAATGAGGGAAAAGGGCGTGTGAAAAAATGAGAAATCATTTTTTGCACGCTCTTTTATCAATTTTAGGACAATAAGCGGGAATCCTCGGTAATTCAATTACCGAGATGAAAGCGTAGAATTGTGCATATCTGCACAGTGTAAATAGTACAATAATCTCTTTTCACCAGGGATATTAAGGCCGTATCTGACATACAGGCAAAACAAAAATATGTTCGACTAATCGTTGCGCATTTTCTTTTGCTGTGTTATACTATGTGTATGAAAGAAAAACTAATACATTATAGAACTTGCGTATGTAATATCAACTACCATATGGTATGGTCGGTGAAATACCGGCGGAAGATATTAACCCCGGAAATTGAAGAATACCTGCAGAAGCTGGTGCAGCAGATTGCTGAGGATAAGGGCTTTACCGTTCATTTATTTGAATGTGGGGAAGGTGATCATGTCCATTGCTTTGTATCAGCACCACCTAAGCTGTCCATAACAGCAATCGTCAAGTATCTGAAGGGAATCACCGGCAGGAAATTATCCGAACGTTTTCCGGAAATAAGAAACCAGCTGTGGAAGGAAGAGCTGTGGAACCATTCCTATTATGTGGAAACGATTGGATCCGTATCAGAAGAAAATATCCGCCGTTATATTGAACATCAGAGTAAGTCGTATTAATTTAACCGAGTCAGGCAAGTCCCCTGCTTCAATTGCGCTGAGCAATAAGCAGTGGGTGGGGACTTGCTTGTATCAGGAGTGGTACAAGCCACTCCTGATAAGCTGCAAAGCAGCTACTCGGTTATGAGCAAGTAGCGAAGCGGATTGCGAATATCCGCTTTGACGATGGCCCGTGAGTATCCGTCCAAATGACTATCCAAAGGGGGAGAGGAATGCTGCTGTCACACAAAACATCGGTAAAAATCTGTCCGGAATATTCCAATATCATAGGACATATGTGCTATGCAGCATCCAAACTCTGGAATGTCTGCAACTATGAACGTCGCCATTATAAAGAGCTTGGAATAGAAAAGTATCCTGACTGGTATTATCAGAAAAAAGTACAGAAAGGGGATCTGTGGTACAGACAGCTTCCTGCCCAGACGGCACAGGAGACCTGCAGGCAGCTGGATAAAGCCTGGAAATCGTTTTATGTCCTGAAAAAGACCGGAGGGATCAAAGAGCCAAATCCGCCCCGTTTTAAACAGGACAATATATCTATTACATATATGCAGATGGGGATCCGGCATGAGAAAGGCTCAGACCAATTACGCCTGTCTCTGTCTAAGGATCTGAAAAACTATATGGAAGAAGCTTACGGGATCCATGAAAAATTTCTATATCTTGAAAATAAGATTTTCAGGGACATGGATCATATAAAACAATTGCGGATATATCCACCGGAAAATGGAACATGTGACCTTATCGTTATCTATGAGATTGAAGAGCCGGAACAGCTTTCCCAGAATGGACATTATTTAT
>ERZ824473.3902-NODE-3902-length-13991-cov-2.777268_pt1 | contig 13991 bp, 13 predicted proteins | sample MGYA00519874_ERZ824473 | MGnify/ENA primary metagenome ERZ824473 (study PRJEB31778, sample SAMEA3449151) | human gut metagenome | biome: human gut; feature: human-associated habitat; material: faeces | place: United Kingdom | collected 2010/2012 ... | reverse complement strand
GGAGAAGAATCAATCCGTCTGGATTGCACAGCGCGAAGGACGTGCCAAGGACTCCAATGACCGTACGCAGGACAGCGTGCTCAAGATGTTGGCTATGGGTGGTGAAGGGGATCTTATAGACCGTCTGATGGAGATAAACATAGCTCCGATGGCGATCTCGTATGAATATGACCCTTGCGATTTTCTCAAGGCGCAGGAGTTTCAGTTGAAAAGGGATATCGAGGGATATAAGAAAACGACGCAGGATGATTTGCGTAATATGGAAACGGGGCTGTTCGGCTATAAGGGAAAAGTACATTTCCAGGCCGCTCCCTGCATAAATGATGTTCTTGAAAAGATGGATCGCAGCTTGCCGAAGACGGAGCTGTTTGCGCACATTTCTTCATTGATAGACCGACGTATTCATGCCAGTTACCGTTTGTATCCGGGTAATTACATCGCTCATGATTTACGGACGGGGACCGATGAATTTACCGGTTACTATACTCCGGAAGAAAAGGCTCATTTTGAAAACTATATAGAGCAGCAACTGGGCAAGATCGATATCCCGAATAAAGATATTCCGTTTCTGCGCGAAAAGATGTTGCTGATGTATGCGAATCCGTTGACTAATTATTTGGCTGCTAAATAATCTGGCTGAAACGAACTTAATACTAACCCGATAAAAAATATCAAAGATGAATAAATTGTTTACAGGAGTTTTCCTGTTTTTCTCTACGCTTTTCTCTTGCCAGCAGAAGGGCGAGTTTAAGTCGCTGTCGGTGAATGACTTTGAGTCTCTGATAGAAGCTTCCGATGTGCAACGTCTGGATGTTCGTACTTTGGCCGAATATTCGGAAGGACGTATCCCTGCTTCGATCAATATCAACGTACTTGATGATTCGTTTGCTGCCATTGCCGATTCTACTCTTCAGAAAGACAGGCCGGTGGCGGTTTATTGTCGCAGTGGAAAGCGTAGTAAGAAGGCGGCTGATATTTTGAGTGAACGCGGATATCAGGTTTTTGAATTGGATAAAGGATTTAATGCTTGGCAGCAGGCAGGAAAGACAATTGAACAGTAAACAGCCTCTCCCCAACCCTCTCCGTGGGAGAGGGAGCCAAAGTTAGTACTGCTAATCAATTGTTTGCGAGTCATTTCTTACTCCCTCTCCCACGGAGAGGGCGGGGAGAGGCTTACTATAAAGCGGTTTGTTGGGTGATAAAGCCCGGCAAACCGTTTTTTCTACATAAAAGGCTTATTATTACACATGGGTTTTCGTAGTTCTCCGTAATCTTGCAGTCGTCAAACCCGCGATTTTTTTCATTGAATATATAATTAATAAAATTGGAGACTATGAAATTCAAAACTTTACTTTTGTTTGCCTTTGCCTTATTAATGCCGATGGCTTTATCGGCTGCTACTTCCATCAAAGAGGTGGGAGGCTGGTTCGAATCGGGCTATGTCACTTGGAATCTGGTAGAAGGGGCTTCTACCTATAGCGTTTATTGTAAGTCGGTTGACGGCTCTTATTCCAAATTGGATGCGGAACTGGTACGTAATTATGGAGATTACGGGCGTGCGGATGTGATAGGTGTCAAAGCCGGAACTTATCAATTTAAAATAGTACCGGTGGATGAAGAGGGAACGGAAATGACCGGTCAGGCTGTTGAGTCTTCTACATTTGAAGTGAAAGCGCACGATCGTGCGGGATTTGCTCATTTCAATTATTCGGGTGTAGGTGCATATAAGGATGACGGAACATTGAAGGATAATGCTAAAGTGCTTTATGTTACCTCTAAGACCGCTAAAACGGTGACCTGTCCTGTTGTCACAGACAATAAGGGCAAGGTTGAAACCTTCACTGGACTTCAAACCATTATCGATGCACGTCAGAAAGGGTATGATACGACACCTTTGGTAATTCGTATCATCGGCCTGATTGAAGCAAATGACATGGACCATTTTTCCAGTAGTGCGGAGGGATTACAGATTAAAGGAAAGAATGCGAACAGCGAGATGAACATCACCCTTGAGGGAGTGGGAAATGATGCTACAATCCGGGGATTCGGCATTTTGCTGAGAAATTGCAAGAGTGTTGAAATTAGAAACTTTGCGGTTATGCTCTGTATGGATGATTGTATCTCGTTGGATACGGATAATAGTAATTGCTGGGTGCATAATATTGATTTCTTTTATGGTAAAACCGGTAGTGCTTCGGACCAGGCTAAAGGTGACGGTTCTTTGGATTGTAAGGCAGATTCCAAATATATGACTTTCTCTTACAACCGTTTTTGGGATTCGGGTAAGATGGCTCTTTGTGGTATGACATCCGAAACGGGAGAGAATTTTATCAGCTATCATCATAATTGGTTCGATCACTCGGATTCGCGCCATCCTCGTGTGCGTACAATGACCGTACATGTATACAATAATTATTTTGACGGTATCTCAAAATATGGGGTGGGAGCTACTACCGGTTCGAACGTATTTGTAGAAAGTAACTATTTCCGTAATACAAATAAGCCGATGATGATTTCTTTGCAGGGTACAGATATTGTAAATGGAGAGAAAAATGCAACTTTTAGCGGAGAGACCGGTGGGATGATCAAAGCATATGGGAATGTTTACGCGGAGAAATCCTCCAATTTTAAGCTTGTGACACACAAGCAATCAGCTACAAGTTTTGATTGTTATGAGGCGGAAACACGTGATGAAGTTGTACCGGCTTCTTATGTGACTCTTTCCGGAGGTACGTCTTATAATAATTTTGATACGGATAAGAGCAAGATGTATACATACGCTGTTGATGTGGCAACGGATATTCCGGGAATTGTTTCCGGACAATATGGTGCCGGGCGTATGCAGCACGGTGATTTTAAATGGTCTTTTGACAATGCGGTTGACGACGCTTCGTCTGCTGTAAATACTGCGTTGAAGTCTGCAATCACTAATTATACTTCTCAATTGGTTGGTGTTTTCGGCGATACTTCCGGTGGTGACGGTGATGGTGACGGTGATGGCGATGGCGACGGTGATGATAAACCTGTGCCGCCGGTGGACGGCGATTATTCCTGTTATTTCACGGCTGATAAGAAACCGTCCAATGATTTTTATACGGTAACAGGCAACTATTCTAAAGATAAAGGTTCGGTAACTGTAAACGGGACGGAGTATGATTGGTGTTTGAAAATGGAAAGTGCCACTTCTGTAAAATTCACAATAGAGGAGGAAATGACGCTGACTTTGGTTTTTGGAAAAGCTGATAAAACACCTAATATTAAAATTGACGGGACGAAAGTTGCAAGCGATTCAGACGGTATCCTTACCTATAAATTAGCTGCCGGCTCGCACGAATTGACAAAGGCGGATTCGCATAATCTTTTCTATATAAATCTGACACCTGCTTCAAGTTCGACCGGTATCGAGGAGACGGTTAGTGAGGCTGCCGATGAAGATGGCATTATCTATGATTTGTCCGGTAGAGTGGTTCAGAATCCTCAGAGAGGTATTTATATAAGAAACGGGAAGAAGATATTCTTTCAGTAGTGTTGGGATAGCCTGTTGAAGGCTGAATATGGTTTTAGTGAAAAAGCTCCGGTTGTCTGCGGTATTCCCGCCGGATAACCGGAGCTTTTGTTGTTGTGATATGCTGTGTTGAGGCTGCTTATTGCAATCCTTCCAGTAGTCTTTTCAATACGACTGTGGCCGATATTTCACGATTGGCAGCTTCCGGTATGACGATAGACTGCGGGCTTTCGATGACATCGTCCGTTACGATCATATTACGGCGTACAGGCAGACAGTGCATGAAATAAGCATGGTTGGTCACTGCCATCTGGCGGTCACTTACCGTCCACTCGCGGTCTTTGCTTAAGATCTGTCCGTAATTGTCACCTGTATAGGCAGCCCAATTCTTGGCATAGATAAAGTCGGCTTCTTCGAAAGCTTTCATTTGGTCGTATTCCACCTTTGCACGGCCTACAAACTTCGGATCGAGTTCATAACCTTCGGGGTGGGTAATTACAAAATCGTAATCGGTTGCATTCATCCATTCGGCAAACGAATTCGGTACGGCTTGTGGCAATGGACGGGGATGGGGTGCCCAAGTCATGACCACTTTCGGCCGAGCGGTTTTTTTGTATTCTTCAATGGTGATAAGGTCGGCAAAACTCTGTAACGGATGGCGCGTGGCTGCTTCCATCGAGAACACCGGACGACCGGAGTATTTGATGAACTGGTTAATGATTACTTCTTCATAGTCATAATCACGATTCTCGAAACGTGCAAAAGAGCGTACGCCTATGATGTCGCAATAACACCCCATCACCGGAATGGCTTCCAGCAGATGTTCCGGTTTGTCGCCGTCCATGATAACTCCCCGTTCGGTTTCCAGTTTCCATGCCCCCTGATTAATGTCGAGAACAATAACATTCATCCCTAAATTGAGTGCCGCCTTTTGGGTACTCAGGCGTGTACGCAGGCTGGAATTGAAGAAGATCATCATCAAAGTCTTATTTCTTCCCAACTCTACATATTTAAAACGGTCTTTTTTAATCTCAAATGCTTCGGCCAAGGCGATTTTTAAATCGCCTATGTCCTGTACACAAGTAAATTTCTTCATATCTCTCTATTTTTTTAATTATACTTCTCCCATCTCCATTCTCCCCTCTCTCATCTCTTCTCAACTCTCCCTCGTTTGTCCGTCTCCTTCAATGATCCATTTGTAGGAGGTTATTTCTTCGAGTGCCATCGGACCGCGAGCATGCAATTTTTGCGTACTGATACCGATTTCGGCTCCCAATCCGAATTGTGCTCCGTCGGTAAAGGCCGTGGATACATTGGTATATACACAAGCGGCATCTACAATTTTGCTGAATAGGGCGGCGCATTCCTTATTTTCTGTGATGATGCTTTCGCTGTGCTTGGAACTGTATTCTGCAATATGCCCCAAGGCGTCTTCAATACTTTTCACGGTTTTGATTGCCATCTTATAGTCCAGAAATTCTGTGCCGAAGCTTTCCGGGGTAGCCGGTTTCAAGAGTGCCGGCGGATAATGCCCTTCCAGACTGTGATAGGCTTGGGGATCGGCAAAGATAATGACGTTGCTGTCTTGTAATTTTTTGCAGATTTCCGGCAAGTCGTTCAGTCGCTTCTCGTGGATGAGAACGCAATCCAGTGCGTTGCATACACTGACGCGGCGTGTTTTTGCATTATTGATGATGGCGGCTCCTTTGGCTGTATCTCCATATTCGTCGAAATAAGTATGGCAGATACCCGCCCCTGTTTCAATGACAGGGATCGTTGCATTCTCGCGTACAAAATTTATCAGATTACTGCTGCCGCGCGGAATGATGAGATCTACATATCCTACGGCATGCAGGAGTTCCGCCGTGGCTTCCCGGTCGGCCGGCAGGAGTTCTACGATATGTGTATCTACGCCGAAACGCTTTAACACATCGTGGATAACGCTGACTATGGCCCGGTTGGAGCAGTCGGCATCACTTCCTCCTTTCAGGATACAGGCGTTGCCGCTTTTGAGACAAAGGGAAAATACATCGAAACTGACGTTGGGGCGCGCTTCATAAATGATGCCGATGACACCGAACGGGACAGAGACCTTTGTCAGTTTCATTCCATTGGGGCGGACGGTTTCTTTCAATTCCTGTCCCAATGGCGAGGGTAGCCACGTTGCGAGTATCGGCTGCAATTCCTTTTAGCCGTGCTTCCGTCAACTTCAACCGGTCGTATTTCGGATTGCTCTGTTCCATTCGTGCGAGATCTTTTGCATTCTCGCTTAAGATGAACGGAGTTTCGGCGATGGCGGCATCTGCTACCGCATTCAGTATCCGGTTGATTGTTTGATCGTCCAGTAGAGCCAGTTTCCGGCTGGCTGCCTGTACGGTGGTAAATGTTTCTTTGAGGTTCATATCTTTGGGCTCTAAAATCTATTATTCTATATACAGATAATCATAGTGCACTACAGGTCTTTTGCCATGCTTCCCCATTGCTTCACGGGCCTGTGCGGAGTCGCAGTTTGCTTTACCTACTCCTACTGCATTCCCGCGAAAGTCAATGATGCGCACAATGTCATCTTTTTCGAAATCACCTTCAATACGGGTGATGCCGACCGGTAATATGCTCACGGCCTTGTCCGAATTCAAAACTTCCGTGGCGCATTCGTTCATATGTATTTCACCTTTGGCAAAGCCTTCACTGTGTGCAATCCATTTTTTTATACTGGATACCGGTTCCTGCGACGGGGTGAAGCGGGTGCAAAGAGTTTCTTCCGGCTTTTGCAGAATGTCGACCAGGATATTATCCCGTTTTCCATTGGCAATGATGACGGTAATGCCTTCGTCGGCTACTTTGCGTGCGATGTTGGTCTTTGTCAGCATGCCGCCTCTGCCAAAACTCGACTTACTGGTTTGTATATAGCTCGACAGGTCTTTGCCGTGGCCGATTTCCCGGATGACGGAAGAAGACGGGTCGTTGGGAGAACCATTGTAAATACCATCTATGTTGCTTAAAATGATAAGTGCCTGCGTGTCCATCATCGAAGCGATGAGACCGGATAGTTCGTCATTGTCGGTGAACATCAGTTCGGTGACCGAGATGGTATCGTTTTCGTTTACTATAGGAATTACTCCGTTTTCCAGCATGACTGTCATGCAGTTTTTTTGGTTCAGGTAATGGCGTCGTGTGCCGAAACTCTCTTTGGTAGTCAGCACTTGTCCCACCGGGATACCATGATCGCGGAATAATTCATAATACCGGTTGATTAGTTTTGCTTGGCCTACGGCCGAGAAGAGTTGACGCTGGTCTATGCTGTCCAGCTTCTTTAGAGTCCGTATTTCGCTACGGCCGGAGGCTACGGCACCCGAAGAGATGAGGATTACTTCTACGCCCGCCTTGTGCAGTTCGGCTATCTGGTCGACAAGGGCTGACATGCGGGTTACATCCAATGTCCCATCCCGGCGTGTCAGTACATTACTTCCTACCTTTACGGCAATTCTTGTAAACTCTTGTTTCATTTTGCTAACGATTTGAAAGCACAAATATAGGACTTTTTATCGTAATGAAAGTTAGGCGGGTGTGAAATCAACTTAATCTCATGAATGAAAAGACCTGTCCCGGCATTATTTAGGTTGAAAAATGCGTATCTTTGTACCCCGAAAAAACAAGTAGACCCATGAAGCAGACTAACCCTCAGGTGGAACAAATGACCTCGTTCATCGTTATGGACGTATTGGAACGTGCCAATGAATTGCAGAAACAAGGTATCGATATTATTCATCTGGAAGTAGGTGAACCCGATTTTGATGTTCCTGTCTGTGTTGCCGAAGCAGCCAAGAAAGCGTATGATTCTCATTTGACTCATTACACTCACTCTTTGGGGGATCCTGAATTGAGGAAGGAAATTGCTGCTTTTCATCAGCAGGAATACGGGGTGACGGTAGACCCCGATTGTATTGTGGTGACTTCCGGTTCTTCGCCGGCTATCCTGCTGGTTTTGTTGCTGCTTTGCCGTCCGGACAGCGAGGTGATTCTTTCCAATCCCGGTTATGCCTGTTATCGCAATTTTGTGCTGGCCGCACAGGCAAAACCTGTGTTGGTTCCGCTTCGTCCGGAAAACGGGTTACAATACAATATAGAAGATATCAAAAAGTTTATCACGACCCGTACGGCAGCTATTTTCATCAATTCTCCGATGAATCCTACCGGACTTTTATTGGAAGATCGTTTTTTGAAAGAGATTGCCGGGCTTGGAGTTCCTGTGATTTCGGATGAGATTTATCATGGATTGGTTTATGAAGGACGTGCCCGTAGTATTCTGGAATTTACGGATCAGGCATTTGTTCTGAATGGTTTTTCAAAACGTTTTGCCATGACCGGATTGCGGCTCGGCTATGTGATAGCGCCTAAAACTTGCATGCGGGCTTTACAGAAATTACAGCAGAATCTTTTTATCTGTGCTCCCAGTATAGCTCAGCAAGCCGGTATTGCTGCGCTTCGGTATGCTGCCCCTGATGTGGAAAGAATGCGTGCTACCTATGACGAGCGCCGTCGATACATGATCGGGCGCCTTCGCGAAATGGGATTCGGTATCCAGGTCGAACCTAAAGGGGCTTTTTATATTTTTGCCGATGCCCGCAAATTTACAAAGGATTCTTATAAATTTGCTTTCGAAGTATTGGAGCAGGTACATGTTGGAATTACACCGGGAATCGACTTCGGTACAGGAGGAGAGGGATACGTTCGTTTTTCGTATGCCAACTCGTTAGAGAATATCCGCGAGGCGCTCGATCGTCTTAATCGTTTTCTGCTTTCTCGCGGTTTCTTATAATTTCCATTGCAGGTTCATAACAGTCCTCTGTCACCATTACAGATACGGTAGGGCTGATATAGGGAGCTATCGTTGTGATGAGGCCGTCTTTCAAGGCGGCTGCTATTTCATTGCTTTCAAGCAGACCTTTGATGAGTTCTGCTTCCCATCTCGAACCGGAAAACACTTCAACTAAACGGCTATTATCTTCTTCTTTCATAATTTTTTGGGGTATTAAGGTGTTTATACTTCTACAAATGTACACGATAATTTCAGAAAAATGGCATCGGGAGATGAAAAAGTAAGAGACTATTTTGTTTATTTTCGATAATACAGCACTCTATGTATGTTTCGTATCCTTTACACACTGTTTGAAACGCTTTGGATAGTAACTGTGGACGGGCACAAAAAGAGAACTCTTTGTTTCTGCTTTTCTTAATAGTGTGAGCAAAATACACAATAAAGTGAATAAATTAATCAATTTATTGCCTAAACGTCAAAAATAGATGTATATTTGCGAAACACAACCACGCCATTAATCTTGCAGAAATATGAGAACGATCCCCTCTCGGAGAATATTATTTGTCATTTCTCTTATTCTTTGTTGTACAGTCTGTGCGCAAGAAGAAAAAGAGTTTAATGTAGATAGTGAACTTTATTCTTACTTTCAGCGTTGTCAGGAGAATGTCGGTGATTCGAAAGTTCTTCACATGGCGGATACATTATATTGGATGTCTGAAAAAAAAGGAGATCAGCGCATGCAAGCTGTAGCATTGACTCTGAAATTAGACCATTATTATTTTAAGGGAGATGAAGAAGACAGTATCATTCATTATACGAAGGTGGTTAAGGAGTTTGCGGAGAAAACCAATCAGCCTAAATACTATTATTTCGTTTGGAACAACCGTTTGATTTTATATTATCTCAAAACAGGAAAAAGTAATATTGCCTTGTATGAGGCTCAGGAAATGCTTAAGGATGCACAAAAAAGAGATAGTAAAATCGGATTGCTTTATTGTTATAACAGTCTGTATCAGATTTATGAAATCAAAGATTTGAAGAGTCTGGCTATTGAATATTGCCTGAAAGGAATCGAACTGACTGAAACTTATCATGTTGATAATTATAATATTTCAACTTCTTATACGGAGGTAGCCAAATACTATATCAACCAGGGGGATATTTCTAAAGCTCTCGAAATGCTGAAAAAAGCGGAATCTACGGCCAATGCAAGTACGCATGTTTTTTCTGCAAAATTGGGATATGTACACTATTATCTTGCCATAGATAATCCGGGCGAGGCTTGGAATAGATTGCAGGAGGCCAAAGTGCTGGTCGAAGAGGATAAAAAACTGGATATTTATAAGAAGCTTTACTACGAGAATGAAGTCTTCTATTACAAGCAAACCAAACAATATCAGAAAGCTTTGGTGGCTGCCGATAAACAAATAGAGGAAGAACTGCGGCTTAACGAACATGCGTTGCAAGGCAGCCATTATCGTATGAAAGGTGAAATATATCGGGCGATGGGGCGAAAGGATCTTGCAACGGATTTTTTGGCCAAATATATTTTGCTGGAAGATTCCATAAGACAAAGTAATGAAGAACAATCCATCAGTGGATTTGCCACTCTGGTCAATATGGAAAGATTGAATGCCGAGAAAAAAGAGTTAGTGCTTCAGGCACAGAAAAAAGAATTGCATAATAAGCAACTTCTCATAATTTCGCTGGTTACCTTACTGGTTTTCGTATTTATATTTTTGTATCGTGAGAATCGCTTGAATAAACGGCTTCTCCATTCGGAGGAAGAATTACGGAAAGCAAAAAATGCGGCAGAGACCGCCAGCCAGATGAAAACGTTGTTTATACAAAGTATGTCGCACGAAATTCGTACACCGTTAAATTCGATTGTGGGATTCTCTCAAATATTGGGAGACCGCTATCAGGATGATCCGGATACTAAGGTATATGCTTCTATTATAGAGGAGAACAGTAATAACCTCCTTCGGCTGATAACAGATGTGCTCGAGTTGTCTGATCTGGATAAGACCGGAAAGATGCCGGCTGATATCATGACCAATATAAATGACTGTTGTAAGTTGAGTGTGGATAATATTCGTAAAGATGTGCAAGAGGGAGTGGAATTGCATTTCCAGCCGGCCCGTGAAGAATTTATCGTGAAAAGTAATCCGGAGCGTATCATGCAGGTGTTGGTGAACTTGCTGCATAATGCTGCAAAATTCACTCCGTCGGGTGATATAACATTGGCATATAATATAATGAAGGAGGGACAGCGGATCTGTTTTACTATAACCGACACAGGGCCTGGCATTCCTTTGGAAAAGCAGGAGGCGGTTTTCTCCAGATTTGCCAAACTTGACAGTTATTCGCAGGGTACCGGACTGGGACTCTCGATCTGTCGGGGAATTGCAGATAAGTTGGGAGGGAGTCTGACTCTTGATTCTAAGTACACGAAAGGGTGTCGTTTTGTATTTATAATACCATATTCTTAGTTTTTATATATTTAATACCCTAACAAATGAAAACAAAAGTATTTCTTATGAGTCTGGCGTTGAGTTGCCTTTGGAGCTGTCAGCAAAATGAATCGGAAGAGTTGATAACCGCTCGAACGATTAACTTCACCAGTGTTGTGATTGGTGATGAAGTTCTATCACGGGCCGGTGGTACTTCCATTGATGTGATTTCAATGCGTACCGAATTGGATGATGCGTTTACAGTGTTTAACCTCAGAGAAGATACTCGTTCATGGGAAGAATTCGGAAAGGCGGATGAGGTTCTCTTTTATGCCCATTACCCGCGTTTGCCGGAAGATGTATCCGGTGCGGAGACTCGTGTATTGAAAGGAGGAACGGATGATTATTTGTTCGGGCAGGCGAAAGCGGTCAACGGTCAGCAGCAGGTATGTCTTCAGTTTAAACGCGTGATGGTCCCTTTGGCAGTAGAAGTTCTTGAGGAGGATGGCAATCCTTATCCGGGCAGTATTGAGGTCGGTGCTTTGTTAAAGAATAAAGGTGTTCAGAACTTGAAAGATGGTTCTGTTACTACTCTTGACGAAAAGGAATATACTAAATTTGAATGTGTAGCGAATAGCACGACAAGAGGTGTAAAAGCGATTATTGCTATTAACCTTCTGCCACAAAAAATTGAAAAAGGAACTCCTTTTCAAGTGCAGTTGAGTGACGGTAGGGCTTATACTGCTACAGTAGCCGAAACCGTACTGTTGAAATCAGGAGAAAATTATAAGGCGGTTGTGAAAGGTGACAAGGTGACCATTACAATCTTTGATGGATCTATTCCCTTATAAGTGTTAGGTTAACGTGAGTTATATCGAGCTCACGTTAGATTAATGAAATCGTGTTAATGAAACATATGATAAAGATAAAGCCCTCTTTGTATAAACAAGATACAGAGAGGGCTTATATTATATGGAGAGCGTACGGATTACTCAATCGGTTTATTCAAGTGTTATCCGTTTGACACTTATTCTCTCATTCAAAAAAGTAGATGCGGATTCGGTGAATTTTTCTTCTGCTTCTGTCGTATAAAACGTGCATTCTCCGCCTTCTGTGCATTTGACTGCCATTTCCGGATGGCGATAAAGGTAATCTTTCAGGCTTGCAGCAACATATTCGCCTTGAGAAACGACCTTGATATTGCTGGGTACAAACTGCCTTATTTTAGGTAGTAATAACGGATAGTGTGTGCATCCTAATATGATCGCATCGATCAGAGGATCTTTTTCTAACAGAATGTTCGTGTACTTTTTAATAAAATAATCGGCTCCGGGGTCGTTGGCTTCATTGTTTTCTACCAATGACACCCACATCGGGCAAGCTTCTCCACTGACATGAATGTCCGGAAATAATTTATGTATCTCCAGAGGATATGACTCTGATTTGATGGTACCCGCCGTGGCAAATACCCCTACGTGGCGGTTGTGAGTCATGTCGCCTATACATTCTACTGTAGGGCGGATCACTCCGAGCACTCTCCGTTGGGGATCTATATCCGGTAAATCATTCATTTGTATAGTACGCAGCGCTTTTGCCGAAGCTGTGTTGCATGCCAGAATTACCAGATGACATCCCATTTCAAATAATTTATTTACAGCTTGGAGGGTAAATTCATAAACAATCTCAAAGGAACGTGTGCCATAAGGGGCACGGGCGTTGTCTCCCAAATAGATGTAATCATATTGAGGCAGGGCTTCCCTGATTTTACTTAAAATGGTCAGTCCGCCATAACCCGAATCGAATACTCCGATAGGGCCGGGGGCTTGTGAGAGGTTTGGTTTCATGATGATGGAAAAGTTACGAGCTACAAGCTACAAGTTACAAATGGCATTTTAAGTCGAAATTGCCGGTAACTTGTTGCTTGTAGCTCGCTTTGTCTGTTATTTGTTGCTTATAAAAAACTTAAGCTGTCGTTCTTTTATTTAATTCCGAGCTGAGCTTTTACTTTAGTGGTAAGATCGATACTTTGAGCACCGATATAAGGTATTTGCGTACGCGCAAGGTCGAAAACATAGATAACACCTTCTGCTTCACCTACAGCTTTGATCGCATTGTCTAACTTCTGATATACAGGAGCCATTTTCTCTTGCTGTGCTTTTTGCATTCCCTGTTGTGCTTCCTGCTGGAATTGTTCTTGTCTTTCAGCCATATCCTGCAATTCTTTCTGTCTTCTTTCTGCAATGTTTTGCGGTAGAGAATCTTTTGCTATTGCTTGCTGGAATTCCTGATATTTTTTTGTGAATTCTGCTTGAGTCCGTTGAATTTCATCTGTGTAGTTTTTTTCCAAAGCCTGCAATTCCGAAATGGCTTTTGTATATTCGGGCATTGTAGGAATAATATCAGTCGAATTCATGTGACCGAACTTAAGTGTTGATTGTGCAAATACACCCATCGGGAGTACTAACATAATTAATAGTGCAATTTTCTTTAGCATAGTTTTATTATTTATTTTAATGATTACTTTCCGGTTATCGCTTGCAAATGTATGAAATTAATTTGAATATCCTAACTTTGCCAGCACTTCATTACTTATATCAATGCGCGGAGATGCAAAAATGATACTTGCTGCTGATGCTCTGTCTACTACAACAGAGTAACTTTTCTGTTCCGCCAGTTCTTTTACAGCGTTGTATATTTCATCCTGAATAGGCTTCATCAAACTTTCTCTTTTCTTGAAGAGTTCGCCTTCCGGACCGAAATATTTACGTTTCAACTCTGCAGCTTCTTTCTCCTTTGCTACAATCTCTTCTTCTTTCTTGGTCTTTTGTTCTTCAGAAAGAAATACTGTTTCCGATTGATAATTCTTATACAGTGTTTGAGCCTCTTTGGCAAGCGTTTCTACTTCACTTTGCCATTTCTTGGAGGATTGGTTCAACTGTTCGTTAGCACGCTCGTAAGCGGGAATATTCTTTAGGATATATTCCATATCAATCAGAGCAAATTTCTGTGCGCTGGCTGTCAGACTGACAGCAAACAGCATCATGATAAATAGAACAGACTTTCTCATAATGTTTAGTTTTTTAATGAAACAATTAGAATTCTTGACCCAGTACGAAGTGGAAATGACTGCCACCGGCACTGCTGCTACCGAATACTTTATCGAAACCGTAGGCCCAGTCGATACCCATCATACCAATCATAGGCAGGAAGATGC
>ERZ824473.3884-NODE-3884-length-14061-cov-3.176139_pt1 | contig 14061 bp, 10 predicted proteins | sample MGYA00519874_ERZ824473 | MGnify/ENA primary metagenome ERZ824473 (study PRJEB31778, sample SAMEA3449151) | human gut metagenome | biome: human gut; feature: human-associated habitat; material: faeces | place: United Kingdom | collected 2010/2012 ... | reverse complement strand
CTGCGGCCCTGGGACTGGCCGGCTGCGCGCCGCAGGGAACGCCTACGGCCGCAACGGGCGGCGACGAGCCGGCGGCAGGCGCCGCCGCGGGCAATGCGCCTGCCGAAAGCGCCCCCGCCTCCGACGTTCCCGCCTGGCTGGGAGAAGCGCCCGCCATCACCGACGCCGACTGCGCCGAGACCGTCGACTGCGAGGTGCTCGTCATCGGCGCCGGCTGCTCGGGCCTCGTGGCTGCGAACTTTGCCGCCATGGAGGGAGCCAAGACCCTGCTCATCGAGAAGTTCGACAAGGGAACGGGCCTGCGCGGCTCGGCCATCGGCGCCGTGGGCTCGCGCAAGCAGCAGGAAGCCGGCGTCAACATCGACCCGCAGGAGATCTGCAACGATCTGGTGCACTATTCCCTGAACAACGCCAGCATGGATTTGTACCAGCTGTGGGCCGCGCACTCCGCCGAGGCCGTGAACTGGTACTGCGATCTGACCGACGGCGTGGACCAGTGCAAGATCGATCTGGAGTGGAGCATGCCCGCCGAAGAGACGCGCTACAAGTGCTGGCCCACGGGTCATGGCGCCATGCTGGACAACGGCAAGGCCGGCAAGGACGAGGCCAGCGGCGAGGGCGTTACCTACGCCCAGGTGGAAGCCAATTTCCTGGCGCAGCCCAACGCCGAACTGCGCTATCTGACGAGCCTCGAATGCCTCATCAAGGAGGGCGATAAGGTGGTAGGCGCCTACGCCTCCACCGACGAGGGCGCCACATTCCTGCGCATCAATGCCGCGAAGGGCGTCATCGTGGCCACCGGCGGCTATGCGAACAACCCCGACATGTACATGGCGCTCCAGGCCGAGAACGCTAAGGGACTGTGCGGCGTGGTGCCCTTCGGCAACTTCAACGCCCAGGGCCAGGGCATCAAGGCCTGTCTGTGGGCCGGCGCGGTGAAGGACGAGAACCCCACCTCCATGGTGTTCGACCGCGGCATCATGCGTCCCGACCAGCTGCCCGGCGCCCCCTTCGATATGGACTTCGGCTACTTCCATATGGCCACCCAGCCCTTCCTGAAGGTGGATATCGAGGGCGAGCGCATCACCAACGAGTCGTCGCCCTACGACTTCCTCATCCATGCCCTGGCGCGCAAGTCCAGCCAGCGCGCCTGGTTCGACATCTGGGATTCCAACTGGCCCACCGACATCGAGCGCTTCCACACCATCGGCTGCTCGGGCCTCATCAAAGGCGAGGGCACCAACCAGATGGATCCCGAGGGCGTTGAGGGCACGGCCGCCATCATCGACGCTTTGGTGGAAGAGGGCAAGATCGTGAAGGCCGACACCCTGGAGGAGATCGCCGACGCCTTCGGCATCAACAAGGAGACCTTCCTGGCCACCGTGGAGCAGTACAACGGCTTCTACGATGCGCAGAACGACACCCAGTACGGCAAGGAGCCCTTCCGCCTCTCCGAAATTCGCACGGCGCCTTTCTATGCCTGCAAGCTGTCGGGCATGGCGCTCGCCACCCTGGATGGCATCAAGATCAACACGAAGTTCCAGGCGCTCGACGAGAACAACGCCCCCATCGAGGGCCTCTACGTCATCGGCAACGACTCGGGCAACTACTACAACGGCACCTACCCGAACCTGGCCGCCGGCCTGAACGCGGGCCGCTGCGTCACCTTCGGCATGCTCTGCGGCCGCCAGGTGGCCAACTTGTAAGCTCGCCCTTCGCCACCTCACGCGTTTCTCGGCAAGAAACCTCAGAGCCCTCCCTCTTGGCGGCGCCCCAATCCCGGGGCGCCGCTTTTCCTTTCCAAGGCCACCCACCCGAAAAGCCATTACAATGGAGGCGTCCGATGAAACGTGAACAATCGCAAGGGGGAAATCGGTGCGCAGCAACGAAGTGGCGAAATTGGCGGGCGTGACCGTGCGCACGCTGCGGCACTACCACCAGCTGGGGCTTCTGTCCGAGCCGCCGCGGCGGGCCAACGGGTACCGCGACTACTCCCCCGCCGATGTGGCCCGCGTGCTGCGCATCAAGCGCCTGGCCGGCCTGGGCTTTCCCCTTTCGCGCATCGGAGATGTTCTGGACGAGATGGATGTCGAGGGGAACGCGACATCCGCGAGCGCCTTGGACGAGCTCGACCGCGAACTGGCCTTGGAGATCGAGCACCTGCAAGAGCAGCGGCGCACCATCGCCGAGCTGCGCGCGGAGCACCTCGACCCCGACCTGCCCGTGCGCTTCGCCCGCATCCTGCGCATGCTCTCCGGCGTGGACACCCTCGCCGACGCGCGGGCCGCCGACCGCACCGCCCTCATCGTCGCCGGGCACCTGTACGACGACGAGGCGCTCGGCGAGCTCGAGCGCGTGGTGGAACGCATTTCAAGCGAGAACCTCGTGGAAGCCATGGAAGAGCTCGGTCGCAGGCTGGACGCTCTTACGCCCGATGCCCCCGAGCGGGAGCGGGCGGCCCTCGCCGAGGATTCCCTCGCGGCACTCGCCCCCGTCATCGCCTGCTTCGACACCGCCAACTGGCTGCGGCCCCCAACCGACCGCGAGCAGTTCCTGGACGAGATCGCCTTCGCGGACTACAACGAGGCCCAGCAGGACGTGTACGGGCGCATCGAACGCGGCATCGAGGCCGTCATGGCCGAGCGGGCGCAAAGGGAGAAGGCGGCCGCCGCCCCTTCACAATTCTGCGCTCGTCCATGCTCATCAGTTTCGGCGTGGTCATGGTCATGGGCTCCTTCCAAGGCCTCGTCCTGCCGGTGCACTTCACGGCCGCGAACAGCCCCGAGCTGCTCGGCTACGTGCTGTCGGCCATGTCCGCCGGCATGCTCGCTAGCTCGCTCGGCTACGCGGCGCTCGCCCACAAGCTGCGTCGCCGCACCTGGTACATCCTGTCGCTCACCGGCATGGCCTTGGGAATCTTGGGGCTGGGCCTTCTGCCGTCGCTCCCGCTGCTCATCGCGAGCGCGCTCATGCTGGGTCTTTCGGCCGGCCCCATCTCGGCCCTGCTCGGGTTCTTCGTCTTCGACCGCATTCCCGCCGAAAATCGAGGAAGCGCCCTCGGCACGCAGAATTCGCTCACCCTGGCCGCCGCGCCCGTGGCCGTGTTCGCCACCTCGCTCGTCGTGGAGGGCGCAGGCGTGTCCGTGGCCGCCCTGGCCCTCGCCGGCTGCTGGATGCTCATCACCGTGTGGGCCCTCAACACCCACAGCCTGGAGTACCTGGACGACAAGGAGAGCCATCCCGACCCCACCCCCTTCGTTCCCGACGCCGAGCGCATCTAGCACCTCACATTGCCCGAAAGCCGGCAGTACGACTAGCTGGCTTTCGGCGTCGCAGCCATCTGGCAACGGTCTCCGAACAAGTTGCCCGCGAGCTGCGGGCGGGCGTTCTGCAGGGCCACCATGAGAGCAGGAACTATCCCTCAACCAAGGAGACACCATGGCTTGCACAACGCTTCTCGTGGGCCGCCGCGCCACCAACGACGGCTCCACCATCGTCGCCCGCAACGAGGACGGCGAGGACTTCTCGTTCGACCCGAAGAAGATGATCGTGGTCATGCCGGAAGACCAGCCGCGCACCTACACCGGCGTGGCCAGCCACCTGACCATCGAGCTGCCCGACAATCCCCTGCGCTACACCTGCACGCCCAACGCCGACCCGACAAACGGCGTGTGGGCCGAGACCGGCATCAACGCGGCGAACGTGTCCATGTCGGCCACCGAGACCATCTCGGCCAATGCCCGCGTGCTCGGCGCCGACCCGCTCGTCACCTACCAACCGGCCGTCGGAAAGCCCGGCGATGCCAACTACAAGCCCGAGGTGCCCGGCGGCATCGGCGAGGAGAACCTGCCCACCATCACGCTGCCCTACATCAAAAGCGCCCGCGAGGGCGTGGCGCGCCTCGGCATGCTCGTGGAGAAGTACGGCACCTACGAGACCAACGGCGTGGCCCTCGGCGACGCGGACGAGGTCTGGTACTGGGAGAACATCGGCGGCCACCACTGGATCGCGCGGCGCGTGCCCGACGATTGCTACGTGGTGCAGCCCAACCGCCAGGGCATCGACCACTTCGATTTGGCCGACGCGCTGGGCGATCAGCACGACTACATGTGCAGCGCCGATCTGGCCCAGTGGATCCGCGAGAACGATCTGCTCATGGATATGCCCGCCCACAAGGAGGATACCGGCGAGACCGTCGAGGGGCTGCCGCGCTTCTTCAACGCCCGCATCGCGTTTTCCACCTACACCTGGCTCGACCAGCTGTACAACGCCCCGCGCAAGTGGTACCTGTGCAGCCGCTTGACGCCCTCCGATGCCCGCTTCGCCGGCCCGGCGCCCGCCTTCGGCCCCGAGAGCCTCGACATCCCCTGGGCCATGCGCCCCGACAAGAAGCTGTCGGCATCGGATGTGAAGGACCTGCTCGCCACCACCTACGACGGCACCGAGTACGACCCCTACGGCACCAAGGGCACGCCCGCAACGCGTCACCAGTACCGCTACGTCGGCATCGACCGCACCTCCGAGTGCTCCATCCTGTGCATTCGCCCGAACGCGCCCAAGGCGCTGCGCGGCGTGCACTGGTTCGCGCCGGCGTCGGGCCCGTTCAACACGGCCGTGGCCCTGTACGCGAACGTGAAGGAGCTCCCCGCCTACCTGGACACGCCCACGGAAGTGACCACCGACAGCCTCTACTGGAACAACCGCCTGGTGGCAGGTCTTTCCGATCCGCAGTTCTTCGAGAGCTACGAGGCCATCCAGGGCTACCGCCTGAACACCATGGCCCAGGGCTACCAGTCGCTGCGCGAGACCGATGCCGCGCTTGAGAAGCTCGCCGCCGAGGGCAAGGCGAACCTGGACGACATGGACGACCCGACGGTGATCGCCGAGCTCGAGCGCGCGAATCAGGCGCTCGTCGATAGCGTGCAGACGCAAACCCGTGCCCTGCTCGGCACCGTGCTCGACCAGCGCACGGTCACGATGAAGAACGCCTTCAACATGAACGACCACTGAGAGCGCGCCGTTGCGCCCCCGAGCGCAACGCCAATGCCTGATTGGGGCCGGTCCCGAAGCCTCGCCATTCGCTGGCGACGCCGGGGCCGGCCCTTTCGCATTCACGGTTCTTTTGCATTCGCGGCCCTTTTCGCTCCCCTCTCCCTGCAACACAGGGCTCTTCTCGTGCAAGTGAAGCGGCGCCCCCTTGCCGTCGCTGCCCCGTCGAGGCACACTAGCGCTACGGACAGGAGACGGAAAGGAGCGCCCGTGAAGCTGACTGTGGAAGAGCGGTCCGACGTGACAGAGGTGGAGGTGACCATCCGTTGCCCGGCCGTCGACCGGCGCGTGCGGGCTATCATGGCTGCGGCGAACGCGACGGCGTGGATTGCCGGCTTCTCGGCACCGACGGCACAGGCACGTTCATCGTGGAACCGTCGGAAGTGCTGTACGCGGAAACCGTCGACGGCCGCACCTTCCTCTACAGTCGCGACCGCGTGTTGGAAAGCCCGCTGCGCCTCTACGAGCTGGAAGAGGCCCTCGCCGGCACCGAGTTCGTGCGGGCCTCGAAATCCCTCATCGTGAACTTCGACCACGTACGCGCCCTGCGCCCCTACCTGAACGCCCGGCTGGAATTGGTGCTCAGCAACGGCGAGTCCGTCATCGCCTCGCGCCAGTACGCCCCGGCCATCAAGCAGAAGATCGGCCTGTAAGGCCGCCTTTCCGAGAAAGGGTCAGCTATGAGAGAGTACCTGAAAAAAGCCGGCATCCGCGCATGCGTCTACTTCACCATCGCCATGCTCTTCTGGTGCGTGGCCGGCCTCATGTTCGCCGGCCCCGTGGAGGGCGTCGTCATCACGCTCTCGCTCCTGCTCGCCATGGGCCTTCTCACCCTCCTGCAGACGCTGTGGTTCACCCCCCTGGTAGCCAGACGCATGCACTATCCGGTGCGCATCGCCGGCTTCTGCCTCACCGGCCTGCCGGCGCTCGCCCTGTGCGCGGCGGTGGGCAGTTGGTTCCCGCTGGACAACGCCGGGGCATGGGCCAGCTTTGTCGTCATCTACCTGGTGGCCACGGCGCTGCTCACCATCGGCTACGCCCTGTACTACCGCCGCACCGTCGGCAGCCTCGATGCCGCCCTGGCCCGCTACCGCGAAAGCAGGAAGGGCTAACGCGCGGCCGACCGTCCATCCTCCCCACCCAACCGGTAGCCATGGCCCCACACCGTCTGCAGGTAGACGGGATTCGTCGGATCGGCCTCGATCTTCTCGCGCAGGTTGCGCACGTACACCGGAATGCTGATGGAGGAGTCTACGTACTCCTCTCCCCATACCGCGCCGATGAGCTCGTCGCGCGTGAAGGCGCGGCCCGGCGACTCCGCGAGCACACACATGATGCGCCGCTCCTTGGGGGTGAGATCGACCCTGCGATCGCCCGCCGTCACCTCCCCGTGGCGCAGGTCCACCGTCAGGCTTCCCAGCGTCACCGAAGTCGGTGCCGCGGGCGCCAGCGCCTCTCCCAACGCATCGACGCGCCGAAGCATGGCCTCCACGCGCAACAGCAGCTCCTCGGCCAGGAAGGGCTTAACGAGGTAGTCGTCGGCACCGAGGCGAAACCCGGTTCGCTTGTCCACGATGTCGCCTCGTGCCGACAGGAAGAGAACCGGCGTCACGCGATCTGTCTCCCTCAAGTGCGCCAACGTCTCGAAACCGTCCATCTTGGGCATCATGATGTCCAAGGCGATCAGGTCGGGCCGCGCCTTCTCGCAGAGCGCCAGCACCTCGAGGCCGTTTGCGGCCTCACGAGTTTCGTACCCCGCATCCTCCAAAAGCTCCGCCGTCGTGCGCCGAAGCGTCACATCATCGTCGGCCACGATAACAACCGGCCTACCTTCGCTCATCGATCCTCCTCCTCGGGATGGGCAGCGGTCTCCAGCGGCAGCTCCACCACAAATTGGCTCCCGCAACCCAGTTCGCTCCTCACTTCAACCGACCCGCCGACCGCCTCGGCATAGCGCTTCACGATGGACAAGCCAAGCCCCGTGCCGCCCTCCCCCGTGCGCTGCGAGCCCGGCTTGCTCACGAAGCGGTCAAACACGAACGGAATCTCCTCGGGAGCAATGCCGGCCCCTGTGTCCTGCACATCGATCACCAGCACACCCGCACGCCACGAGAGGCGCAAGGAGACCGATCCTCCCGCATCGGTGTAGCGCACGGCGTTCCCCACCAGGTTCATGGATATGCGCCGCAGCATCTCCCGGTCGGCGCGCACGATAGGAATGCCCGGCTCCACCGTAGCCGTAAACGAAATGCCCTGGCGCAGGGACAGCGGCTCGGCCACCCGGCGCACAAGGGCGACCACGTCGTAGACGTCGACGTCTTCCACGTTCGCGCCCAAGCAGCCCTCGTCGAGCCTCACCGTGTCCAGCACGTTGTTGATCTGGCCCAACAACAGATGGCTGTTCATCTCGATGTCGTCCATAATCCGCGTCTCCTCTTCCGTCGGGGAAGGACTGCGGCGACGCCACAGTTCGGTCAGCGCGATGATGGCCGCCAGCGGCGTCTTCAGCTCGTGGGTGACGATGGAAAGGAAGTTCGATTGGCTCTCCGCCTCCCGGCGCAGCTTGTCGTTCTCGCTCACGATGGGGAAGGCGACCCAACGGCTGAGACCCCACCCCAGAATGACCGTCACCACCGCCATGAGCACGCAGAAGAACACAACGGCCGCCGCCAAATCGGCATGGGACTCGGCCTGGATAGTCCCCATGGGAAGCACGATGCTCACCGCGCCGGCCACATCTTGGGCGGCCATGCCCTCCTTGATGAACCCCGTGACGTCCTTCTCCCCCGCCGGAGCGCCGTGGCAGGACAGACAGCCGGGCTCGGCGCGGAGCACCGAAACGTAGCGGAAGGCCGGGGAGCCCTCGTAGTCCGTCATGGCGAAGTACTCGTCGGCGCCCCGCTCGAAGGACGCAAGCGCGGCGCGTTCGAAATCGTCAGGAACATCCGTGCCGCTGCGCGGGTTCTCGCGCACGTAGCGGATCGAATAGTCCGTTCTGTCGGTGAAACGGACCGCTATGGCCTTGCCGGCCACCGAGCAGTACACGTCCTTGAAGTCGAAGACGCCATGGGTGTAGTTGATGCGCTCCTGAATCGAATCGATGTAGTCCCAGGAGGCGTCCATCTGGGCACTCAGCGTGCGCGCCTCGGCAAGAGCCCGCCGCTCGTTTTCCGACGACTCGGCCTGGGCGGTCCACGCGAAGTAGACGGCGAACACGAGCACGGCTGCCATGCCCACGAGGAGGACGAACCGCAGCCAAAGACCTCGGTGAGTGCCACTTGCGGTCATGATAGCCCCCTCAACGTTGGTGACGCATCGTCAATTTACGGTCAGTATAACCCACAAGAAGGCCGACCGCGTACCAACGCACGGTCGGCCCCAGGGAAGCGAGCCGCCACAGGGAGAGGCGCCGCCCGCTTGCCTTCGCCTTAGGAGAGGAGCGCGATGCCCTCGTCCATCAGCACCGTGGCTCGCTCGACGTAATCGATCTCGCCTTTCGGATTGTGGGCGATCTTCATGCCGGGGAAGTCGCCGCCGCCGTCGGCATAGCGCGCGAACCAGACGCCCTTGGTGAAGTTCTCCTTCGCCTTGGCGAGGGCATCGGCATCGACGCCCTCAGCGTCCTTGGCCGCCATGATGAGCCCCTGCAACTGGTCGCGCTTCGCACCGAAGGCTTCCTCTGCGTCGGCCATCTTCTTCTGGGCGGCCGCGACGAACTCCTTCATGGCCTCGGCATCCTTGACGCCCTGAGAGCTATGGCAGGTCAGGCAGTACTCCAGCGCCTCGGGGTTCTCCAGCGGCGACTCGGAGAACCCGTGGGAGGTGAATTCCCCGTTCTCACCCTGCATCTTCACGCCATGGCAATCGACGCAGGTCATGCCGAGCTCCTGGTGCACGCTGCCCTGGAAGATCTCCACCTCCGGGTGGTTCGCCTGGAAGTTCGCGATACCCGTCTCCGGGTTCACGGCCATCTCGTAGCCATCCTCGAGCGCCGCCTTCATAAGGCTCTCGGGGTCAAGCCCGTAGCGCCACGGGTTCATAGACGCGATGTCCGCCTCGCCAGACTTGATCTTCTCCATTAGGCCACCGCGGGTGTACACCGCGCCGATGTAGTTGTGGCACTGGCCACAGACCGCCTCCTCGCTGGTCACCTGCTCGAAGAGGGGCGCGCCGAACGCAGCAGCGGCCATACCGCCGGGGGCCAGCTCACCGCCGGGCGTCCCGTCCTTGTGGCACAACCCGCAATCGTACCAGTCGGTCTTCTCGCCGGCCGCATAGGTTTCCCAATCATTCAGGAAGGCATCCGTGCCCATCTCCTCGTAGAGCTTCGTGCCCGTGGTGGACTTGCAGGCGATGCACGAGGTGCCAAACTCATCGACCATCATTGGACCGCCGTAGTTGGTGACAGGCGTATTGAAGTACAAGGCCGCATGGCCATGAACCTTCCCGTCCCACGCCTCCGTATCGTCGATGCCCCGAATGAAGGTGGCGTACTGATCGGGATATTGGCTCTGCCACTGCTCCCAACTGTGGTTACCCGTCTCGATCACAGCGCCCTCGGCGGCGACCTCAGCAGCCGCATCCGAAGTCGCCAGCGCACCCGTCTCCGCCATCGGCGCCCCCTGGGGCGCGCAGGCAGCGCACGCCATCACCAGCACAGCCGCCGTCGCGAGCATTGCGGGCTTCTTCCATCGTCTCATAGCATTCTCCTTCCCTTGCTCCTCGTTCCTGCGGGAACTTTAGGTTCATTCTATGAGACGCCCGTAAGCAAACTCAAATAGTGTTTTGACTATATTTGAGGCCCCTGCTCGTCAGCAGCCTGCTTCCCGGAAGACCCGATCTCTCCGAATGCGTCCGCCAAAGACGTGGGCACGAGCACGAGACCCCCCTTCTCCTTCACGCCATCGTAGAGCATGTTCATCGCGCGCAACTGCACCGCACCGTCCTCGGCCTTGTAGTTGCGCGTCGCACGCACGAACATCTCGGACACATCTTCCTCAGCCTCGGCCAACGTCACGCGGGCATTGCGCTCACGCTCGGCCTGTGCCTCCTTAGATAGCGCGTCCTGCAGCTCAGTCGGGATGACAATGTCGCGGATCTCCACCGACACCACCGTCACTCCCCACGTTTCGGTCTTCTGCACGAGCTCGGCTTTGATCTCCTCGTCGAGAGCCTTGCGTCGTGTGCTCAACTCGGCGATATCGATGCTGCCGATCGCATCGCGCAAGGTCGTCTGAGCGGCCCAGAAAACAGCATCGTAGTAGTTCTTCACCTCGGTGCAAGCGCTCTTGGGGTCCCACACCATCCAGAACAGCACGGCATCGACATCCACGGGAACGCAATCGGCCGTGAGGGCTCTCTCCGCGTTGAACGTCGTCGCGTTCAGGCGCTGATCTACGTAGGAGGCAACGAATTCGATGAAGGGGACGGTGAAGAACAGCCCCGGGCCCTGAAGCGCTCCAGCCGGCCCAGTCTCAGCACCACCGCCGCCTCCCATTCAAGCACTACATAGGTATTGGCGAACAGCACAAACCCGACGAGAATGCCGATGACAAGAGGCCACGCATTAGCAGAAGCGACAGCGCAGACGGCGCCCACAGCGATCGGCGCGACCAGCAGAGCCCCCTTAAAAATGGCAATGCCCCATTTGAGCGGGCGCTCCCGTTGCCGGTCAAAAGGCACGCCTTTTGGCAGCGCCGTTTCCCCCACTGCCGCTTTCTTCTTTTTGCGCTTAGCCATGATTTGCCCTCCTCGTCTCAAGGCGCCGCTGAATCTGGAAAAGCAGCTCGTCATCGCCAATCCCTCGCGAATCGGCAGATTCCAAGAGCTCATCGATGAGAACATCGAGAGGCGAATCGCTCAAAGCCCCCACCTGCTGAGCCGTTGAGGCTACAAAGGTTCCCGAGCCTCGCTTAGTCTGGATGAGCCCGTCCCGCTCGAGATCTTTGTACGCCTTGGCCACGGTATTGAAGTTGACATTCTGCTTCACCGCAACTTCGCGCACCGACGGTAACCGATCACCTTCAGCCAGCTGTCCCGACCGAATGAGGTAGATGATGCGATTGCGGATTTGTATCCATATAGGGACATCTGCGGTTCCGTCGATGATAATGTCGGCCATGGCACTCTCTTACTAGAAAACAGTTTCCCCTATTATAGCGGCATCCGTCTTTGCTGAAAATGTAACAGTTTTATCGTACACTCTTTGCAAAATACCTGATGAACCTTACGTTCTCATATAGTCACCTCTACTATTCTCGAAATAGATAAAGCAGTCACTTGCAAGTATCAACTGTATTAGTATACTATTACAATATACACTTCGGAAAGCAAGGGCGCAATTGTCTTCCGAAGCGCGAGGGGATTCAATGAGGGGACGAGACGCGCCGGTACCCGCGCCGAGTTGCCAAGAGTCCGACAACAATCAAGGCCCTTGCCGCACCTGCGTGCAGCAAGGTTTGCCGAGAGGAGATTCATATGCAACATCAAAGCATCAAGCGCCGCGATTTTCTGAAATGGTCGGGTATCGCCGGTGGAGCAGCAATGCTGGCGCCGTCCCTGCTGGTAGGATGCTCCCCCCAACAGGAGCCGCTTTCCCAAACCAGCGATGCGCCCGACACATCGGGCTACATCATGGACGCCGTCAGCGACGGGCTCCCCTACGGGGCCGACAAAGTTTGCCCCGTCATGTGCACCAACGGCGATGCCTGCGGCGAGCTGCACTGCGGTGCCGCCTACGTGAAGGACGGGGCCATCATCCACTACGAGGGCTGCTTAGAGAGTCATAACAAAGGCGGCCTCTGCGCTCGCGGGATGACAGGCCTCGACATCATATACCATCCTGACCGCATCAAATATCCCATGCGCCGCACAAATGAAAAGGGAGTCAAAGGCGAATTCGAACGTATTAGCTGGGAAGAAGCGATTGAGACCATCAGCGAAGCCATGGCAAAGGCTATTCGAGAAGAGGGGCCACAAACCATTGCCGCAGGTTTCGCTCATCCAGGCAACTACGCATCGAATTCCACCGCTGCAGTCTTCTGCAAACTCTTCAACGCGAGCTCTCCCCTCGGACCCGACTGCTGGCATGATCTTCAATTTGGCCCAAGCGTAACACTTGGAGACATGTATCATAGTCTCGAGGCAGATCCTCTCGACTCCAAACTCATTATTTTATGGGGAGAAAACACTACTCTTTCCAAACCGCAAGAATGGGCAGCATCTTACGGACGGGCCATGCACGAATTCGGTGCTAAACTGGTTGTAATCGACTCGCGAGTATCGGAAACAGCCAATAAGGCCAATATCTACCTTCCCGTACGCCCTGGCACTGACGCTTACGTTGCGCTGGCAATGGCGAATGTCATCATCGAAGAAAACCTCCAGGACCAGGAATTCATCGATGCTCACACTTACGGTTATGACGAGTTCGCAGCTCTGGTGAAAAAATACACTCCCGAGGAAGTGCAGAAGATTAGCTGGGCACCTGCAGATAAAATTCGTGAGATTGCGCGCCTCTACGCAAAAACGAAGCCGGCCCTCATTGCCATTGGGCGGGGAGGAAACTCAGCTGGAGGAAAAAATAGCAACGCTGGCTGGATGATGTCGCGAGCAATCACCTGCCTCATCGGTCTCTGTGGTCAAGCAGGCGTTAAAGGCAGTGGAGTGAGCATTGAGACCTCTTCCGGAAATCCAGGAAATCTCTTCTATCATTGGCCAAAGAGCCTTCAGATGACTGCGCCAGCGGCGGGAATCAAGCCCCTGATCGAAGCAACTCAGAAGGCAAATCCAGGCATTTGGGGAAAGCGGGATCTCCTTTACAAGCGAGAGCCCTTTGGATACCGAGTCTACATCAACAACGGCAACTTCGCAGCCTCGAGCGGAAACCAAGACGACGCCGAAGAGGCATTCAAAAAGATCGACCTGGTCGTGGTTAACAACCGTCTCATACATTGGACGGCATCCGCCTTCGCCGATATTCTTCTTCCTGTCGCCTCTTGGGCAGAGCAATACACGTTCCGTCCCGACTGGGAAGCCATGGCCATGACGCCTCCGGCCATCGAGCCCCTATTCGAAAGCGTTTCGGATGTGGAAGTCTATCGACGCATCTCTAACGCCCTTGCAAAGAAGCTCGATCTTGGAGACAACGTGTGGCCTTTTGAGACCGACGAAGACTACATGACTGTATTTGTAGCGAACGACAAAATCAAATCCGAGTACAAAAAACGCGCCGACGAGGGGCTCGACGCCTTCAAGGAATACGCAGATATTACTTTCAACCAAGTTCTTTCACATCCCGAGGGGGTCCCCAATCCCTTTTATGCTGGTCTTGAGGACTTTGTGCCCTTCAAGGCGAAGGTATATAGCTACAACAATAGAGTTCCATCAGATGTTGACCCGGAAAGTATTTGGTTCCCCACCGATGGTGACACAGGAAAGCTCCTTTTTAAGGCTGATTTTCTCCCAGAGCAGAGTGGTGGCATTCTGCCAGCGCTCCCCATACCATCGGAACCCGATGACAGCTACTACGCCTCTGGAAACCCCATCGAGTCTGGAGATTGGAACTTATCGAGCCCTGTTAGCAACGGCTTTAAGTATGTTGCAGTGGGTAAGGCTCATTCATTCTGGCAATTTCTCTCTTTCAATCAAAATCTCGACGGAGGGCCAGCCTCGCTGTTCTTACGCGAAGCATTTATCGATGCCGCAGAACCCTGCGTAAAGATCAATCCCGCAGACGGCAGTGATCTAGGAATTGAAGATGGCGATATTGTCATCATCGAATCGCAATACGGCAAAATGGAAAACCTCAAGGCGATTCTAACCGAAACGGTAATGCCCGGCACAGTAGTTCCGCCGACCCACTGGGGAATCAATCAAAGCAAGCTGTATCAGACGTCTCGTTCCCTCGAATCGGTGGAGCCTAAATTACGCGGCAAAATATTACCGCCATTCGTAGGCGAATTCGGAAATGACGAACGGAGAGGCGCAGGGGGCATCACCAACCAAACAGGC
>ERZ824473.3881-NODE-3881-length-14070-cov-7.852587_pt1 | contig 14070 bp, 10 predicted proteins | sample MGYA00519874_ERZ824473 | MGnify/ENA primary metagenome ERZ824473 (study PRJEB31778, sample SAMEA3449151) | human gut metagenome | biome: human gut; feature: human-associated habitat; material: faeces | place: United Kingdom | collected 2010/2012 ... | reverse complement strand
ATCTCTTATACAGTGAAAATGTCCATGAAGTCTATACCATTCTTTTTGTCAATGACATTGATAGAGACAATCTTCTCTTGATTAATACTTACATGCCACGTAATCAACTAAACCATGTCAGAAAGTATAATCTGCTGACCCATCATAATGTCTATCTTCCATTTATTGATGCTGTTGTAAGAGAAAAAGGCCTTAAGAATTTAGATGCGTTAGAACTAGCTATTTATACTTTATATCATGGGGTAACAGATGATATAATGGCATTAAACAGTGAGGTGGTTATCATGATGAAAGAAAAGATAGATCAGTTCAATGAAGATGAAGAACTTGTTTTAGCAGCGAGTAAAAGACAGCTTGTCAAGATACAACATCATCAAGAGAAAGTAAGAATACGACAAGAAGGAAAAGAAGAAGGCTTAAAAGAAGGAGAACTTCTTAAAGCCAAAGAAAATACATTGATGCTTTTTAAAAGTAAATATCCTCAAGAAGATATTTTAATGTTAGAAAATTTAACATTGTCACAATATAACGAGATTTTTAAAGCATTAATAGAAAACAAAGATTTACAAATAATTAAAGAAATGATTAAATGATACAAAAACGGATATCTCATGAGATATCCGTTATTTTTATTTATGAATACCAGGTCCGGCTTTAACAACAGTACTAGGTAAATCATATTTTTTAAAGTTTTCTTGGAACATTTTTGTAAGCTTTTTAGCTGTTTTATCATATTCGCGTTTGTTTGACCAAGTATTTTTAGGGTTCAACATTTCTGCTGGAACACCTGGACAACTTCTTGGGATTTTTAGATTAAAGAATGGTTCTTTGACATATTCCACAAAATCTAAGTCACCATTTAAAGCAGCATTGATCATTGCACGTGTATATTTTAATGGAATACGATGCCCTTTACCATAAGAGCCACCAGTCCATCCAGTGTTGATCAAGAAAACATTAGCTCCTGATTTTTCTACACGACGTCCAAATTGGTGAGCATATAAAGCTGTATCTAATGGGAAAAATGGTTCTCCAAAACATGTTGAAAATGTTGCTTCTGGTTCAGTAACACCATTTTCAGTTCCAGCAAGTTTGCTTGTATAACCTGAAACAAAGTGATAGATAGCAGCGTTACGGTCAAGTTTAGAAATAGGTGGTAAAACTCCAAAAGCATCTGCTGCTAAAAAGAAAATAGTACGTGGAATAGGTCCAACTCCTGATGAAACAGTATTTGGAATATAATCAATTGGATAACCAACACGTGTATTTTCTGTAATAGAACCATCATCAAAATTAATAATACGTGTATCTTCAAATAATTTAACATTTTCTGTTACAGCACCAAAACGGATGGCATTCCAAATTTCAGGTTCATGTTCTTTTGAAAGGTTGATACATTTAGCGTAGCATCCACCTTCAAAGTTGAAGATTGTATTTCTAGACCAACCATGTTCATCATCACCAATTAATCGTCTGTTTGGATCGGCTGAAAGTGTTGTTTTTCCAGTTCCTGATAATCCAAAGAATAAAGCTGTATCACCATCGATTCCCATATTGGCAGAACAATGCATTGTAAAAATCTTTTTTTGTGGAAGTAAATAGTTCATAACACAGAAGACAGATTTTTTGATTTCTCCAGAATACCCTGTGCCCGCAATTAAAATAATTTGTTTTTCAAAATTGATCATAATAGCGGCTTCACTATTTAATCCTAATTTTTTATAATATACTTTACATCCAGGAGCAACTAAAATCAAAAAGTCTTCTTTAAAATCTTTTAATTGTTCCTTTTTAGGTCGAATAAGTAAGTTTCTAATAAATAAATTTTGACTTGCTTTTTCATTGATAACTCTAAAACCATATTGATATTTACGATTAGCTCCTGCAAAGCCATCAAAAATATATAAATCTTTATCATTTAAATATTGAATCATTTGATCATAAACTTGGTCAAAAACTTCTGATGAAACAGGACGATTAACATTTCCCCAAGCAATTAAATCATGAACAGCAGGTGTATCAACAATATATTTATCATCTGGAGAACGACCAGTTCTTTCTCCAGTTTCTATACATAAAGCACCAGCGCGTGAAAGTCTTCCTTCTTTATGAAGTAAAGCTTTTTCTACAAGCGCACCAGGCGGATTGTTTCTAAAAATGTTTCCCGTATGATTAAAACCATATTTTTCGATATTCAATGTATCCATAATATACCTCCTTTGGATTCCCTACATATAATGATACAAAAAAAATGTTACAAAATCCATAGAAAGCGCTTACTTTTTTTAATAAATGACGCTAATGTCAAAATGAGTTTGTTGAAAATGTACAGTTTATAAGGTTTTTAGAGTATTTTTTAATAAAAAAACACATTAGAAACATAACTAATGTGTTTTTAGGATAATAATCATAAACAAATAAAAAAGATCATTTAGGGGAATGATCTTCTTTATTTATATATAGGGAATCGAGTAATAAAAAATTAATATATTGGGAAACTATTACTGAAAATCGTAAAATATATGAGAGATATAAATATTATGGGATATCTCTTTTATTTACATTTCATTTTTTATTACACATTTATTATAGCGAAATATGACGAATTGAGTAGAGACAAGTATCCTAAAAAGAATTGTAAGTATTTGTGCAATGTGCACAAATAGTGTAAAATAGAAGGTGGTGATGATATGGGATTTACAATAGATGATGCTTTAAGAGAATTTAAAAAGAATTATAAAATGACATTACTTGCAGGTGAGGATGGATGTTCTAATGCCATGACCTGGGTACAAATGGTCGAAGATAAAACGATTTTACAACAACTTTGGGGTAAAGAACTAGTTGTAACAACAGGTCTAGGATTTCAAAGCCAAAAGAAATTAAAAGAATTCATTGAACAACTTGTTAAATATCATAGTGTGGGACTTGTTATCAATACGGGAAAATATGTTTTTGATATCGATCAAGAAATTATTGATTATTGTAATGAATTAAGTTTTCCTTTGTTAGTGGTTCCTTGGGAAGTGCATATTGCAGATATGATCAAAGATTTTTCATATCATTGTTTACGTGCAGAAAGAGATGATAAGTATATTAATCAAACTGTTATGGACACACTGATTAATCCGGCAATTATTGAAGAGTCTAGAAATAAATTAGCAGGTGATTTTGATGTGGAAAATGATTTTCAAGTAATGGCTATTTCTGTAGAAACCGATGAAGAATTAGGTATGATGGAAAGAAGAAGTATTAAGTTTCAGCTAGAATTATGTTTTGAAAAAGTTGAAGGAAATTATAGTTTTTTCTGGTTTGATGGTTATTATATTATGATTTTTAATAACTTAGAAGATAGTGCTCTTGTAGAAGTTATTAATGAAATGTATAAAAGAGCTAAAAAACGTTTGCATTATACATTACATTTAGGAATTGGCTCAAAGATGGTGGATTTTAGAAATATGATTTTAAGTTATAAAAGGGCTATTGCGGCTTGTAAGATGGCTAAACAATTTAATTATCCACAAATTTATTTTGATGATATGGGTGTTTATCAATTATTGTTTATTATTGAAGATCAAGGTATTTTAAGACAAATGTATCGTAGTATGTTAGGTGTTTTGATAGATTATGATCAAAAACATAATATGCAATTAGAAGAAACACTTTATCAGTATTTAAAATTCGATAGTAATCAAAAAGCTATGGCTGAAAGCTTATATATGCATCGTAATACTATCAATTATCGACTTAATAAGATAAAAGAACTGACAGAATGTCAATTGGATTCATTTGAAGAAAAAATGCCGTATATGTTAGCTTTTTATATTAAAGAAATTGTAGAAAAAAAGAAGAAATAGCGGAAAGCTGTTAGCTTCTTTTTTTATTTGATAAAAAGTTTAGCAAACAAAAATGAAAGCGCTAACTTTTTAGTGAATGTTGGTCATTTATATGTTATAATAAATGACATAAAGGGGAGATAAATATATGTTTGATAATTTTTTAATTCACACTTTCCATGATGGAAATTGTTTACAAGCTTATAAAATATTTGGTGCACATTTTGAAACTCATGAAGGTAAAAAAGGTGTACGTTTTACAACATATGCGCCGAATGCTAGAAGTGCACAAGTTGTAGGAGAATTTAACCAATGGGGTGAAACACCTTGTTATATGGAAAAATATAATAATGGTGGTATTTATACAATATTTGTTGAAGGTGTCAAAGAATTTGACATGTACAAGTTTAGGTTTGAAACTCCTCAAGGAGATATTATTGATAAAGCAGATCCATATGCTTATTTTAGTGAGTTAAGACCAGGAACTGCTTCAAAGGTTTATAATATGGAAGGTTATCGTTGGCATGATAGCAAATGGGTAAAAAATAGAACTAAAAATTATGATCGCCCACTTAATATATATGAAGCTTCTCTTGGTTCATGGAAAATGAAGCGAGAAAGTGAAGGTGAAGGGGACGATGGTGAATATTATTCTTATGAAGAATTAATAGATGAAATTATTCCCTATGTAAAAAAGATGGGCTATACACATTTAGAAGTTATGCCACTTACTGAATTCCCGTTTGATGGTTCTTGGGGATATCAAGCAACTGGTTTTTATAGTGCAACATCGAGATATGGTCAACCTAAACAATTAATGAAATTTATTGATGCCTGCCACCAAGAAGGCATTGGTGTTATTATGGACTTTGTGCCAGCACATTTCGTTAAAGATTCACATGGATTACATATGTATGATGGTGGATTTGTTTATGACTATAATGATTATAATCGTCGTTATAGTCCATGGGATAGTGTTTATTTTGATTTAGGTAAAAATGAAGTAAGAAGTTTCTTATTATCTTCTGTAGAATTCTTTGCAACATATTATCATATTGATGGTTTTAGATTTGATGCTGTAAGTAATCTTATTTATTATGAAGGTAATAAAAACTTAGGTGAAAATATTGGTGCTATGGAATGGATGAAACGTTTAAATGGACATATGTCTGGGTATCATCCAACTGTGATGATGATTGCAGAAGATTCAACAGATTATCCAGGTGTTACTAAACCAGTGGGTGAACATGGTTTAGGATTTGATTATAAATGGGATTTAGGTTGGATGAATGATACATTGAAATATTTCCAAGAAGATCCTGTTTATCGTCAATATGACAGTCGTTTTATTACTTTTTCAATGGCTTATTTCTATTCAGAAAGATTCTTACTTGAATTTTCACATGATGAAGTTGTTCATGGAAAAGCTACGATTATTAATAAGATGTGGGGATTACATGGAGATAAATTGGCACAAGTAAAAGCGCTGTATGTTTATATGATGTTACATCCTGGTAAGAAATTGAACTTTATGGGAAATGAACTTGCTGAATATAAAGAATGGGATGAATCTAAATCTTTAGGATGGGATATTTTAAAATATCCTGATCATGATGCATTCCATCATTTCGCTCAAAAACTCAATGAAATTTATTTGAAATATCCAGCTTTATATGAAATGGATTATGATTTAAAAGGCTTTGAATGGCTTGTTGTTGATGATCATGATCAATGTGTTTTCGCAATTGAAAGAAAAGATAAAGCAGGAAATGCGATTATCGCAGTGATGAATTTTGTTGGTAATACGCATGAAAAATACAAAGTACCAGTTAATATTGAAGGAAGTTATAAAGAAATTTTAAATACAGATCAAGCTGTATATTCTGGAAAGAATATCATTAATCCAAGAGCAATTCGCTCTAAGAAAACAAAACCAAATAAAAAAACAAAATTGTTAAATAAAGATCATTATATTGAAGTAAAATTAGCACCATTTAGTGCATGTATCTTTGAAGTGAAACCTAAAAAAGAAACAACAAAGGAAACACTAAAGAAAACAAAAAGAGTAACTAAGAAAACAAAATAAGTTGTTCATGAAATAGAGCATCCGTAGTTTAGATACTCTATTTTATTTGAAAAAAATAAGATTTTATCAATGTAAAAATGTTTTTATGAGTGACAATCTACTAAAAATAAAGTATGATGGTCACGTAAGAGTAATATTGAGGAGACGGGAAAATGTTTAAAAACAAAGAAGAATTTAAATTTGAATTTTCAAGAAGAATTATTGAGTCTTATGGGCGTACTGTTGAAGAAGCTCATATTACTGAAAAATTCATGGTTCTTGAAACAATGGTAAGAGATTATGCATCAGTAAACTGGGCAGCTAGTAAAGCTGTTGTTCAAAATAATGAACAAAAACAAATGCATTACTTCTCAATGGAATTTTTAATGGGAAGACTATTAGTAAATAACATGATGAATCTAGGAATCTATGAAATCGCTAAAGAAGGTTTAGAAGATTATGGAATCAACATTCATGATTTAGAAGAATTAGAAAGTGATGCTGGTTTAGGTAATGGGGGACTTGGACGTTTAGCTGCATGCTTTATGGATTCACTTGCTTCATTAGATTATCCAGGACATGGAAATACAATTCGTTATGAATATGGTTTATTTAAACAAAAAATTGAAAATGGTTATCAAGTAGAATTACCTGATCAATGGATGAAAACTGGATTTATGTGGGAAGTTCGTAAACCAAAACATAGAGTACCAGTTAAGTTCTTTGGTAAAGTGATTTGGGATGAAAATGAAGGAAAATGGAAACATGTTGATGCTGAAACAATTTATGCAGTACCTTATGATGTCCCTGTAATTGGAAATGATACAGTAAATACAAATACTTTGCGTTTATGGTCAGCTGAACCAAGTGAAGATTTCCCAAGTAATCATGATTTCCAAAGATATATTGAAGATGTAAGAGGCATCTGTCAAAACTTATATCCAGATGATTCTACACCAGCAGGGAAAATGTTACGTTTAAAACAAGAATATTTCTTCTGTTCTGCAGGTATCCAAGCAATCATCAAAGCGCACTTAAGAAATTATCCATCATTAGATAATTTCCATGAAAAACATATTATTCAATTAAATGATACACATCCAGTATTATGTATTCCTGAATTCATGCGTTTATTAATTGATGAACATAATTATGAATGGCAAGATGCCTGGGATATTTGTACACAAACATTTGCTTATACAAACCATACGATCTTAGCTGAAGCTTTAGAAACTTGGCCAATTAATACAATGCAAACATTATTACCACGTGTATATCAAATCATTGAAGAAATTCACCGTCGTTTTGTAGGTTTTGCTAAAGAAGTAAGTAATCATGATCAAAATTTAGTTGATCGTACAATGATTTTAAGAGATGGTACTGTTTATATGGCAAGACTTGCAATTGCTGGAAGCTTTAGTGTCAATGGGGTAGCAAGACTTCATACAGATATCTTAAAAGAAAGAGAATTACATGATTTCAATGTACTTTATCCAAATAAATTTAATAATAAAACAAATGGGGTTACTCATCGTCGTTGGTTAGCTTATTGTAATCCACAATTAAGTGAATTAATTAATGAAACAATTGGTAAAGGATGGATCAAAAAACCAGCTCAATTAGAAAATTTAATGGAACATGTTGATGATCCAATTTTACAAAATCGTTTCTTAGCTGTTAAAAAAGAAAGAAAACAAATCTTAGCTGATTATATTAAAGAACATAATGGTATTGAAGTAGATGTAGATAGTATCTTTGATGTTCAAGTTAAGAGATTACATGCATATAAAAGACAATTATTAAATATTTTACATGTTATTTATTTATATCAAGAAATGAAATCTAATCCAGATTTCCGTATTTATCCACATACTTTCATCTTTGGAGCAAAAGCAGCAAGTGCTTATTACTTCGCTAAAAAAGTTATTAAATTAATTAATGCAGTTGGAGATGTAGTTAATAATGATCCTGAAACAAATAAATACTTAAAAGTTGTTTTCTTAGAAAACTATGGTGTTACTTTGGCAGAAAAAATTATGCCCGCTGCAGATGTTTCAGAACAAATCTCTACTGCTGGTAAAGAAGCAAGTGGTACTGGTAATATGAAATTCATGATGAATGGAGCTATTACTTTAGGTACTTTAGATGGAGCTAATGTAGAAATTTCTGAATTAGTAGGATTAGATAATTGTGAAATCTTTGGTTTAAAAGATGAAGAAGTTAAAAACTTAAAAGCAAATAATCAATATCGTGCATGGGATTATTATAATAATGATTTAAAAATCCGTCGTGCTATTGATTCATTGACTAATGGTACTTTCTCAAGTAATCCAGAAGAATTTAAAATTATTCATGATGAATTAATGAATAAAAATGATGAATACTTCTTATTAGCTGATTTCGAATCATATGCTAATGCACAAAGCCATGTTGTAGAATTATATCAAGATCGTGCTAAATGGGCTAGAATTTGCTTAGTAAATATTGCTAAGAGTGGATTCTTCTCATCTGATCGTACAATTGAACAATATGTAGAAGATATTTGGCATTTAGAAAAATGTAAATTTTAATTATAAAAGCTCAAGGTTTTAGGACTTTGAGCTTTTCTTTAATATATATTTACTTTTGATAAAACGATAAGGTTCCATAAAATCACGCATTTCTTTAGCGTCAACTTCTTCATGATTAACAAATCTTTGAAAAAAAGATTTGTTTTTTTCTGTCGCAGCTTTAATTTCATCGATTGCTTCTTCTAAATGATGTTCTTTAAAGAAGTTGATGTAATACTCTTCGGTTTTACTTGCCATATCTTCATTATTTAATAAGACCCAATTTTCTTGATGAACAACATCAATCAAATTGATCAATGTTCTAGCAGCTTGTTCTTGATCAATCATTTTTTTCACCTCGTTTTTTATTATAGCATAAAACATAAGTTATGCTATAATGTTAAAAAAGATGAAAGAGAGGTACTTTAATGAATAAACCAGTAATTGCTATTGTTCCTTTATATGATGAAGAAAGAGATAGTTTATGGATGCATCCAGGGTATATGGAGGGGGTTATTGAAGCAGGTGGTATTCCTGTTATGCTTTCTTTAGTTAATGATGATGTTTCTTTAAAAGAAACGACTCATTATTTTGATGGATTTATTTTTGCGGGAGGGGATGATTTAAATCCAGCAATTTATCATCAAGAAAAAGCAAAATATTGTGGAAAGCTAAATCAAAAAAGAGATGAAATGGAACCAAAACTATTAAAATATGTTTTAGAGGCCGATAAGCCTGTTTTAGGAATATGTAGAGGTATTCAGTTATTAAATGCATGTTTAGGTGGAACACTCTATCAAGATTTAGATCAACAATTTCATCCTACATGTATTCATCGACAACCTGCTCCTTATGATCATCCAAGTCACCAAGTAAAAATTGTTGAAAATACACCTTTAAAAGACATCTTAAATCAAGAAACTTTAATGGTGAATAGTTGTCATCATCAAGCTATTTGTCAACTTGCTCCAGCATTAAAGCCAATGGCTTATTCTGATGATGGATTAGTAGAAGCTGTTTATCTACCAGATAAAAAGTATGTGATAGGATATCAATGGCATCCAGAAATGATTTATAAAAAAAGTGATGATCATTTAAAACTATTTAAAGATTTTGTGGATAATTGCAAAAAATAATTATAAAAACAGTAAATGTGTATTGACTTTATGCTGATATATTAGTATAATAAACAAGCTTTAAGTTAATAAAAAGCAAGGGATGGTTCCTTGGCCAAGTTGGTAAGGCAACAGACTGCAACTCTGTCATCATCGGTTCGAGTCCGGTAGGAACCTCCATTTGTGAAAATGCGCTAGTAGCTCAACTGGATAGAGTGCTTGACTACGGATCAAGAGGTTGTGGGTTCGATTCCTGCCTAGCGCGCCATTTTTTTCGGGAAGTAGCACAGCTTGGTAGTGCACCTGGTTTGGGACCAGGGGGTCGCAGGTTCAAATCCTGTCTTCCCGACCATTTATAAAAATTGGGGCCATAGCTCAGCTGGGAGAGCACCTGCCTTGCACGCAGGGGGTCAGCGGTTCGATCCCGCTTGGCTCCACCAATTTATTTATTACGGAGATTTACCCAAGTCTGGCTGAAGGGACTGGTCTTGAAAACCAGCAGAGGATTAACGTCCTGCGGGGGTTCGAATCCCTCAATCTCCGCCATTTTTATCTTTTGGTCTGGTAGTTCAGTTGGTTAGAATGCCGCCCTGTCACGGCGGAGGTCGCGGGTTCGAGTCCCGTCCAGACCGCCAAATGATGGTTCCGTAGCTCAGTCGGTAGAGCAGAGGACTGAAAATCCTCGTGTCGGTGGTTCGATTCCGCCCGGAACCACCATTTGAATAGATTACTGGTCTGGTAGTTCAGCTGGTTAGAATGCCGCCCTGTCACGGCGGAGGTCGCGGGTTCGAGTCCCGTCCAGACCGCCAGTAATTGTAATTAAGAGAGTCATTCATGACTCTTTTTTTGTTTATTAAGAATTTGAATGCGTGGGAAATAGCATATAAAAATTCATACTAAAATACCATGACATATTTGTGTGATCTGGTATAAATTTTTTTATCCTGCAATCATACAGTGGTTATTTGATTCTTCTCCTAGGACCATTGCATACAGGACATTCTATATTCTTCCGCAAATTCACCAATGATCCAGTCAGGAACATTGTCAATATGACCACAAGCAGTACACTTCATTTCGATAAGTGTATCTTCTGCAATCATTGATGCATTTTTCACTGTAGAGTCTGTCATTAGGGGTACCTATGTATATTCACATTTCATAAGATTGCCACATGAACATAAAAGAGTATTTTTTTGAAATGATTCTATCATGTGTGTGCGGTATTTTAGTTGATCAAGTTTGTTTTTTAAATCTTTTTTCTTTCTTTCAGATTTCTGATATGCTTTTTCTTTTTTATTTCATAAAGTTCATATACTTTTTCAAGCAACTTTTTATTCCTGCTTGAATAGAAGCCATAGTATCTGATCATTTTAAAGTTTTCATCAGGACAGTGAAGGATAAGATTGTTTATAAAGTTTTCAGCTATGGGAGGTCTGGAAGTGTATCTGTTAATGTAATTGACGCAATCATCAACATTATTGTCATCATTGTCTTTTTCTTTCTTTTTAGCGTAGACATAAAAGCTGTTTACAAGTTCATCATAGAATCTCTATTTAAAATAATGAAAATGTTTGAGCTTTTGTTTAGAAAGAAGACCAAGAGCCTGATACATCCATGTCTTTCTGAGTTTTTCATAGGAAATAAAAGAAAAGTTCTTCATTTTATTTTTTTTGGTATCAAAAGCTTCTTCACAAGCAAGGCAGTCAGCATAGTTAGTATCATCAATCATAAAATCACCAACTAACATTTTAAAGAAAAAGGTAATAATCTTCAAAGATTATTACCATGTGGACAAAATTTATTTTGTCCCTTTTTTATCATAAAAATATGATATTTATTTTTTGCATTTCACACCTCAAAAACGACATTTCGCACCTAATTTAAAAATAAGGTGCCATAAATGGTAAAATAAAGATGTACATGGAATTATTTACTATAATCTATTTTAAATACCAGAGCAAAAAAAGAAAAAATGAATGTAAGGATAAGTAAAATAATGGCAAGTATACTTACGTTATGATAATCTTTACACAAGTGCCTGCTAATGTATTTGCAGCAGACACTTATATTTGTAATAAATATTGATGGTTGCTGTAAAGAATAAAATAAAAATGTAGGAAAAACTATAAAATTATTTAGTCTAAAACCGACATTTTTTTAATTGACATGTGAATATAATCTATGATGAAAGGGGTTGTTAGTATGATAGTTGAAGCAATAGAAAAATATCCGTTACTTGTTATTTTTATGCTTGTTTTATTACTTGTGATGATTTTTGTAATTGTTTATTATCGAATGTCAAAAAAGTATGAAAAAAGTCAAATAGAATTAAAAGAATCTTTACTTGCAGCAACGACATTAAATAGATGTATTCATGCTTTAACTTATCATAGTGAAATCGATGATGCTATTAATGATTTGTTATGTCTTATTACTGAGTTTTTTCAAGGTGATCGTGCCTATATTTTTCAAATAGACTATGAACAAAATACGACATCTAATCTTTTTGAGTATACAGAAGAAGGGGCAACTCCGGAAATAAATAATTTGCAAAACGTTTCTTTAGAAACTATTCAATATTGGTTAGATCGTTTTAAGGTTGATGGAACATTTTATATAAAAAGTTTAGAAGATGAGGTTGATAAAAATTCTGAAACCTATCGTCTTTTAAAATTACAAAATATAACGAGTCTTATTGCAGTACCTTTGATAGAAAATGAAATTATTACTGGATTTTTGGGTGTTGATAATCCACGAAGAAGATGTGATAATAGTAGCTTATTATCTTCGGTTGTTTTCTTTGTTTCTGAGAGTATGAATAGAAAACAACAGGAACAAAAATTAAAAACAATGAGTTATTTAGATTCAATGACACATATTTTTAATCGTAATGCTTTGATAGAACGAATTGATAAGATTAAAGAAAGTCAAAATAAGGATATTGGTATTGCTTATTTTGATTTAAATGGATTAAAAAAGATCAATGACTTACAAGGACATTTAGAAGGTGATGCCGTTTTAAAGAAAACTGCTTATTTGATTAATGAGTGTTTTCCTAGAAAAGCTTATCGTTTTGGTGGGGATGAATTTGTTGTTCTTTCAGTAGATGTTAAAGAAGCTAGCTTTATAAAGCAAGTTGAACAATCAAAGAAGTATTTAGAACAAAATGGTATTTCGTGTTCTGTAGGTGTTTCTTGGTGCTATAATATAAACGATGTTGATGAACTCATCAAAGAAGCAGATACTAAAATGTATGAAAATAAAGCAAATTTTTATGAAAATGAAATGGTTGGTATTGAAAGCTAACCATTTTTTTATGGTATAATGAGATTAATGAAAAGAGATGAGACTATGCAAAATATGAATTATTATTATGACTTTTCGGGTCAAAAATTTGAATATCCATTAAGTCTAAGTATTAATCAATTTGATCGACAAGTTTTTTCAAGACAATCTTCTTTAGAAATTTCTTATGTTTTAAAAGGAAGTTATGAAGTTATTACAGAAAAAATGTCGACTGTTATTTATGAACATGAATTAGCTATTATTGCTCCTAATGATATTCATATGTTAAAGATAAATGAAAAAGAAAGTATTATTTTAACATTACATATTGATTTTTCTTATTTACCTCATTATATGGTAGGAGACATAGATCATAGTTTTCAATCTCTTATTTGTAGAGAAAATCAAAATAAATCTCTATTATTTCAAATAAAACAACAATTAGGCATCTTACTTTTACATTTTATTGAAAACAAAGATAACATCTATTTATTAAATTTAGTAATATCAAAATTAATTTACATGATTAGTCAGAATCAAGAATTCTCTTTAGAAAATTTACCACTTTCTTCTAAAAATCATGAAAATTATATGAAAGCTATTTTATTCATTGATCAACATTACCAAGAAGATATTCATTTAGAAGATGTTGCTCAAAATCTTTCTTTTAGTATCTCCTATGCTTCACGTTTATTTAAAAAATATACAGGTGTTAGTTTTGTAAAATATTTATCAATGGTAAGAATACGACATTCATTAGAAAAACTGTTAGCAGGAAAGGATTCAATTGATGAGATTGCATTTTCTTGTGGAATGTCTGCAAAGGCTTATAGTCAAGCATTTAAAGATTTATATGGAATTACACCAAGTGTTTATCGTAAACAATTTCAAAAAAACTTGAAATATAATAAGGAAAATAAGGAACAAAGAATGCATTTGGATCAAAAACAAATTACCTTGATTCAACATTTAATAAATGATCATCATCTATATCAAGATGAATATCTTGATATAGATAAAGAAAATCAACAAAGCATATATTTATTTAAAAATATAGATCAACTCTCTTTATTACAAGAAAATAACATTTTAACTATTAAACCAAAGAAATAACAATAAAAACAATCATTTATTGTTATTTTTTTTACTTTTCTTAAAAAATAAAAAGAAAAAGATCAAAAAATTGTCTATATAATAGGAGGAAAAATTAAATAGAA
>ERZ824473.3870-NODE-3870-length-14100-cov-3.707156_pt1 | contig 14100 bp, 11 predicted proteins | sample MGYA00519874_ERZ824473 | MGnify/ENA primary metagenome ERZ824473 (study PRJEB31778, sample SAMEA3449151) | human gut metagenome | biome: human gut; feature: human-associated habitat; material: faeces | place: United Kingdom | collected 2010/2012 ... | reverse complement strand
CGATCAGACGATTAAAGAGATGGAACTGAAAGTTCAGACTGACGGACTGCCGGAAGAGATGGATGACATGGTATCGGTTGAAAAAAGTTCCGGAGAATCTGCCCATGGTCTTACGATTATTTCCGGTCAGGGCGTGTATTATCCGTTCGCTTATGATGTAAACGGAGATATCCGCTGGTATCTGAACCACAGAACATCCACTTACGGTGTGTTCCAGCTTTCGAATGGAAATTATATCATGCAGGACAATTACGGATACGTTTCTTCTGTGACAAAATCATTCCCTGCTGTTTTGTATGAAATGGATTATCTCGGACGGGCTGTACAGATGTACCTTGTTCCGCACGGAACGCACCATGAAATCATTGAAAAAGAGCCGGATGGAAATCTTCTGATTCTGACCAGCACCCTGCAGGATCATGTGGATGACAAGATCATTGAGCTTGACCGAAAGAGCGGAGAGATCGTCAACAGTCTGGAGATGACGGAGCTTTTTGGAAATGATTATACCGAAGACGTGATTGACTGGGCACATTTAAATACCGTTTCCTATCAGGCGGAGGATGATACCATTCTGATCAGTCCGCGAAACTTGAATTCTGGTGTGAAGTTAAACTGGACCACACATGAAATCGTCTGGATTCTGGCAAATCCGGAAGTCTTTAAAGGAACGAAATACGAGAAATATGTGCTTACACCGGATTCAGATTTTCTGTGGCATTACAGACAGCATACCGTTTATCAGATTGATACGGATCTGGACGGCAATCCGGATACGGTAGAGATCACGATGTTTGACAACCATCGTAACCCGGAAGCAGATTATTATGATCATGAAAAAGGATCATTTGTAACAGTTTATGCAGTGAATGAAAAAGAAAAGACGGTTTCACTTCTGAAAAAACTACCGGTTGTGAAGGCGAACGTTACATCGAATACCATTTACGATGCAGACAGCGGTCATATCTTTGGAATGTGCGGAACGGTAAAAAGCGGCACTGCCAAAACAGGTATGACTTATGAGTTTGATTATGAGAGCGGTGAAATCCTCAATCAGTATTACATCAACAAGAATTATTACCGTGCAATTGAACTGAAAGCAAATTATGAGACAATGTCAGAAGCGATGCAGCAACCGGAGGATTATATCAAAGGAACACTTCGTCCGCTGATGGAAACCACTGCCAGGATCGCGGAACCGACACAGCAGCTGAGCGAAGGACTGAATTTTAAACTGACGGCAGGCATTCTGTTTGCAGAGATGCGGAACCGTCAGGTATCCCAGATTATTTTCAAAGGAGAGAACAAATCCTATGTTTATGATCAGTCATTCCTGAAGCTCAGAGAAGAAGACTATCTTCTGCGTACAGAGAGCATTCCGATCCCGCTTACAACAGTGGAAAAAGGAACCTATCAGATCTACTGTGTTTATCAGGATGGATATTATGATACGGCACAGACGATCACGATAAAATAAAGGCGGAGGGTTTTGCACATTGCCAAAGGCTCCTGGCCAGCCAGGGGCCGCTTAAGCGAAAAATTTTTGCATGCCAAACATAAAAGACAGAGCACATGACATATTCTTATGCCACTATGCCTCTGCCTTTTTTTGGTTTATTATTAATTTGTGACATTCCGCTTAAGCGACCCCGGGCAGGCCTGGAGCATTTGAAAATGTGCAAAGCAAAAGTATTTATGGAAGATAGTGGCATGCATTATGGCGTTCTGTATTCATAACACAGTTTCTATAACCTTCCTTTGTACATTTACAAAACCTCCGCCGTAATTTGATGAGAAAAATTGATTGATAAGAAGAAAAATATTGACACAAAAAAACAGTAATGCTAGGATGATAAAGTTAGAAATAGCTAACATTAATTTGCTTGGACGAATAAAGAAAGGGCAGGTAAATTTTATGAAAAAAAAGATCACAGCAATTTTGATGGTGATCCTGATCGGTATAATGGCTGCAGGATGCGGACAGCAGCAGAAAACAGAGCAGACAGAGGGCACAGAAGAATCAGCGAGCCAGGAAATTTTTGCGATGGACACTTACATGTCTGTGACTGCATATGGGGCAGATGCAGAAAGTGCAGTTTCGGATGCAATTGCAGAGATTGAGCGACTGGATGCACTGCTTTCTACAGGAGAGACGGACAGTGAGATCTATAAGCTGAACCAGAATGGAGGAGGAAGCATTTCGGAAGATACTTCTTATCTTCTTGAGCGTGCACTTGAGATCTGGAAAAGTACGGATGGCTGTTTTGAGATCGGTATTTACCCACTGATGCAGGAATGGGGCTTTACAGACGGCAATTATAAAGTTCCGGATAAGGAAACACTGCAGAAACTACTGCCTCTGGCGGATTCTTCAAAAATTGATTTTAATGAGAAAGATCAGACCGTCAGCTTTGAACAGGATGGAATGGAGATTGATTTCGGAGGAATCGCAAAGGGCTATACTTCCGGAAGGATCATGGATATTTTCCGTGAACATGGCATCACAAGCGGAATGGTAAGCCTTGGCGGAAACGTACAGGTACTTGGAATCAAAACAGATGGAAGCAAATGGAGAGTTGCCGTTCAGAATCCAGAAGATACGGAAAATTATCTTGGTGTCCTTGAGACACAGGATCGTGCGGTGATCACGTCCGGCGGTTATGAACGCTATTTTGAACAAGACGGCAAGACCTATCAGCATATACTGGATCCGAAAACAGGATATCCGGCAGACAGTGGACTGACATCTGTGACGATCGTCAGTGCGGACGGAACGCTGGCAGATGGTCTGTCTACGTCACTTTTTGTGATGGGAAAAGAAAAAGCAGTGGCATACTGGCGGGCACACAGCGAAGAATTTGACGCGATTCTGGTAGAAAAAGACGGAACCGTATCGGTGACAGAGAACATTGCGGATCAGTTTACACCGGATGATGCGGTAAAAAAGACAGAAATCATAACAAAGCATTCAAGTCGAACGCACGTGAGACTTGGTGCGTGATTCTGGTCAGCGAAAGCTGACATATTCTTCTCAGAATCACTGCACATCCTCGCGGAGCGTTTATCTCAGTCGGAGATTATACTCCCACTGAGAAAGACTTGGAGTGTTATTACTCACTTGCAGAAGTGGGAGTCTTCTCGACTGAGATAAAAGACAAGAATCATAAGACTGGAGGAGCGGTAAGATGAACTGGAAAAAATTATCAGCGTTTGCACCGATGCTGGCGGTTATTGTACTGGCCGGATGCATGGGAAAAACATTAGCGGGATATACGCCGGCCACTTACGAAGCCAAAGCAGAAGAAATCACACTCCAGGAAGAAACAACACAAAGCACAGAAGAAAAAGGACAGCAAACGTCCAAAATAAAGAAAAAAACAAAGAAAGCCGCAAAAACAGAAAGCAAAAAGAAAGCGGCAAAAGGAAACTTTGATCTGGAAGATGGAACTTATATCGGGGAAGGTCAGGGATTTGGCGGAACGATTAAAGTTTCGGTCGTAATAAAAGACAAGACGATCACAGAAATCAATGTCGTGAGTGCCGAAGGAGAAGATGCGGCTTTCTTTGGAAGAGCGAAGGGCGTGATCGATAAGATCCTTTCCGGGCAGAAGACGGATGTGGATGTGGTATCCGGTGCGACCTATAGTTCCAGAGGCATTATAAGTGCCGTGAAAAATGCATTGACCGGAGAGAAGGATACCAGTACTTCACCGGCAGCGGGCGGCACAGGCGGGGCATCGGCAGCAGCCGGAAGTGGAAAGATCACGCAGGTGGCGGAAGACAAAGATCAGACCTGCAAAGACGGCACTTACTATGGCACCGGAACCGGATTTGGCGGAACGGTGAAAGTAAAAGTTGTGATCAAAGATAACAAGATCAAAAGTATTGAGATCGTGGAACATCAGGACGGAAGCAGCTATATGCAGAAGGCATCCGCACTGATCAGCACGGTGATCGAAAAACAGAGCACCAACGTAGACGGCGTGTCCGGGGCAACTTACAGTTCGGCCGGTCTGATCGAGGCGATCCGAAATGCTGTAGATCAGGCAAAAACGACAAAGACAACCGGGGACAATAAGAAAGAAACCGAGAAAAAGAATAACGATACATCTGGAACTGTCACTCCACAGGTGACTGGAAAGTTTCCATATAAAGATGGTATCTACTATGGAACCGGGGAAGGATATATGGGAGATATCACCGTTGCAGTGGTCATCCAGAATAAGACAGTCACCTCAATCCTGGTGACAGAGACAGACGGACACGGGGAAGAATTTGTCAAAAAGGCAAAAGCAGTGGCAGACCAGATTGTAAAAAAACAGAGTACCAGGAAAATAGATACCGTGTCGGGAGCAACTTACAGCTCGAAGGGAATCCTGGAAGCAATCAAAGATGCCCTGAATCATGCAAAAGAGGCAACTAACGGGAAAGAAACTGAAAAGCCGGCAGAAACCGAGACGCAGAAGCCAGCAGAAACCGAGAAACCCTCAGAAAGTGAATCTTCATCGGAGAGTGAAAAAGAAAGAGTGTATGCCGACGGAGATTATACCGCTTCGGCAACCTGCACTTCCTCTGGCGGAGGAGCGTTTGACGATTATACACTGACTGCGACCGTCACGATCAAAGATGACAAGATCACAGCGATCACAAACGTTGCCGGAAGCGGAGCAGGTTATGTGGCTGCAGATGCTCTTTATATAAAGAGGGCGGCAGAAGGCACAAGAAAAGCACAGGGAGTGGTAGCACAGGTTCTGGCAAAGAACAGCTTGGACGAGATCGATGTGGTATCCGGTGCGACCTGTTCATCCAATGCCCTTTTAGAAGCCTGCAGACAGGCACTTGAGAGTGCAAAGATCGTGCAACAAAGTGAGTAAAAAGTAAGGAAGATTCTGATGAAAAAATTCTGGATAAAAATGTGCAGCCTTGTGCTGCTACTATTTCTAATCGGCGGTTACAATACCGTGCTTGCAATGCGGGAGCAGCGAGATGAGATCGCCAGGCTGACCGCAGAGCTGGAGGGCAGCAAGATGACCGTTTCAGCTTTAAAGGAACAGCAGGCAAAGAAAACAGAAAATACAGCGGCAGAGGCTTTAAAAGGTGAAGATGCCAAGAATACAGACGGAGGCTGGAAGGACGGCACTTACGAAGGGGAAGGTCAGGGATTTGGCGGCAAGGTCGTTGTGGAAGTGACGATCGAGAACGGAGAAATCACGTGCATTGAAGTCAAAGAAGCACAAAAAGAGGACAGTGCATACCTTGAAATGGCAAAGGATATCATCGAGGATATCGTAGATGCACAGTCGGCGGACGTGGATACTATCAGCGGAGCGACCTTCAGTTCAACCGGAATCCGGGAAGCAGTTATACAGGCACTTGAAAAGGCGGAATAAGAAATGAACAAGAAACTTGACAGAAAAAAGCAAAAACAAGTACATCGCTATGTAAGAGCTACCATACAGCTGATCTTCTTTCTGCTGGTACCATCCGCTTTTACAGCTGCATTTTCCGGTGTAAAATATCTGTTTACGCAGATTGGCAAAGGAGATGCGATCGGCATGACAAGTTTTGTCACAGCTCTGTGCGTCCTCTGCCTTTATACCATTCTGTTCGGTCGGTTTTTCTGCGGATTTGCCTGTGCATTCGGAAGTTTCGGAGATGCACTGCATGGTATTTATCTGTGGATCTGTAAAAAAATCAGGAAAAAACCGTACCGTATTTCAGAGAAGATCACAAAGTATTTATATTTGCTGAAATACATCGTGCTGGCTATGATCAGCCTGTTATGTTATGCAGGCGTTTATGCAAAAACAAAGGGCACCAGTCCGTGGGAAGTTTTTTCCATGATCCGTGCCGGAAACTTCAAACTTGGCGGATATGCCATCGGGATTGTACTGCTGACCATTCTGATGATCGGCATGTGTGTGCAGGAACGCTTTTTCTGCCGTTTCCGATGGGTGCAGTCTTTTCCCTGCTTCCGGCACTGCCGTTCCTGACACTGGCAAGAGACCGTGAAAACTGCATCAAAGGATGCAGGGCATGCACGAAAAACTGTCCGGCAGAACTGGGACTTCCAAAGAGCGGTTTGATCGAGACGCCGGGAGAATGTTTCCAGTGTCAGAAGTGCGTGGACATCTGCCCGAAAGGAAATATCCATACGAGAGTGCCGAAACTTCGCGGCAATGAAGTGTGGTTTACGGTTTTCAGAGCATTGCTGCTGCTTGGCGTGCTTTACCTGTTCCATCTGGCATAGGCAAAAGGGAGTAGCCTTCTTTTATGCCGGGCGGAACTATTTTTAAGGTTATTGGTTAGCGAATGCTAATTTTTAATAAAACAAACTAATTATTATTCGAGGAGGAATACTCATGAAAAAAAGAACCATCAACATGAAAAAGTCACTGGCAATCGCAGTCGCAGCAGCAATGATGCTCGGTATCTGCCCGACAGCAGCACCGGTCAATGCAGCAGATTCAGATTACAAATACGTTTATGCAAGTCTGGACTGGGCAGAGTACTGGCAGAATGAAAATGTTTATCTGGCAAGCGGAAGTACACTGAAATCTTCCTCCGAAGAAGCGGATGCCAGAGGAGAATATGATAAAGGTGCATTTGACGTTGTAACGCGTGCAACGAAAAACCACGGACTGCACCGCGGAAGTTTCCAGTGTGATGCTGTGATCCGTGATACCGATGGAAAAGCATATGAAATCTCTTACTGGACATCCGAAGAAGTGTCGGCAAAGGATGAAAATGGACAGGATACTACGAAAAGAGTTGTCTATGCAGTCCTGACAGACGGAAACAAGATCCAGTTTGATAAAGGTACGATCACCTACACCGAAAACGGTGAGACAAAAACGGCAACCATGGAGGATTATGAAGTAAAAGGAATCAAATATGTACCGGTTGCAGTCAAAACAGAAGATTATGCAGATTTCTGCAAGAAATACAGCGTAACAGAAGATGCATCTGCAATCGAAGGCGGATATACGGAGAAAGCACTGAAAGCATATACAAAGACAGCAGAAGTAACTGCAGATACCAATGGTCTGAAAGTTGCAACAAAAAATGCAGACGGAACCTATTCTTTTGCGGCAAGAAAGACAGGAAGCAATTCCGGTATCAAAAATGAAGCACAGAAAACAGTCGATGAGACAAAGATTGTAAAGACGGTACGTTCCGCAGATGATGCTGAGACTTACGGTGCATTTATCCGTGTTGACCTGACAGGAGATGCTTATGGTGATCTGGGTGCAAATATGCAGACAGTTCGCTGGGACTACTATGGAAATGACAGCACTTACACAAACAAACTGGCAACCTACGGAACAAAATTTGCAGCAGACAACTGGATGCACAAATCCATGGGTGTTCAGCTTGGACTGACGAAATCCCTTCGCTGCCAGCTGCCGGAAGGAACCGACGGAACCGGATACTGGAAAGTAACCGTATATGCACTGGGATATCAGGATTATACCTTTGAAGTACAGGCAACATCTGAGAACATCGTATCTGACAATAAAGGTGATGAGAAAGTAGATACCACAGAACTGCAGAAAGTGGTAGACGAAGCAAAGAAACTGGTAAAAGCAGACTACACCGCTTCTAGCTGGGCATCTTTTGAGACAGAGCTGGCAGAAGCAGAAGATGAGCTGAAAACACCGCATACACAGGCAACAGTAAACGAAGCGATCGCTCATCTGCAGAATGCGATCAAAGATCTGGTAAAAGTACAGAAAGAAACCGAGACAAAGACACCGGAAACAAAAACAGATATCAACAATGATAAGAACAACCAGACACAGACTGCTTACAAAGCAAAAGTAAAACTGAACTCTGTCAAGAACACAAAAGGCAGAAAAGCAGTCCTGAAATGGAAAAAGGTTAAAAATGCAGACGGTTATGTTGTATACCGTGCAACAAAGAAAAACGGAAAATACGCAGCAGTAAAAACCATCAACAAAGGAAAGACGGTTACCTTTACCAACAAAAATCTGAAAAAAGGAAAAACATACTACTATAAAATCAAAGCTTACAAAAAAGTAAACGGCAAAAAAGCACTTGGTCAGTTTTCAGCAGTAAAGAGCGTTAAAATCAAAAAATAAGCGTAAGTTTTCAGATTTTTCGGGCGGGCACACTTGACAGGGTGTGCCTGCTTTTGTATAATAAAACAGCATGCGGTCATGGCGGAATTGGCAGACGCGCTGGTTTTAGGTGCCAGTGGGCAACCGTGTGAGTTCGAGTCTCACTGGCCGCATTCTTTACAGAAAAGAGACAATTTTTTCTATTCATCTGCTTGACAATTTCAGACAGTTGAGATATAGTAAATATATACAAAAAAGCTTTGGATTTTTTTAGAGTTTTCAGAAGCTTTACATATAAGTAGAGTAGATATCGTACGTAAAGTGTCGTTGGAGGGGGAGGCTTCCGACGAACGAAGGTTATACCGCGTTACGGTCTCGCTTCCGCTACTGCACAAAGAACCAGGATATTTTATCCTTTATTTTTGTGCGGCATTTTTTTACCCAAAAACAGCTAATTACCGCAAAAAGCGGTTAATAAAGAAAGGAGTAATGAACATCATGGGATTCAAATCAGACATTGAAATTGCACAGGAGACAACGATGGCTCCAATCACAGAAATTGCAGACAAAGCAGGTATTGACCGTAAATATCTGGAGCAGTACGGCAATTATAAAGCAAAAATTGACTACAATCTGTTAAGAGAAAAAGAAGGCGAAGACGGCAAGCTGATCCTGGTTACCGCAATCAACCCGACTCCGGCAGGAGAAGGAAAGACAACCACATCTGTAGGTCTGGCAGACGGAATGTCAAGACTTGGTAAAAAAGTTATGGTAGCTCTTCGTGAGCCGTCACTTGGACCTGTATTCGGTGTAAAAGGCGGAGCAGCCGGCGGCGGATATGCTCAGGTAGTTCCGATGGAAGATATCAACCTCCACTTCACAGGTGATTTCCATGCGATCGGTGCAGCAAACAACCTGCTGGCAGCCATGATCGACAACCACATTTTCCAGGGCAACGCACTGAACATTGACCCGAGAAAGATCACATGGAAGAGATGCGTGGATATGAACGACCGTCAGCTGAGAAACGTAGTAGACGGACTTGGCGGAAAGACAAACGGAATGCCAAGAGAAGATGGTTATGACATCACCGTTGCTTCTGAGATCATGGCAGTTCTGTGTCTGGCACGTGACATCACAGACCTGAAAGAAAGACTGTCTAAAATCATCATTGGCTATACATACGGAAAGATCGCAGAGCAGAAACCGGTTACCGCAGGTGACCTGAATGCACAGGGAGCTATGGCAGCTCTTCTGAAAGATGCACTGAAACCAAACCTGGTACAGACACTGGAGAAAACACCGGCAATCGTACACGGCGGTCCGTTCGCAAACATTGCTCATGGATGTAACTCCGTAACAGCAACCAAGATGTGTCTGAAACTGGCTGATTACACCATCACAGAAGCCGGATTCGGTGCTGACTTAGGTGCTGAGAAATTCCTGGATATCAAGTGCCGTATGGCAGGTCTGAAACCAAACGCAGTTGTTATCGTAGCAACCGTTCGTGCACTGAAATACAACGGCGGCGTTGCAAAAGCAGACCTGAACAACGAAAATCTGGAAGCTCTGGAAAAAGGTATGCCAAACCTGCTGAAACATGTAAGCAATATCACAAACGTATACAAACTGCCTTGCGTAGTTGCAATCAATGCATTCCCGACCGATACCGAAGCAGAACTGAAACTGGTTGAAGAGAAATGTAAAGAACTGGGCGTAAATGTTGTTCTCTCTGAAGTATGGGCAAAAGGCGGCGAAGGCGGAATCGCTCTGGCAGAAGAAGTGATCCGTCTGTGTGATCAGCCAAACGACTTTACTTATGCATACGAACTGGAAGGTTCTATCGAAGATAAACTGAATGAGATCGTTCAGAAGATCTACGGCGGAAGCAGAGTTGTCCTGACAGCAAATGCAAAGAAACAGGCAAAACAGCTCGAAGATATGGGATTTGGCAACTGCCCGATCTGTATGGCAAAAACACAGTATAGCTTAACGGATGACCAGACAAAACTGGGTGCTCCGAAAGATTTTGAGATTACTGTTCGTAACCTGAAGATCTCCGCAGGTGCAGGATTCATCGTAGCACTGACCGGTGATATTATGACCATGCCTGGACTGCCGAAAGTTCCGGCGGCTGAGAGAATCGACGTAGATGAGACAGGAAAGATTTCCGGACTGTTCTGATCAAAACAAAATGATCGCAAAGGTCATATGCATTTTTTCATAAGACAGGGATGAAAGATTCCCAGCAAGCAGATGCCAGGGTTCAATGGGTATACCAGCCTTTTGACTCTGGCATCTTTTCAATGTAAATATAAGAAGAAAAAGCGAGGTGCGTATATGTTTCGAGAAGAGTATCAGGCAGTTTGTGGTGCTGCAAAGAAAAAAGTGGAATTTCTGGAAAAGAATCCGCTTGGATATGTGGCAGCTGCTTTCCTGGCAGGAATGTTTGTCGGACTGGGCTGCGTGCTGATGGGCGTTGTGGGAGGATATTTCAATGCAGCGGGAAGTCCGGCAACGAAATTGCTGAACGGACTTGTTTTTGCAGTAGGATTAAATTTTGTGTTTATGGCAGGTGCGGAACTGTTTACCGGAAATAATTTTACAATGAGTGCAGCATCTATAAAAGGAGAAGTTTCCTGGGGGAAAACGATCAAAGTGTGGATCGTCTGCTATCTGGGAAATCTGCTCGGTTCTGTTGTGACAGCCGGAATCTTTATGATGACCGGACTGATGAACGGACAGGAAGTTGGAACGTTCTTGAGAAATGCGGCAGTGGCGAAAGTCTCCGCAGCTCCGATGGAGCTTTTTGCAAAAGCGATCTTCTGTAATATCTGTGTATGTCTTGCGGTGTGGTGCAGCATCAAAATGAAAACAGAGACTGGCAAGATCATGATGGCGATCTTGGGTGTGATGACCTTTGTTACCAGCGGATATGAGCACAGCGTTGCCAATATGACCTTTTTTACGATTGGTCTGTTAGATCCGGGTACAGCTATCACGATCGGGGGAGTGCTTTACAATCTTCTGATCGTCACAGCCGGCAATATGCTGGGCGGTATTCTGTTTGTGGCATTGCCATATTATCTGATCCAGAAAAAGGATTAAAATAACAGAAAATTCAAGTCGAACGCACGTGAGCAGGTAACCTTCCAAAAAGAAGATACCTGCTTTTTTGTTGTCAAAAAAATTTTCAAAATTCTTGCATAGTGTTTTTGTGAACCTGGAGTGTTTCAAAGTATGGCTTCAAATTCAAAAATACAGAAAAAATCGTAACAGACTTGTAAAAAAATGTAATATATGTTAAAGTAAACAAGGTTACGTCAACAGATGTAAGGAGGAAAATATGAGCAAGCAAAGAAAAAGAAAATACCTGCAGATTGTTGTAACATTTTTATGCATATGCATGCTGGGGGGCTTTTCTGGGAAACAGGTTCATGCTGAGACAGGCTATGCACTGATTCCGAAAGTAAAAGAAGCACAGACCGGATGGTTTGTAAAATACTGGAGCGGCTGGAAGTATATTTATGCAAACGGCAAGTGCCCGAAGAACAAATGGAAAAAGATCAACAATAAGATTTACTATTTTGATAAAAACGGTTATATGCAGACCGGCTGGAAGAAATATAAAAATTCCTGGTACTATCTTCGCAAGAGCGGCAAGAACAAAGGGGCACTCTGCACCGGATGGAAAACGATCTCCGGGAAACGGTATTTTCTGGCAAAAAAGACAGGTGCAAGAGTGACCGGATGGCATACGATCAAAAATACCCTTTACTATTTTAATAACAAAGGTGTCCTTCAGAAAGGAAAGACGGTAGGAGAGTATCAGCTGGATAAAATCACCGGTGCGGCCATCAAGATCGCGACCGAACCGGATACCTCCGAAGTGACGGACGAGAGCAACACCACAGGAGGCGATGCGGACAATACTGCCACGACTGTTGACAAACTGCATATCTTTGTCGGGGACTCCAGAACGGTAGGTTTAAGTAATGCAATGGGCTGTGTATCTTACGATAAACTTCTTCAGATCCGCACAGAAGAAAACCTGACAGAGTACTATCTGGCGGAAGTCGGCAGTGGTTATTCCTGGTACAGCACAAAAGCACTTCCGAAGCTGGTGAAAATGCTCAATGAGAATCCGGCAGCGACTGTGATTTTGAATCATGGTATCAATGATCTTGGAAATATTGATCAGTACATAGCCTCTTATCAGTGGCTGATCAGAGTGTATCCGAATACAAAATTTGTGATCATGTCCGTAAATCCAGTCAACAGAAAACTTTACAAAGGTTATGCAAAACCGGCCAATATTACGGTGTTTAATCAGAAAATGCAGGCGGCGTTTCCAAACAATTTTGTCAATACATATCAGTATCTGCAGTCGATGGGATTTAATACCGCAGACGGACTGCACTACGACAGTCTGACGTACATGAACCTTTATAATTATATGCAGCCGTACTTATAAGGCTGGCAATGGAGTACAGAATCGTTTCGTGGTAATTTCAGGTTCTGTACTTTTCTTTCTGTAAAAATGCCGGAAAACAGTTGGTTTCTGTGTTGACTGAACGATGGAAACTGTAGTATACTGGACAAGGATTGTTATTGTAACTATTCAAAAATAAAAAAGAGAATTTTGGTTCTCATATAATAGGAGAAATACTGCAAAATGCAGTATGACAGCTATTCACAGGAGGAGACACATATGGTACAGGCTATTGTAGGAGCAAACTGGGGCGATGAAGGTAAAGGTAAGATTACCGATATGCTGGCTGAAAAAGCAGACATCATCGTAAGATTTCAGGGAGGAGCAAATGCAGGTCATACGATCGTAAACAATTACGGAAAATTTGCACTGCATACACTTCCGTCAGGTGTATTTTACAGCCATACGACAAGCATCATTGGAAATGGTGTTGCTCTGGATATACCTGTTTTGATAAATGAATTAAACAGCATCGTAGAACGTGGTGTTCCGATGCCGAAACTTCTGATCTCTGATCGTGCACAGATCGTAATGCCATATCATATTTTATTTGATAAATATGAGGAAGAACGTCTGGCAGGAAAATCATTCGGATCTACCAAATCAGGTATCGCACCATTTTATTCAGATAAATACGCAAAAATCGGTTTCCAGGTAAATGAGCTTTTTGATGAAGAAAGACTGCTTGGAAAATTAAAAGACGTATGTGAAAAGAAAAACGTCATGTTAGAGCATCTCTATCACAAACCACTGCTGGTTCCGGAAGAGATTCTGGAAACACTGAAGGAATATCGCGAAATGGTAAAACCATTTGTATGCAATACTTCCCTGTATCTGTGGAATGCACTGAAAGAAGGCAAAACGGTTCTTCTGGAAGGACAGCTGGGAACACTGAAAGATCCGGATCACGGAATCTACCCGATGGTTACCTCCTCTTCCACACTGGCAGCTTATGGTGCAATCGGTGCAGGACTGCCGCCGTATGAGATCACCAAGATCGTGACGGTATGCAAAGCTTACTCAAGTGCAGTAGGAGCAGGTGCGTTCGTAAGTGAGATCTTTGGAGAAGAAGCAGATGAGCTGAGAAAACGCGGTGGAGACGGCGGAGAGTTCGGAGCAACCACAGGTCGTCCTCGCCGTATGGGATGGTTTGACTGTGTGGCTTCCAAATATGGATGCCGTATGCAGGGAGCTACGGATGTAGCATTTACCGTTCTGGATGTTCTGGGATACCTGGATGAGATTCCGGTTTGCACAGGTTATGAGATCGACGGAGAAGTTACCACCGATTTCCCGACTACCGCACAGCTGGAAAAAGCAAAACCGGTTCTGGAGAAACTGCCAGGCTGGAAGAGCGATATCCGCGGAATCCGCAAATACGAAGATCTGCCGGAGAACTGCAAGAAATACATCGAGTTCGTAGAAGAACACATCGGATTCCCGATCACCATGGTATCTAACGGACCAGGAAGAGATGATATCATCTATCGCGAGAGTAAACTCTCCAAATAAAAAGTTGTCGGTGGT
>ERZ824473.3859-NODE-3859-length-14134-cov-7.235741_pt1 | contig 14134 bp, 10 predicted proteins | sample MGYA00519874_ERZ824473 | MGnify/ENA primary metagenome ERZ824473 (study PRJEB31778, sample SAMEA3449151) | human gut metagenome | biome: human gut; feature: human-associated habitat; material: faeces | place: United Kingdom | collected 2010/2012 ... | reverse complement strand
CGCCGGTGGCCATCATCTGGGTGCCCAGAGACTTGTCGGCGTAGACGAACTTATCGAACGGCCACTTCGGGTATTTGACGACGACATAGTCGAGGGCCGGCTCAAAGCAGGCGCAGGTCTCGCCCGTGACATCGTTCGTGATCTCGTCCAGCGTGTAGCCGAGCGCGATCTTGGTCGCGACCTTGGCAATCGGGTAGCCCGTCGCCTTGGAGGCCAGCGCGGAGGAACGGGACACACGGGGGTTGACCTCAATGACCGCGTACTCAAAGCTGTCGGGCTTCAGGGCAAACTGGCAGTTGCAGCCGCCCTCGATGCCCAGTTCGGTGATGATGTCCAGCGCGGCGGTGCGGAGCATCTGGTACTCTTTATCGGACAGGGTCTGGCTGGGCGCGACGACGATGGAGTCGCCGGTGTGGATGCCGACGGGGTCAAGGTTCTCCATGTTGCAGACCGTGATGACGTTGCCCTTGGAGTCGCGCATGACCTCGTACTCGATTTCCTTCCAGCCGGAAATGCACTTCTCAACGAGGATCTGATGGATCGGGGACAGGCGCAGACCGTTCGTGGCAATTTCGTGCAGCTTCTCGCGGTCCTCGCAGATACCGCCGCCGGTGCCGCCCATCGTGAAGGCGGGGCGGACGATGACGGGGTAGCCGATGACCTCGGCAAAGTCCAGCGCGTCGTCCAGATCTTCCACAACCTTAGAAGGGATGATGGGCTGATGCAGCTTCTCCATCGTGTCCTTGAACAGCTGGCGGTCCTCGGCGCGGTCAATCGTGTCGGGCTTGCAGGCCAGCAGGCGGACGCCGCTGCGGTCCAAAAATCCGTTGCGGGCCAGCTCCATCGACAGGTTCAGGCCCATCTGGCCGCCCAGGTTCGGCAGGATGGCGTCGGGCTTCTCCTTCTCGATGATGCGCTCGATGACCTCGGCGGTCAGCGGCTCAATGTAAACATGATCGGCAATGTCGGGGTCGGTCATGATGGTGGCGGGGTTGGAGTTGACGAGGACGGTCTCTACGCCCTCGGATTTCAGCGCACGGCAGGCCTGCGTGCCGGAGTAGTCAAACTCTGCCGCCTGACCGATGATGATGGGGCCGGAGCCGATGACCAGTACCTTTTTGATACGCGGGTCTTTAGGCATTGTTGATTACTCCTTTCGCGGCCAGCATACGGCTGACGAACTGGTCAAACAGAAATTCGGTGTCCTTGGGGCCGCCGTTGGCCTCGGGGTGGAACTGCACGGTGAAGCAGTTCCATTTCAAGTAGTCGACGCCCTCACAGGTGCCGTCGTTGGCGTTGAGGTAGCTCATCTGGCCGACGGATTCGGGCAAGGTGTCCGCCATAACGGCGTAGCCGTGGTTCTGGCTGGTGATAAAGGTGCGCTGCTTGGCCGGGCTGGTGACGGGCTGGTTGGCGCCGCGGTGGCCGTATTTCAGCTTGCAGGTCTTGGCACCGGCGGCCAGGGCGGTCAGCTGGTGGCCCAGGCAGATGCCGAAGGTCGGGATGCCGGTACTCAGCATTTCACGGATGTTCGCGATGATTTCCACGTTCTCTGCCGGGTCGCCGGGGCCGTTGGAGAGCATGAGACCGTCGGGGTTGAGGGCGGCCAGCTCGGCGGCGGTGGTCGTGCCGGGCAGCACGGTCACGCGGCAGCCGCGCTTCTGCAGGCAGCGCACAATGTTGTTCTTGCAGCCCAGGTCGAGCAGCGCCACGTGCAGCGGTGTGTCACCCCATGCACCGGCAGCCGTCGGCTCATAGGTCACGGCCTCGCGGCAGGTGACGGTCTTGACGGCGTCGACAACGGCGTAGGCGGCGATCTCGGGCAGCAGCGCGGCCTTCTTCTCGGGCTCGGCGTCGGGGTCGAACTCGGTGGTGATCGCGCCGTTCATAACGCCGCTCTCCCGCAGGGTGCGGGTCAGGCTGCGGGTGTCGATGCCCTCAATGCCGATGATGCCGTTCTTTTTCAGGAAGGCATCCAGCGTTTCCTCACTGCGGAAGTTGGACGGGGTCTTGCACGCCTCGCGCACAATGTAGCCCCTGGCCCAAATCTTCGTGCTCTCGACATCCTCACTGTTCATGCCGTAGTTGCCGATGAGCGGATAGGTCTGGGTGATGATCTGGCCGTAGTAGCTGGGGTCGGTCAGGGTTTCCTCAAAGCCGACCATACCGGTTGCAAAGACGACCTCACCGATGGTGGTACCGGGGCAGCCTACGCTGACGCCGCGGAACACCCGGCCATTGGCCAATATCAGATATGCCTGCATAATTATCTCCTAATAAAAATAAGAAATAAGAAATAAGAAATAAGAAATAATAAAGAATGTGGAGTTTTCTCCCTATGGTCGAAAACAAAATCCGTAGGGGCGGATTCTATATCCGCCCGTGCAGCTGTGCCACGGGCAGAGCTGCACGGACTTTTTTGAGCGGAGCGCAGCGACGCGATTCACCGCATTTATTATTTATTATTTATTCTTTATTATTTGCACAAGCAGTGCTTACAGGGTTTGCTTCGCAGCTTCCTTCATTTTGCGGCTGCCCAGGTGCACCAGCGGAAGCTTGCCCTCCTTGCAGATGGGGCATTCCTCAGGGGCGTAGTTGGGCAGGTCGAGCTTGAGGGCGCTGGCGACGATGGGGATCGGGGACGGGGCCTCGGCGCGGGTGCGGTCCACGACGCAGGCAATGCCCACGCAGATGCCGCCGTTTTCCTCGATGACGCGCTTGGTCTCGAGGCTGGAAACACCGGTGGTGACGACGTCCTCGGCAATGATGCAGCGCTCACCCGGGTTGATCCTGAAGCGCTTGAGGGTCATGACGTTGTCGACGCGCTCGGTGAAGATGGCGCGCTTGCCCATCTGGCGGCCCAGCTCGTAGGCGTAGACGATGCCGCCCATGGCGGGGCCGACCACGACGTCGATGTTCAGCTCTTTGAGCTTCTCGGCAACCGGGGCCATGACCTCGGCGGCCTTGTCGGGGTACTGCTGCAGAAATGCCATCTGGCAGTAAGCGCCGGAGTGGCGCCCGGAGGAAAGCAGGAAGTGCCCCTCTAAAAATGCTTCACATTCCTTTAAAACTTCAAGTGCTTCGCGTGCCATAATTTGTTCCTCCTGTATGTTATTCAACTTATAGTAGCATATTTTGTATAAAAATGCAAACGAAATGTATATGGTGGGGCGGCTTCCCCCGCGGGGGAAGCTGTCGGCGGCCCGCCCGCCGACTGATGAGGGCCGGGCTTGCCGTTATAGCCCGTGAACGGGCGGATGAGGGGAAGGCAGCCGGTGATTTACCGTGCGCACCCTCTGATCTCATCCAGCGTCTTGACACCGTGGACGTCCATCCACTGGCCGATCTCGTTCGTGATGCGGGTGCAGGCCTTCGGGTCCAGGAAGTTCGCGGTGCCGACCTGTACCGCCGCTGCACCGGCCATGATGAACTCCAGGGCGTCCTTACCCGTCAGAATGCCGCCCAGTCCCACGACGGGGATGCTGACGGCCCCCACGGCCTGCCAGACCATGCGCAGGGCGATGGGGCGCACCGCCGGGCCGGACAGGCCCGCAAACGTGTTGTTGAACACGGGACGGCGCTTTTCCAGATCGATCGCGCACGCCTGGAAGGTGTTGCACAGGCTGATGGCGTCCGCGCCGGCAGCCTCAACGGCCTTGCACATCTCGGGGATGCTTTCGGCCTGCGGGCTCAATTTGACGATGAGCGGCACGGTGCAGACCTTGCGCACCGCGCTGACGACCTCGCCGGCGTCTGCCGCGCGGATGCCGAACGCGAGACCGCCCTGCTTGACGTTGGGGCAGCTGATGTTCAGCTCAATAAAATCCACGCCCGCGGCGCAGAGCATCTGCACGCCCTCGACGTTTTCTTCAATCGTGTGGCCGCCGAGGTTCGCCCAGACGGTGGTGCCGCACCGGCGCATGGCAGGCAGCTCGTGGTCGATAAAGTGCTGCACACCGGGGTTCTGCAGGCCGATGGAGTTCATCAGGCCCGACGGCGTCTCGTAGAGGCGCTCACCCTCGTTGCCGGGCTGGCCGTTCAGGGTCAGCCCCTTGCCGGAGATGCCGCCCAGCACGCGCAGATCCTCAATGCCCGCGTACTCGGGGCCGAAGCCGAAGGTGCCGCTGGCCGCGATGACCGGCCCGGCCAGCCGCTTGCCGAGAAAATCAACATGCAGGTCTGCCATCAGTCAAACACCTCCTGTGCGTTAAAGACCGGGCCGTCCTTGCAGACGGTGACCGGGCCGATTTTCGTATGGCAGGTGCAGCCCAGGCACGCGCCCAGACCGCAGGCCATCTTCTTTTCAAGGCTGGCCAGGCAGGGCACGCCAGCGGCGGCGCAGAGCTTAGCCACGCCGCGCATCATGACCATGGGGCCGCAGGTCAGCACAATGTCGTACTTGCTCACGTCCAGCAGGTCGGTGACCAGGCCGTGGTGTCCCTCCTTGCCGGAGTCGGTTGCGGCGTAGATGTCGCGGCACCAGGGCACAAAGCGGTCCATGCCGTAGGTCGTGTCGCGGAAGCCCACGAACAGGTCGGGGCGCACGCCCGCGCGGCAGAGCTCCTTGCAGAGCAGCAGCAGCGGCGCGGTGCCGATGCCGCCGCCGACCACGGCAATGCGCTTGTACTGCCCGGCCAGTGCGGCAGTGTCAAAGCCGTTGCCGCAGGGGCCGGTCACGGTCAGCGTGTCGTCCTTTTTCAGCGCGGCCAGCTTGTGGGTGCCCTCGCCTTTGACCTGATACAGGAAGGTCAGTGCGCCGGTCTGGTTGTCAAAGTCGTCAACGCTGATGGGGCGGGAAAGAATCGGCGTGGCGTCCGCGGCCCAGGCGCGCAGCATGTAAAACTGCCCGGCGTGGGGCTCACGGCTGCGGTCCTGCCACTGGACCGTAAGGCGCATAATATCCTCTGCGACGGTTTCCTGACGCAGGACCGTCAGATTACAGCTTGTTGCATTCACCCTGAATATCCTCCCGCATACGCACGCACTCGTTGTAGGCAGCCTCGTCAAAGGCAACGCCGGGCTGCTTCTTGTAAGCCAGCAGGATGCCGCGGCTGGAGTTGACAACGCCGCCGTTGCCCTTGGTCAGGTACTGCGCAATGTCCGCCGCCTTGCCGCCCTGTGCGCCGTAGCCGGGGATCAGGAAGAAGGTGTCCTTGTAGGCCGCGCGGATGGCGGTGGCCTCCTCGGTGTGGGTGCCGCCGATGACCAGACCGATGCTGGAATAGCCGTGCTCGCCCATGTAGTCCTTGCCAAGGGCGGTCAGGCTGTCGCCGACGAGGTCGTACACATGGCGGCCATCGTCGAGCTTTTTGTACTCAAAGTCCTTCGCGCCGGGGTTGGAGGTGCGGCAGAGCACGAACACGCCCTTGCCCTGCTCGGCGCAGTACGGCAGATACGGGCTGATGGAGTCAAGGCCCATGTAGGGGGCCAGCGTGATGATGTCGGCCTCGAAATCACCGGTAAAGTGCGCCTTGGCGTACATTTCAGCGGTCTTGGCAATGTCGCCGCGCTTGATGTCGGCAATGACGGGCAGGCCGGTGGCGCGGGCCAGCTTCAGCGTTTCGGCGTAGGCGCGCATGCCGTCCAGGCCCAGGGACTCATAATAGGCGATCTGCACCTTGTAGCAGCCCGCGACGCCCTTGGTGGCGTCAATCAGCGCACGGTTGAACGCAACGACGTTCTCCCCTGCCGTCTTGGCCGTGTCGGTGGTGGGCAGGTAGCTGATCTCGGTGTCCAGGCCCACGCAGACCGGGCCGTTTGCTGCGACGCTCTCGTAGAGCTTGTCCATGTTGGTAAGCATGCTGATTCCTCCGTTTGATGTATATAAATTGCGGCTCTATTATATAATGTTGGGAATCGTAGGGGCGGATTCCATATCCGCCCGCGGGACTGTGCCAGCGGCAGCCTTGCACGGGCGCATATAGAGTGCGCCCCTACGGGTGTTTTGTGCGTGAAGGGGTGTTATTCTTCAATCTGGAACGTAACCTTCCCGCCTTTGATCGTGGTTACCACTTTTCCGTACAGCAGTGCGCCGTCGTAGGGGCAGTTCTTGCTCTTGCTGTGCAGCTCGTCGGCATGGACCTCGTACATGTGGTCAAGGTCCACCAGCACGATGTCGGCGTCGTAGCCCGGCTCCAGCATGCCCTTGCGGTCGGCCAGGCCCAGCACGGCGGCGGGACCGGCGCTCATCAGGAAGCTGAGCATTTCCAGCGGCAGACGCTGCTCACGGCAGAGCTTGGTGTAGCAGACGCCGAAGGCCGTTTCCAGACCCACCATACCGGCAGCGCCCTTCTCCTTCTCCTCGGCGGTGTGGGGGGCGTGGTCGGTGCCGATGCAGGTCACGGTGCCGTCCTTGATGGCGTCGATCAGCGCGGTCACGTCGTCCGCCTTGCGGATGGGCGGGTTGACGCGGTAGGTCAGGCGGCTGTCGTCAAACCACAGGTGGTGCGGCGTGACCTCGCAGCTGACCCGCGCACCGCGCATCCGGCTCATGCGGACGGCATCGACGGATTCCCTGGTGGAGACGTGGCACATGTGCAGCCGGGTGCCGTAGTACTCGGCCAGATGGCAGTTGCGCACGGTCTCGATGTTCTCGGCCAGGCGGTAGTCCCAGGGGCTGATCTCGCGGTCCTCGGCGTGGGACATGATGGTCAGGCCGCGCTCGGTGGCAATCGCGAACGCACGGGCCATGACGGCGTTGTTCATGACGCCGTTGCCGTCCTCGGTGATGAACTTGATGTCCTCGGGCAGGGTCAGCAGATGATCCAGCGTTTTGCCGTCGAAATCCTTCGTGATGGAGACGGTCTGGTTTGCGTCGCACAGGCCGACGCGGGCGGCCTCAGCCTCGATGGCGTGGGCGATCTCGGCACTGGAGCAGACCGGCTTCGTGTTGGGCATCAGGTTGACGAAGGTGTACCCGCCCGCGGCAGCCGCGGCGGAGCCGGTGGAGATGTCCTCCTTGTACTCAAAGCCGGGGGTGCGCCAGTGGCAGTGGGTGTCGATGAAGGCGGGCAGGACCGTGCGGCCCTTCGCGTCGAGCACCTCCTCCCCTTCCGGGACGAGCAGCCCCAGACCGACAGCGGCAATTTTTCCGTCGCGCAGCCAGACCTCAATGGCCTTGCCCGCGCTGTCCTTTGCGTTGCGGATCAGCATGGTGGGAACCTCCTTAAAAATAGGAAACTTTGTCATAGCTGAGAGTGTAGGGGCGAACATTGTTCGCCCGTCAACTTTGCGTGGTTGAGCTTCTGCGGGAAAGCCGCGCATGAGGCAAACGGCCTGCGGGCGAGCAATGCTCGCCCCTACAAAGCCCCATGCAAAAACATCCCGCAGGGATATTTTTGCAAAAAAAAACTTTTCCCAAAAAGGGAAAAGTCAAAAAGTCACACACAAAGCAGCGACGGGAAAGAACACTGCGCCGTGATTTTTAAAGACAGAAATAAAACGCATCATCCCGGCACACTCCTTCCTATGACTTTACCTACGTTTTACTTATTGTACCATGCAGGGACGGCGGTGTCAATGCAAACGGGCTTTTTGCAAAAGTAAGGATTTTATAGATTTTTGTGCTGACTTTTGGAGGATTTGACAAAATCCGCAAAAATCCGCGCGCGGCGCGTACAGCATTGCACTTTGTCCGGCTTTGTGGTATATTTATAATAAGTATGGTAAATGGGAAGAGGAACGAACTATGGGCCTTTGGGAAGATGCAAAAAATATCCGCGATAAGGACCCTGCCGCACGCAATGTGGCGGAGGTCATCATCCTGTACCCCGGCTTTCATGTGCTGGTCACGCACAAGATCGCACATTTTCTGTACAACCACCGGTGTTTCTTCCTGGCCCGTTTTGTCAGCCAGCTGGCGCGCCACCTGACCGGCATCGAGATCCACCCCGGCGCCAAGATCGGGCGCAAGCTCTTTATCGACCATGGTATGGGCATCGTCTTTGGTGAGACGACGGAGATCGGCGACAACTGCACGATCTACCACGGCGTCACCCTGGGCGGTACCGGCAAGGACACCGGCAAGCGCCATCCGACGCTGGGCGACAATGTGCTGATCGGCGCGGGCGCGAAGGTGCTGGGCCCGGTCTACATCGGTGACAACGTCCGCGTCGGCGCGGGCAGCGTTGTGCTGAAGAACCTGCCCGCCAACGCCACTGCCGTCGGTGTACCCGCGGAGATCGTCCGCGTCGGCAATATCAAGTGCTGCCCGGCGGACGATCTGGACCAGCAGGATCTGCCGGATATTGTCAACCAGCGCATCTCCGAGCTCGAAGCCCGCCTGAGCCGCCTGGAAGCCGAAAAGCAGGGTGAGTTCCCGCCGGATAAAAAAGAATAATAAAAACGCACGCCGTGAAATTTACGGCGTGCATTTTTTGTCAGTATGGCTTCCTTAGAGGGGGAAGCTGTCAGCGGCCCCGCCCGCTGACGGATGAGGGGCAAACTTACCGGGAATTTCCCACTGACGGGCAATAGGGCAAACCCGCCCCTCATCCGTCCTCGGTCGGGGCCTCGGGCGCCTTCCCCCACGGGGGAAGGCAATCAACTCATTTCAGATTCCGCAAATCCCCGCTCTCGCGGAAATCCTCATAATCCAGCGACAGCGACGGGCTGTAATAGGGGTCGTGCAGAATATTCTCCCGCCCGTGCACGGCGTAGAGACGTTCATGCTCGGCGTCAAAGCGTGCTTTTTTGGCGGGATCGTTCTCGTCGGAGCCGCGGGACTTGCTTTCGTAGTGGTAGAGCTCGGCGTAGGGCGTCCAGACAATGCGCCAGCCCGCGTCGCGCACACGCAGGCAGAAGTCCACATCGTTGTAGGCAACCGTGAACTCCTCATCCAGGCCGTGCAGCTCGTCGTAAACAGCGGTGCGCACCAGCAGGCATGCCGCTGTCACGGCGGAGAAATCCTGCACCGTGGCCAGCCGGAACATATACCCGCTGCCGCCGCGCTTGTGGTACTTGTGGCTGTGCCCGGCGTAGCCGCCCAGCCCCGTGATGATGCCGGCGTGCTGGATCGTGTCGTCGGGATAGTAGAGCATTGCCCCGCAGAGGCCGACGCCGGGCTGGCTGCACTCGCCCACCATCTGGGTGAGCCAGTCGCCGTTGATGACCTCGACGTCATTGTTGAGCAGCAGCAGGTACTTGCCCGCCGCGTACCTGCGGCCAAAATTGTTGATGCGGCTGAAGTTGAAGCCGCCCTTGTAAGTCACGACCCGCGCACGGTCATACCGCTCCGGCAGTTTTTTGTAGTAGGCCGCTGTGGCCGGGTCGGTGGAATTGTTCTCAATGACGATGACCTCGAAATTCTCGTAGGTCGTTTTGACGTAGATGCTGTGCAGGCATTTTTCCAAATCGTCGGTGTGGTCCTTGTTGGGAATCAAAATTGACACGAGCGGCTGCGGCTCGGGAATGTCCCACACCACATGGCAGGTGCCCGGGAATTTGCCCGGCTCCACCCTGCCCTGCCGCCCTGTGGCGGCCAGATGGTCGGCCACGGCCTTTTGCGCAGCCTTTTCCACATAGGGCTTGGCCGCCGTGCCGCCGCTGGTGGACGCCGCGTGCACGCGCCAGTAATACAGCACCTGCGGGATGTGCAGCGGCTTGGCTTCGGGGTCACGGCGCTGCATTTCGTCGATGAGACGCAGGAATAAGTCGTGATCCTGCGCGCCGTCACAGGCCGGGCGCTCACCGCCGACGGCGTCGAACAGTGATTTTTTGAACACGGCCAGATGGCAGATGTAGTTGACGGCCATCAGGTACTCGGGCGCATAGTCGGGCTTGAAGTGGCCGACGCGCGGGTGCTCGGGCGTTTTCTCAAACAGGGCCTCGTCGCTGTAGGCAAACGCCGCGCCGCTCTCGGCCAGCGCTTTGCTTATGCAATAGACGGCATGAGGCGCGAGCATGTCGTCGTGGTCGGCAAGGGCCAGATACTCACCTGCTGCGAGCTTCGCGGCCTCGTTCGTATTGGCGGCAATGCCCTTGTTCTCGATTTTGGCGTAGACGATGCGCTTGTCCTGCGCGGCGCGGGTGCGGACTGTCTCGCCCACGTCGGGGTGGGCGCCGTCGCTGGCGTCCACCAGAACCAGCTGCCAGTTCGGCGCGGTCTGGGCCTGCACGCTGTCCAAAAAATGCTGCAAAAACTGCGGCGGAGTGTTGTACAGCGGCGTTAGAATGCTGATGATCGGCCAGCCGTCGGCGCGGGCGGCTGCGTCGGCACGCTGGGCCTCCAGCGTCTGCTTCGACGGCAGATACCGCGCTTTTTTGCCGAAGAACCGCCGCTTAAAAAAGCCGACGGCCCGCCCGGCCATGACGCCGACGCCCTGTTCTTTCGTCAGCGTCCGCGCATAGCCGAACAGTTCTTTGATGCGTTTCGTTTCAAGGCTCATGGGATGGCTCCTCATAAAAGCAGTCTTTGTGCCAAAGGCGGGGGTTGGATTGAATGTATTCCGCAATCATGCGGTAATCGGTTTCATTGCGGATGACGTGGTCGTGAAAGGAACGCTGCCAAAGGTGCTTATCGAACGGTGCGGCTTGCCCGCGCTTGACAAGATGGATGTACTCGACGGTAGAATACCGTTTGAACGCCTGCACGATGCTGATAATCGTAGGGGCGGATTCCATATCCGCCCGTGCCCGTTCAATCTCGACCAACGCGTGAAAATGATTGGGCATCACCACAAAATAACGGCAATGGACCGCCGGGTATTGGCCGATGATCTCCCGGAAAACGCGCGCCACCATGCGGGCGGATATAGAATCCGCCCCTACGGGAGCCCGGTTCGGGCCAAACAACATTCTGCGTTGGTGCGTGCATATTGTGATAAAATAGGCGCCGTTTTGGCTGTAATCGTAACCCTGCAAATGGTGAGACTTGCGCTTCGGCAATACGGTTTCCATCACTTCAACCCGAAATTCTCAAACAGGTTGTTGAAATGGGGGTTGTAATAGGGGTCGTAATTGTCGATATACTGCTGATATTTCGCGTAGAAATTCGCTTTTTCGCGCTCATACCGCTTGGCGTTCTCGCTTAAGGTATCCAGACCGCGGCTCTTGCTCTCATAGTGATAGGCCTCGGCGCGCGGGGTGTAAACGTTCAACAGCCCCTTCTGCCATAGCTTTAAGCAATAGTCCACATCGTTGTAGGCGACGGCAAACTTTTCCTCGTCCAGCCCGCCAAATGCGCGGTAGAGCGACGCTTTTGTCATCAAGCAGGCACCCGTCACGGCCATATAATTCTGCGTCGTGACCAAGCGGTACATGTCCCCCACAGCGGTGCGGGGGTAGCTCTTGTGGCTGTGGCCCGCGCTGCCGTTGATGCCCATCAGCACGCCCGCGTGCTGGATCGTGTCGTCGGGGTAGTAGAGCTTCGCGCCCACCGCGCCTACGTCGGGCCGCTGGCTGTAGCTGAGCAGCTCGCGCAGGAAGTCGGACGACAACACCTCAATGTCGTTGTTGAGCAGCAGCAGGTGCTCACCCTCGGCGAACGTCGCGCCGAAGTTGTTGATGGCCGAGAAGTTGAACGCGCCCTTGTAGTAGACGACGCGGCAGTCGGCAAAGCGGCTGGGCAGTGTTTCGTAATAGACAAACGTTGCCGGGTCGGTGGAGTTGTTCTCGATGACGATGACCTCAAAATTGTCGTAGCCCGCGTTTTTGTACAGGCTCGTCAGGCAGCGGTCCAGGTCGTCAATGTGGTCTTTACTGGGGATCAGTACGCTGATCTTCGGGTGGCCGGTCAGCTCGTACCGCACCTGAAATGCGCCGGGCGCGTCGGGCACGGCCATGGCGTGGCCCGGCAGACCGAGACGCTTGAGCTGCGCGTCGATGGCGCGTTCCCCCGCCGCGACGGCGTAGGGCTTGGCTTCCATGCCCGCGGCGGTGGAGCCGGCCGCGGCACGCCAGATGTAGAGCACCTTCTTGATATGCTCGATGCGCTGTGCTTTTTCTGTCAGGCGCAGAATCAAATCATGGTCCTGCGCACCGTCAAACTCCTTCGATTCATACGCGCCCGCCGCGTCCAGCAGCGGACGGCTGAACACCGCCAGATGCGTGATAAAGTTGACCCCGCGCAGGTAGTCGGGCGCAAAGTCGGGCTTGAAGTGGTATCCGCCCAGCTCCTTCAAATCGGCGGAGAGAACGATTTCATCACTATAGACAAAATCCGCTCCGCTGTTTTGTATCGTCTGCACAACCTCGAACAGCGCGTTCGGGTAGAGCACGTCGTCGTGGTCCAGCAGCGTGATGTACTCGCCGTGCGCCAGCGCAAATCCGCGGGTCGTGTTGAGGGCAATGCCGCCGTTTTCAATCGGCTCATACACAATCGTGCCGGGCACAGCCTTGGGCAGACGGCGCTCCAGCCGCTTGTCGGCGTCGGATGCGTCCACCAGCACCAATTCCCAGTTTGTGTAGGTCTGCCTGACGACGCTTTGCAGCATCTCGTCAAACAGTTTGGCGGGCGTGTTGTACAGCGGCACGATGATGCTGATCTTCGGCCCCTGCAGGTGCGCGGCGCGCTGGGCCTTCAGCTCCCGGCGCAGCGGAATGTCGGCGCGGTGCCGCCAGTCGTCGTGGTGCATCGCCAGCCCGACGCGGAATTTCACATCGCGCCAGAGCTGCTCGGCCCCCTGCTCCCGCAGGGTCTTGACGCTGCGCCCCGCGAGGTCCCGCAGGTGGGCGGGGTTCAAAAGCCGCCGCGCCATGCCGCCGACGCTGTCCTGTACGGCCAGGTCGGCAGGACGCTCGTTGTTCGGTTTCGTGTTCTCGGACATAGCTTATTCCTCGGTGACTTTGGCCGGCATGGCGTCCTTTTTCTCGAACCTTCGGTACTCGGCGGTAATTTCCTTCGTCGCGCCGATGCGGCGCAGATGGCCGTGGTCGAGCCAGGCTACCTTGTTGCACATACGCTCGATCTGGTCAATGGAGTGGCTGACCAGAATGACCGTCGTGCCGCCGGACAGCAGCTCGGCCATGCGCTTCTCACACTTCTCCTGAAACAGGAAGTCACCGACGGAAAGGATCTCGTCGGCAATCAGGATGTCGGGCTTCGTTATCGTCGCCACGGCGAACGCCAGACGCGCGACCATGCCGGAGGAGTAGTTTTTCAGCGGCACGTCGAGAAACTCCTGCAATTCGCTGAATTCGACGATGTCGTCGAACTTTGAGTCAATGTACTTGGGCGTGTAGCCCAGCACGGTGCCGTTTAAATAAATGTTTTCCCGTGCGGTCAGGTCCATGTCAAAGCCCGCGCCCAATTCGATCAGCGGCGCAATCGTACCGTTGACCGTGACCTTGCCGGCGCTGGGCTTGTAGACGCCGGAAATCACTTTCAGCAGCGTAGACTTGCCGCTGCCGTTCAGGCCGATGAGGCCGTAGAAATCGCCGGGCATAATATCAAACGATACATCGTCCAGTGCGAAGAACTCGTCAAACCGCACACCGCCGTGCAGCAGTGCGACGAAGTACTCTTTCAGGCTTTCGTGCTTTTCCTTGGAGAGGTTGAAGCGCATCGAAACATGGTCGATGGAGATGATGGGTTTCTGCTCTGCCATTTCGATGCCCCCTTACATGTACAGGACAAACTTGTCCTGATTCTTTTTGAACACCCAGACGCCGAGGCCCAGGCTCAGCGCGGCACAGAGGAACGGGATCAGCACCATGTTGGGGGTCAGCCCCTCGCCCCACATGACGCAGGAACGCACGGCGGTGATGTACCAGTAGATGGGGTTCAGGTTGATGACGTACTGCATCCAGCTTTCCATCTGGCGCGGGTCGTAGAAGATGGCGCTGCCGTAGACAAGCAGTGTGCAAAAGACCTCCCAGATATGCATGATGTCACGCACAAAAACGTAGAGCGTGGACAAAATCAGCCCGATGCCCAGACTGAAAATAAACAGCATCACAAGGGGATAAATGGCCAGCAGCACAGTCCCGATCGAGATGTGCGACCAGGTCAGCAGCGCGACGATAAACAGCGCCACGAGGCTGAAAAAGAAGTTGACGAGCGCAAAGCAGCACTTTTCCAGCGGGAAGATGTATTTGGGAATATAGACCTTGCGCAGCAGCGGGCCGTTCTTCAGCACGCTCTCCATGGCCATGGTCGTGCTCTCGCGGAAGAAGTTGAACATCAGCTGGCCGATGA
>ERZ824473.3853-NODE-3853-length-14161-cov-3.561109_pt1 | contig 14161 bp, 16 predicted proteins | sample MGYA00519874_ERZ824473 | MGnify/ENA primary metagenome ERZ824473 (study PRJEB31778, sample SAMEA3449151) | human gut metagenome | biome: human gut; feature: human-associated habitat; material: faeces | place: United Kingdom | collected 2010/2012 ... | reverse complement strand
CAATATACTCTAACAATCCGGGACGCTTGTTCTGGTTTACCTCCACAAATATATAAATATGCATATCGTAGCCCAGCGCAATATAATCCACCACAGCCGCATAGCCCTTTATGACGCCGGCTTCCTCAAGCCTGCGCACCCGGTCTATAGTAGAGGGTGTGCTCATATTTATGAGTTCACCCAGATGCTTCATGGTTATGCGCCCGTCCTTCTGCAATATTGATATGATTTTCCGGTCGGTAAGATCAAATTGCATCGCCCTTCGCCCCTTTTCAGAGTATTTCAAAAACTTCCATGTATATCATTTTATCCTCACTTTGTATACCTTGTTAAGTGTAAAGTTTAGGTTTAATTAGGCATTTGCCTAATATTTTAAGGTTGAAATTTTATACAAAAGCCACCTCAAAGGTGGCTTTCCCTGAATCAATAATTGGGCTTTTCGTAAAGGTTTCCCTCGTACTTCTTGAAGTGCTCCTCCCACTTGTCCTTATCTACTTCCTCAATGGATACGGAAAAATATTTTTTGTCCATTTTGAGAGTCTCGGCGGCACAATCGCGTACATTCTTCGCAAGTTCAGCCTTGAGTTCCTCGCTGCGGCCAGGATACATGGTTATATCGATATGGGGCATGGTTAAAACCTCCTTATTGATTATGCCTAAAGTATATATCCGTCCAACAATCAATTCAATATAGGCCGGTGCAATGATAAAAATTTTTTTGCCCGACCCTGCCGTATGGGCATAGTCTATACTTCAGTCTGTCGAAAAAAGCATCTGCCTTTTATTGTTTCCCGGATCAACGGTTGTAGTGGCTGAACATGGCGTCGGTGGCCTGCCTTATGGCCTTGGTCACCTCCGCCACCTTATCTTTATCCCACTTATCAGGCTCGCTGCGCAGGAAGGAGGTCTTGTCCACCCTGTTGTCGAACACTCCTATAGGCACATGGTAGGTAGTGCCGTGAGCCTTTACGGTGACGGTGTCCTCCACATCAGTGTTCTTTATGAGATACTCCATATCGTCACAGCCATAGTCTCCCAGCATTACCGCCATTGGCACTCCGTGATGCAGGTTGGAACCGGGATCGTTTGGATCCGCCCTGTCCGCGTTCTTGCGGCGGGACTCCTCGGGCGTGACCCAGATATAGAGTATCACGGCATTTTCCAGTATCTCTGGACAGAACATGGGCAGGGAATACTGATAGCCGAAGGTTCCTGTAAGGGGCATGGAAGCGCCGTCCGGGCCGCCCCGGGCGCATTCTATTATGATTGTTTTATTCTCGAAGCTCTCTGGATACCCTGCATGCTTCTCGTTCAGCATGATCCTGGCCTCTTTTTCCAGTATGCTTGCCAATTTATCGCGTATCTCATCCTTGAGAAGACCCATTCTGGGCTTTATGCCGGCGGCAAGACCTGCCCGGTCGAGCCTGTCGAACAGCAGCTTTGCAGCGGAGTCGGTCTTTATAACGTTGCGGTTCATAAGGTCGTGATAGTCCTCATTGAGCAGGTTACACAAAGTGCCCCAATCCCGGCCGTCCTTGAAGGGCTCTTCACCGGGGTAAAATACCCGCTCCTGCCCCATGGCCTGCAGCTCGTTGTCTATGCGCCGCATCATATGGACATAGGGAAAGTCGTCCAGCTGAAGGTTTTCACCGATATGGAATTCCTCCTGCAACCTCCCGGGCTCCACATGGGCCATGAAGTTTCTCACCTCGGACTTGCCGGAGGCCGGCAGGGCCTGCAAAAGTACTACCTTGAATACGTTGTTTTTCATGATTGATCCTTATACTTTAATATATTACATTAAGCCATTTTGTCTTATCAACCGTTATATCGCGATGCCTGTCCACATAGGCGATTATAAGCTCTGCTATCTCCGTAGGCTGCTCTCGTATCAGAGGGCATTCCCTGTACACGTCATACCCGCCTGCGCCGGTAGCTCTGTAGTTATTCAGGCACAGGGTAAGCCGCTTTCCTTCCGGCAGCTCCTTGCCCCTGTATTTTATTGACACCACCCTGTCTCCTATTGGCCTGCGGATATCCTCCGTCACTTCGACGCCTGATATATAGTCGTAGTTGAAGTGCTGCTCTATAGGCTTCAGAAAGCACTCGCTAACTGCGAGCCCGCCGTTTTCCAGCACAAAGTACTCCGCGCTGCGCTCCAGCGCTTTCTTTAGCTGCTCCCGGCATACCTCCACTGTCTTAAGGGTATTCGGAAATACGTATGTGGATACTATATCCCTTATTGTGACGTCCTTACCCAGGCCCTTCACGCTGTTGCCCAGGCTGGTGGCGGATATGTCCGCGCCAGAGGCCTCAAGCTGCACCTGATTAAAAAAATTGGCTATAAGGGAGCCGTTTGCCGCCATGTCTATATGACGGAAGGGCAGCAGCGGCGTATCCAGATGCCCCATAGGCGTATCAAACCACGCCGCGGCCTGTTTTTCTGCTGGAAGAAGCAGCGCCCTGGCCTTGGCCTGGGTGACGTTTCCCGCATCCATGAGATGCTGTTCCGCCGTAATCTGGCCGTCCACGATCACGTCCATCCTGATATACTGCCGCGCCTTATCCGGGGGCTGGCAGGTATATGTGCCGTTTATCCTTACATTTTCTGCCGCCGTGTGCTGGTGCCCGGCAAGGAGTATATCAAAGCCCAATTCCTCGCAAATGCGCCAGCCCTGATTCTCATCGGTGTCCGACAGCACCTTCCCCGTCTTAACGTCGCGCTCGAAACCGCCGTGGTATATGCATACGGTAATGTCGGCCTTCGCCTTCAGTTGGTCATAAGCCTCTTTTGCCGCCGTAAATGCGTCGGTTACAGCTATTCCGGCCAGATTTTCCGGCTTCTCCCATAGCTTCACATAATGGGTGGTAACGCCAGCCAGGCCTACTCTCAGTCCGTTTTGCAGTGTGACTATGGCGGTCTTTTCAACGCCCCTTATGCCGGCTATATTGGCGCATAAGCACCTGGCGTCCAGCGCAGAGATATACTTTTCCAGCTCTTCTTTGCCGTAGTTGAAGTCGTGGTTGCCCAATGTGACGAAATCATACCCGCCAATATTCATTATCTCTGCGGGCAGACAGCCATCGTCCTTACGCTTATTGTAGAGATAATAGGTGAACGGGCTGCCCTGCAGGATATCCCCGCCGTCTATTATCAGCGTGTTGCCGTCCTTCTCAAAATTGCTTATGCAGTTGGCGAGTCCGGAGGGTATCTCGTTTCCGCTGGCGTAGTCTATCGGCGAAAAGTACCCGTGAACATCGCTGGTATAGTATATGGTAAGCTGTTTTTTCATCTTATTATGCTGAAGTTTATCCCTTTGGCCAACAATGCCCCCGCGCTGATGGCGCCGGGGCATTGGGTACAGCGGTTATTATGCGCCGTGTGCAAGCTTTCTGCGGATCCTCGTGGATACCAGCTCTATTATAAGCACCAGCACCATAAGTCCCCATACGAAGGCGCCTACCATAGCCCAGCGGCGGCTGTTCAGGCACTGCACCAGCGATGCGCCTATGCCGCCCGCGCCGACGATACCGAGGGTAGTAGCGTCCTTAAGGTTGATATCGAAGCGATATATGGTGGTGGAGATAAAGCTGGCGGTGAGCTGCGGGATAACGCCGTAGCGTATCTTCTGGAAGGGGGTGCAGCCCATTGCATCCAGGCTCTCCAGTATGTGGGTATCCAGATCCTCTATGGCCGTGATATACATCTTGGATATCATGCCTATGGAGCAAATTGACTGGGTTATTACGCCGCAGGCAGCGCCGGGGCCGGTAACCCGTATCCACATCAGCGCCCATACTATGCTTGGTATGGTGCGTATCATCAATATCAGCACACGAACCACATATGCCACGGGCTTAGGCATGATATTGAAGGAAGCAAGGAACGCGAAGGGTATGGCCAGTATGGCGCCGAACAGCGTGCCCAGCACGGCTATGGCCATAGTTTGCAGCAGCAGATAAGGCACGTCGGTATTCGTGGTGCCGAACATAAGGTTGGTATCCGGGTGGAATACGCCGTGGAGAACGCCCTTTGCTACCTCGGTACCTGTGGCAGTAAGGCCTGTGAACTTGATATCGGCGGCGGACCAGCCCACCAGCGTCACTATTATAAGCACTATGGCGGTGTATACTATCCACTTGTGCGGCCTGTTGGCGTATACCTCCGCTACGGTGAGCTTTCTGTCCAGCATCTGCTCTATTTCTTCTATGTTGAGTTTTTTCTTTTTATCCATATTGCCCCTCCTGTCAGCTCAGCTTCCTGCGCAGGTATTCGCTGAAGAAGTCTATGGCCACAACTACCACGAACAGTGAAAGGAGCACCATGCCAAGGCTGTTGTAATCCCTCCAGCCTATGCGCTCGTTGATGGTTATACCCAAGCCGCCGGCTCCTACGTAGCCCAGTATGGCAGAGGCGCGTACGTTCATCTCAAAGCAATAGAGGCTGTGGCTGAGGTAAACAGGCAGTATCTGCGGCACGCAGGCAGACCAGAAGGCTTGGAACTTGTTCGCGCCCAGCGCCTCCATGGCCTCGAAGGGACCCATGTCTATAGTCTCTATGCTCTCGAAGAGCATCTTTGCTACGATACCAAAGGTAAATATAGCTATTGCGACGGTGCCTGAAAAGGTTCCGAGGGAGAATATCAGAGCGCAAACCAGCGCTATGATAAGTGTAGGCAGCGTGCGGATAAGTGCCAGTATGAACCTGCAAACGCTCACTATGGGCAGGTTGTGGTTTATGTTGCTTGATGAAAGTATGGCTACGGGCAGCGCCAGAAGGCAGCCTATTACAGTGCCCAGTATGGACATCTTTATGGTATCTATAAGGGGAGATACCACCTTTGGGAAGAATGTCCAGTCGGGCCGGAGTATCTTCTTCATCAGGTCCAGCATCTTGCTGAACTTGCTGACGATAATGCCCATGTCAAAGCCGGTCATCTCCAGTGAAAGGTATATGGCCAGAGCCAGAAGCAGCACTATCAACGGCGTGCGGCTCCTGCGACGCAGTACGCTGTGGCCGTTGGCAAGGGTTATCTTCTGGGGCTTGAACACCTTGTCATACAGCGTTTCTTTTATGATGGCGGAGCTGTTTTCGTTTTCCATATTATCAGCCCTCTACCTTATTTATTTGGTGAAGTTCTCCCTCGCCTTCGCCCATGGTGGGAACCTTCGTGCCGTTGTATACCTCGTCTATCTGCTCCTGAGTTATGGTACTGGCAGGACCGTCGAATACTATCTCGCCGGCGCGTATGCCTATTACCCTGTCACAGTACTTGAGGGCGAGGTCTACATGGTGAATGTTGAGCAGTATGGATATCTTATATTCCTTATTGATGCGCACAAAGTCCTGCATCACCTGCTTTGCGGTAATCGGGTCAAGGGAGGCCACAGGCTCGTCCGCAAGGATTATCTTGGGGTTCTGGTTCAGCGTGCGCGCAAGCGCTACGCGCTGCTGCTGTCCGCCGGACAGCTGGTCGCAGCGGGTATAGGCCTTATCCAAAATGCCTACCTTATCAAGGCTTTCCAGCGCACGCATCTTCTGCTCCTTGGAGAATATGCCCAAGAGAACCTTGAAGAAGGGCATGTCTGGCACATCTGCCGTGAGCACGTTCTTTATGGCAGTACTGCGGGAGACGAGGTTAAAGCTCTGGAATATCATACCTACCTTGCGGCGGTACCTTCTGAGTTCTTTGCCCCTGAGAGAGTCCACGTCCACACCGTCCACCGTAAGTTCACCCTTGGTGATGTCGTGCATGCGGTTGATGCAGCGCAGTATGGTGGATTTACCCGCGCCGGAAAGGCCTATGATGGCCACAAACTCGCCCTGTTCGATTTGCAGGCTTATGTTCTTAAGTGCCGTAAAGCCGTTTGGATAAGTCTTATACACATTCTTGAATTCTATCATGCTGCGACTCTTTCTATAATAATAAAATAAGGTAATGATAAAAATGTCTTGTAAATAATCAAGGGAAAAGCGCCCTGTTTACGCAGGGCGCTTGGCTTTGGATATAATTAGTCGGAAACAGCCTTGAGGGCAGCGCGTGCGCCGTCGTAATCAGCGTCGGTGGCCTTGGCGTAGCCGGTGTGGCTGTATACATCAAAGATAGCCTTGCCTTCATCAGTGTTGATGATGTTGATAAAGCAATCCTGAAGTGCAGCTACGATCTCGGGAGTGTAATACTGGCTGGCCTTGGATATAGCTACGGTGTCGTTGTAGATACCGTCGGTCACGCCGATAACATTCAGCTCGTTCCAGATGGACTCGGTGCGGCCCATGCCCTGCTTACCGGTCTCATCCTGCTTGTCGGTAGGCAAAGTCCAGCTTGCCTCGTAGTCGTTACGGCCGTCGGCATAGCATACGATGATGTCTACCTGCTCGGCAGCGGCATAGGAGAAAGCGGTGCCATAGCCGGAGTCAAGAGGGATTACATTTGAAAGGTCGGAGATCTTCTTCCCGTCATAGTTGGCCATAAGCCACATGGAGGGGTAAATGTAACCTGCTGAAGATGAGGTCTTCTGAACTGCCCACTTTGCGCCGTCCAGATCTTCCCAGGTCAGGGCCTCGCCGTTGTTTACCTTTTCAGCAAGCTTCTTGCCGTACTCGGAAGGAGTGGCGTAGATCAGGGAACGATAATAGGTTACCTGAGGTCCGTTCTTCTGGGTGGCGTTAGCTTCGCCGTTCCAGGTCTTGGGGTCGGTGCTGTCGTTGGACAGGCCGTTGCGGGTAGCGGTCAGGATAACGTCGGTATCGTCGGAATAGAGGGCGTAGGTACCGCCGGGCAGCCAACCGAGGTCGATAGAGCCTGCGGACATAGCTTCGCCGGTAGCATCATAGCTGGTGCCGACAGTGATGTCTACTTCGTCGATATCATAGCCGAGGTTGGACATTTCCGCCTTTACGAGCTCTGGCAGGTTCTTGGTGCCGGTGATGATAACGTCAGCATCCTTGGAGGGAACAAACTCGAGGGTCAGCTTGTCGAAGTGAGGCTTCTCAGCAGGAGTCTCCTCAGCAGGGGCAGCAGTCTCGGCAGTCTCTTCGGTTGTTTCCTCTGCGGGAGCAGGCTGGCTGCAAGCGCAGACGGAGAACGCCATAACAAGTGCGAAAAGCAGTGCTACGGTCTTTTTCATTTTTGTATTTTCCTCCATAATATTTATATTCATGGCACATGGCCTATGAATCGCTTAAGGCTAGTCGATTTTTTCGATTCTTTTCGTCAATATAATATCACATAAAGTGTATATTGACAATGAGTGACACATATGGCTCTTAAATATTATCTATAAAGTGCGTTTTTAATACGGCCGATAGCTATATAGCCGTTCAAAACAGCCCATACATCGGTACCTTTCGGCGCATCGTTCGGGCCAAGCAGCTTTGCGAATGGAGTAAACACTATTTTCCCATCCCGCTCTAATTTCTGATAATCATTTTCAAAGAAAAAACTTTGCGCAGCCTCTGTGCCGCGTATTATGCCCTTGAAATCGCATGCCTGACCGCCCGGAAAGTTCACGTTCCATATTTCCCCGGCATTGGACTTCTGCATAAGTTCCTCGGCTATAGGCATCAGGTACTTGTCCGTTATTTCATAGCTGCCGTCGTGCTGAGTCGAAAATGCTATAGCCGGTATGTCGTGCAGCACAGCCTCCATAGCCGCCCCCACAGTTCCGGAATAGGCAATATCGTAGCCAGCGTTAAAGCCGGCGTTTATACCGGAGAATACGTAATCCGGCCACACAGGCAGCAAAGATTTGAGGGCTACCTTGACGCAGTCCGCAGGCGTGCCGCTTACGCTGTACGCAGCCCTTACCGTCGCCGGGAATTCCCTTTCCTGCACATTGAGTTCGCTGAAAATAGTGAGTCTCTGTGACATTCCGCTGCACTGCCCCTCAGGAGCGACTACCCAGACATCGCCGAAGTTTGCCGCCATAGCCGCAAGTTTTGCTATGCCGTAAGACTCTATTCCGTCATCGTTAACTATAAGTATATTTGTTTTTTTGTTCATTGTTCAATGCTCCTTACTGCGCCGTTTGACTATATTACCACAACCGTCATTGATTAACAACAGCAAAAAGTGACAGGAAGATATGAATCTACAAAAAAGTCCCGCGCAGCGCGGGATTATCTTTTTCGGAAAAAGAAAATATATTTATTTACAATTTGAATAAAGCATTCTGAATGTAATTCACTTCAGGGCGCTCAAATCGCGTCACCGGCGCGATTTGCCCCCCTCCCGGGGTCACGCCCTTCAAGTCTCAGTTGGCCGTTTGAACTAATAAAAAGTGAATACCCTGTGACCTTACGCTCTCTGAGCTTCTCGTATGAAAGTCAGTCACCTCGGGGCGCTCAAATCGCGTCACCGGCGCGATTTGCCCCCTCCCGGGGTCGCGCCCTTCAAGTCTCAGTTGGCCGTTTGAACTAATAAAAAGTGAATACCCTGTGACCTTACGCTCTCTGAGCTTCTCGTATGAAAGTCAGTCACCTCGGGGCGCTCAAATCGCGTCACCGGCGCGATTTGCCCCCTCCCGGGGTCGCGCCCTTCAAGTCTCAGTTGGCCGTTTGAACTAATAAAAAGTGAATACCCTGTGGGTATTCACTTTTTATTGGTGCGGCCAATGAGACTTGAACTCATACGGTCTCCCATACGCCCCTCAAACGTACGCGTCTGCCTATTCCGCCATGGCCGCAATATTAAGTTTTGCAACAGGAATTATTATAATCAAATCCCGCGCCATTGTCAATATCAATTTTATTACGCCGCACTTTTTGACGCAATTATTATTGCGACTGTCGAAAAAGTGGCACCCAGTCACTTTTTCGGCACTCTGATTTATTCCCTGTCATATTATATAGCAACCCCATGCCGCGTTTTCGCCGCGGCACAAGAAAGGAAAGAGTTTTATATGAGCGCAAGAATCAATTATGCAAACAGGGACTTTCCCAACAGACCGTCCGCCGCTCCCGCAGAGGACACCGGCCGCACCTGCAGCGAACCCATAGCGGCGTCCGCCAATACGCCAGCCGGCTGCGACTGCTCATCTGAACCCGATTCTGCCTGCAGCTGCGGCTGCGAAAGCTGCACCCCCTGCTCCAGAAGCGTAAACTTCTGCGAAACCATCACCCTGCACGAATCTTTCGACGCCAGCGACGTATGCTCCTCCACCGCCAAGATCGCCTACGATACTTCCTTCTTAGGCTATACCGTAGAGGAGATGACCATGAGTGCACAGCTTCCCTGTGGTGGATGCTGCCCCGTTCAGGTGTACCGTATAAGCCTTACCGGCGCTATCCCTTACATAATCAATGTAGGCAGCGTAAAGAGCGGCTGCGGCAGCAGCGTCTGTCTGTCAGTTTCCGGCAGCACCATGGTAGACGAGGTGGTGGGTTATGCCTGCGGCGGAAGCGAGCCCGACCTCACAGAGCTCTCCTGCGGCAGCGTCACTCCCTCCGTAAATGTCTCCACCGAGCAATGCGGCTGCAGCGGCAAGACCAACGTAACGGTATACGGCTGCTTCGAGTTTTCCAACCTGCCAAGCCTGATGTAACGATCTGCTTCCGGTATACGGGCGGAACGCCCGTATTTTTTGCATCACTTTGCATAAAATAGACAGACAAAGTATTTCCGGAGGCACTGCTCTATGTGGCAAAAGCTTAAACCGTATATAATATTCGTCGGATCGGCGCTGGCTGTAGGCGGCCTTTCCGCCCTGGCTACAGGGAACAGCATGGATAACTATGCAAGGCTTGTCCAGCCGTCTTTCGCTCCTCCGGGTTGGCTGTTTCCAGTAGTATGGACGGCGCTGTTCATACTTATGGGCATCGGAGCCGCAAGGGTATATATCGCAGGTGGCCCGTACAGATCCGTTTCCCTCGCCCTGTTTTTCACCCAGCTTGCCGTAAATTTTTGCTGGAGCATATTCTTTTTCAGGCTGGAGGTGCGGCTGTTCGCCTTTGTCTGGCTGTTGCTGCTGCTGACGCTTGTGCTGTTCATGACTGCGGAATTCAAAAAGAGCGACAAGACCGCCGCCCTTTTGCAGATCCCTTATATACTGTGGCTGTGCTTTGCAGGCTACCTGAACCTCGTTATATACCTGCTGAATGGTTAAGCTTCGCCGCTTAGTAGCATCTCCACCGCCTCGTAATATCCTTCCGCCCCGTGGCCGATTATGCTTTTCGCACATACCTCCTCAGTCACGGACACCGCCCTGAAGGGCTCTCTGGCTCGTATATCGCTCATATGCACCTCTATCACGGGCATTTCGCAGCAGGCTACAGCGTCGCGCAGGCTGTAAGAATAGTGCGTCAATGCACCGGGGTTCATCACTATACCATCGCATTCACCCATAGCCTGCTGTATCTTATCTATAAGCGCCCCCTCATGGTTGCTCTGGAAGCACTCCAGCTCCGCGCCATGGGCTGCAGCGATATCCCTGCACTTTTTCTCTATGTCGGCAAGCGTCGTCCTCCCGTATATCTCAGTCTCCCGCCTGCCCGTAAGGTTGAGATTTGGGCCGTTCAACAAAAGCAGCTTCATTTAGATACCGAATTTTCCTTTCCCTTGTCTCTTTTATGATATAATACCATCAGTTGACAAGGACACACAAGGTTTTAGGGCTTGTGTGCTCTTGTCAACTGATGGTAGCATAAAATTACTTATTTCAAAAGGCAGGAATGAATGAAGCATTACGCTCTCATAGGCGACCCTGTAGGCCACAGCCTCTCCCCCGCAATATACGGTTTTCTCTTTGAAAAGTACGGCATCGACGCAGACTTTTCTCTCATACGGCTTCCCAAGGGACGCGCCGGCGACGCTGTATGTATGGGGCTGGACGGCTTTGCCTGTACCATGCCCCATAAGCAGGATATAATACCCTTTCTCTCCGCCCTCTCACCGGACGCAGCCGCAATGGGCAGCGTAAATATCGTTAACCTGGAGGAGCATGGGTATATCGGTTACTCCACAGACGGCGAGGGCTGCTTTCCGCCATACGCCCAAAGCACGCCGCTGTCGGGCAAAATGTCTTTATAATAGGCAGCGGCGGCGCGGCCCGTTCTGCGGCCTACTCTCTTGCAAAGCAGAACAGCGTTACCCTTTTCGCCCGCAATGAGGCTGCCGCCATCAATGTGGCCGCAGCAGCAGGAGCTTTCTGGCGTCCCCTTTCCCACCTCATGGAAGACGTCGCGGACTGCGATATTCTTATAAATGCCACTCCATTAGGCATGTCTTGCTGCGAGAGTTTTAACAGCCTTGCTTTTTTGCAGAAGCTCAACCCTTCCTCCCTTGTGTGCGATATGGTGTACATGCCCCGTGAAACGGATCTTCTCAAGGCGGCACGGGCCCTCGGCATTGACACCGTAGAAGGTATAGAGATGCTGATAGGCCAGGGATTTGCCGCCTTCGCCATATGGACCGGTATATTGCCCTCCGACTTGCTAAAGAGGGATTTATACATTAAAATATGTAAATAGGTTTATTGGGGAGGAGACACCATGCCGGTAGGTTTCAGCATCGCGGTAGCGATAATATTCATAGCAGGCGGCATATACTGCCGGGGTTCAAAGCGGCTCCGCACCACCAGCAAGTGTATGCTTTTTTTCGGCTGCCTGATGGCGCTGTACAGCATACTTACAATAATCATGCTGCACCGGGGATAGCTTCAGCTAACATTTGCAATTTCCCTCGCCATGCTGTATAATTCTCCTTGCGCACTTGACGCTGCCAACGTGGAGCGGTATCGAAGTGGTCATAACGGGGCTGACTCGAAATGCCATTGCTTTTGAGGAAGGCTGACCGCTGAAAATCCCCATAGTTACGGGCAAAAATCGCAGTGCCCGTTTCCGAAAAATCACGAGTTCTCTCGTGTAGTTCTCTCCTTTTTCCGAGAGAACATCAAAAACTGAATATGGAGGAGTATCGAAGTGGTCATAACGAGAACGACTCGAAATCATGTGATTAGTCCCCAAAAGTGAATATTTATACATGGAAGCGTATCGAAGTGGTTGTAACGAGCTGCACTCGAAATGCAGTTGTCCGCAAGGGCACGTGGGTTCGAATCCCACCGCTTCCGCCATCAAAGCCTTGAAAACTCTATGTTTTCAAGGCTTTTTCTTTTGCTCGGGCAGCATCTATTTTGGGAAAAACAATTCAAATGGTGCCCTTGGTGCCCCGCTTTGTGGTGCCCAGCTCATTCCGCATCATACACGCTATACAAGAAAGATGTATACTGTGGTGCCCCAATGGTGCCCGGAACTGCTAAAAAGCTATGAAAAGCCGCGCGGAGCTATAAAAAGATATTGCCGTTATAGCTCCATTTCGCTGCTTTTCTTTTTCGCTTTCTTCGCTGTTTCTTGCCCTGCTTCTTTTCCTGTAGCGGTTGTTTTCGGTTGCAGTGCTTTATGATAGGTTTGCAGTACGCTTTGTTTTCTTTCAAGCCGCACATCAACATACTGTGCCGTTACCGCTTCAAGGTTTGTGGAAATACCAAGGGATATACCAATGCCCTTTAATGTATGCCCCAAAATCTCGCCAACGGTGTAGAAGTCGCCTGTCAGTTGGTGCATATTGGTATCTGCCGTATGACGTAAATCGTGGAAGCGGATATGCGGCATTTCAAGGTGTCGGATAAGCTGTCCGAAGTTTGCCGACATTCTATCTCTGCGCTGCGGTGAACCGTCAGGCTTTGCAATAAAGAGCTTATTATCATAGTACACCCCACCGCCCGCCTCAGTCAAAGCCTTTTGCCGCGCAATCAAATCAAATTGTCGCAGGAAGTATGGCAATGCTTCTTCGGTAATCGGCAAAATACGATCATTGGATTTTGTCGGTGCCATTTCCGTAATGGTCTTTGTTCCCGGCGGCACCTTGAAGGGCATTTGCTCTACAACGCCAAACTGCATTTTTTCAAGGTCGATGTTTGTTGTCCGCAATCCGATAATCTCACTCATACGAAGCCCATACATTCCAGCAAGCACAACAGGCATTTCCCATTCCGTACCTATCACATTGCTCATAAAGGTCTGCATTTGCTCAATGGTGTACGGATCAGGCGTTTTCGCTTGCTTGCCGAACTTTGTTATAATGTCGCGGGCGGGGTTATGTTCAATGTATCGGTACTTCCGGGCGTGTTCCATTGATACGCTCAATATGCGCTGCGCGTATCGAACGGTGCTATTGGATAAGCCCTTGTCAAATAGCTGCTGAAACATATTATCAAGCATCGCCGGGGTCAGTTGGTTAAGCTGCACATGACCGATATATGGCACGATATGATTGCGAATATGGCTCTTATAGCCCGCAAAGGTGCTTGGACGCAAGTTAGCCTTGCCGTGGTTTTCTACCCATTCCTCCAAATACTCTTTGACGGTCTGCTTGCCTTGTGAAGCAACGACCGGGCTGTAAATGGGATTGGCGAGCTTTGCTTTCATTTCAGCTTCATGCTGCGTCGCTTCTTTTTTGGTTGCAAAGCCCTTTTTTGCGTAGGATTTCTTTTTCCCGTCCTGCCCGGTGTATTTAATGTTTACGTCATAGACGGTACCTGCCTTTCCAGTCAAAACACCGTTGCTGTCGCGCTTATTCTGAACCTTTCTTGATGATACCGCCATAGCTACTTACCTCCCTCCTGGTTTTGGGGAGATACCTTTCGCTTTGCCCTCTCGTACCAGTCCCAAATAGCAGCGTCGGCAAGCAAACGGCGGTTTCCGTTTTGTATATATTCAAGCTCGCCGCTGTCCATCAGCTCGCGTAGCTTGTTTTCCCCTATGCCGCTGATCCGGCTCATCTGCTCAACCGTTTTGAGCATGGGAAGCACAGGCACAGTGGGATTTGATGTTTCCTTTTTTGCCAATGAGATAACCCCCTTTCGTGGTAATGGCTAAAAGGTCTTGATTCATAAATGGGGCTTTAATCGGACGGTTGTTAGCACAACCTCACGGGAGTTTCACCCCTGCATGGTTCTCATGCAGCCCTACCCATTGCCTGCGACGCTTTGAACGCTCGGACTGTGGCTGTAAGGGAGTATCATTATGTTATTCTGCGCGTCGTTGCCCGCAAGCTGCCAGCTCGCTTTGCGGCGTCGGTGTTAGTCGCTCGTTCTCCGATGGGGGGGGAAGTCATGGCGCACCCGCCGTATGGCTCGGCGCAAAAGGAACGTATCCGATTTGCCC
>ERZ824473.3844-NODE-3844-length-14215-cov-2.320339_pt1 | contig 14215 bp, 9 predicted proteins | sample MGYA00519874_ERZ824473 | MGnify/ENA primary metagenome ERZ824473 (study PRJEB31778, sample SAMEA3449151) | human gut metagenome | biome: human gut; feature: human-associated habitat; material: faeces | place: United Kingdom | collected 2010/2012 ... | reverse complement strand
TGAAGTCATCCTCTTTGTTCTTGTGGGTGCCGCTGTGGATATCCGTTACACATTGGAAGCCGGCCTTTCTGCCGTTTTGATGATTTTATTATTACAGCGCCACTTGGGGCGCTGGGAATGGATATGACGTATAAAAAATTCTTAGAAAAAGAAAAATAAAATTGCGCAACCATAGTTCATAAAACCCTATAAAATAAGTTCAAATATCTCCCGGACATCCATCTCCGAAAATGGAATAAATGCTTCCGGATTCTCTGGATGTTCCCCGATCATCTTCTCCATCCAGATCATGTCATACCATCTATTGAACTTATAGCCGCACTTCTTAAATGTGCCCACCAATTCATACCCCAGATGCTCATGAAAATGCATACTGTCATTTGTCAGATGTTCGTCCTCATGCTCTGTATAGGCAATGCAGGCATACAGATTGCTGATATGCTGTTTCTTGAGAATCCTCTCAAGTGCCTGATACAAAAGTTTTCCGCAGCCGCTGCGTTTGTAGTCTTTATCCACATAAATCGACGTTTCCACAGCCCAATCATAAGCCTTTCTCTCATGGAAAATTGATACATAAGCGTATCCGATGATACGCCCCTCCTGTTCAGCCACGATATAGGGATACCGCTTGAGAGTGCTTTCGATTCTTTCTCTGAATTCTTCTTCCGACGGTACTTCATACTCAAATGAAATCGCTGTATTTACCACATAATGGGCATATATTTTTAACATCTCAGCAGCATCCTCCGGTGTCGCCAATCTGATCATCACTGTTCTGTTCATTTTCTATTTCTCCTGCTTATTTACATTCTTCAGCTTTAAAATGGGCTGTAATCTGTGATCCTGCAGGCACTTTAAATGCCAGATGCTTCTTTGTCACCGGATGATCAAATTCCAGATGCCATGCAAACAACGCCAGGTCAAACCAGCCTTTCTTATCCGTAAATACAGGATTATAGCGGGTATCTCCCCAAAGTCCTGCCCCGGCATGGGCCATCTGGACACGGATCTGATGCCGGCGTCCTGTGATCAGATGAACATTCACCAGAGAATACTGCTGACCCTCGTCAAATTTTGTCCGTTTGACCTTATATTCAAGCACTGCCTTTTTGGCACCTACTGTTTTTGGAGCCACCACTTCCGTCCTGTTGGTCTTGCCGTTGCTGAGAAGCATATCTTCCAACCGTCCTTCTTTCTTCGGAAGGGTTCCCGTCAATACCGCCAGATATTCCTTGGTCATCTTATTGCCTCGCACCTGTTCACTGAGCTTTCCTGCCGCCTGCTGCGTTTTGGCATAAACCATGACACCGCCCACAGGCTTGTCCAAACGATGGATCACACCGATATACGGCATACCTTTGACCTTCTTCTCCCGAACAAGATAATTCTTCAGCCAGCTCACCATATCCATATCCGCCGAGCGTTCCTCCTGGGAGGCCATCCCGGCAGGCTTCACAACCACAATAATGTCTTTATCTTCATATAAAATCTTTACTTCTGCCATTTATCTATCCTTTTCTGTCCTTTACATTTTTATGTCTATTTCTTTGCTTCATTCAGAATATCGACATTCTTCTATCCACTATCATAGCAGAAGTATGGACACTTTTAAAGTACTCCTGCAAAGTTCAACTCAATATAAAATTCAGGTAACCGTTCATAAAGAGAAGGGGCCCGCATGAAAGCGGAGCCCCTTCTTGGCATTCGAATATTCAATTCATCAGGAATTATTCCTCATCTTCTCTTTTAGATTTCTTTCTGAGTCTTAATCCTAAACCACCAATACCAACGGAAGAAATTGCTGCACCAAGCAAGCCGAGTACGCTTACAGGATCACCTGTCTTCGGGCTGTTCTTACTTGTTGTCGTATTTTTGTTTGTTGTATTGTTCTTGTTCGTTGAATTGTTATTATTGTTGTTTTTCTTGTCATCCGTTGTCGCAGTTGTATCAGCTGCTTTCTTCAGGCCATCAATTGCTGCCTGCAGTGTCTTTGCTGCTTCATCTACAGATTTCTGAGATTCTTTGGCATCCAGGGCTTTTTCTGCATTTGTTAAAGCCGTCTGCAAAGTTGACCAGGTTGCGGCTGTGTAGTCATTCTTCTTGAGCCCCTTAGCTGTTGCGATGACCTTTTCAAGAGCTGCTGTATCCACAGCTTCTGTCTCATCCTTCTTATCATCCTTTGTCTCTTCTTCTGTTTCAGCAGGTGTTGCTGCTTTCAGTGCATCAATAGAAGACTGGAGACTTGCTGATGCTGCATCCACTGCTTCCTGTGACTCTTTTGCTTCAAGGGCTGCCTTTGCTGATGTCAGGGATGTCTGCATTGCTGCCCAGCTATCTGCTGTGTAGTCTGCTTCTTTCAATCCTTCTGCCTTGGCAATGGTTGCTTTAAGGGCTTCTGTGTTGACTTCTGCCGGAGCAGGAGCCATTTTTGTTGTATAAGTGAAACTCTGTGGTAAATAACCAGTTGCACTTACTGTGATCTCAAATGTATCACCTTCTGCAAATGGTGCTGCATCTGTCTTAATAAAACCATCTTCATTAATAATCACTGTTGCACCGCGACCTGTTGCTCTATAATCCTTACCATTAACACTGACTACAGAAATGCTCTTGATGTAATCAGCAAATTCTTCATCTGTCGCATCTGCTGTCTTAACAAGCGCTTTCTTATCCGCATCATATGCAGCTGGCATTGCTTCTGTATAAAGTTCAAATTCTGTTGTAATATCTGCATACTTGCCTTTCTTATCAGAAATTGTTAATGTGTATTTACCTTTCTTTGCATTGTTAAATGTTAATACACCATTCTGAACACTTACACCGTCAAGGCCATCTACTTTGTATTCAGCAGCATAATCATCCGGCAGACCGGTTACAGTAACTTCTGTCTTGCCTGCTGTAATTGCCGCATTGGCTACTTCAAGGTCATGTGTGAATTTAACCGGTACATAAATATCTGCCAATGGAATATTGTACATACCTTTATCTGTATAATAGGTGACAGAAGTAATTGTCTGACCCATCATTGCTTTATAATGATCAGATGAAGTCGGGCAGCCATGAACAGCTTCTGTAAAGCCTGTTGCCCAAGCCAGTTCTTCCATTCTCCAGATGTTTTCAAGATGACGCAGACCATAGCTGCTGCCTTCTTTTGTATTGATCACAACGCCATTGATGTTTGTCACACCAAGCTCTGTCAGTTTATCGCGAAGGCCATCAATATCTAACTGATAATCGCCGTAACTTGTCTCTGTTGACAGTTCTGCGCTTAAGCCTTCCAGTGTTGTCACATTGCCGACTGTCTTACCGAATGTCAGATTGCCATCTTTATCAACAGAGACTTCCTTGTAGTAAGATGGAACTTCTGTCAGTTTATAATATGCATAATCTGCATTCTGGAACAGCGCATCCTTGCCTTTGTAAGTTGTTGTACTTGTCTGTCCTCTGTTTGTAACTGTAATGTCAACAGAATCGTCATCTGTTACCTGTGTATATTTGGACATATCCATATCATCCGTTACTTTAACAGGGAATGTGATACCGTCAATCTGACTGCCGTCAGCATTTGTATGGTAAGAACCGCCTGCCAGAGATGCTGTTCTTGTCTTATTCAGTGTTGCTGATGTAAATACATCTACATCCACATCATTCTGAACTTCTGCCTTGTAGAACGCAGAATATGGAATGTTCATCAGCACATACTGAGATTTCAGGCTGGCAATCGCATTATTCAAATGTTCTGCTGCTTCATTCACCATTTCCTGAGTATGCTTTCTCTCAAGCTCTGTTTCTGCCTCTTCTAATTCGCTTTCTACATTACTCCAGCTCTTTGCGGTGTAAAGTTCCTTATTCAGACCTTTTGCTTTTTCAATTGCAGCTTCCAATTCACTTGTATCTGTCACAGGATTCGCTTTGGCAATATTCTCTTCTGTTGCCTGGAACTGGTAAGTCACATCTTCATATCCAAGGGCAGTCACTGTAATTGTCCAGTAGCCTGTACCATCTGTACCTGCAGGCAATGTGCATCTGAGAGAATCTGTCAGGCCAAGCTGAATACCCATTGATTTATGCATCCAGTTATCAGCTGCAAACTTTGTACCATAAGTTGCCAAGGCATTCTTATATGTACTGTCTGAACCATAATATGTCCACTTCACAGCCTGCATATTTGCGGCAAGATCACCATAGTCTCCTTTCATATCTACACGAAGGAACTCACCATATTTTCCTTCTCCTTCCTGAACTGTCAAGCCAACATCAGCTGCAGAAGGTGCTGTCTTTAATGCCTGATCTTTAATACCGGATTCTGTACCTGCGGCTTTCGCAGAGAAGCTGAAGGAGCCATCTGAATTCTTAGTTGCTGTCTTAAGTCCATTTGTTGCAGATGTTACTTCTGCTACCAGACCATTGTAGCTGCTCAGTTTGTTTTCAGAATAACCGCCTGCCAGTGTGCCGCCATTTTCAACTACATCATATTTTGCTTTGAAAGCTTCATAATCATCTTTTGCAACTTTGACCGGCACATATTTAAGACCTGTTACATGATGCTCAGTCATTTTTGTTGTTGTACCATCTGCTTCTGTAATTGTTCCGCGGTTAAATGTAATCTCATTGCCATCTGTCAGCACTGCTTTTGTTGTTTTACCTTCAGATTTCCAGTACGAAATCTTGTATTCCTTACCATTTTCTGCCTCAATCACATCTGTACACTGGAAGCTTCCTCTGTGAAGACCATGATTTGCTGTTGCTCTTGTAACTGTATCAAATGCACCCTTATCATACTCATCACGAAGGTCATAGGCCTCTGAAGAAGAAGCATCTCCTGCTGCCTGTACACCTTCAGCTGCCCAGTATTCTGCCCAGCTAAGGCCTGCATAAACATATGTATAAGAATCTACAAAGTTATAAGTAAATGTATAATCTTTTGCATAACCTGTGGCTTTGACAACAATTTCAAATTCCTGGCCATCTTTTGCATTTGCAAATGGCTTTGCTGTTGCATCAATAGAACCATCTTCTTTGATAATCTTCACAGCACCTTTTCCTGATGCCGCATAAGCTTTGCCGTCTACAGATACAGATGTAATATTCTTTACATAAGCTGCAACATCATCTGCACTGTAACCGTCTGCAGGTACAAGTGCTTTCTGATCGCGTTCATATATAATTGGTGTAACTTCTGTTGTTAATGTGAAATCAGCAGAAATGTCCGCATATTTGCCGCTCTTATCTGTTACCTTTAATGTGTATTTGCCAACCTTTGCATCAGCTGCTGTATAAGTCAGCACGCCATTTTCTACCTTAACATTTTCAAGACCTTCGACACTGTATTCAGCCTCATAATCCGATGGAAGATTGTTCAATGTTATTTTTGTTTCACCGCTGGATGCTTTTGCATCAGCAACTTCTACACTGCCGTCAAATTTTACAGGAACATATACACTCATAGGGATCTCATAGATACCTGCATTTGTGTAATAGGTTACTTTACTGATTGTCTGTCCCATCATTGGAACATAATCCTTATACTGAAGCTGGTTGCCGTGCGCTGTTGTCACAAAACCTGTGCTCCATGCCAGCTTAGATATTTTCCAGATATTCTCTACATGACGAAGGCCATAGCTATCGCCTTCCTTTGTTCCTACAACAACACCATACACTGTTGTAATATCATCTGGCAAACCTGAAAGATTCATCTGATAATCACCGTAGTTTGATGAAGTTCTGAAATCCGCAGTCACATTACTCAGTGTCTGTACTTCCGCGCCTTCTGCTTTACCAAAGCTTAAAGAACCATCTTCATTAACAGTCGCTTCCTTATAATATGAAGGCACCTCGCTCAACATATAATAAGAGTAGCTTGGGCTTTCAAATAACGCATCTTTGCCTTCATAAGTTGTTGTTGTCTCCTTGCCTTTCATTGATACGGTAATATCAACTTTACTGCTGTCTGTCACCTGAGTCAGCTTGTTAAGAGCAGACGCATCCTCAAGCTTAACAGGATAAACAATGCCCGTAATATCTGAACCATCACTGCTCACATGATAAGAACCTGCAGCAAGGCTGGATCTTGTCTTATTTAATGTTGCTGATGTGACAGCATCGGCATAGTCAACACCTTCTGCTGCGTAGAATTTGTCATAAGGAATATTCATTAATACATAAACTTCCTTTGCTACTGCATTCTTTTCAAGAGCCTCAATAGCCTTTGTCAGTTTTGCCTCTGCTGCATCCACCTTTTCCTGGCTTTCCTTTGCTTCAAGTGCCGACTTTGCTTCTGTCAAGGCAGCCTGCATTGTCGTCCAGCTATCTGCAGTATAATCTACTTCTTTCAGTGCATCTGCCTTCGCAATAGCTGCCGCAAGTTTTTCAGTGTTGACTTTTGCAAGGGCATCAATTGCTGCTGTCAAATTGCCTGCTGCTGTGTCTACTGCCTTCTGGCTTTCCTTTGCTGTAAGAGCTGCATCCGCTGCTGTCAAAGCCATCTGTAAAGCATTCCAGCTATCTTCTGTATAATCTGCTGCTGTCAGCCCTTTTGCCTTTGCAATGGCTGCTTCAAGGTTAGCTGTGTTGACTTCTACTGTCGCTGATGGCGCATCATTAATTGCAGAAACAAGTGCTGATTTAACTGTCTTTGAAGTACAAGTTGCCCCAGATACAATATCCCATGCATTAACAGTATCTTCTGTAGCTGCTTTGCCAACCAAAGAGCTATATCCAGCAGAATCTCCCCAGCCATCCCTTGCATCATTCATATATGACTGGTTCTTTCTATCCACGTTGCCAACTGGAGTTACCGTAATATCTGAGAACTTTCCATCTTTAACCGTGAGAGATACCTGAACATCATATGCTTTGAATTCCCCATCCTCATCAGGTTCAATCTTTACTGTCTTCGTATACGTATTATCCGCTGCAATAGTCTCTCCAGTCACCGCAAATGCAGTTGTCGGGCACACGCCGGCTGTCATTGCTGCAATCATCAGGCCGGCCAATGTCTTATTAATTAATTCATTCTTTTTCATATCGTCCTCCTTGTAAGTATGAAATTTGAATTATGCATTTAGTGTAAAATCCGACTCAAATCGAGCCATTTATTAAAAATCAGCGTTAGCACACGCTAATCATTAATCCTTTTTATGGAGCTGTATGCCAATGGCACCCCAGCTCCTGTTCTTTGATCAAATAACTCATTCTCCGGCAATTTCACTTTCGCCAATGCTTAAATTCCCAGCCAAATAAACAGGCTAAGCAAAATCAATGCCCTGATTAAAGTCAATACCACTTCATTGCCTTTGATACCCGGCAGTCCACAATGGATATTCATCCGTGGACAGGTGTCAATACATTTCTGGCACTGGAAACAGTCCCCGCTGACATCCAGCGAACCGGCCTCCGTCAGACCGATGTCTGACGGACATTGTTTTGTACAGGCACTGCAGCCTTTGATACACTGTTCCCGTTCTCTCTTAAGGGTGAAGAACGGCAGCATCGGCAGTAATGAGAATACTGCACCCATCGGACACAGGAATCGACAGAAAAATCTTTCCTGAAGGGCCATGCCCACCATAATCAGTACCAGCAGGACAATTCCCAGCAGATAGCCGCCTAACTTAAAGTTAAAGGCATGCAGCATAGAGAAAACATCCCATGGACTGTACCCCTGTGTCTGACTGTACACACCTTTGAAGCAAAGGAGTACAATCACAGCCAACACAACGTATTTCACCTTTGAGAGTTTTGAAGTTACTGTTTCCGGCAGTTTCACCGGCTTTTTCTTGATTTTTTTGCAAATCCACACATAGACAAAGTGAACTGCATCCCCAAAACTTCCGAATGCACAGACAAATCCACAGAAGAAACGCCCGAATACAATGGTATACAGACACAGGACAATCAGTACCGACACAAAAGAGGTCAGACCGATTTTTTCCCCTGCACCCAACTGTGTGAAAATATATTTGACGCCTGCAAAAGCGGCTGTATAAGCTGAGGGCAGAAACAGGAAATATAAAAGTTGTATGATTGCCCGAAGCCAGCCGTGCATCTGCTTGCGCTGCTTTTTTGTAAGATGATGTATATCGATTTTGCTCATTTATTTTGCCGCCTCTTCCAATGCCTGCGCAACTGCATTTTTAATCCCGGTGGAGCTGAATGTTGCTCCGCTGATCGTATCTACATCTGCGCTCTGTGCATCAATGATTGTCGGGATAATATCCTCCGCCATGGAAAGATAAGCGCCATCCTCCTTTTCTGCTGATACAATACTGATATCTGTAATGGAACCGCCCTCAACGGTGACTTCCACCCGAATGGCTCCGCCAAATCCCTGTGCCTCGCCTTTCCAGATGCCATCTTCATAACTGCCGCCTGCCGCATCCTCCTGGGACTGCATGACAGACTGCTTATATAAATTGGCACTTTCCAGGTCTGCTGTCAGTTTCGCAATCTGATCATCCTTATCCCGCAGTGTCAATACAGTGTTATAGCCGATTAACAATGCAACGATAAGTACCAGATTCACCGCTCGAACCGAAAATGTCTTCATCTCTATTTACCTTCCTCTGCCAGTTTTTTTGCTTCATCCAGTGCTTTCTGGCAGCCTTCGATAATCGCATTGGAGGAACAGGTTGCTCTTGCAACTGCATCAATGCCTTCCGGCATACCTTTTTCTGTAATTTGTGTCACCACACCCACATACTTTGAAGTACCCTGGGCCGCTTTTTTTATATAGCTGTCATTGTCGCTGTCACCATTGCCGCTGATACCTGAAATATCTGTAATCCGGTCATTTTCAATTTGAACCGTCATGGTCAAATCGTAAGCTTCAAAATCTCCATCTGCATCCGGCTCACAGATAACAGAAACAGTATAGGTGCCATCTGCATAAGTTCTGTTTGCCGGTTTCTCTGTCTCGCTTTCTCCCGGTGTCCGCTTTGCAGCCTCTAATGCCTTCTGGCATCCCTCGATAATGGTATTGGATGAACAGGTTGCTCTTGTCACCGTATCAACGGCATCAAGGCCGCCTTTTTTTGTAATTTGCGTTACAACCCCCGGCAGTTTTGAAGTACCTTCTGCTGCACGTTTGATATAGCTTTCATTGGATTGACCGCCATCACCGACAATGTCTGTGACTGCTGTAATTTTGTCATCTTTGATATGAACGGTCATTGACAGATTGTAAGCTTCAAAATCCTGATCCTCATCCGGTTCACACACAACAGAGACGGTATAGGCGCCATCAATATAAACGCTGTCCTTATTGTCTGTCTCTGTTTCACTTTCCGTCTCCGTTTCAGTTTCTGTCTCTGTCTCCGTTTCCGATTCTGCCGGTTTACCGCTGTTACCGTTTTCAGCTGCTTTGAAAGCTTCCCTCAGGGCTTCGACAATACCGTTGGAGCTGTACGTTGCTCCAGACACAGTGTCAATACCTGACAAATCTGTTGACTGGTTTTTCAGCACTTCGTTAATGATACTCTTGGCTCTGTTAAAGAAAGCAGCATCATCTTCACATTCTGTCACCAGTATGGCTTTGATGGTCTTATCCTGGATCACAACTGCCAGCTGAATATCTCCGGCATATCCTTCACCTGTGCCATAATAGATACCCTCTTCGTAAGGTACTTTTCCTTCGACAATTGTCGAATTATTGTTGCTGTTGTTATTATCATTATTGTTATTGTCATCATTGCTGTCATCGGCATCATTTGAAGAGCCATTAACTACTGCCTGTTTCAGTGCCGCACGCACCGCATCAATAATACCTCTGGAACTGTAAGTAGCACCTGAAACCGCATCCACATTGGTACTCTGGGAACTGATGATATTCGGAATCAATCCCTGGGCCTGACTCATAAAACTACTGTCATCATTATGGCTGACCACGCTGATATTGCTGATTTTCCCATCAGCAATCACCACCTCAACCTGTACTTCGCCATTAAATCCGGTACCGCTGCCGTAGTAGATGCCGTCTCTCCATGTCTGATTGGAATCATCCACAGTTTCGATGGATGGTGAACTCTGATTGCTGCTGCTTGCCGTCGTAGCCGGTGTGCTTGTATCCTGCTCTCCGGTCAGGGCATTCTTTACAGCACTGATGATACCGTTGGAGCTGTAGGTTGCCCCGGACACCACGTCTACATCCAGTGTCTGTCCGGCAATAATTTTGTCAATGACACCCTTGGCTCTGTTAAAGAAAGCCTCATCATCCTGGGTGCTGAGAATATTGATTGCAACAATACTCTTGTCTTTAATTTCTACAGAAACAGAAACTGTACCAGCAAAACCGGTGCCGCTGCCCTTGTAAAAACCATCTGCCAAATCGAAGTTTCCCTTCTTGGCCTGCTCAGTTTCTTCTGTTTCCTGCTTTTTCTCTTTTGCATCTGCTTCGGTACTCTGAATGTTTTCCGGCTGCTCTACCTCATAAACCGGCGCTGCATAGCCTTTCAGCGCCATACCGACGCATCCCACGACAACAATTGTCGCTAGAATCGGCATATAGCCGCCAAATCTTTTCCAAAACTTCATCCTGCGTCATCCTCTTCTACTTTTCTACAATTTCAAATTCTCTGTCTGATGTAAAGCTGTCTTTTATCCCCTCTGAGACATAAAGCTTTTCATCATCTGTAAGAAGAATCATATCAAACTCATCACTGTGCGCTCTCCAGTAATCTACGGCTTTGTCCTTGCCCATTACAAATAAAGATGTGGAAAGACCGTCTGCCAATGTACCGTCCGCACTGACAATGGTTACGGAAATTAAGCCGTTATCCGCCGGATATCCTGTTGACGGGTCGATAATGTGATGATATGTCACACCGTCTTTTTCAAAATAGCGCTCATAACCGCCGGATGTAATAATAGCCTTATCCTTCGTCTCAAGAACCCCCAGATATTCATCTTCTGAATCGGGGCTCTGAACCGCTACACGCCACAAGCTGCCATCTGGTTTTGTACCAAATACCTGGGCATTTCCTCCCAGATTTACCAGGCCGCTTGTCACACCCTTCTCCTTGTAAATATCCATAATCCTGGAGGATGTATAGCCCTTGGCAATACCACCGAGATCAATCTGGACACCATCCTTTTTGAAGCTGACGGTTGAAGTCTCCTTGTCATAATCAATCAAAGAAGGATCCGCCAGTTCCAGCGTTGCCTTCAATGTGTCTGCATCCGGCACCTGATAATTGCCGTCAGTAAATCCCCAGGCCTTCATCACTGGGTAAATCGCCACATCAAATGCGCCATTGGTGCTTTTATAAAGTTCCAGAGAACGTTCCATCAGTACCGCACCATCTTCTGATAACTGTCCGCCGTTATTCGCATTAATCTGCCCAATCTCGCTGTCTTTCTTACCTGTGGACAACAGCGCATCCAGTCGGTTAATCTCATCCACCGCTGCATCAACAGCCGCATCACCGTTAGAACCGTAAGCCTTCACTGTCATATAGGTATCCATGGCAAAAACATCTCTGACCGCCTCTGCATCATCAGAAGCATTTTCTGAAGTCAGTTCCGAAGATGTGACAACGTTTTCAGAACTCACCTCAGAAGAGACCTCAGTTTCCATTGAAACATTTCTCCCGGAACAGGCTGTCAAAATAGCAATTGTCGCAGATATCATAATAGTTCTTATTATTTTCTTCATCATAATATCCTTTCATTCAGTTAGGTTCTGCTAACGATTAGTATTTTATCGCGTAAGAAAAAAGCTATCAATTAAAAAAAGCCGCTAAACATGCGGCTTAAATGATAAATTCTCTTAATAGGATTTAGCAATAAAATTTTCTCAGTTATTTTAAGTTAGTTGATAATAACTCATCATTAACAGTAACGTAAATCATTTTCATTTATTCTCTTTGCCAACGCTTAACCATGGCGATATTCGAAATTTTCCCCCGCGGCATACAAAAAGCCCCGCGGCCAAAGCCGCAGGGCAAACATAATACATCTGGTATGAAATTATGCGTTTACTTTCTTGATCTGATCGATCATGATAGGGATGATAGTGAACAGGTCACCAACGATACCATAATCAGCAACATCAAAGATAGGTGCATCTGGGTCTTTGTTGATTGCTACGATGCAATCAGAACCAGAGATACCAGCAGCATGCTGGATAGCACCGGAAATACCACAAGCGATGTACAGCTTAGGACCTACAGTCTTACCTGTCTGGCCTACCTGATGTGCACGTGGAATCCAACCTTCATCAACAGCTGCACGGGAAGCACCTACTGTTGCCCCAAGTACATCTGCTAACTCACGGATAACACCAAAGCCTTCTTCTGAACCTACACCACGACCACCGGAAACGATGATTTCAGCTTCTTCAAGGTTAACAGCTTCAGCAACTTCTTCGATTCTCTTGATCAGTTTTGTTCTGATCTGATCAGCAGCTACATGGATATCTTCACGAGTGATTGTACCCTCTCTGCCTTCAACCAGTTCAGGTTTCTTGAATACACCCGGACGAACTGTACCAAGCTGCGGACGGTTGTCTGGGCAAAGAATCATAGCCATCAGGTTACCACCGAATGCCGGACGTGTCCAAACCATGTTGCCAGCTTCTACATCATAGTCAAGACCTGTACAGTCAGCTGTAAGACCTGTATTCAGATCACAAGCCATCTTAGGACCAAGGTCACGGCCGTTGTTGGTAGCACCGATCAGGATTGCTGATGGTTTATGCTTGTCAACAAGTGTCTTCATAGCGATGCTGTATGCATCTGTTGTATAGTTAAAGTATTCGTCGCCTTCAACGAGAATAGCTTCGTCAGCACCGTATTCGATTGCTTTCTTAGCGATATCTTCAACCTTACCGCCGATAACAACTGCAACAAGCTTAGCGCCCATCTTATCTGCAAGTTCACGGCCTGGATTAAGAAGTTCGTAGCCAACTGGCTTTACTTCATTCTCTTCTGTCTCTACAAATACCCAAAGATTCTTATATTCTTCAAAACTCATGCCCATATCCTCCTTACAGTACTTTGGCGTCTACAAGCAGATCAACAAGCTTAACTGCTGATACTTCAACTTCGCCTTCATTAACCATTACACAGTTCTTATTCTTCACTGGTGTAAATGTCTTTCTAACCTTTGTAGGAGAACCCTTAAGACCACAACGTGTCAGATCGATATTCGGAATATCTTCTGATGTGATAACTGTGATTTCTTTCTTGCGGGCTGCCATCTTACTCTTGATCGTAGGATATCTTGGATCAAATTCAGTCTTAACAACTGTTACGATTGCTGGTTTCTGAACAGAAATCATATCATAACCTTTGTCGCTTTCTCTCTTAACGATGATATCATCGCCTTCTACAGAAACTTCTGCTGCATATGTAACCTGTGCAAGACCCATATGTGCTGCAATTTCAGGACCAACCTGACCTGTATCACCATCGATAGCCTGTTTACCAGCAAGGATGAGGTCAAATTTGCCTTCTTTCTCTTCGATAGACTGGATAGCTGAAGCTAAGATGTAGCTTGTAGCCAGTGTATCAGAACCGCCGAATTTTCTGTCGCTGCAAAGATATGCTTTGTCGCCGCCAACTGCGAGACACTCTTTTAATGCATCCTTTGCCTGATCTGGACCCATGGATAATAATGTAATCTCTGTGCTTGGATCTGCGTCTTTGATTCTTGCTGCAACTTCAAGTGCGCATGCATCAAATGGATTGACAATACTTGGTACACCTGCACGAATCAGTGTATTCGTTACTGGATCGATCTTAATCTCTGCAGTATCAGGTACCTGTTTTACACATACTAAGATTCTCAAAATAAATACCTCCTTATTTCAGTAAGCTTCTTAATCACACATATTCATACCAGATTAAATATGTAATGAATCTCTCAGAAACGCCACTACATACATCCTACACGTTTTAGAATGTTTTGTCAAGATTTTGACCAACTTTTCAACGTTCCAAAAAGTAAGTTTTTTATTCCTAAAATTCATTAATTCCGCTATTTTATTGAAATTCGTCGAATTATTTTGTGAAAAAGGCACAGTTGGCTTTTCATAATAAATTCAAAACCAGTCAAAATTGCACATAGTATACAATAGTTTGTACTTATATTAATTACCATGCGAAATATTTTTTATTGCTTGCACGCAATCGGATGTTCGAATATTTGTGACAACTCAGTTATTTTTTTGTCGGACCAATTTTTTTTAGGTTCAAAAGCTGCAGTACCCCAAATAAGT
>ERZ824473.3830-NODE-3830-length-14240-cov-4.225943_pt1 | contig 14240 bp, 8 predicted proteins | sample MGYA00519874_ERZ824473 | MGnify/ENA primary metagenome ERZ824473 (study PRJEB31778, sample SAMEA3449151) | human gut metagenome | biome: human gut; feature: human-associated habitat; material: faeces | place: United Kingdom | collected 2010/2012 ... | reverse complement strand
AAACTCGCCTACACGATCGCCGCCGACGGTTCGGTCCGTGTCTGCGAGACGATGACGGCCGACCCCTCCCGCAAGGACGTCGCCGAGCTGATGCGCTTCGGCATGGCCTTCGAGATGCCGGGGATGTTCGACGCCGTGGAGTATTACGGACGAGGTCCGATGGAGAACTACGCCGACCGTGCCGCCGCCGCTTTCGTGGGGCGCTATGCACAGCGCGTCGCCGACCAGTTCCACATGAAATATGCCAGTCCGCAGGAGTCGGGAACGCGCGGCGGACTGCGCTGGTGGCGGCTGACCGACGCTTCGGGATTCGGAATCGAGATCTGTTCCGACTGCCATTTTTCGGCATCGGCCCTTCCCTATTCGATACCGCAGTTCGACAACGGTTCGTCGGAGTACGTCCGACATCCCGGCGACCTCGTGCCCGACGGACGCACGCATGTCAATATCGAAAGCGTCCAGTCCGGACTCGGTTGTGTAAACAGCTGGGGACGAATGCCTCTGCCGCAATATAGGCTGACGTATCAGGACTACGGGTTCAATTTCATTCTTCGTCCGATAAACTGCAAGGAGTGAATAATGCAAAGGGCTGCCCGATTCAGGGGCAGCCCTTTGTCCGGTATATGGACCGTTGGTCGTTTTTTAAGATTAGGGTAGATAGACTGGAGAAATTGAAAAATAAATGCTGAAATGTCCCAAATAATTTCTATATTGCTTTTCATTTAAGGAACTAAAGAGGGAAAATCCGATTTATTCAGTTTGTGAAACCTGACGGATATGACAGACAGCGAATTGGTCCAAGAAATACGCAAAAACAATCATCTGGCATTTGCGATAGCATACGAGAAGTATCACAAACAAATGTACGCCTTCGCATATAAGTATACCCGGTATGGTTCCGCGGCGGAGGACATCGTACAGCAAGCATTCCTCAAATTATGGGAGAACCGTTCGAACCTTAATCCTGTATCGGGATTGGGCGGTTATCTGTTCACCATTTCCAAGAATTTGACACTCAATACCCTGAGGTCATACAATTCGCGGACGTCGCATACCCCCCCCCCTTGTCTCGGATAATTTTCTTCTGGATTTGGAGCGTCGTGATCTGGTGGCCCATCTCGACAAGGCCATCTCCCGGCTGTCGCCGCAAAAAATCATGGTCTGTCGGTTGAAAATTGACGAAGGACTTTCCAACGCAGAAATTGCCGAACGGCTTAATATTTCGGTCAACACTGTCAAAGTGCTCTATTATCAGGCTATTCAACAGTTGCGCAAAATAATAGGTGCGGGGTATGCCTTGTTATTCCTATTGCTGTATCCGTATTGATCCTCGGAAAAATCGAAAAATTAATCTTGACGTAATACTTTTTTAGCGGTCGTGTGTATTTATTATAAACACCGGCCTATGAAATCTGCGACTTCGCCAAATGTAGAAATAACAGAAAAGTTGTTGCACGACTTTTTTCGGGGAAATTGCCCTCCGGAAATTGAGGATACCGTCCGGAATTACCTGAAGACGCCTGCGGGTCAGAAATTTGCGGCCGAGTTGATGGATGAGGACATTTCGGGTATGCTGAAAGGCGACGAGTTGCCCTCTCCGTCGGTCCCGGCAGATTTGCGCGACAGAATCCTGCTTGAGATCGGACGCCGAAACCGGCGCCGGGAGCGCTTGCGCAACTGGTCGAGGATCGCGGCTGTCGCCCTGCCGTTCATCTTCCTCAATATCCTGCTGCTCGGAGAACTCCGCGACCGAAACACCGACAACCTCCAATATCGCCGGCTCGAAGTTCCGGCCGGCGAACAGATGCGCGTACTCATGGCAGACGGAACCTCCGTCATGCTCAACTCGGAAGCCATCCTTGAATATCCCGTACCATTCGCCCGTCGGAGCCGGGAGGTGCGGTTGCGGGGCGAAGCCTATTTTGACATAGCCAAAGACCGGAAACGCCCTTTTTATGTCCGTACTGAGGAGCTTACAGTCAGGGTTTTGGGAACAAAATTCAATCTTAATACAATATCCTCGGAACATACGACGGTTTATCTGCAGGAAGGACATGTTGCTGTTCGGGAACATATTTCAGGGCAGAACCGCAGTTACGACCTGTATCCCGGACAATTCTTGAAGGTCGACAAGGAATCGGGCGGTGCCCAGCTTCAGAAAAAGGCTGACTCTACGGTCATCATGGGCTGGATACATAAACGATATTATTTCAAAAATACGCCGCTTCGTGACCTGCTCGCATTTCTCGAACGCAACTACGGCGTGCAGTGCCGCGTCGCCGACGAACGGCTTTATAAATATACCTACACGATCAATTTTTATAACGAATCTTTGGACCAGATACTTTCGGCCATGGAACGCATCACGCCTGTGCATATCGTGCGTGTCAACGACTCGATTACAGTTCATCCGTTCCGCTGACCGTGTGAAAATCCGAATACAAACCTAAACCTAAATACCATTATGTAAAAGCAACTGCCCAACGAAAAAAAGAGAGCCGGACATGCCCCACATGCCCGACTCGGTTGTCAGAACCAGTACACAATTTATCCAATCCTAACAATCTACAAATGTATGAAAAACAAATTACATTCGGGGAAAGTTCGGCAAAAAAATCGCTGTTACTTCGCTTTCCTGTTTGTCTTTTTCACATTTCTTTCTGCCGCGGAAGTGCGGGCCCAGAAAGTAACCTTGATGTTTTCCGAGGCGAAATTGGAACGGGTTATGGAGGAGATCACCCGACAGTCCCAGTATACTTTCGCTTTCAGCCGTGAAGTCGTGGATGTCACTCGGAACGTTACGGTCCGTGTGACCGACGCCGATTTGAACGTCGCGCTGACGAAAATCTTTTCCGGGACCCGCATTTCGTTTCGGATTTCAGGGAAAAAGATCTTCTTGTCCGACAAAAATACGACGAATCGGAATGGTTCATGGACCGTCAGCGGTAAAGTTTCAGATGAGAACGGTGAACCTGTCGTCGGCGTTTCAGTGCTTTTGGAGGGTACTGCACGCGGAACGACCACGAATGCCGACGGCGGCTACCGGATTGTCATTCGTGATGCCGATGAATCGCCCGTGCTGCTTTTTTCATTCATCGGCTACGATTTGCAGCATATTCCCGTATTCCCGTCACGCTCTATTGTAAACGTGACGATGAAGACGACTTCGACAGCCATTCAGGATGTCGTGGTGACTGCTCTCGGAATTACGCGTAAAGAACAGTCGTTGGGTTATGCTGTTTCAAAAGTAAACAATGAGGCGCTGAACAGTACCGTGTCGAGCAACTGGCTCAACTCTCTTTCGGGTAAGGTTGCAGGCCTCAATCTGGAAGGAACCTCGTCGGGGCCGGGCGGATCGCTCCGCGTGACGCTGCGCGGAGAAGGGTCGCTGTCGCATGATAAGAATACGGCGCTGTTCGTCGTAGACGGCATTCCGATCAGCAGCGATATGACAGCCAGCAGTTCGGCATCGCAGACCTTCGACACGGATGCTCCGATCGACTACGGCAATGGTGCCAGCGATCTCAACCCCGAAGATATCGAGTCGGTGTCGGTGCTGAAAGGTCCGGCCGCTACGGCTCTCTACGGTTCACGGGCAGCCAATGGCGCCATCATCATCACGACCAAGTCTGGCCGAACGACCAAGGGCATCGGCGTGTCGTTCAATTCGTCGTTCACCTTCGAACACGCCGGTTATTGGCCTGACTTCCAAACCGAATACGGCGCCGGCAACGGTAATCTCACGAATATCGACCAGCAACGCTACTACAATTACTGGAGCGTTAAGGCCGAAGATGCCGAAGACGGCATCGCAGCCCCCAATCGCGTCTATTCGCGTATGGGCTTTGGGCCGAAATTCGAAGGGCAAATGTTCTACCAGTACGAGTCGCGTGATTGGGAAACCGGAAAATACCATAAATTGCCGTGGAAATATAACGACAACTGGTATAAGGGGCTGTTTCAGACAGGTATCACCTACAATAACAGTATTTCCATAGAAGGCAGCAACGGGAAGGGCACTGCGGTTCGTCTTTCGATTCGTGATTCGCGCAACGACTGGATTATCCCTAATTCGGGTTACGAGAGTCAAAACATCAATTTCTCCGTCAGTTCGAGACTCAATGATTTCATTTCATTCAGGGGGAAGGTGAACTATTACCGCAAGAACAGCGACAACCTGCCCATGTCGGGTTACAATCCGGCGTCACCGCTTTATACGCTGCTTTGGAATCCCACGGTGATCGGGGTGGACTCCTATGCTCAGGAGTACAACAATGACCGGATCAGGCAGATGTACAATGCGGGCACGGAATACTTGTTGATCAACTCCTCTTATGCCGACAATATTTATATGCAGTTGTATCAGCAACTCAATACGTTGGACCGAGATCGCATTTACGGCAACGTGGCCGTGACACTCAACCTGCATAAGAACCTGACACTGGACCTGCGTTCGGGAGTCGATTTTTACAGCGATTTCCGTACGCAGCAGAAACCTTGGTATTCATCGGGTTACCGATATGGCTACTACAAGGAACAGACTGTGCGTAACTTCGAAATGAACAATGATTTCCTGCTCACCTACAAGCGCCGCTTCGGAGATTTCGACCTTACGGCTTCTTTCGGCGGCAACAATATGGTCTACAATTACCAGAATGTGCAACTCACGGCCAAGGACGGCTTGCAGGAGTATAACATTTACAAAATCAATAACTCGAAATCCATTCCGCTGAGTTATGCTCGCCGCAGCAATAAATCAGTCAATAGTTTTTACGGGCTGGTTAACCTTTCATGGAGGGACATGGTTTTCCTTGACATCACCGGACGTAACGACTGGTCAAGCGCTCTGGCTCGCGGGAACAATTCCTATTTCTATCCGTCGGTCAGCGCCAGCGTGCTGCTGGACAAAGTGTTTGACTTCTCGGAGCGCGCTCCTTGGATCGACATGCTCAAGCTGCGGGGATCATGGGCCAATGTCGGCAATGACACCTCGCCTTATAGTCTGAATCATGTCTATTCGGCAAGTAATTTCGCCAGCGCCTATTACCTGTCAGGGACCATCCAAAATCCGGACATCAAGCCCGAAAACGTCGAGAGTTTCGAGGTGGGAACCGAGGTGCATCTGTTCGGCAACGTTTGGTCTTTCGATGCCACCTATTACCACTCCAGTACGACCGACCAGATTATCGGCGTTCCCGTCGATCATGTTACCGGAGCGACGAGCAAATTGATTAATGCCGGCGAAGTATGTAATGAGGGTATCGAACTCTCCACGCGCATCGTTCCCATCCGGACGAAAAACACCCGCTGGGAGATCAATCTCAACTGGAGTAAAAACTGGAATAAGCTCGTGAGCCTTGCTCCCGGAGTGGAAGTCTGGCAGCTTAACTCCGGTATGAACGTCAGCGGTAATATTTACATCAACGCCTATCCGGGCACGGAACTGGGACGCCTATACGGTCGCGGATACAGACGCGCTCCGGAAGGTGCCTTCTATACCGACGTTCAGGGGCGCAATATAAGCTGCGCTGGTCAGGTCATTGTTGACGCGACGAGCGGTGCCCCTGTGCTGACAGGCACCGAAGATCCGCTTCTTGATTTGGGCAGTATCTATCCCGATTGGAAGGCTGGCATGACCCATGCCTTTTCGTACAAGAACCTCAAACTCGCACTTACTTTTTCCGGGCAGTGGGGCGGCAACGCTTATTCGGTGACCCATTTCGCGCTGGCTTATCAGGGCAAGTTGAACAATTCGCTGCCGGGACGCTATGCGGGGCTGATCCACGAAGGTGTAAACCTCAACGCCGACGGCACGTACCAGAAAAACACCACCATCACGAAGGATATTGCGGATTATTACACTACCTACGTTTACGCCCGTGAGAATGCCGAGAACAATACCTTTGATACTTCGTTCCTGAAACTCAAGGAACTGCGTGTCGAATATACTCTTCCAAAGCGCATCTGTAAGAAACTCAGAGTCGTACAGGGCGCTTCACTGGCATTCTTTGCGACGAACCTTTTTTGCTGGACCAACTTCCCGATCTATGACCCGGAAGCCGGCTACATGGTGGGCTCTTCTATCAGCCGGGGTATTGAGGCCGGCGCTTATCCGCTTACTCGCACCTACGGTCTAAATCTGAAACTCAATTTCTAACACGCTGAACCATGAAAAGATTGAAATACATGACCGTTTTCGCCGCAGCTGTGCTAACGGCCGGATGCGAGCACATGTTCGATGAATACAACAACGATCCGAATAATATTGAGATGTGGCAGATCCATCCCGAAAGCATGATGGAACAGCTGCTTTTCTCCGCGGCCGACGGGCTGATGTACGGAACATGGCAGCTCAACGGTGAGTTGATGCAATACACCGTGAACCTCCAGTCCGAGAACATCCATCGCTACATCATCCGCGATTCCTATGTACAGACTCCGTGGAGTTATCTCTCTAGGCAGGCAGCCAATGCCGACCATATGCGGCGTCTGGCCATTTTGAAAGCGGAACCCAATTGCGAGGCGATCGCTTTGACGATGCGTGCGCTGATGGTTTCGAACCAGACGGATTTGTTCGGGAGCGTGCCTTTCAGCGAAGCTTATCGGGGACGCGACACCGTAGCTGTCACTCAGCCCCGCTACGACACACAGCAGCAGATTTACACTCAGTTGCTCGAAGACCTTGAACGGGCCAATTCTCTTTATGATGTCAACAAGCCGTTGCAGACTCCGGCCAAGGATTTGATTTATGACGGCGATTTGAGCAAGTGGCGGAAATTTACTAACTCGTTGCACTTGCGACTGCTGATGCGTTTGAGCAACCGGAATCGGGAGATGGGGGTTGCCAAGCGGATTCAAACGATCGTTAACAATCCGTCGACCTATCCGGTTTTTACGGGCAATGATGATAATGCCCAACTCGCTTTTACGAATATTTCTCCGAATATCAACCGATTCGGGAGCTATACGGAAAAAAACTTCTCGTCGAATGTCCGCGTCATGGCCGAGTTTTTTATCGATCTGATGAACGGACTCGGCGATCCGCGGCTTCCGCTCTATGCAAAACTTCAGGGAGATGCTTGGCAGGGGCTGCCGAGTGGATATCCCACGACGGAGACGATTAACAACGGTTGCGCCATCCTCAATAAAAACATTCTGGGCGGCTATACGTCACCTTATTGTTACATGCGCTACGATGAGGTGTTGTTCATTCTAACTGAGGCTGCCTACCGCGGAATGCTTAAGGGCGGAGAGATTCTGGCTCAGAAATATTACGAGCAGGCGATTCTCGCTTCAATCGATTACTGGGACGGCATAAATCCTTCGGCCGTACATATTACAGAGGCTCAGAAAGAACAGTATATCCGTAAGACGACTTACAACAATACGCTGGAGCAGATCATGGAGCAAAAGTACATCGCCCAATTCTGGTGCGGCTACGAAGCATGGGCGGATTACCGTCGTACGGGATACCCGGAGTTGATCATTGGCACGGCGACCGATAATAACGGAATTCTGCCTACTCGGCTGATGTATCCCCAGCGTTCGCAGCAGACCAATAGCGAACATTACGCCGAGGCTGTCGAGCAGATGGGTGGCGACAATATGCGTATTCCCGTTTGGTGGAGCCGGAAAGCGACCGATATGAATTGATTCGATCACGAGAAATCAACTTATCCATGAAAACAATACGAATGAATTTGAATACCCGGTTTCTGTCCCGTTGGGGCGGTTTTCTGCTGGCCGGGACAGTAGCGCTGGGCATATCCTGCTCGCAGGATGATACGCAAACCGAAGAGCCGTATATCCGGTTTGGCGAAGAGATCACGGACGTCTCCTATGACCGGACGGGCGGCTCGAAGCAGATCGAGATGTATACCAATCTGGGCGGTTGGACTGTCGAGACTTCATTTGCGGAAGACGAAGAGTGGCTCGACATCTGGCCCAAAGAGGGCCGCAACAGCGGACATTTCACCATCACTGTTGACAAGAACGACGGAGCCTATTCACGGTTCGGTACGGTCAATGTCGTCGTAGGCGGCAAATCGGTAAAATCGTTTACCGTGCGTCAAGCGTCAGGTGATGTGGAATTCGCCCTCGACATGGGCAACAACAGCCTGAAAGCTTCGGCCAAAGGCTCCGATTTTACGATCGGGTTACTCACTAATGTCGGATGGAAAGCCGAAGCCGTCGGCGCCGCTGCCGAGTGGATTGAGCTCGGCGAATCGACCGACAGTACGCAGGTGGTGATCGTGAAGCCCAACGAAGGGGATGAACGCACCGGCGAAGTGCGCTTCTTTGCCCTCGGAACAGGACTGGAGGATTTTTATACGACAGTTAGCGTCAAGCAATTCGATCAGTTGCACGACCCCTATAACGGAACCCGGATGACTGTATCACAGATCAAGGAAAAGCTTTCCGGAGGCATCGGTAAGATTACAGACAACGTGTGGGTGGAAGCCACCGTGGTCAGCGATCAGGAGTTGTTGAATTTCGAAAGCAACCGGATGGTCGTACAGGATGAGAGTGGACAAGGTATCTTGATCGAGTTCGCTAATGCGAAAGACAACACGTTCAGACTGAACGATAAACTTAAAATACATATCTATGAAGCGGAGTTCGTGCAGGATCCGGTGACGAAGGGTTCGAAGCTCGCGGCCTTTACGGCCAATTCGGTCTTCGACCAATCGGAAGGTGCTCCCATTACGCCTGTTGAGACGACTGTCGGTCAACTTGACCGCTACGAGAATACACTCGTGAAGTTGCCGTCTGTGGAGTTTGCCGTGCCGCTGGGTACCTATTACAACAGTCAGGAAGACCAGTACGATCAGACCGCTGCTTCCAGCGTGAATGCGAATGCCGAACCTTACAACGACGGACATCTGCGTTATCTGCACATCCTGCGTGACGAAACGGGAAGCTGGACCAAACTCTACACGCGCAGTTATTTCCTTGAACGTTATGCCCAGATCGTTCCCAAGGGGCGCAGTTCCGTCACCGGTATCGTCATGAAGTACACGAAAAACAATATGACGGAGAACATACTTCGCGTGCGTTCTCTTGAGGACATTCAGGGCTCTGACGATGAAAGCACGCGGCTGACCAATACGCTCGTGCAATTCGGCCCGTTCGATTGGAATTCTGTGCCGCAGGAGACAGTTGGCCCGAACATCGGTAGCGGCGAGATCAAAACCACTGCTTTCCGGGGATTGCAGAGCGCTCAAAGTATCGCGCTGGAACTCGGATACAGCCACATCCGCCGCGACACGCCGGGTACGATCACTGTGGGGCCGAACGGAAAACAAACCGTCACGCCACCCGAAAACGGTCAGGAAAATACCTATCCTTACGTTCTCGCGCGCGATTTCTGGGATCATACCGGTTCCACGATGAACCGCGAAGGCAGTGACGACCCCGATTACAAGGGGGAGGCATGGGTGTTCAATGTGGCCGACTTTGCCTCCGGAGGCGGTGACCTGTGGCTCACCTTCACGACCGCTTGTAGCTGGTACGGCCCCCTCGAAATGCGTATCGAATGGGCGGACGAGGAGGATGCTGCGCTCGACGAATACCATGCGATCGGTGACTATTGCAGTCCTCTGTGGAACGAGGGCGGCGCTTTCCACCTGCGACAATTCACCGTGAAACTGCCCGACGAGCTGAAATCAAAAAGGACGTTTACGATCCGTTTCCGCGCCACGGAAAACCATCGTGCCGGGGCTAACGGTCTGGCGATGCAATCCGGCGGCTACTCAGGAATCGGCTTTTGGGCTATTACCGAACAGAAATAAAGAATGCCGCCAATGGTGCGGAGGGCTCCGTACCGCTGGCGGACATCCGAATTTTAAATAAACGCGATACGAAAATGAAACTCAATAGAAACCTTTTCATCCGGTTATTCGGCTGTTTGTTGTTGGTTACGGCCATGATGGGTTGCCAAAACGACGATACGGCGAGAGCGCCTTTCCAACAGGACAAGTTGGTGACAAATCTTTATATTCCGGAAACGACCTTTTATATTTCGTCCGTCGAGGAACTGACTATTCAAGGCAAAGGATTTTTGCAGGAAGACCGTTTCTTTCTGCGAGGCGCCGATAAGGTAGACATTCCGTTGACGATGACCGCTGTCGAAACCTCCTACATCACTTTTGCAATACCCCGTGATATCGAGACAGGAGAGTATACGCTGGTGCTGGTTCGTGCCGAACGCGAGCAACCGCTCGGAATATTGAAATTCCGCCAGAGCATCGATCTGAATGTACCCGACAAGACCGGGATGACTGTTCGAGGCGCTGTTTTCTGTGGCGGTACCGCCATTCAGGGCGCCGTCGTCTCGGATGGCGTGGAGGTCACGACCACTGACGAAAATGGCTATTATTGGCTGCCCTCGGACAAATATCACGGCTATGTATTCGTGTCGGTCCCTTCGGGCTACCAGCCGCTTGCGGAAGGCTCCTTTCCGCAGTTCTGGCAACCGCTCACCGGTTCGCAATTCGACCACGAACAACATGACTTCGAGTTGGAAAAAGTTGATAACGAGCATTTTACACTCTTCGTTGCGACGGACGTCCATCTGGCCAACCGGACGAACGACCTGAAGCAGTACAATTCGGACTTCGTACCCGATCTTATCCGGTCCATGGAGGAGTGCGGCACCCGTCCGTGCTACACTTTCGTTCTTGGCGACATGACTTGGGATCAGTTCTGGTATACCAACAAGTTCAGGATGGAGAACTATGTGAAAGCCGTGAATGACGCCGGATTCCCCTCCGCCTTCTATCATTTGCCGGGTAATCACGATAACGACCCCTACTGTCCGGACGATTTCAAAGCAGAAGCTGCCTATAAGCAGTTTCTGGGCCCGACTTATTACTCTTTGAATATCGGGAAAGTGCATTGCATCGCCCTTGATAATAATGTTTATATAAACAACGGGGCTTCGGAGGGAACCATGGGCGACCGTTCGTTCCATAACTACGTAACTGATTTGCAGATCGAGTGGCTTAAAAAGGATTTGGCCTTGGTTGACAAATCTGCTCCGATCTTCGTGGGATTCCACTGCCCGGTTTTCGGATTCAACAGTTCGCTGGAGGTTACCAACGCCATGTACGGCGATACGGACCGGGCTAACTTGTTGGAGTGTTTCGAGGGGTTCTCCGACGTGCACTTTCTGACGGGGCATACGCACTATAATCACAACACGGTTTATTCCCGATCGATCATGGAGCACAATACGGCCGCCGTCTGCTCGACATGGTGGTGGACAGGCAAATATGGCAACGGGCATGTCTGCCGCGACGGTTCGCCGGGCGGGTATAGCATCTATGAGATTGAAGGGACTGAAATTAAATGGCATTACAAGGGGCTGGGCATGTCGCGCGACGAACAGTTCCTCTCTTACGACATGAACAAGGTCAAGGAGTATTTCAGTGTCAACCAGATGGCCGTCAAGTTCCTCAAGCGTTTTCCGAACCGCGATGATTACAAGAGCGTGGGCGATAATGTCGTTTACATCAATGTCTGGAATTGGGACTCCGAATGGGATATCCGGGTCAACGACGGCTCGAAGGATCTGCCCGTGACGCAGGTCTACCAGCGCGACCCCCTGCACACGATCAGTTACGATGTGCCCCGTGTTTCGGAGGCGGACACATATACCTCCTCCTTTGCCACGAGTCCGTGTATCCATCTCTTTGAGGTGCAGGCACCCGATGCCAATACGACGCTGACGATTACCGTAACCGATCGTTTTGGAAATACTTATAGGGAGGTCATGTCCCGCCCGAAGGCTTTTTCAACGAATATGTACAAAAAGTTATAAATGCGTCCCATGAAAAATACCGAAATGAAAAGATACCTGTACTCCGTCGTGTTAGTGTGCTGCATGGCGATGCTTCCGGCCTGCAATGACAATCCCGAAACCGGCGGAGACTATGTGCAGCCCGACACGGAGGAATTTGTGATAAACAAACGCGGGCTGACCGCAGAGGGAGAGATGCCTGCAATCGGCGTCCGTTCGAACACCTATTGGGTCATCCGCCAACAGGAGGCTGACGATTGGTTTACGCTTTCGCCCGCGGCAGGCTTCGGCGATGTGGAGGTCGAAATTGCGGCAGAGGAGAACTCCGGAGAGCCGCGCAGCGCCACACTCGTCTTCGAAACGAGAACGGGGAAGATTGCCCGGATCGTTGTCAGGCAGCAGGGCTCCGGCGATGCCGTGCGCTTCTTCGGGGATGATTTCGGAACCGGGGCGACGGGTCAGAGCGTCGCCCGGTTCGACGGCTGGAACCGCTGCGGGATTGGCAGCCGGCGCTGTCAGTATCGGGGGGATAATGTCCGTGTCGACAGCAGTTCGCCTTCGTCGGGCTATGACAGTGCTTCCGGGGGTAATAACATCGTATTCGGGGCCGCGGACGCCGACTTCGTATTGGGCGGCATCGACCTGAAAGGCGACATCAATTTCCAGTTTGTGTTCGGTTGTATGACGGATGACGCTTCTTTTGATGTGGAGAAGCTACGGCTCTATGTTAGCAAAGACCAGCAGCATTGGACGCCGCTTGCCTATGAGCGTTCGCAGACGTCCGATTGGGAATCGGTCGTTGTCCCGTTCTATCTGCCCGAAGGTGTCAAGCAACTTTATTTCCGTTTTCAGGGCGCGGATGCCGAAAACTACCGTCTGGATGATATCGCTCTCTGCGAGGGAAACGGTAGTGGCGCTACTATTACATTTGTTGAGGATGTGGTTGAATATGAAACTTATACGATCTTCGATGAATCCTTCGACTGGTGTGTGGGCAAGGCGGGTGAAAATAACAATACATTGCCCGGTTCCGATAACGGAGCGCCTTCCTATCGGAATGGTTGGTCGGGAACGCGTGTCTACCAGCATCCGGGATTTGCCAAGATCAGCACGGCTTCCAGTCGGGGCTGGCTTTCCAGCCCTGCGATGGAAGCCATCGGTGAAAAACGGGTCACGGTGACAATGACCTTTAATGTGGGCATCATGAATTCCGATCTCGGACGCTTCATGATCAAAATCCACAACAGCGGCACGATCGACGATCGGACGGAGGTTGTTTATGACATTACGACCGACAACACGTGGGAATCCATGACAGTCTATATCGCCGGAGCGACGAAAGAGACGAAGGTGGAATTTACTGGTGTGCAGAATAAATCCAATCGGTTCTTTATCGATAATGTCAAGGCGACCTATGTAGATGTCAAGGAGGAGTAGTCGCGCACTTCTCCCGAACTGCCCCCCCCCGTCGTGGAAACGACGGGGGGCTATTTCCCTTACAAGAATAATCTACCTGTGTTTGAGTGATCTCGATGAGCCGCCAAGCCCGGATGAAACAAGCCCTGATTTTCGGGGCTTGTTCTATTGTGGTTATTTGCGTTTCTTGCCTTTGGCAGCGATTCGCTGGGCGGCCGTGACGGTCCGCTTGGGTGTCTTGCGGACGCTTTTGGTGCCCTTGCCTTTGCCGTTCTCGTCGCGGCCCCATGCCGTGCCGTCGTCGAATTTCATGAAGGCCGACCAGTCGAAGCCTTCGTTCGACATTTTGCTGAAATCGGGGATTTCCGGACGGGGTTCGGTTTGGACCTTGGTTTTCAGCTTGCGGCGCGGTGCGGCGGATTCGTCGCCGGCGGCCGGGGCGGCCGGTTTCTCCCTGCGGACGGATTTTTTCGGGGCCGGGGCGTATTCCTCTCCGCCGGCGTCGGCCGTTTTCGCGCGCCGGGGTTTGCGGGCTGCGGCTTCCTCGCCGTCGCGGGCGATTTCGGCTATCGGCCGGCGGCCCCGGTTCAGGCGGTTGAGCTTGCGGACGATCTCTTCGGCATCGTGGAACGGCACGCTTACGAACGAGAAGTTGTCCGAGATCTGGACGTCGTTGATGTATTTGTCGCGCAGGGCGCACTTGAACTTGAGCATATCGACCAGCTTGCGCGCCGTGTAGCCGTCGCGTCTGCCCACGGCGAGGAACAGTCGCGCCGTGCCTTTGCGGTCCACCGAGAACGAACGGATTTCGGGGTAGTTGCTCTGGTCGAGTTCGCTGCGGAACGCCAGACGCAATAGGGCGCCCAGCGCCACGTCGGGCGTGTATTCGGCCAGCAGTTCTTCGGCGAACTCCCGGTAGCCGTCGTAACTTTCGTTTTCGACGATCTCCTGCATCTCATCCTTGATCTTCAGCCGTTTCATCTCGCCGATGTCCTGCGGCGAGGGGAGGGTTTCGCGCTTGATC
>ERZ824473.3818-NODE-3818-length-14268-cov-2.865686_pt1 | contig 14268 bp, 15 predicted proteins | sample MGYA00519874_ERZ824473 | MGnify/ENA primary metagenome ERZ824473 (study PRJEB31778, sample SAMEA3449151) | human gut metagenome | biome: human gut; feature: human-associated habitat; material: faeces | place: United Kingdom | collected 2010/2012 ... | reverse complement strand
CTTCTTATGGTATGACAGATACTATGGGACGTATGCACTCTGATGCACAGTTCGCAGGTTCTTCTTCTGTTCCGGCTCACGTAGAAATGATGGGTCTGATCGGTGCAGGTAACAACCCAATGGTTGGTATGACTGTTGCAGTTGCAGTTTCGATCGAGGAAGCAGCAAAAGCTGGTAAATTCTAAGAAATAAACAAAAAGTTTTATTTAAATGAAAATAACAGGCACTTTCCGTAAAGGAGAGTGCCTGTTATTTTGAACGCAGAGAAGCATTCCCCCGCTTCAAGTGTGCAGATCACCGATTATATAAAACCAGAGCTATTGGCAGTGGCACTGGTTTTATATTTTGTTGGCATTGGGCTGAAACATTCTCAGACCATACCCTGTGAAAAAGAGGAATGATCCGTTACGAAGGGAAACGTAAAGATTATGTAAAAAGATGTATTTTGCAAAGAAGATGTGCTAAAATTGTCAGGGGATGCCTGATCAGGTCATCAAGTCATAACATTATTTCTGCACAGGTACATCGTGATTTCAGACTTTTCGTTGTGACATCCTTTTAAGCATAAAAAGCACAAAAGAGGTATGGATATGGAGTTAAAATCAAAAAAAACTGTCTTATGGAAGCTTTTTCTGTCTACGTTTTATCTCAGTACATTCACGTTTGGCGGAGGCTATGTAATCGTGAGTCTGATGAAAAAGAAATTTGTTGATGAGTATCACTGGATCGATGAGAATGAGATGCTGGATCTGGTGGCGATCGCACAGTCGGCACCGGGAGCTGTGGCAGTGAACGGAGCAATCGCAGTCGGCTATAAGCTGGCAGGGCTTACCGGCGTGGTGACAGCCGTCTTTGGGACATTGCTTCCGCAGTTTGTGATCATTGCGGCAATCTCGGTCTGTTATCAGATCTTCTGCAAAAATTTTATTGTAAGCCAGATGCTGCTTGGCATGCAGGCCGGAGTCGGGGCAGTGATTGCTGTTGTGGTATATGAGATGGCGGGTGAGGTGGCAAAACAAAAAGATGCCATTTCCTGGATCATTATGGCAGCTGCCTTTCTGGCGGCAACGGTGTTTCAAGTCAATGTTGTATACATTGTGATTGCAAGCGGTTTGTTGGGATTTTTACGTTCAAAGTACGGAAAGAGGAAAATATCATGATTTATCTGAAATTATTTTTTGCATTTCTTCAGATTGGAATGTTCAGTTTTGGAGGCGGTTATGCGGCAATGCCTCTGATACAGCACCAGGTAGTGGACACGTATCACTGGTTAGATGGGAAAGGGTTCGCAGATCTTGTCACGATCTCGCAGATGACACCTGGCCCGATCGCCACAAATGCAGCTACGTTTGTCGGAATGAACACGGCAGGGCTTGCGGGAGCTCTGATTGCAACGTTTGGATGTATTCTGCCGTCCTGTATTTTGGTTACATTTATTGCTTACTTCTATTTAAAATATCAAAAGCTCGCAGCACTTCAGGGTATTCTTTCTTCCCTGCGTCCGGCAGTGATCGCACTGATCGCATCGGCCGGCATTTCCATCTTGGTTTCTGCCTTCTGGAACGGACAAACTGTGATCCGTCTGCCGGATACCGACTGGGGTATGGTGATTCTGTTCGGCCTTTGCATCGTGCTGCTTCGGAAATGTAAAATGAATCCGGTGACCGTTATGTTTCTGGCCGGTATTCTGAAAGTTTTGCTGGCAGAAGGTCAGAAAATTTTGTAAAATTCTGGTAATTGTTCAGTGGCTTCAGCGTTGTGGGTCAAAATACATTTTCTGTACATTGACATTTAAGGCTATAGAGGGTAAAATTGAAAAAACTGATGATGTATATCAAAATAAAATGAACGAAACGATGATGGAGGATAAAGAAATGCAGATACTCAAAGACAGAATCAGAAAAGACGGCAAGATCAGAGAAGGCAATGTGCTGAAAGTGGACAGCTTTTTGAATCATCAGATGGATGTATCCCTGTTCCGTGAGATCGGAAAAGAGTTCAAACGCAGATTTGAAGGGGAAGAGATCACAAAGATCCTGACGATCGAGGCATCCGGTATCGGTATTGCCTGTGTTGTTGCCGAAGTTTTCAACGTTCCGGTTGTCTTTGCAAAGAAGACGCAGACCAAAAATATCGCAGGAGATGTCTATACCACACAGGTGGAGTCCTATACTCACGGAAGAATCTACGACATCATCGTTTCCAGGGAGTTTCTCGGACCGGATGATAAAGTGCTGCTGATCGATGATTTTATGGCAAACGGAAAGGCAATGGAGGGACTGATCCAGATCGTAAAAGATTCCGGTGCACAGCTGGTCGGAGCCGGTATCGTGATCGAGAAAGGCTTCCAGCCAGGCGGCGATGCCCTGCGTGATCAGGGAGTACACCTGGAATCTCTCGCTATCGTAGAGAGTATGGATGAAAAAACCGGAGAGATCGTATTCCGATAAGCTTTACGATTTCTTTACAATTGCAGATTTTCTTTACAAAAACATAACCAAGGATTAACCAGCCCATGCTTTTTGTGGGCTGGTTTTGTGTTATCTTAAGGTTGTTCACAAAGAACAGAAAAATCAGAAACTGACAGATGCCGAATGAAAAACTGGTAAAAATAAAACGAAAACGGCACAGCAGGTCAGGAGAGGAGATTATTATTATGAAGAACCTTAAGAAATTGACAGCTTTAGCAGGAATTTGTGCAGTGACAGTAGCAAGTCTGGCAGCATGCGGACAGTCAGGCACGACAACAGAGACAAAGGCAGGAAGCCAGGCGGCTGAAAGCACTGCAGACAGTGCCAAAGATACACAGGCAGCAAGCGAAGCTTCCGCAGATTTGAGCGGCAGCATTACCATGGCAGGAAGTACTTCTATGGAGAAACTGGCAAACGCCGTTGCAGAAGCTTTTATGGAGAAATATCCGAATGTAACCGTAAATGCAGAATTTACCGGATCTTCCGCAGGTATTGAATCCCTTCTTTCCGGAAGCGTAGATATCGGAAACTCTTCCCGTGCACTGGAAGACAGTGAAAAACAGAATGGTGCAGTAGAAAACATCGTAGCGATCGACGGTATTGCAGTTGTAGTAAATCCGGATACAAAAGTAGAGAATCTGACAAAAGAACAGCTGGCACAGATCTACACAGGTGAGATCACAGACTGGGCAGATGTAGACGGAGACTCCGCGCCGATCGTTGTGATCGGACGTGAAGCAGGTTCCGGTACGAGAGGAGCTTTTGAAGAACTGCTGGATGTTGCAGATAAATGTACATATGCAAGCGAACTGGACAGCACCGGAGCTGTTATGGCAAAAGTAGCTTCCACACCGGGCTCCATCGGATACGTATCTCTGGATGTCCTGGATGACACGGTAAAAGCCCTGAAACTGGAAGGTGTAGAGCCGACAGCAGAAAACATCAAAGCAGGAAACTATTTCCTGAGCCGCCCGTTTGTTATGGCGACAAAAGGAGAGATCTCAGAACAGAGCGAACCGGTACAGGCACTGTTTGACTATCTTTCTTCCGCAGAAGGAAAAGATCTGATCAGCTCCGTAGGTCTGATCACTGTAGACTAACTGGAAAAAACGAAGGCTTGGTGTAAAGAATGGAAGATAAGAAAAGCAAATTCAGTATTTTAAGTGCAAAAGGATCCCGCTCGGCGGTAGAAACAACGGCACAGATCATCTTTACCATATGTTCGGTCGTTGCAGTTGCGGCAGTCTTTTCGATCACACTCTACATGATCATCAGCGGAACCCCTGCGATTTTCAAAGTCGGTCTCCTTGACATTCTCTTTGGAAGTGTCTGGGCACCGACGGCGGCAACGCCATCCTACGGTATCCTGTACATTATCCTCACATCGATCGTAGGAACGGCACTTGCCATCCTGATCGGTGTGCCGATCGGTATTCTGACCGCAGTCTTTCTTGCGGAAGCTGCACCGAAAAAACTGGCAGCCGTTGTAAAACCGGCGGTGGAACTTCTGGCAGGCATTCCTTCGGTTATTTACGGACTGGTCGGCATCCTGGTGCTCAATCCGGTAATGTACAAACTGGAGCTGTTTCTCTTTCAAAATTCAAAAACACACCAGTTCACCGGAGGAGCGAACCTGATTTCAGCTGTGATCGTACTGGCGATTATGATCCTCCCAACGGTAATAAATATCAGTGAGTCTGCACTGAAAGCAGTACCGCAGAATCTGAAATCAGCATCGCTGGCTTTGGGAGCCTCCCATATCCAGACTATTTTCAAGGTGATGATCCCGGCGGCAAAATCCGGTATCATTACAGCCATCGTACTTGGAACAGGAAGAGCGATCGGTGAAGCAATGGCGATCACTTTAGTAGCAGGAAGTTCGGTAAATCCGCCGTTCCCATTCAATTCGGTTCGTTTTCTGACAACAGCGATCGTAAGTGAAATGGGATATGCAGCAGATTTACACAGACAGGTTTTATTCACGATCGGTCTGGTGCTGTTTGTATTCATCATGCTGATCAATGTGGTTCTGACACGGATACTGAAGAAGGGAATAGACGACGATGCAAAGTGAGAATTCAATTTATAATAAAAAAACACATGGCATGGACAAGTTCCTGTACGGATGCATTTATCTGTCAGCAGCCATAGCAGTTTCTGTTCTTCTGATGATCATCTGTTATGTAACGGTAAGAGGAATCGGAAGTGTCAGCCTGGAGTTTCTGACAACGGTAACAAGTGCAAGAAAAGGAACGGTCGGCATTGCCGGAAATATTGTCAATACGCTGTATATCATCATGATCACGCTGGTGATCGCAACGCCGATCGGTGTGGGAAGTGCCATTTATCTGAATGAGTATGCCAAACCGGGCAAGATCGTAAGGATCATTGAATTTACGACGGAGACACTTTCCGGTATCCCATCGATTATTTTCGGACTTTTCGGAAGCGTGTTTTTTGGAACAACGCTGAAACTTGGTTATTCTCTGCTGACCGGTGCTCTGACTTTGAGCCTTATGATCCTGCCACTGATCACGCGAAACACGCAGGAAGCTCTGCGTACGGTTCCGGATTCTTACCGGAGCGGAGCACTTGGCATGGGAGCAACAAAATGGCACATGATCCGTACAATCCTGCTTCCGTCTGCCATGCCCGGCATCATCACCGGAGTGATTCTGGCGATCGGACGTATCGTCGGAGAATCGGCAGCCCTGCTCTTTACGGCAGGAAGCGGTTATCTGCTCCCGAAAGCGGGAGGATGGCTTTCCAAGATCCTGCAGCCGGGCGGAACTTTGACGATCCAGCTGTATCTTAGCAGCTCAAAAGCAGAATATAATGTAGCGTTTGGAATTGCATTTGTACTTCTTGTGATCGTACTGTGCATCAATTTCCTGACAAAATATCTGGCGAAGCGTTTCGATGTAACGCGGATGAAATAAAAGAAAGAGGAGCATCACCATGGAAAATACAAAAATCAGTGTGCAGGATCTGAACCTGCACTACGGAACGAATCATGCGTTAAAACATGTCAATATGGAGATTCGGGAAAATGCGATCACTGCATTTATCGGTCCGTCCGGATGCGGTAAATCCACCTTTCTGAAGTGCTTAAACCGTATGAATGACCTGGTTGAGAACGTAAAAATAGAAGGAAAAGTCCTGATTGACGGAGAAGATATCTACAGTCCGAAGGCAGATACCACACTGCTTCGAAAAAAAGTGGGTATGGTATTTCAGCAGGCAAATCCATTCCCGATGAGCATTTATGATAATATCGCTTATGGACCGAGGATCCATGGCATTAAAGATAAAGCGACACTCGATCAGATCGTGGAAGAGAGTCTGCGTGGAGCAGCGATCTTTGATGAGGTAAAAGACCGCCTGAAAAAATCAGCACTGGGGCTTTCCGGCGGACAGCAGCAGCGTCTCTGTATTGCAAGAGCACTGGCCGTACAGCCGGACGTGCTTCTGATGGATGAGCCGACATCGGCACTTGATCCGATCTCTACTTTAAAAATTGAAGAGCTGATGGTAGAGCTGAAGAAAAAATATACGGTTGTTGTTGTCACCCATAACATGCAGCAGGCAGCACGTGTATCGGATGACACCGCATTCTTCTTGGTAGGAGAAGTGATCGAGTTTAACCATACCGATGACATCTTTGCGAGACCGCAGGATAAGAGGACCGAAGATTATATTACAGGACGTTTTGGTTGATTGGGGGAAAAACAATGTCAGTGAGAATGAATTTTGAACACGAACTGGAGACTCTTCGCGAAAACATGGATGCCATGGGACAGGGGATTCAGCAGGCTTTTGCAGATCTGCTCTCAGCGATTGCATTTAATAATCTGGAAGAATTGGACAGAATCCAGAAAAATGACCGTAAGATCAATGAGATGGAGCGTAAGATTGAAGCAGAATGCCTGCTGCTTCTGACCAGGCAGCAGCCGGTGCTGGCAAGTGATTTGCGTATCGTATCTTCTGTTATGAAAGCAGTCGGTGACATGGAACGTATCGGTGACCATGCAGCGGATATCGCAGATATGGCAGTGCGTCTGAACGGCATCAGCTACAAAGAGTATGCACCGTCCATGCCTGAGATGCTCGAAGAGACCAGAAAGATCCTCTGTGATGGGGTAGAGCTTTTTATGGCAAGAGATAAAGAGCAGGCAAAAGAATTTTATAAGAGAGACGATAAGATTGATGAGCTTTTCAACCAGGTGAAAGAGGAACTGGTTGCCTGCCTGAAAGAAGGCAAAAAAGACACCGATGCCTGTGTGGATCTTCTGATGGTTGCAAAATATCTGGAACGTATCGGTGACCATGCAGTCAATATCTCAGAGTGGGAAGTATTTAAAGAGACCGGAAGCATCAAAAACGAAAGAATCCTTTGATACATAAGCTCACAAATGCTGCTTGCTTCCGTTGTTTTCCTGTTTTTTCGGCTTGACGTGAAGTGTGAAAACCTTTATAATAGAAAAAACACAGAACAAAGGAAGAAATTATGAGAGTTATCGCAGGCAAAGCCAGGAGACTGGCACTTAAGACGGTTCCCGGAATGGAGACCAGACCGACCACGGACCGGATTAAAGAAACGCTTTTTAATATGATACAGGATGAACTATACGGTATCCGTTTTCTGGATCTGTTTTCCGGGAGCGGTGCGATAGGGATTGAGGCACTCAGCAGAGGAGCAAAGGAAGCAGTCTTTGTGGAAAAAAATCCTGCCGCAGTGTGTTGCATCCGCGAAAACCTGAAGTTTACCAGGTTGGACGCGGATGCTTTTGTTGTGCAGTCAGATGTTTTTGCTGCACTGGATCGTCTGAGACGTGAGATCGAGGACGGCAAGGAGAGCTTTGGTGTCATTTTTATGGACCCTCCTTACAACCAGGAGCTGGAAAAGCGAGTCCTTTCCTGCTTAAAAGACAGCAAAGTGGCAGATGAGCGTACCCTGATCATTATAGAGGCATCTCTGGAGACTGATTTTTCCTATCTTAAGGAATTTGGGTTCCGTGTACTGAAACGCAAAGAATATAAGACAAATGTTCATATGTTTATAGAGAAGGAGAAAAAGGAGTTATGAGAAGAGCTGTCTACCCTGGAAGTTTTGATCCGGTTACGTTCGGACATCTTGATATCATCCGTCGTTCCGCTGTTCTGGTGGATGAACTGATCGTCGGTGTGCTGACAAATAGTGCAAAAACGCCGTTGTTTTCTGCCGAAGAACGTGTTAATATATTAGCTGATGTCACCAAGGATATCGGAAATGTGACAATAAAGGCATTTGATGGTCTGTCCGTAGATTTTGCAAGGAACTGCGGAGCACAGTTTATGGTGAGGGGTCTGCGGGCGATCACCGATTTTGATTACGAACTGCAGATGTCGCAGACCAACCGCATCCTGTGCTCAGATATTGATACGATTTTCTTATCGACCAGTCTGGAATATGCCTACTTAAGTTCGACAACGGTCAAAGAGATCGCCAGCTACCATGGCGATATCTCCAAATTTGTGCCGGAGTCGGTGATTGAGAAGATATATCAAAAAATGGAAGTGTCAAAGCAGGATTGAGAAAGTGCGAAGTACAAAACAATCCGTAAGGCATCTTTAAATTAGAACTAGAACCAGAAATCAGAATAAAAAATAGGAGTGATAACGATGAGCAGCAGAATTGAGCAGATTATTGAAGAAATCGAGGAGTATGTAGACAGTTGTAAATTCCAGCCACTCTCTTCTACAAAGATCGTGGTAAATAAAGAAGAACTGGAAGAGCTTCTGCGTGAGCTTCGTATGAAGACACCGGATGAGATCAAACGTTATCAGAAGATCATCAGCAATAAAGATGCGATCCTGGCAGACGCACAGTCCAAAGCAGATGCGATCATCGCAGACGCAAAGACACAGGCACAGCAGATGGTTACGGAAAGTGAAGTTATGCAGCAGGCATACGCACAGTCCAATGAGCTGCTGGAGAACACCAACCAGCAGGCACAGGAGATCATGGACAATGCAACAACCGATGCCAACAACATCCGTATGGGTGCACTGCAGTACACCGATGAGATGCTGGCAAATCTGGAAAAGATCATGAGCCATACGATCGATGCAGCAGGTGAGAAATACAATACTTTCATCAATTCGATCCAGTCCTGCTACGATATCGTAAACAAGAACAGACGCGAGCTGTCACCGGGCGGAAACCCTGCATCTTATGCAGCACCGCAGCAGGATGCGGATTACGATGACGACGAGGCTTAAAAAAGGCCCGGAAGCAGCGTAATGCAGAGTATTTCACACAGAAATATCAGTAGAGCGAGCAGTATTTTGGTAAAAAAATAGCTACGAAGAGATAAGGGGGTGTCTTTTATGACACTCCCTGTTTGCATGAAAGAGCAAAGACCGCCAAAAGCCAGAAACGGGAGCAATATCACATAACTTTGCGGATAAGCAAATGCGGCAGTGACGGCAGGGATTCCGCCTGTAATTTCCAGAAAGCAGGAGAAAAAAGCGGCACTTTCTGCACGCATGCGGGGTATGTGTGTGATCACATTGGATAAGACGGAAAATAATATAATATAACCGCCAAGCTTTAACAGGACTGAGAGGGCATCTTGGAGGCAGGCATCAAGCAGTGCAAGAGAAAGCACGGGACTCGATGTCTTTTTTTCACGGAGAGAAAAGGAACTGCCGCAAAAGAAAAATGCCATCAGACAGACAAAAGCGGGTATTATGTACAGAAAAGAGACGGTGATCCCGGCTTTCTCCGGGTGTTTTAAGTGCAGTGTCAGAAAATAGGTGATAAGAAAAGCCGGACTTACGTTGTTGCAGAAACCGAAGAGCATGGAAGCTTCCTTTGGATCGATCTGATCGGTTTTTAAAAGATCGGCAAGAATTTTGGCACCGGAAGGATAACCGAAAAAAAAGCCGCACAGGAACGCATAAAGCCCGGCCGGGGAGAGATGGAGATATTTTCGGGTAAAAAGTCCGGGCAGGAAGAGAAGATGTTCGATCAGGCGGCTTTGGATCAGGATGTTGGAAAAGACCATGAACGGCAGAAGGGTGGGAACCAGAGTGAAAAACCACAGGTTCAGTCCCATTTTTGCACCTTCAAAGACCAGACCAGGGAAAAACAGCAGAATCACAAACAGGGTAGCACCAAGAAGTGAAGAAAAGAAAGATTTCATAAAAAATTCCTCTTTTTGCGTATCGTATGCATCAATCCAAAAACATATGCATATAAAAATAAGACAGCATTTGTGAGGGGAGCTTCGGATGAAGAAAAAGCGGCCGGATGATACAATCAGAAAAAGGATCTGTTTTCTGTTCCTTGCAGTGCTTGTTCTTTTTGTCGGAATGGCGATATTCCATCATGAAAAGAGAAAATATGCTCTGCATGACAGAGTCATTGAAATGGAACATTTCCGTTCTATGCAGGCAGGCGGCAGCTTGCAGGAAGAAACAGCAGAACTTCAGAAACAGAGCGGACTTTCGAAAGGAAAACTGCTGGCACTTGCTTTTGCGGGTGCTCAGGCGTCTTTTCCAAAGAAAATGCCGACGATCGATGAGTTGCAGCAGACGGCGAAGTGGATGTACCGTTATCGCCCGAAACAATATGAGATGCTGGAAAATGCGTTCTGTGCGGTATGGGATGATCTTGTCTGCTTTCCAGTGAAATGCAGGGTATCTTATGAGGATTCCTGGATGGAAGAACGCACCTACGGCGGCAAACGGGGACATGAGGGGACGGATCTGATGCCGCCGACAAATCAGAGAGGGTTTTATCCGGTATTTTCTGCCACAGCCGGGACGGTTGAGCATATGGGATGGCTTCAAAAGGGCGGATGGCGGATCGGAATCCGCAGTGAACAGGGCGGTTACTTTTATTATGCCCATCTCTCGGAATATGCACCGAGGATGGAAGAAGGGAAAACAGTAGAAGCCGGCGAAATGCTGGGCTATATGGGGGACAGCGGTTACGGAGAAGAGGGCACAGTCGGTCAGTTTGCCGTACATCTGCATTTTGGCATTTACATACAGACGGCAGACGGGCGGGAAGTCAGTGTCGATCCTTACTGGATCTTAAAAGGTCTGGAGGGGGAACCTTGAGGTGACAGTTGGAAAAAAGGAAAAATTATGCTATACTGGTCTGACTGAGGAAGGACGGTAAGTAATGTAGGAGGAGTGGTTTTTATGGAAATACAGTTATGGAAGGATATTTTAAATCCATATGAGCTGGCGGTGGAGGAACTGCTGGTAAAATTTAATCATCTGATCAAAGAGTACCAGGATCGGGGTATGTACTCGCCGATGGAGCAGGTCTGCGGCAGAGTCAAATCGATCTCCAGTATTTTAGATAAAGCACAGAAGAAAAACATTGAAGTTGACAAGATTGAAGAACAGCTGGATGATATCGCAGGCATCCGCATCATCTGCCAGTTTGTGGAGGATATTGAGAAGGTGGCGGATCTTATAAGAAACCGCTCCGATATGCAGGTCGTTACGGAAAAGGACTATATCAATCATATGAAATCGAGCGGTTACCGCAGTTACCATATGATCGTGTCTTACCCGGTGGAGACCTTTTCCGGAACAAAGACCATCCGCGTGGAGATCCAGATCCGTACTCTGGCGATGAATTTCTGGTCTACGATCGAACATTCGCTTCAGTATAAATATAAACAGCATATGCCGGATCACATCCGGGAGAAACTGAGCCGCGTTGCCGATGCGATCATTGTGCTGGACAATGAGATGTCAACGGTACGCAGCGAGATCATGGATGCACAGAATTCCTGCCAGATCCAGACGAATCTGGTCAAAGATATTTTAAATAATATCCAGAATCTGTATACGATTGCCAATAAACGGGAACTTGTCAAGATTCAGGATGAGTTTTACCGGATCTATGAGACAAAGGATCTGGAACAGCTGCGTCGTTTTCACAGCGATCTGGACAATATCACAGAAGGTTATCATGTGCAGGCATTTGAGTGATCTTGATGCATAAAGAATGTCAGAGGCATTTTTGAGCAGACGTGGTATAGGAAAAGCAAATAATAAGAAACGAGAAAGGATAAAGAGATGGAACTGCCTTCAAATTATTTAGAAGAGATGAAAGAACTGCTCGGTGATCAGTATGAGGCATATCTTGCAAGTTTTGAGCAGAAAACCAGACAGGGACTTCGTGTAAATACCGCGAAGATCGCACCGGAAACCTTCAGGCAGAAGGCAGATATTTCTCTTGAATGTGTACCGTGGTGTGAGAACGGCTTTGCTTTTGATGAAAAGCAGACGGTGACAAAGCATCCATATTATTATGCGGGGCTTTATTATGTGCAGGAGCCAAGTGCGATGATCCCGGCATCACACCTTCCGGTAGAGCCGGGCGATTTTGTGCTGGATCTCTGTGCGGCTCCGGGCGGCAAGGCGACGGAGCTTGGTGCAAAATTAAAAGGAAAAGGCATGCTGCTTGCAAATGACATCAGCAATTCCAGAGCCAAAGGGCTTTTAAAGAATCTGGAGCTTTTTGGCATTTCGAATCTGTTTGTATCAAGTGAAGAGTCCGATAAGCTCAAAAAAGCTTATCCGGCGTATTTTGACAAGATCCTGATCGATGCACCGTGTTCCGGAGAAGGAATGTTCCGAAAAGATAAAAAAATGGTATCTGCATGGGAGGAGCATGGGCCGGACTTTTTCTGTAATATTCAGAAGAGCATTATCTTGCAGGCTGCTCGTATGTTAAAGCAAGGCGGAATGATGCTGTACTCCACCTGTACTTTTGATCCGAAAGAAAATGAGCAGGTCATCGAACATTTACTTAAGACCTATCCGGAATTTAGAATCTTGAAGATTGCGCCATATGAAGGCTTTGTTCAGGGGATGCCGGAAGTGACAGAATCACGGGATCCGTCGCTTGCGGATACTGTCCGCATATTCCCACATAAAATGAAAGGGGAAGGACATTATCTGGCACTTGTACAAAAGGGCGAACCGTGTGACCGTGTGAAAGGTGAACTGACCGGTGGAAAAGGAAAGAAGAAATTACCAGAGGAACTGGAAGAATTTTTAAATGATGTAAAGAAAGAAATCCGTACGGATCTTCTGGATATCCACGGCGAGCGTGTCTATGTAATGCCGGCAGGGCTTCCAAATCTTAAGGGACTTCGGTTCCTGCGTACCGGACTTTTACTTGGAGAACTTAAGAAAAAACGGTTTGAGCCAAGCCAGGCCTTTGCCATGACCCTCAAAAAAGATGATTATGAGAAGATTGTTGATCTGCCACTAGAAGATGATCGTGTGAGCCGTTATCTGAAAGGGGAAACACTGGATGTTGATGATTTGGTAGAGACGAAAGCAAAAGGCTGGTATCTGGTCTGCGTGGATGGTTATCCATTGGGATGGGGAAAGCTTGCTAATGGAACTTTGAAGAATAAATATCTGCCGGGATGGAGGTTGAATTCATGATCCGGTTAGACAAGTTCCTGTCTGAGATGGGTGTAGGAACCAGGCAGGAAGTGAAGCAGTATATTCGAAAAGGCAAAGTAGAGGTAGATGGCGAGATTGCAAAGCGCCCGGAACTTAAAGTGGACGAGACAAAAGCAAATGTTACACTGGACGGTGAACGAATCGGATATGCCTCTTATGTATACTATATGTTGAATAAACCGGCGGGTGTAGTGTCTGCAACAGAAGATAAACGCGAGAAGACCGTGATCGATCTGATCAAGGGACAGAAGCGGAAAGATCTGTTCCCGGTGGGTCGTCTGGATAAGGATACGGTGGGACTTCTTTTAATTACAAATGATGGAAATCTGGCACACCGGTTACTTTCTCCGAAACATCATGTGGATAAGTGCTATTTTGCAAAAGTGCAGGGGAACGTTACAAAAGACGATGCGGAAAAATTTGCAGAAGGTGTAAATATTGGCACAGAAGATGAACCGGAGATCACGATGCCGGGAAAACTCGACATTATAAAAAGTGATGATTTATCCGAAATACGTCTGACCATCCAGGAAGGAAAGTTTCATCAAGTAAAACGCATGTTCCAGGCAGTGGGAAAAGAGGTTGTTTATCTGAAACGGGAACGTATGGGCAGCTTGATTCTGGATGATAATCTGGCAGAGGGCGAATACCGCATGCTGACCGAAGAAGAATTAAAGAATTTATTATTTTGAACGCTACAAGTGAGGTATTATAGATGTCACAGGGATTTTTACCAATATGTAAAAAGGATATGGAAGAACGGGGCTGGGAACAGTTGGACTTTGTGTACATTTCAGGGGACGCTTATGTAGACCATCCATCATTTGGACCGGCAGTTATTACAAGGCTTCTGGAAGATTATGGATACAAGGTCGGAATCATCGCACAGCCGGATTGGAAAGATAAGAACAGCATCACCGTTCTTGGCGAGCCAAGACTTGCTTTTCTTGTATCGGCAGGTAATATGGATTCTATGGTAAATCATTACTCTGTATCAAAAAGGCGTAGAAGTACAGATGCCTATACTCCAGGCGGTGTTATGGGAAAACGTCCGGATTATGCGGTGACAGTCTATGGCAACCTGATCCGCCAGGTTTATAAAAAGACACCAATCATTCTCGGAGGAATCGAGGCGAGTCTTCGAAGACTGGCACATTACGATTATTGGTCCAATAAATTAAAACGTTCCGTGCTATTGGATTCCGGGGCGGATATTATTTCATATGGAATGGGTGAGCATTCGATCATTGAGATTGCGGAGGCGTTAGATAGTGGACTTAGTATTCAAGATATTACTTACATTCCGGGA
>ERZ824473.3817-NODE-3817-length-14270-cov-4.262469_pt1 | contig 14270 bp, 14 predicted proteins | sample MGYA00519874_ERZ824473 | MGnify/ENA primary metagenome ERZ824473 (study PRJEB31778, sample SAMEA3449151) | human gut metagenome | biome: human gut; feature: human-associated habitat; material: faeces | place: United Kingdom | collected 2010/2012 ... | reverse complement strand
TAGCGAACTTTTTCAGCCAGTTCAATGATATCATGATGGAGATGACCATGATGATCATGGCACTTGCACCGATCGGTGTATTCTGCCTTATCAGCAGAACCTTTGCAAACATCGGTTTCAGTGCATTTATCCCGCTGGCAAAATATATGATCGGTGTTCTCCTTGCACTGGCGATCCAGTGCTTCGGCGTATACCAGATTCTGCTGAAGGTCTTCACAGGACTGAATCCGATAAAATTCATCAAGAAATTTTTCCCGGTTATGGCATTTGCATTCTCAACAGCTACATCCAATGCCACGATCCCGATGTCCATTGATACCCTGTCCAAGAAAGTAGGTGTTTCCAAGAAGATTTCTTCATTCACCATTCCTCTTGGAGCTACCATCAACATGGACGGTACCTCTATCATGCAGGGTGTTGCCGTAGTATTTGCGGCACAGGCTTTTGGTATCCACTTAAGTCCGATGGATTATGTGACAGTTATCGGAACTGCAACCCTTGCTTCCGTAGGAACTGCCGGTGTACCAAGTGTTGGTCTTGTTACCCTGACTATGGTATTTAACTCTGTAGGTCTTCCGGTTGAGGCCATTGGTCTGATCATGGGTATTGACCGTATCCTGGATATGACCAGAACAGCGGTTAACATTACCGGTGATGCAGTCTGCACAACCATCGTTGCACATCAGAACGGTGCGCTGGATAAAAAAGTATTTAACGAATCCAATTAGCATCCGGTTCAGGAAGAGATCCGCTCCTGTCGCGGATAATATAAAAATGAAAAACGGCTGTACATATCACATTAGAGCGGTATGTACGGCCGTTTTTTCATCGAAATTAAATATAGAGTAGGCATCCTGCGGGATGCCTATTCCTGTTCCAGAACCCCCATAACCGACGGCAGTTCCAGATGCTGGTAGGTATGGAGAATCTTTTCCAACTCAAAAATGGCAGAGGTGAGAAATTTGTTCTTGTGATAGACCAGTTTGAATTTTCGGTTCCATTCCCCGGCTTCGTTGTAGAAGACCCGGACTGAACGGTGGCGGATCTCCTGATGCATCAGGCGGATGGACATGACGGAGAGCATCTGGTTATACAGCACTGCGTTCATCAGAGCCTGGGGACTGTTGGCTTCCCAGGCAGTCCGGATCTTAAGGCCATGGCGAAGGGTATAATCCTCAAAAAGCTGCCTGGTACCGCTGCCATATTCACGGACCGCAAATTTCTGGTCATTCAGTTCCTGGACATGGATGCGGCCTCTGCGGTAAAAGGGATGTTTTTTTCCGGCGGCAAGGACCAGGCAGTCGTCGATGATGGGAAGAACGATAAGATCCGGAGAGTGGATCTCACCTTCTACCACAGCAGCGTCCAGTTCTGAGCGGAGAAGTTTCTGCTCGATGTTCTTGGTGTTGGTGACAAAAGAGTAAACATCCAGATCCGGAAATTTTTTCTGCAGATCCAGGATAATGGACGGTGTCAGGCAGGTTCCAACCGTGAGGGTGGAACCAAGCTTCAGGGTGGAAGACTGCCCCTGATTCTGCATCAGTTCCTCCAGCTGCTGAAACTGCCGGATCATTTCCCGGGCATGTGGAAGAAGCAGTTTTCCACGGTCTGTGAGATAAAGTTTTTTTCCGAGGCGTTCAAAGAGAAGACCATTGTAATGGTTTTCCAGTTCCCGGATGGCCTGGCTGACCGTTGGCTGGGAAATATAAAGATGTTTGGCAGCGGCACTCATGGAGCCCTGTTCTGCAACGGCGACAAAAACAGTGAGATGGCGGATAGTCATGTGGGATTCTCCTTTTACTTACGATTCGATATATATAGGAAAAACCTATCGTTTTCATAAAATAATATCATTTTTCAAATATATCTTCAAGTGGTATAGTAGGAAGTGCGTGAAAACGATTTCAGAATGTTGCCGGTCACGGAGTGAACAGTAATTTCAGAATCACAATCACAGGATACATGGCATAGGTACCGGGGGAAGAGTAACGAAATGCCAGCAGGATCAGGAGGAGGAAATATGTCAGCATTAACGGTAAGCAAAGACGAAGAAAAAAGACTGAAAGGTCAGGGATTTTTAAATAACAGGGGGACGGATGAATTTTCTGCACGGGTGATCACTGTAAACGGAAAGGTGACAGCGGCACAGCACAGATGTATGGCGGAAGCAGCAGAGAAATTCGGCAACGGAAATCTTACCTACACGACCAGACTTTCCGTGGAGATCCAGGGAATCCCCTACGAAAAGATCGAAGAGTTTCAGGAATTTATTGCGAAGGAAGGTCTGGAGACAGGAGGAACAGGAGCAAAGGTCCGGCCTGTAGTATCCTGTAAGGGAACCACCTGCCAGTATGGACTTCTGGATTCCTATGCAATTTCAGAAGAGATTTACCGGAGATTCTACAAAGGCTACCGTCAGGTTGCACTGCCGCATAAATTCAAGATCGCAGTAGGCGGATGCCCGAATAACTGTGTGAAACCAAATCTGAATGATGTGGGGATCATCGGACAGAGGATCCCGCACTTTGACAGCGAGGCCTGCAAGGGCTGCAAAAAATGTGCCATTGAAGCTGCATGTCCGAATAAAGTGGCGAAAGTCGTTGACGGGAAACTGCACATTGATGAGGAGCTTTGCAGACACTGCGGAAGGTGTGTGGGAAAATGTCCATTCCATTCCATCCCGGATGGTACCTACGGATTCAAGATCTATATCGGTGGACGCTGGGGAAAGAAAATTTCTCATGGAAAGGCCCTGAACCGGATCTTTACGTCAGAGGAAGAGGCACTGGATGTTATTGAGAAGGCAATCCTGCTTTTTAAGGACCAGGGATTAAAGGGAGAACGTTTTGCCGAGACTATAGAACGAATTGGATTCGAAAATGCAGAAAAACAATTATTGGAAAAAAATCTTCTGGAAAGAAAAATGGAAATTTTGTCCAAATAGAGATATAAAAAACTTCCTATTATATAAGCTGTCTGAAACTGAAAAAATGCGAGCAATAATATAAAAAATTTTTATTTCATTTATATAAATTTTTATTATATCACAATATTAACAAAAAACTAAGTGAAAATTCTATTTGAAATATGCAAAATAATGTGATAAAGTATTAACAATACATGAACGGAGGTAAAAAGAGTGGAAAACTACATGTATTTGGTGCCGGTGGCAGCAGTACTGGCACTTCTGTTCGCAGCATACCTTGCAGCGAAGGTCAGCAAGCAGGATGCAGGAACAGACAGAATGAAGGAGATCGCAGGTGCGATCGCAGAAGGTGCCCGCGCCTTCTTAACAGCAGAGTACAAGATCCTGGTTATTTTTGTAGCCGTACTTTTTGTACTGATCGGAATCGGAGTTGGAAGCTGGGTAACAGCAATCTGCTTCGTAGTAGGTGCTCTGTTTTCAACAATCGCAGGATACTGCGGTATGACCGTTGCAACAAAGGCTAATGTAAGAACAGCAAATGCAGCAAAAGAGGGAGGAATGAACAAGGCTCTTTCCATTGCATTCTCCGGCGGTGCTGTTATGGGTATGTGTGTTGCAGGTCTTGGTGCACTTGGTGTCAGCGTTGTGTATATCATCACAAAGAACGTTGACGTACTTTCTGGATTCAGCCTTGGCGCTTCTTCCATCGCACTGTTTGCACGTGTTGGTGGTGGAATCTATACAAAGGCAGCTGACGTAGGAGCTGACCTTGTAGGTAAGGTTGAGGCAGGAATCCCTGAGGATGACCCTCGTAACCCGGCTGTTATCGCTGATAACGTAGGTGATAACGTAGGTGATGTTGCAGGTATGGGAGCAGACCTTTTTGAGTCCTATGTAGGATCTCTGGTATCTGCCATTACACTTGGTGCGGCAGCCGGAGCAGTTTCCGGTGTTCTCTATCCGCTGGCTATCGCAGGCTGCGGACTGATCGCATCCATCATCGCAACATTCTTTGTAAAAGGGGATGAAAACTCTAACCCGCAGAAAGCTCTCACAAGAGGAAGCTATGTATCTGCTGCACTTGTTATCATCGTTTCCCTGATCCTCAGCCAGACACTCTTCGGAGGAATGCAGGCAGCCATCGCTGTTATCGCAGGTCTTGTTGTTGGTGTTATCATCGGAAACATTACTGAGTACTACACATCTGCAGATTACAAACCGGTTCAGGGAATCGGCGAGCAGTCTGAGACTGGTGCAGCTACAACTATCATCAGCGGTATCGCTGTTGGTATGAAATCCACAGCATTCCCGATCCTTCTGATCTGTGTTGGTATCTTTGTTGCATACGGAGTAAACGGATTATACGGAATCGCTCTTGCAGCTGTTGGTATGCTTTCTACAACAGGAATCACAGTTGCCGTTGACGCATATGGCCCGATCGCTGACAATGCCGGTGGTATTGCAGAGATGTCCGGACTTGACGAGTCTGTTCGTGAGATCACAGATAAGCTTGACTCTGTAGGTAACACAACAGCAGCTATGGGTAAAGGTTTCGCAATCGGTTCCGCAGCTCTTACAGCACTTGCACTGTTCGTATCTTACGCAAATGCAGTAGGCATGGATGCAATCAATATCCTTGCTCCTCGTGTTACAATCGGTATCTTCATCGGTGGTATGCTTACATTCCTCTTCTCAGCTTTCACTATGGAATCTGTTTCCAAGGCTGCTTACAAGATGATCGAGGAAGTAAGACGTCAGTTCCGTGAGAAACCAGGTATCATGAAAGGTACCGAGAAACCGGATTACAAATCATGCGTTGCAATCTCCACAACAGCAGCTCTTCACGAGATGATGCTTCCTGGAATCATGGCAGTCGTTGTTCCGGTTATCGTAGGTGTTGTTCTTGGTGTTGAGGCTCTTGGTGGACTTCTTTCCGGTGCTCTTGTAACAGGTGTACTGATGGCAATCTTCATGTCCAACGCAGGTGGTGCATGGGATAACGCTAAGAAATACATCGAGACAGGACATCATGGCGGAAAAGGCAGCGAGGCGCACAAAGCAGCCGTTGTCGGCGATACAGTCGGCGACCCGTTCAAAGATACATCAGGTCCGTCCATCAACATCCTGATCAAACTTATGACCATCGTGTCACTGGTATTTGCTCCTCTGTTCTTATCCATCGGAGGACTTCTGTAATCATTATTTCAGAAAAACAGTAAACCCATATTATATAAAAAAGCTCTTTGCAGAGAAATCTGTAAGGAGCTTTTTTGCGTGATATGCGGCTGATCTGTACGGATAGGTCGTTGAATCCTGGATTAAGGCTCATGCTTCTTTTTCCGGATTTTCGGTCCGTTCTGCCTGTTCGATCAGTGTCTGGTTTACATCATCTTCATAGGTACGCATCTGTACCTGCATGGGTGTGGGATCATCGCTCAGTTTCAGATGTCCGAAATGATTAAAAAAGAGCAGTACACCAAGGCCGATCCCGACAGAGTAGGAGAGCTCCAGAATGGTAAAACCGTCGGAGCTTTTTCCCATGACAAGGGTGTAAAACTGGTCAAAAAGGCTCCCAAGATCCACGTCATTGTTAAAAGTCATAATAGAAAAAGCGGCGCCGAAAAAGGAAACCAGGCATACAAAGAAGATTTTTACATACCGGAGAAGCTTTCCGGTGGCGGAACTGATGCGGTAGGTGATGATGAAATCCGTTTCTCCGATGGGAGAAATATCAACAGAGGGTTCCAGCTTCTGGATCTTTTTCAGAAGATCTGACACGGACATGACATAGCGTCCGGGCTTTGTTCCGTCCAGAACTATTACCGGCATGACCCGGAGCCGGTTGAGGATTTTGGGATTGCTCATGGAAAGGGCGGCAATGTCCTGAAGGTATACATGGGGATTTGTGACTTCGATGTTCTGGTCCAGCTGAAGATAAAGAGTATCACTCATGAGAAAAACTCCTTTCCTGAAACCTTATTTTTTCATCTTCGGACGGAAGAAGAAACTGGCCAGATAGGAGAAGATCAAAGCAGAGGAAACTCCGGCGGCACAGGCAGTAAAGCCACCTGTAAAAAGTCCCAGGATACCGTCTTCTTCAATGGCTTTTTTCATTCCTTCCCACAACACATGGCCGAAACCGATCAGGGGAACGGAAGCTCCGGCACCTGCAAAATCCACCAGCGGCTTGTAGATACCAACGGCACTTAACACAGCACCGCTGCACACCAGAAGTACCATCACGCGGCCAGGCATCAGCTTTGTTTTGTCCAGAAGGATCTGGATCAGGGCGCAGATGAGACCGCCGAACCAGAATGCGTTGAAATAATCCATACTTACACCTCCATATGCTCAATGACAACTCCGTGGGCGATACCTGGAATACTGTCACCTTCGTTGAAACTTACCTTGGAAAGAAGGGCGCCTGTGGGCACAAAAAGAATCCGCTTCCATTCCCCGGATACAACTTTTGGAAGGATATAGGAGGCAAGGACTACGGCAGAACAGCCACAGCCGCTTCCTCCTGCGTGAGTATCCTGAGATGGATTGTCATAGATCAGGATTCCGCAGTCTTTATGAATGGGTGAGAGCTGGATGTTCTGTTCGGACAGAAGATCCAGGAGAATTTTTTGCCCGATGCTCCCCAGATCCCCGGTAAAGACGGCATCGTAATCCGAAGGCTTCCGCCCGAAATCTGAAAAGTTCCGGGCAATGGTGTCGCAGGCAGCAGGAGCCATGCAGCCGCCCATGTTCATGGAATCTTTGAGTCCGTAATCCATGACCCGGCCGGCCGTAAGTCCAGTGATGGCAGCGCAGCCATTGCCGGAGCGCAGAGGAGATTTTTCCCCGGGAGGGGCTGTGTTCAGAATACAGGCGCCGCTTCCTGTTACAGTCCAGGTGGCAGAAAAGGGCCGCTGATTACCGTATCCCAGAGGAAAACGAAATTCTTTTTCCGCACTTGCAAAATGGCTGGAGGTGGCACATAAGACCCGGGTGCCGAAACCGGCGGTGAGAGCAAGGCAGCCGAGAGACAAGGATTCCCCCATGGTGGAGCAGGCGCCGTAAAGTCCGTAGAAAGGAATTCCAAGCCCGGCGGAACCAAAGCAGGTAGCTGCAGTCTGGGCAAGAAGATCTCCGGCAAACATCAGATGGATATCTTCGGAGTTCAGTCCGGCTTTGTTTATAGCCAGAGTGGTCGTTTCCTTCTGCAACGTACTTTCAGCGGATTCCCAGGTGTCACAGCCAAACATGGGATCTTCGCAGACCAGGTCAAAAAAATCTCCAAGAGGTCCATCGGCCTCTTTCTGGCTGACGATGGATGCGGCGCTTTCGATATAAAGGGGCTTTGAAAAGGCAATGCTGGATGCACCCAGACGAAGATTTCTGCTCATGATATCACCTCCAGGATTTTTAAGATATAATAGATCACACCTAAGGCCCAGGCGCTTAAGATACCGTAGAGGATTACAGGTCCTGCAATGGTAAAAATCTTGCATCCAATGCCGAAGACCTGTCCTTCTGCCCGGAACTCAATGGCAGATGCAGCCACGGAGTTAGCAAAACCGGTAATGGGAACAAGGCTTCCGGCACCGCCGAATTTTCCGATCTTCGGGTAGATCCCCAATCCTGTGAGAATAACACTTAAGAGGATGAGAAGTACAGAACACCAGGTTCTGGCATCGGAAGTGTCTGCACCGAGAGACTGTGAGATGTTGATAATGACCTGGCCGAGAAGGCAGATCAGTCCGCCCGTGAGAAACGCTTTTGCCATATTCAGGGGCAGACTGTGGGTGGGGGTAAGCTGTTTGACATATTGTTCGTATTTTTTTTCATCAATATTACGCATATGAAAGATCCTTTCGTAAGATGATAGAGAGGCGGTAAGGGTCACATCCAGCCTTTGGCGTAATAAAACAGGGAGCCAAGAGTTTTTCCGGCAGCAATGGAAACGATCACAAGGGAAAGTCCCTGGGTGAATTTCAGCCGCCTGGCAAAGACGGGAAAGACTTTTGCGATTTCCGCCAGTGCCAGAATCCAGCCGCCCAGAAAGATTCCGAAAAAGACTCCACAGACAGCCAGGAAAAAAGGCCCCAGCGGGATCCTGACCGGAAAGAGGGTGACGATAGTTCCGGCAACGGTTCCCAGAAGTGAACTGTCTTCATATAAAAAAATGCAATCAGCGGTGTGAGTGATGCCTGCATAGCGGGGAACAATGGAAAGGCCGATCAGAAGCCCGGAAACCCCTCCTGCCACGATGATACCGGCGCAGAAACCAGTGAAGCATAAAAATGCCTGTTGGAACATGGACGGAACCTCCTTTGTGGATTTCTATGGAAGTAGTATGAGTGAATATAAAATTTTTATGCGGAAATCTTAAAAAACAAGAATATCTGTACATTTTCTGACTTAGATAGTATAATAAAAAAGGCTATAGACAGCGGCGTACAGACGCTGTCTTTCTTAACCAGAAGAAAAAACAGTGTCAGGAGGACGGATATGCAGGATGCTTTTTCACGAATGGAAATGCTCGTTGGAAATACAGGTGTAAAAAAACTCAGCAGGGCGAAGATTGCAGTATTCGGTCTTGGCGGAGCCGGAGCTCAGGCAGCAGAGGCACTTGCACGCTGCGGTGTGGGAAGTCTGACACTGATTGACCATGAAAAAATTTCACTGACCAGTATCAGCAGCCAGATTCTTGCACTTCATTCTACAATTGGTATGAGCAAGGTGGAAGCGGCGAAGAAAAGAATCCGTGATATTGATGAGAATATTCTGGTGCATACCTACGAAACCTTTTATAATGAGGAGACGGCAGGAATGTTTGAGCTGTGCTCCTTTGACTATATTGTGGATGCGCTGGGGACTTTGTCCTCCAAACTGCTTCTGATCAGCAGGGCAGCAGAGGCGCGTGTACCGGTTATTTCCTGTATGGATATGGGAAATAAACTGGATCCGTCCAGACTTGAAATTGCGGATATCAGCAGAACGACGGTATGCCCGGTAGCTAAAGTGATGAAAATGGAATTGCGTAAACGTGGAATCAGGAAACTGAAGGTGCTGTATTCCAGAGAAAGGCCTACAAAGGAGAAGCTGTTCAGACGGAACAGAACGGCCGTGAAGCAGCCGATGGAAGGAAATATTTCGTTTGTCCTGGGAACGGCAGGAAATCTTCTTGCCGGGGAAGTGGCACGGGACATTCTGGCAGCGGGAACGACTTTACGCAGCTGAAAGAGAATATAGATGATACAGGAAATAAAACAGAAAGACTGAGGAACAGAAAAAGTGAATCAAGAAATCAGAAAAATGTTCTGCGATCTTCTTGGAGAAGACCGTGTTTTTACAGAAGAACTTATGAGCCAGCATACTACTTTTAAGATTGGAGGACCAGCCGATTATTTTCTGGTTCCTGAGAAAAGTGAGGAGGTAGGAGCAATCGTCAGACTCTGCAAAAAAGAAGGAATTCCATATTTTATTCTTGGAAACGGAAGCAATCTTCTTGTTGGAGACGGCGGTTATCGTGGAGTAGTGATTCAGATCTACAAAAACATGTCTGCCGTAAAGACTGAGGGCACGACAATTACCGCACAGGCAGGGGCATTGCTTTCTGCAGTGGCAGCAGCTGCGAAGAATTCATCTCTTACAGGCTTTGAGTTTGCAGGAGGGATCCCGGGAACGATCGGCGGTGCGGCAGTGATGAATGCAGGTGCATATGGCGGGGAGATGAAAGATGTTCTCTGTGAGGTAACTGTGATGGACAAAGAGGGAGAGATTTTTTCCCTCCCTGCAGAAAAACTGGAACTGGGATACCGTACCAGCGTCATAAAAAAAGCAGGTTATATAGTTCTGGAAGCAAAGATTCAGCTGAAAGAAGGAGACCAGGAAGCCATCCGTGAAACCATGAAGGATCTGACTATCAGGCGTACAACCAAGCAGCCTCTGGAGTATCCAAGTGCGGGAAGTACATTTAAGAGACCGGAAGGTTATTTTGCGGGGAAATTGATTATGGACAGCGGGCTTGCCGGTTATCAGGTGGGCGGTGCCCAGGTTTCCGAAAAACACTGCGGATTCGTGATTAATGCAGGGGGCGCAACTGCAAAGGATGTCCGCACACTGATGGATAATGTAAGGGATATTGTATATAAGAAATACGGAGTTACTCTGGAACCGGAAGTGAAATTCCTGGGTGATTTCGAATAGAAATACAGGAAGAGAAAAGTGGGAAAGGAAGAGAGACTATGCGTTTTGTAATTGTTACAGGAGTTTCAGGAGCAGGAAAAACCGCAGCACTTAAAATGCTGGAGGATATGGGATATTTTTGTGTGGATAATCTTCCGATTCAGCTTCTGGAAAAATTTGCCTCCCTTCTCCCGGAAATGCAGAGTGAGAATGTAAGAAATGTGGCACTGGGAATTGATGCCAGGAGTGGAAGTGCCCTTGATGAGCTGGAAGTGGTTCTTGACCGTATGAAACAGACAGGATATGATTATGAAATTCTTTTTATGGATGCAGAAGATTCTGTCCTTGTGAAGCGTTATAAAGAATCGAGAAGAAGCCATCCGCTGGCAAGAACAGGAAGGGTGGATGAGGGAATCCGTCTGGAAAGGGAGATAACCGGATTCCTCCGCAAGCGGGCGGATTATATCATTGATACCAGCCACCTTCTTACAAGGGAACTCCGTCAGGAAATTGAGAAAATTTTTGTGGATGACAGAGAATTCAGCAACATTATGATCTCGGTTCTTTCCTTTGGCTTTAAGTATGGAATCCCGGCAGACGCGGATCTTGTTTTTGATGTGCGCTTTCTGCCTAATCCTTATTATGTGGATGAACTGCGGCCTCTTACAGGTCTGGATGATGCGGTATTTAATTATGTGATGGACAGCGATGTTGCGAGGGCGTTTGCGGATAAACTGGAAGATATGATTCGTTTTCTGATTCCCAATTATATAAAAGAGGGGAAAACAAGCCTTGTAATCGGCATCGGATGCACAGGCGGCAAACACCGCTCGGTTACCATTGCCAGAGAACTGTATTCCAGGTTGTCAAAAGCGGAGGATTATGGAATTCGTCTGGAACACAGAGATGCGGAGAAGGACAGACTTCTGAAAAAATAATGCAGGAAAAGCACTGCAGTGAAGATATAAAAGAGGGTTCGGGATGTCATTTTCAGGAAAAGTTAAAGAAGAGCTTGCAGGGCAGTTCAGTCCGGCGAGACACTGTCAGGTGGCAGAAATGGCGGCGTTACTCTGTGGCTGCGGTCATGTGGAAAATCTGCCGGACGGAAACAGAAAGCTGTGGATTCAGACAGAAAATGAAGCAGTTGCAAGAAAAAGCTTTACATTATTAAGAAAAACATTTAATATAGAGACAGCGATTGTTATCAGGGAGGGGTCCCATCTGAAACGGGGCAGGGTATATCTTGTAGAAGTTACAGATCCGGCCAGGGCAGAGGAAGTTCTGCAGGGAACGAAACTTTCCGTGGATAACAAAACCGGGTTACTTGAAATGGATAATTCGCTTGTAGTTCAGATGAGTTGCTGCAAGCGTGCGTTTATTCGCGGTACTTTTCTGTCGTCTGGTTCAATCAGCGATCCTGAGAAAGGATATCATTTTGAGATTGTATGTCCGGACAAGAGAAAAGCAGAACAATTACAGGGGATTATCCGCAGTTTTCACGTAGAAGCTAAAATTGTAGTGCGCAAGAAATCATATGTGGTCTATGTGAAAGAAGGCGCACAGATCGTTGACATGCTGGCAGTCATGGAAGCGAACGTAGCACTTATGAATCTGGAGAATATCCGGATTCTTAAGGAAATGCGTAATACAGTGAACCGGAAGGTAAACTGTGAGGCTGCGAATATCAATAAAACGGTAAATGCGGCAGTGAGACAGGTGGAAGACATACAGCTGATCAGCAGAACGGTCGGCTTTGAAAGTTTGAGCGATGCACTGGCTCAGGTGGCCAGGCTGAGGCTTAAGTATCCAGATGCCACACTGAAAGAATTAGGTATGATGTTGAATCCGCAGGTGGGCAAATCAGGTGTGAATCACCGGCTTCGTAAGCTGAGTGAGATCGCAGATGAGCTGCGGGAGAACAAGGAGGAGCTATTATGATTAAAAAACCAATCACTATCAACTTATCCACTGGACTGGAGGCAAGACCAGTAGCACAGCTTGTTCAGGTGGCAAGCCAGTTTAACAGTGAAATTTATGTTGAGATTGGCAAAAAAAGAGTCAATGCAAAAAGTATCATGGGGATGATGACGCTGGGACTTGACGCAGGTGAAGAGATCACACTGTCTGCCAACGGTGATGATGAGAATGCGGCAATGGAGAGCATTGAACAGTATTTAAGCAACCAGTAATCAATTTGGACAGAGCAGTTCACAGAACGGGAGATTCTGTGAATGAGGAATATAAAGGGATACAGACGGAAAGGAAGACCGATTCCCGCTGTATCCCTTTCCGCTTCAAGGCGCTTATTAATATGAAAGAGGAAGATTACCTATGTCAAAAGTATTGAAATTTATTGTACATCTTGTTGTGATATGTACTCTGATCTGTGTGCTGGGGCTTGTTCTTCCACCGTTTTTCGGAGTGAGAACTGTGATCGTGGATAAGTCCGACAGTGCGACGAACCTTCCGGTAGGTTCCGTTACATATGCAATTCCGGAGAAAAGCTCTGAAATCACAGTAGGTACACCGATTCTTGTTGAGAAAGATTCCAAGACATATAAATATACCATCACGAATATTGATGCATCCAAAGGAACAGGAACGGTTACAGATCAGTCTGTTTCTGGAGACAAGACACTTACAATCAAGGTTGGAGATTATGTTCCGAAGGTTGTCATTACCATTGGATATGTGGGATATCTGCTGGTTGCTACAGAAAGCATTGAAGGACTGATTATTCTCGGTCTGGTTGTTCTGTTTTTGATTATTCTTTATGTGATTGCGGAACTCTGGAAAAAAGAGCCGGAGGATGTGCAGGATGACATGGATGATCCGGAACCCGGATATGTAAAATCAAAAAAAGAACTGAAACGGGAAGAAAAAGAACGTGCCAGAAGAATGAAGGAAGAAGAAAAAGAAATCCTTCAGGAAGAGAAAGCGCGTAAACGTAAAAGCAAAAAAGCGGAGAAACGAAAAGTACGTACCGGTGGCTTTGTAGATGAGATTGATGAGGAGGATGTTACGGAACGTCCTGCTGGAAGAAAAGCTTCCGCAATGGCGCGTACAGCACAGACAGCAGCCAGTGAAGCACATGAGGAACTGAAGAAAGAGATTGCGGCAGCTACCTCAGAAGACCTGGAGGAAGCTCCGGCAGCAGAAAGAATACAGAGAAGGCAGCCGGAACCGAAAGCAGCCCGTCCGCAGCCAAGAAGAGCTGTAGAAGCAGGGGAGGAGGAAGAGGAACCGGTTACAATCGGAAGTCTTGCAATGCCGTCTCTTTCCGCAGCACAGCTGGCAAACCGTGTGAAGAAGGCCGGTGATGCACCGGATATCGTAAAAGATGATATCACAAACGTGACATTGTTCGATTACTCAGATATCATCAGCGGTGAAGCAGACGACATGGAAGAATAAATAACTACCTATTATATAAGAAAGAAACGGTTCAGAAATGAGCCGTTTTTTTCTTTTTTAAAAAAATTTAAAAAAATTAAAAAAAACACTTGCATTCTTAAAGATCATCGTATATACTAATCCTTGCTGTGACATTGATAGCTATGAAGCGCGAGGTTGCTACCACATTGGTAGGTTTTCCGTGGAGCGAATGTCAAGTTAGGAAACTGACGACAAGTCACTGTACAAAGTTCAATAACCATCTTGGGATGGACGTGTGTGCAAATATACCATGACACACACGGAGATGTGTACAGTCGCCGCTTGTCGTACTGCTATATAAGTACGAATAGGAGGAGACTTTTTTTATGGCAAATCAGGTAATGAGAATCACATTAAAGGCATATGATCATCAGCTCGTTGATGCATCTGCAGCAAAGATCATCGAGACAGTAAAGAAGAACGGAGCAATGGTAAGTGGACCGGTTCCGCTTCCTACTAAGAAAGAGGTTGTTACAATCTTAAGAGCTGTTCATAAATACAAAGATTCCAGAGAGCAGTTTGAGCAGAGAACTCATAAGAGACTTATCGATATCCTGACACCAACTCAGAAAACAGTAGATGCACTTTCCAGACTGGAAATGCCGGCTGGTGTTCACATCGATATCAAGATGAAAAACCGCTAATAATGTCATTTGACATTAACTATATGATTACCGAATGGTAATCCGCTATAAGGAGGAAGAAAGAAATGAAGAAAGCTATTTTAGCTACT
>ERZ824473.3814-NODE-3814-length-14286-cov-4.741761_pt1 | contig 14286 bp, 8 predicted proteins | sample MGYA00519874_ERZ824473 | MGnify/ENA primary metagenome ERZ824473 (study PRJEB31778, sample SAMEA3449151) | human gut metagenome | biome: human gut; feature: human-associated habitat; material: faeces | place: United Kingdom | collected 2010/2012 ... | reverse complement strand
GTTCCAGAATAATTCATTTCAAAGTCATCCGGAGGTATGCCATGAATAGAAAAAATCAAGAAGGGGCAGTTGTCATTGAGGCAACCATTTCATTGACAGCCTTTATGTTTCTGATCATTACGATTCTTGCGATTACTAATATTTGTCTTGCACAGGCAAAGATAGGAACAATGGTAAATGGAATAGCGAAGGATGTATCGAATTATACATACGTATATTCTATGACGGGATTGAATGGCTGGGAGCAGGGCGTGTCAGATGGAGCAAATGCTGCAAGACATGATATTAATGAAGTGTTGGAAGATACAACTGATACTTATGAAAAAATAGGACGGATAATAAATAAGGCAGACTCGGATCCGGAATATTGGAACAGTTTCAAGCAGTTGCTGAAAGAACAGGGGATAAATTCCGGAAAAAGTCTTGTGCTGAATAAGGTGTGTAAGAATATTGCAAAAGATCGCCTGACAACAGAGGGGAAAGATGCAGATGCTTATTTAAAATATCTTGGTATAAAAGCAGGGATTGAAGGTCTTGACTTCAGCAGATCAGAATTTTGTCAGCAGGGAAGTAATGAAATTAAGATTATAGTGGATTATAAGGTTCATATGTTGGAATTTTTTGGAATAGAATGGGAATTTCAGTTTGAACAATGTGCTGCAACAAAAGCATGGATTGCAGCAGGTGGTTCCAGTACCAGTGAGAAAAAGACGGAAGAGTAAAAATACAGGAGAGTGTGACCAGGTGGAAGAAATAATGCGTTATAGTACGTTGTTGATAGCAATTGGGATGAGTCTCGTTATTTATTATACGTTGAAAAAATGGACAGGGCTTCCCAATGTGGAGTCTGAAAAAAGCAAATGGTATTTTAGAATCATGCCGATTGCACTTTTGGGAATCGCACTTTATCTGAGTGTAAGATGTATGGATATGCCATATATAGCGATGTGGAAAAGAATCTGTATCTTGGGAATTTTATGGGGAATAGCTTATGTCGATCAGAAAGAAAATATTATTCCCAACCAGTATTTGCTTTTATGTCTTGGATTAAGAGGTATTATTTTTCTAATTGAAATATTGCAAAATCCGATGGATGCTGCAGCACAGATGATTGCTGAATTAATTGGGTGTGGCGTGCTGCTTGCATTTAGTTTATTAATACGGATTTTATCAAGAAAGGGACTTGGTATGGGGGATGTAAAGTTATTTTCCATACTCCCTTTATTTTTAGGTGCACTTGGTGGGATGAGAGCGGTGATTTATTCAATGCTGATCATATTTGTGCAGGCAGTTTTTTGCCTGATTACGAAAAGAAAAGGGAAAAAGGATGTTCTCCCTTTTGCTCCGGCAATAGCCGGTGGTACATGGATCATAGTGATATTGTCAGGAGTGTAGGAGGAAAGAATTATGAAAAATTATAAAAATCTGGTTCCAATAGGGCTGGTGGTTTTTATGGGAGTCGGCATCTATTCAGTATTTGCAAATGCGGCAACGGAAAATTCGGATTATCATGCATATTTAAAGAAAGCAAGAAAAGATGCCAAATTAGAGGTGATAGAAGAAGCTGTTCAGTATTATGGGAAAGCATTGGAATTGAATGATTCAATAGAATTGAGAATGGAAGTAGGTGAGTTATATGCGGATCAGGGCTGGACAAGCGAAGCAATTCAATGGGGAGAATCTATTATATCAAAATATCCTAAAGAATCAGCCGGATATGAATTCCTTTTAAAAGAATATATAGAAGATGAGGAATATAAAGATTGCTTTGTATTGAGAGATCAGGCGAAAGCACGAAAAGCTGAAAGTAAGAAATTTGATGAATTGATGAGTAAAATAGATTATGTCTATGAGTATGGATTCGATGCTTATGATGAGGTATCGGTATATAGCAATGGTTGGTGTGCAGTAAAAACGGAAGATTTGTGGGGGTATGCAAATGAAAAAGGTGAAACGAAAATAACAGCAGAATTTGCCTGGGCAGGTCCTTTCAGTGCGGATGAAGTTGCACCGGTGAAATCAGAAAAGGGAGAATTTTATTATATATCGGATACAGGAAATAAGAAAATAGCTTTACAAAATATAAAGAAATGTACAGATATTGGATTGTCTTCTAATGGAATTCTGGTAGCAGCAGACAATGAAAAGTATGGGTATTATGACCCAAATTTTAAAAAGATAGTGGGAAATTATGAGTATGCTTCTGCAATAAATGGAGATATAGCAGCAGTAAAAGAAGGAAGTAAGTGGAAGTTGATCGATGCAAAAGGAAAAGTCAGAGGCAAAGATTCTTATGAGTCAGTCATATTAGATGACAAAGGTATTGCATTTCGTAATGACAGAGCATTTGTTGAAAAAGCGGACGGATATTATCTGGTAGATGACAAAGGAAAGAAAATAGGAAAGCAAAAATATGAAGATGCAAGACTGTTTTTAGAAGCAGATGGTTATGCAGCAGTAAAAGTTGATGGAAAATGGGGCTTTGTCGACAAAACAGGAAAAATGGTGATTGAACCACAGTTTGCCGATGCACATTCTTTTGCAAACGGATATGCAGCAATTAAAAAGAATGGAAAATGGGGCTTTATAGATGAAAACGGAGAAATTGTTATCAGAGCTCAATTTGAAGATGCTCGTGATTTTAATGATAAGGGAAATGTTTTTGTGAAAGATGGAACTCAGTGGAGATTATTGGAACTTCTGAGAAATAATTACAAATAAGGAGAGAGCAGTACAATGCGAGAATTTCAATTCGAAAATCAAGGAGCAAATACATATCTGATCTATCAGTTTGCAGAAAATGAAGGAATAGATACGATGAGTTTGGGAATGTTGACTAATAATCATATTTCTGGACTGGCATCAGCAGTGTATTATCAGTTGGATGAAGTAAGGGCAGTTAAATATAATATAACGGCAAAAGTTTCTTTGGATCAGTTTTTTACTGGAGTAGTAAATAAAAAAAGAGTTTTGGGAGTTTTAAATGGAATTATTCAAGCAATGTCAGAGATGGAAGACTATATGATGAATCCGGAAACTATTGTAATTGATCCGAAGTATATGTTTGTGAATGTAACAACATGTGAGATGGCATTGATAAGTATTCCGACAACAGAACTTGATGAAGAGAGAGTGAATTTGGGGGCATTTTTTAAAGATTTAGTATTTACAGCACAGTTTGATCAGAATGAAAATTGTGGGTATGTGGCACAGCTTTTAAATTTTTTCAATAATAATACTAATTTTTCACTCATTGAATTTAAAGCATTATTAGATACGTTGAATCAATCTGGGACGTTGGAACAACAGAGAACAATTCCAGCAAGAAATACGCCTCAAAGACCGCCTGTGCAGCGGCCGGCAGGAGAAGTGACGATACCGGGACAACAGCAGCGGCCGGCAGGAGAAATGACGATACCGGGACAACAGCAGCGGCCGGCAGGAGGAATGACGATGCCGGGACAACAGCAGCGGCCGGCAGGAGAAATGACGATACCGGGACAACAGCAGCCGGTGGGAGGAATGGCAATTCCGGGAAAGCAGCCGGTGGGAGGAATGGCAATCCCAGGAAAGCAACCGGTTAGAGGAACAGTCAATCAGAATCAACCGCAAGAGAATCCAGTAAATTCGGGGGAAAAACCGATGAGCAGATTTTATCTGCTACAGCATTACAGTAAGAAAAATGCTGCAATTTATAAAGCACAAAAAGCAGAAAAGAAATTAGAAAAAGAGGCAAATAAAAAGAAAAAAAAGGGTAAGAAAAATACGATTGATGATGGAAGTTTTACGGTTCCTGGAGCACCCGTGACAACAAATCCAAAGCAAATGGAACAGTCATTTGCAGAACCGGTAAAGCAGAATATACCATCTATGCAAAACAATATCCCCATTAATAATGTGATTTCGAATAATCAGGGGACTTTTCAGGGAACTTATGCAGTTCCACAGAGTTTGCAGAGAACAGGATATCAAAGTCAGGGAGCAGAGTATAAAGAACCACAATATCAGAATCCACCGATAAATTTTGGTGAAACCACAGTTTTGTCAATGGCACCTGCAGGAGAAACAAGTGTATTAGGTCCGACAGAAATGCAGAGTTTGCAGGGGGCGTTTTTACTTCGTATGAAAAATAATGAACGTATCCCGTTGAACAAACCAGTATTCCGTATCGGGAAAGAGCGAAGCTATGTAGATTATTTTATAGGAGATAATCCGGCAATCAGTCGTAGTCATGTAAATATTATCAATCGGGACGGCAATTATTTTGTAGTAGATACAAATTCTACAAACCATACATTTGTCAATGGAAATATGATTCAGAGCAATGTTGAGGTTCCTTTAACTCATGGGACATGTCTGAGACTTGGAAATGAGGAATTTGAGTTTAAAGTAATGTAAAAATATAAAAATAGGGGGAAGGTGTTACATTGAACTTTTTGATTTCTGCAAATACAGATATAGGAACGACAAAGCAGACCAATCAGGATAGTCTTGCAGTGAAAATCTTGAATACTGTACAGGGCAGAATGGTTTTTGCAGTTTTGTGTGATGGAATGGGAGGTCTTGCAAATGGTGAGATAGCCAGTGCGTCATTAGTTCATGCTTTTGAATCGTGGTGCAGTCAGGAACTTCCAAAACTCTGTAAAGCTCCACTGGAAGACAACGTGATTCGGAATCAGTGGGAAAAGATCATTGATGAAATGAATCAGAAAATCAAAGTTTATGGATTAAAGCAAGGTGTCCGTATGGGAACAACGGCTGTTGTTATGCTTCTGACAGATCAACGATATTATATCATGAATGTAGGAGATTCGAGGATATATGAATTAGGTGATCAGTTAAGTCAGCTTACAACAGATCAAACTGTTGTTGGAAGAGAGGTTGCACTTGGTCATATAACAGAAGCTGAAGCGAAAGTAGATGAGCGAAGAAATGTATTGCTTCAGTGTGTTGGTGCATCAGATACAGTATATCCGGAAATGATTTTTGGAAGTCCAAAAGCAAATACAGTTTATATTTTGTGTTCAGACGGATTTCGGCATGAGATCAGTTCTGAAGAAATTGCGTCACAATTTGATCCACATTTGTTAATGGATAATAATACAATGTCGCAAAGAGCAGCAGAATTGATTGAAGAAAATAAACGACGTGGGGAACGGGATAATATTTCGGTTGCTCTTGTGCGGACATTTTAAAGGAGAACTGTTATGTTGGAAATAGGAAGTCTGGTAGATGGGAAGTACAAAATACTAAATGAAGTTGGCCGGGGCGGTATGAGTGTCGTGTATCTGGCAATGAATGAAAAAGCAAATAAACAGTGGGCAATCAAGGAAGTCAGAAAGGATGGTATTCGGGATTTTGAAGTGGTCAAGCAGGGGCTGATCGTGGAAACTGATATGCTGAAGAAACTCAGACATCCGAGTCTCCCGAGTATTATTGATGTGATTGAGGATGAAGATACATTTCTTATTGTAATGGATTATATAGAGGGAAACCCGTTGAGCAGTGCATTGGAAGAGTTTGGAGCACAGCCGCAGGAACTGGTCATTTCATGGGCAAAACAGTTATGTGATGTATTGGGATATCTTCATTCACAAAATCCTCCGATCATTTACCGTGATATGAAACCGGCAAATGTTATGTTAAAGCCGGATGGAAATGTCACATTGATTGATTTTGGTACAGCAAGAGAATTTAAAGAAAAAAATCTGGCAGATACAACTTGTCTTGGAACGGTTGGGTACGCTGCTCCAGAACAGTTTGGTGGAATGGGTCAGACAGATGCAAGAACAGACATCTATTGTCTGGGAGCGACATTATATCATCTGGTGACAGGAAAAAATCCATGTGAACCACCATATAAAATTAGTCCGATCAGAGAAATCAATCCATCTTTATCCAGTGGATTGGAGCGGATTATCCTGAAGTGTACGCAACGAGATCCGAAGGATCGTTATCAATCCTGTGCTGAGTTGATGTATGCACTGGAACATTATAATGAAATTGATGATAAATTCAGAAAAAAGCAAAAGAAAAAATTGGGAGCATTTTTGACAACCAGTATTTTAACAGTTCTTTGCAGTACAGTTTCTGCCTGGGGATATTTCAGTGCGGAAAATAAGAGAACAGAAAATTATGATTATATTTTAAAATCTGCAGAAAGTTATCAGGATTATTGTAATGCAATCCTGACGGATCCGGAAAGAACGGATGCATATTTACAAATGAATGATGCAATGATACAGGATTTTGTCCTGTCGAAAGAAGAAGCTCAGCAAATGCTGACCCTGCAAATGGGGGTGGAAGAGAAAGACCGACAGGGATTTTCAAAAAAGAAGGATGTTCTGAAAGAATTGAAAGAAAAGAATCCTGAAGGATACGAAAAAGTCTGCTATGAGATAGGAAATTCATTCCTCTTTTATTATGACGTGAATGTAAACAGAGATCGTTATTCCAGTGCAAAAAACTGGTTTAAAGAATGCGTGAAATCTTATCCGATCGCTCAGGTCTATTGTGACATATCCGATTGTCTGGATCTGATTAATCAGTATAGTGAAGCAAAAGTAAAGCAGACGGATAAAATGTATGAGGCATATGGAACTCTTTGGGAAAAGGTGACTGAACTCAAGAAAAAGGAAGAAAAATTCGAAGATGTTGATGCGAGGCTGCAAGTATGGTCAGAAATTAACGATATAGTCAATGAACAAGTGGTTCCATTTTTGGAAGTAACTTCATCAAATGATCTTATTCAGTTGCTGAATGATATTTCAGATGAGGCAGGAAATATAAGTAAATCAGTAATAAAAGAGGATATAGATGAATTACAGGATAAGATACAAAGTACAATTCAGAAAATTAATGCGGCACAGGAGGCAGGAAAAAAATGACATATGATGGATATCGACTTGTCTTTCAGATTGCAGGAGTTGTAGCTATTGTAATGTTGATAGTCTCAATTATATTATTTATTATCCTGAAAATTCCAGGTGTAATTGGAGATCTGTCGGGGAGAACAGCCAGAAAGGGTATTGAGGATATCCGAATGCAGAATATGCGGTCAGGAGATAAAAGATATAAAACAAGTCCTGTAAATCATGAAAGAGGAAAGTTGACAGATAAGATCACTCCTTCAGGGAATTTGATTCCAGGAAATAAAACCGTAAATACGGGAATTATGACAGAAAAAATAGATGTCAGTCAGAATATCAATATAACAGATAGACTGGATAACATTGAACAGGATACGATGGTTCTGTCACAGGAGTTCAGTGGGGAGACAGTTCCACTATTAAATGTGGAAAATATGAATTCACAAAAAAGTCAGAATATAGGGGGAATGGAAGAGCGGGTTGTGATCGAATCAGAAATTCGATTCGTACATACAAATGAAATTATTTTATGAAATACAAATGAAAGAGGATAGAAAGATGAGAATATCAGGAAAAAAAGGAATCTTATCATTGCTTCTGAGCCTGGTTCTGGTTTTAGAACTTATATTAAGTTCGGGACAAATCGTATTGGCAAGTTCAGAAAATCATCAGGATGTATACACGGTCAAAATTCTGAATGAGCAGGGAGAGTCTGTTCCAGGAGTAAAAGTAGTATATGATCTCTATACGGATGCAACAGGAAGTGACAAAAAACAGGAGACGGTTGATGCAGTCACAGGAGATGATGGTGTTCTGGAAATTGCAGCAATCAGTGAGGCACAACAAGCAGATGGTGAGGCATATTATAAAATTGTGGAAGCCAGTGGTGAGGGGTATGACAGTTATAATGATACCGAAATGCAGACGATAACTTCTGAAAATGTATTGACAGAAAGAGAAATCACGTTGAAGAAAACGGTACAGAAGCAGAAGGTGACTCTGACAGGTCTGGTAACAAATGTACAGAATAGTCAACCACTTGAAAATGTGTTTGTGTCTGATGGAGATGCAGGAAGTACAATAACAGGTTCAGATGGTACATATAGTATTGAACTAATTGAAGGTAATTCATACGAACTGACGTTTTCATTAGATGGATACGATGAGGTGAGTAAGACAGTAACGGTTGCTGCCCCGTATGTGTGTGATGTTCAGATGAATCTGTCTGCAGTATATGATTCAACATTTCGGTTTAATGACGCAACACCGAAGTCAGTGGTCTACGGTGAAAATGAAAATAAGTTTATTAATGTAGCATCTTCTGAAATGGCAGATTCTAAGATTACTTATGCGATTGTGAAAGAAAAAGATCTTGAGGGAAGTGATACAAATGTAGATGTGGCAGATATAAATTCTCAGACAGGTGAAGTTACAATCAAGCGTTCTGGAATGATTACAGTTGAAGCAACCCGTGCTGCTGATATAACTTATGCAGAAACAAAAATTACATATGAACTTTCTGTTGTAAAAGCAGATCAGACAGGATTCAAATTTGAAGAAGAAGTACCACAGGATAAAAAATACTATCCGGCAGATGGTACATATTCAAATGCTGCTGTTGGGGGGCAAAGTACAGGAAAGATCACTTATAAAGTAATCGAGGGAACTGGTATAGCAGAAGTGAATACGGATACGGGAGAAGTTACTTTTAAGAAGCTGGGGACTGTTGGAATTCAGGCAACTAAGGCAGGTGATGACAAATATAATGAAATTACTGCGACCTACCGAATCACGGCAATAAAAAAAGGGCAGACAAGATTTAAGTTTGATACCAGTGTTCCATCAGATCTGCATTACGGAGAAAATAATAATAAATATTTAAATGAAGCGAAAGGTGGAAACGGAACAGGCGAGATTACTTATTCAGTAGAAGATGGCAAGGATATTGTGTCTGTAGATCCAAAAACGGGAGAAGTATCATTTATAAAAGCAGGACAGGCAACGATCAAAGCTACAAAAACGGAAGATGAGAATTCTTTTTATGAGACGGCAACTGCGACATATACTTTGAATATAGCGAAAGGTACTCAGAGTACGCTGCATTTTGTCAGACAAAATCCAGAAATCACCTGGGATGCGAATAATACTTCATTTGAAAATGCATTACAGGGGGGCAGTGGTAATGGAGAACTTTCTTATGAGATCATTGAACAGAAAAGGCTGAATGGTGAAAAAGCAGATACGTCGGTTGCAACAATTGATAAGAGTACAGGAAAGCTTACAATTCTGTCAACAGGAACAGTCAAAGTAAAAGGAACTAAGGCAGGAGATGAATCGTATAAAGAGGCAACTGCAGAATATGAATTAACAATCAAAAAAGCAGATCAAAGCATTGCGTTTCAGGAAACGACAAAGACAGTTGTATATGGTACAAAAGAATATACATCTGTCATGGCGAATACTGGAACAGGAACGGGTGAAATTACTTATAGTATTGAAGGTGAAAATGTACTTGGAGTGAGCATGAATCCGAGTACAGGAGTAATCAGATTTGCGGATAATAAAACTGGAAGTATAGTGATTAAAGCGACCAAGGCAGAAGATGAAAAATATAATGCATGTGAAGCGAACTATACGTTGACAGTAGAATATCTGGATACACCGGAAAATCCATATGAGTTGTCTGGAAATCAAATTGATGCAGAGAGTGGATGGTACACAGGAAATATTACAATCAGTGCACCGGAAGGATATCAGATCAGTACAGAGAGCAGTTTAAATGGAACATCATGGAGTGATTCATTTGTATATGATATCGAAGGAAATCATGATTTAACAGTATATCTTAAGAAAGTAGATTCGGATGAAATTACTGGTGGAATTGCAGTTCAGGGGCTTAAGATTGACAAAGGTGATCCGTATAATTTGGAAATTTCATATGAAAAAGACTCATTGATTCAGCAGATCAAGAATTTCTTTTTTGGAAAAGATAAGGTGACTGTGACAATTAAAGCAACGGATGATGTTTCAGGTATTAAAGCATTTAAATACAAATACGATTCTGATACTCTCAGCCTTTCAAGTCAGGGAAAAGATGAGACGGAAGTGCTGGCTGAAGATGAAAAAGTCCAAAAGAACGAAGATGGTACGGTAAGTTACAGTTTTGATATTCAACCTCAGTTCCGTGGAAAAGTATCATTTAAGGCAATTGATTATGCAGGAAGAGTTTCAGAAAAAGCTGATACTGAGAATACGGTTGTTGTAGATGATAAATCGCCAAAGGTGAAGGTGACTTATGCACCTGTTGGGGAGGAAACGACTCTGAAAGCAAAAGTAAAGTGTGATACAGCAGAGGAGATTACAAGAGAAAATAAGGAAACAGCAGATGCAGAAACCCGTTTTATCTATGATGGTGCAATAAAAGCAACTGTCAAAATGACAGAAGCAAACTTTTATGCAGAAGATGTGAAAGTAATTGTAAAAAAAGATGAAAGTGAGATTTGGAATGGTGCAGTCTCATCAAAAGAGACTATAAAAGACGGTGATACGACGCTCGCTAAAATTTCAAAATGGACGATTGATGAAGTAAACGATACGGAAATCTGTGAAATCATCATGCAGGCAGATGGAGATTATGAGATTAGTATTGAGTATAAGGATCGTTCTTTAAATGAACTGACGTATGATACGGAAGAAGGTAATTCAGGCGAATATACAGGGAATGTTGAAAATAGTATCTATACGTCTAATATCATGACGGTTGATACAACAGTTCCAACAGTAGAAGTGACTTATGATAATAAAGATGTAAATAACGCCAGCTATTATAAGGCTGACAGAACAGCGACAATCCGGATCAAGGACAGAAACTTCCGTCCGGGAGAAGTGAATTTTGTAGTAACAGCAAAAGATGTGCAGGAAAAAGAATCAGATACTTATGCGTATTCACAGCTGACAGATTGGAGTGACTGGCATCAGACGGAAGACGAAGATTATACCTGGGAAGCAACAGTACCATTTGATGAAGATGCAAATTACGATATAAGTCTTGGATATACAGATCTTGCCGGACATAGTCTGGAAGAGGATTATAGTCAGTCGTTTACGGTAGATAAGACAGCACCGGATACGGACAAGATGACAGTCTCATATAGCACACCACTGAAGGAAAGAATCCTTAATGCAATTACCTTTGGATATTATAAGGAAAGTGTAGAAATAACAATTAAAGCAGAGGATTTAACATCAGGAATTGATTATCTGACGTGGACATATGTGAAAGAAACCGGGGCAAGTAATAACAATGTAGCGGAAAAGACGGAAGTTATTTCGAGAGATGCATTGGAGTTTACGGAAGATGGAAAGACTGCAACCAGTCACTTTACATTAAAAGCTACAGAAACAGAACAGTACCGTGGAAGTATTTCATTTACAGCAACAGATATGGCAGGAAATATAAGTAACCAAAAATCTGATAATGAAAGAATCAATGTTGTAGATAATATATCTCCTACTAGGGTAGTTTCGTATTCCACGGCAAAGCAGGTAGTAGATGCGACGACTTTAAAGACAAAATCATCCTATCAATATGATTCAGAAAATACTAATTCCATTTTGTATTATGACGGGGATGTAAAGGTTACGCTGAGAGTAACAGAGGCTAATTTTTATGCGGAAGATGTTAATGTATATGTTAACGGAGTCAGGACAAATCCGGCAATTTGGAATCAGGTTGGAACAACGGATGAGTGGATGAGTGGAATTATACTTTCTGGAGATGGTGATTATTGGGTGACAATGGATTATACAGATCGTTCTACTAACGAGATGAAAACCTATCAGTCAGAAAAAATAGTGATTGATACGATTAATCCGGTGGTCAGTGTTGATTATGCCAATACAAATGTCAGAAAAAATGTAGGAGATCATAAGTATTTTAATGATGTCCAAAAAGCAACAATTCAGATTAAAGAGCATAATTTCCGTGCTGATGATGTGGTGGCGAAAGTAACTGCTAAGAATGTTTCTGGTGAAAATGTCAAAGTTCCAGATTATGCAGCATATCTTTCAGACCGTAGTAACTGGCAGAAAAATGGTGATGTTTATACGGCACATATTACATATAATTCAGATGCAAATTATACATTTGACATTGACTATAAAGATCTTGCATTGAGAAAAGCAGCAGATTATAAGGAAGACTTTTTTACTGTAGACAAGACAGCTCCGACGAATCTGAATGTATCGTATAGTGAAGGAGTTGCAGGGCAGACCTTGGGAAATGTACCGTATCATTATTACAATCAGATGATAACGGTAACCATTAGTGGTGAAGATGAGACAGCAGGAATAGAGCATTTTGTATATAGTTATAGAAATGCAAGTGGAGTGAGTAAAGTAAATGCAGAGTTATTGGAGGCAGCGATTGAACGTGCAAAGATAACGCAGCATGGAAATAAATTTACTGCAACTTTTACAATTCCAAAATCAGTATTGCAGAGTAATAATCAGTTTAATGGAACTGTAGAGTTTACGGCATATGATTTTTCGACAAATCAGAAGGATCTGAAAGATGGAAGCAGACTTGTGGTTGATAATATCGCACCGACAGGATCCGTTACATTTAATGATCCGGTTCAGGAAGTAAATGGTATTTCTTATTATTCAGGAAATATTGAAGCAACAATCGTAATAAATGAAGCAAATTTTTATGCAGAAGATGTTCAGATTTCTGTGGAAAAAGATGGTGGAGCAGGAACTTCTGTATCAGCAAACTGGACAGATAACAGTGCGGATATACATACAGGGACATTTACGTTAAGTGATGATGGTGATTATATTGTCACAGTGAATTATACAGACAGATCCTCAAATAAAATGGAGACATATACTTCTAGGCAACTAACAATAGATACACAGCATCCAACAATTCATGTCTCTAATATTAAAGTAAATTCAGCTAATAAAGATGAGAAATATGAATTCACAATTACTGCAACAGACACTGCAGATAATCTTCCGGTGGATGAAGTTAAGCCGTTATTAAAAGAAGTTACTCGTTCAGAAATAGGAACATATGAGACAAAGGATGTTCCATTGGAAAATATCACTACAGAAGTAAATAATCAGACCTATTCTATCAAGGTAGAAAATCTGGAAGAAGATGGAGTTTATACATTATCTTGTACAGCAAAAGATTGGGCTAATAATGAGTATAATAAATTTACTTTGGATGATGGACAGGAATATGAGAATGTAACTTTCTCTGTTAATCGTAATGGATCAACTTTCCTGATAGATAATAATACTGAAAAGATGTTGGATAAGTATTATGTATATAGTGTGGAAAATCCTGTTGTTATAAAAGAAATCAATACGGATCCAATTGAAAAATACGTAGTAAAACTGAATGGAACGGAATTAGAAGCAGGAGAAGACTATATAACGGAAAATGTAAATAACGAAGGTGAATGGAACGAGCGTACCTATACGATCAATAAAAAATTATTTGAAGGAGAAGGTGAGTATTCGATTGTAGTGGAATCCACAGACAAAGCAGAGACGGCTTCCTACAGTGATATAAAAGGGCTTGATGTTTCCTGGATTGTAGATCAGACCGCACCGGTTGTTGCAGTCAGTGGACTGGAAAATAGTGGACGTTACAAAACAGAATCTCAAACGGTGACAGCAATTCCAACAGATGATGGAGGTAAATTAAAGAGTTTCAAAGCAGTTGTTGCAGACAAAAGTGGAACAGTGAAGAAAAATAATGAACTGGAAGGAAAAGTATTGGTTGATTTAAGTGGGGAAGAACTCGATACTTATCTTGGAGAAAATGATGGAAAGATCACATTTAATATTCCAGAAGGACTAGAGGAACAGGTACAGATCATTTGTACAGACTATGCAGTTCATGAAGATGGGAAAACCACAAATGAATATAATGAAGTTTTTTCCAGGGTTACTGTATCAGCTAATAGTGTAATTATCTTTTATGCTAATAAGCCATTGTTCTATGGAACGATTATAGGAATTGTATTGACAGCAGGCGGAATTTTCCTGATTGTATGGAAAAGAAAAAAGAAAAAAGCAGAAGGCACTTATAAAAAATAGAAAAACCTCTTGCATTCTTGAGTATGAAATTTTTTCTGTAAATAATGTTTAAAAGGTTCTTCTATGATAAAATAAAAATCATTAGGAGAGCCTTTTATTATGGCAAGACTAAAGAAACCCGTACATCGGGTATAAATAACAGAGGCTCACATGTATGAAAGCACTTTCATGATCATTAATATACAACAGAAAAGGGGAAAATATTTCCAATATTTTCATTACACTACCAAAGAATAAAGATCAGTTGACATGGAATTATCGGACAGATAAAATACAAGGCATACAAAGGCTATTAAAAAAGGAG
>ERZ824473.3809-NODE-3809-length-14310-cov-5.423430_pt1 | contig 14310 bp, 19 predicted proteins | sample MGYA00519874_ERZ824473 | MGnify/ENA primary metagenome ERZ824473 (study PRJEB31778, sample SAMEA3449151) | human gut metagenome | biome: human gut; feature: human-associated habitat; material: faeces | place: United Kingdom | collected 2010/2012 ... | reverse complement strand
ACTGATTGCATATCTGTTGGAAATCCTGGATATGGCATTGTTTTTATATCTATTGCTTTTAATTTTTTAGGAGCTATTATTTTTATCTTATTTTTATTTATTTCAATTTTACATTCCGCTTCTTCTAATTTGTTTATTATTGGAGTTATATGTGTTGCATTTACATCTTCTAATATTATATTTCCTTTTGTTGCTGCTGCAAAACATAAAAATGATCCTGCTTCTATTCTGTCTGGCATTATATTGTAACTAATGTCTTTTAATCTTTTTACTCCAACTATTTGTATTTCATCTGTTCCTGCTCCTGTGATTTTTGCACCCATTTTATTTAAAAAATTTTGAAGATCTATTATTTCTGGTTCTCTTGCTGCATTTGTTATAATTGTTGTTCCTTCTGCAAGAACACTTGCAAGTATTGCATTTTCTGTTGCTCCTACACTTGGAAAATCTAAGTCTATTTTTTCTCCTTGTATTTTTTCTGCATTGCATTCTATGTTTCCATGATTTTGATTTACTTGTATTCCTAGTTTTTCAAAACTTTTTAGGTGTAAGTCTATTGGTCTTGAACCTATGTCACATCCTCCTGGATATGAAAATATTGCTTTTTTGTATCTTCCAAGTAATGCTCCTGCAAGTATTACTGATGAACGCATTTTGTGCATTAAATCTGGTGGTATTTCAAATTTTTCTATTTTTGATGTGTCTATTTTTATTTTTCCGTTTTTCTTTTCTACTTTTGCTCCTAATATTTCTAATATTTTATACATCATTTGTGTGTCTTGTATATTTGGAACATTATACAGTGTTGTTTTTCCTGCATTTAATATTGTTGCTGCAATTATTGGAAGTGATGAATTTTTTGAACCTGATATTTTTACTGAGCCTTCTAATTTTTTGCCCCCTTCTATTATGTAACTTGACACTTTTCTTCCTCCTTTTTACGTTTTTGCTATATTTTATGATTTGTTTACGTAAAAAGTGATTTTTTTAATTTTAGGTAATTTTGTTTTTATTTAGAACAAAAGTGGACATTAATAAAATTATCACTTACTAAGTCATTTTTAAGTTAGCATATTTGTTCACGTGTAAAATTTACTTTATGCAAATTTCTTTTATCATTTCTAATGCCATTTTTCTTGCACTAATTTCATTTTTTTCTTCAGAAGAAATTTCTGCTAAAGTTCTTCCATCTTCTAATTCAAAGATTTCATCAAATCCAAATCCATTTTTTCCTCGAGGGTATTCTGCAACAAATCCACATATATCCGCTACTGCTGTAATTGTTTTTTTGCCATCTGAAAGTGCCATTGCTGTTGTAAATTTTATTTTTCTATTTTCATGTGGTACTCCTTTTAATTTTTCTATTATTGTTTCATTTCTTTCTCTATCTGTTCCTTTGTGCCATCTTTTTGTATAAACTCCAGGAAATCCATCTAAATATTCAATTTCAATTCCTGAATCATCTGCTAGGCACATTTTTCCTTCTAATTTTTTTGCTATTGTTTCTGCTTTTTTTCTTGCGTTTCCTTCAAATGTATTCTGATCTTCTTCAATATCTATATCTATTCCAATTTCATTCATTGGAATTATTTCGTATTCTTCTAATATTTCTTGTGCTTCTTTAATTTTACCTTTATTTCCAGAAGCCATTATAATTTGTTTTTTCATAACTAGATTATGCTTCTCCTTTTTCTATTTATGTTCTTTTATAATATCTTCTATTTTTTTTACAACTTCACCTATTGATAGATTACTTGAGTTGATAACAATTGCATCTTCTGCTTTTTTTAATGCTCCTACTTTTTTATGCATATCATTGTAATCTCTCATTTTTACATTTTCTAAAACTTCTTCATATGTTGTTCTTATTCCATTTTGAATATTTTCTTCATATCTTCTTTTTGCTCTTATTTCTTCACTGGCATCTAGATAGATTTTTATATCAGCATTTGGAAATACAACTGTTCCAATGTCTCTACCTTCTACAATTACATTTTTCCCTGTTGCTAGTTTTCTTTGTACTTCTACCATTTTTTCTCTTACTGGTATTATAGAAGAAATTTGAGAAACTATTGATGTTACTTCTTTTGTTCTTATTTCTTTACTAACGTCTTCTCCATTTAATAAAATAATATCTTTACTTCCTGTATTATCTATTTTTATATCTATTTCATTTGCTATTTTTATTATTTTTTTTTCATCTTCTAATTTTGCATTTTCTTTTAATACCTGTAATGCTACACATCTATATGTTGCCCCTGTATCTAAATTTAAAAATCCTAATTTTTCTTCTATTTTTTTTGTTACTGTTCCTTTACCACTTCCGGCTGGTCCATCAACTGCTACTATCATCTTTTTACTTCCTTTCTTAATTTTTACTCATTATATTATATCAAATTGTTTCTTTTTTTTCAATTATTTCTAACTTTTAAATTGTAACATAATTACTAAAAAATAATACAATAGTAAGAGGTGATTAATGTGGCTTATTCAGAAAGAGAACTTTTGGCAAGAATGATACAATGCGAGGCTGGTGGTGAAGGTGATATTGGAATGAAAGCTGTTGCATCTGTAATAATGAACAGAGTAAATGTCTCTGTTGGTGAATATTCAAGAATTTCTCAAAATGGTAATATACGAAATATTTTATTTCAAGAAGGTCAATTTGATTGTGCAAGGGAAACTTTAGGAAATCAATATAATCCTCAAAATATCTATAATATGAATCCAACTGAAGAAAATTTTTATATTGCTGATTGGGCACTTTCTGGTAATAGACTTATAGAAGCTGGTGAATGTTTATGGTATTTAAATCCTTTTAAACCTACCTGTGATACAACTTTTCCTAGAAATGGCTCTGGAACTTTCCACACAAGAATTAATAATCATTGTTTTTATAGGCCTACAGCTTCTTATTCTAATACTTAATTAATTTAGAAAATCTAAAATTTAAAGATTTTTTATCAATTTATATACATATATTTTGTATTAAAAAATCTATTTTGAAAGGATGAATTGTATGAGTGAAAATTTAAATGAAAAAAGGAATGTTGTTCCTAATAATCAATCTCCTGAAGTTTTAACAAATAATATCTACACTCCTGCTTTTTTACGAGAGCAACTTGGTAAATTAGTAAGAGTTGAGTTTTTGATTGGTACTAATAATTTAACTGATAGAACTGGTATTCTTGAAGATGTTGGTGTAAGTTATATTTTACTTAGATCTATTGAAAGTGGTAATTTGCTTTATTGTGATATTTATTCTATCAAGTTTGTGTCTATTGCAGAATATCCTTATAGACCTGGAATGTACAATTATTAGATAATATCTTGAATTTTAGTGTATAATGATGTATAATTCAAACATAATAAAAATGGAGGTACAATATGGAAAAACTAGTTATAAAAGAATTATACAAAAATACTGAAAATTATATTAACAAAGAAGTAACTTTAGAAGGATGGGTTAGAACAGTTAGAGATTCAAAAACATTTGGGTTTATCGAAATAAATGATGGAACTTTTTTTAAAAATGTTCAAATCGTTTTTACCGATAAATTATCAAATTTTAATGAAATCTGCAAACTTACAATTAGTTCTTCAATTAAAGTTACAGGAACTCTTGTAAAAACTGAAAATGCAAAACAACCTTTTGAAATTCAAGCAACAAGTGTAGAAATAGAAAGTTTATCTGATAGCACATATCCACTTCAAAAGAAAAAACATTCTTTTGAGTATTTACGTACTATTGCACATCTTCGTCCAAGAGCTAATACTTTTAATGCTGTATTTAGAGTTAGAAGTAGTTTGGCTTATGCTATACATCAATTTTTCCAAGAGAGAGGTTTTGTATATGTAAATACACCTTTAATTACTGGAAGTGATGCTGAAGGTGCTGGAGAAATGTTTAATGTTAATTCTTTTGATTTAACAAACATACCTAAAGCAGATGATGGAAATATTGATTTTTCAAAAGACTTTTTTGGAAAACCTGCTCATTTAACAGTTAGTGGTCAATTAAATGGTGAAACTTTTGCTGAAGCTTTTAGAAATATTTATACATTTGGTCCTACTTTTAGAGCTGAAAATTCAAATACAGTTAAGCATGCTGCTGAATTTTGGATGGTTGAACCTGAAATATGCTTTGCAGATTTAGCTGATGATATGGATTTAGCAGAAGATATGATTAAATATATTTTTAAATATGTTTTAGATAATTGCCCAGAAGAAATGGAATTTTTCAACAATTTTATTGATAAAGGTTTATTAGAAAGATTAAATCATGTTATCAATTCTGATTTTGTTAGAATTTCTTATACTGATGCAGTTAAAGAATTAGAAAAACATAATGATGAATTTGAGTATAAAGTTAGTTGGGGTATTGATTTGCAAACTGAACATGAAAGATATTTATGTGAGCAAATATTTAAAAAACCTGTTTTTGTTACAGATTATCCAATGGATATAAAAGCTTTCTATATGAAACAAAATCCAGATGGAAAAACTGTTGCAGCTGCTGACCTTTTAGTTCCAGGTATTGGTGAAATTATTGGTGGTAGCCAAAGAGAAGAAAATTATGAAAAATTATTAAATAGAATGAAAGAATTGAATATGCCTATTGAAAATTATGAATGGTATTTAGATTTAAGAAAATATGGTAGTTGTGTTCATTCTGGATTTGGTCTAGGTTTTGAAAGGGCTATTATGTATTTAACAGGTATGCAAAATATTCGTGATGTTATTCCATTCCCTAGAACACCAAAAAACTGTGAATTTTAAAGTTCACAGTTTTTTGCTTTTTTTAATATTCTGTGGTATAATTATATGTAATACATGAGTAGTTCTTAAGGAGGTCTATATGGATGAGAAAACTCTTTTAAAATTGCAAAAACTTCAGAATGAAGAAAAAGCAAGTACTTCAAATGAACAGAAATCTCAGGCTGAGAAAAAAACAGTCAGCACTTCAAATGAAAGCAATTATAACTTTGCATCATTTTCTCCATACAATCTTAGAAGATGGAGAAAAGTACATCCAAACCCTTTTAGGGATGGATCAATTTACAGTTGTTTTTAGTTAAGGAGGGAATTTATATGCCAGCAATTAAAAAGACATTCCCTAGAGAAGTTTCTTTTAACCAAGAAATTTCTGAAATTCGTTCAAACAAATACTCAGTTCCTAGAACTTTAAGGAAGTGGAGAGATAACCATCCAAGTGGTTTTTATTCTAATAAAAAGAGCACTTCTTATTAAATTTTAGGATCAAAGACCTACCCCCAGTTAGCAATGCTTACTGGGGGTATTATTATTTTTATTAAAATCTTTTTGTTAATTCATCTAATGTGTATATTACTTTTTCACCTGTTTTTGAATTTTCTAATTCATATTTTCCATCTTCAAATTTTTTGCCCATTACAATCATATTTGGTGTTCCTAGAGCATACACATCATTAATTCTATTACCCATATTTAGATTTTCTCTATCATCAATAATAGCTTGAATTCCATTTTTTTGAAGTTTGTTATATAATTCAAATGCTTTTTCTTTGTTTTCTTCACTATATATAATTTGAACTTTATATGGTGCAATTGTTTCAGGTAATGCAAAACCTTTAATTCTGTCGTTTTTAATGATGATGTTATTTTCTATTGTTGTTGCAATTATTCTTCCCAATCCGATTCCATAACATCCCATATAATATGGTTTACTTTGTCCATTTTCGTCTTGATATGTTAATCCCATTGCTTCTGAATATTTTGTTCCTAATTCAAAATTATTTCCTAACTCTACAGAATTGTATTCTTTCATGTCTTCTAGTTTTAGTCCTTGTAGTCTGTCTATAAATGTTTCTTTATCTTCAAAATCTAGAACTTCTTTATTAATACCTACATTTTTTTCTTCATTATATAAAATAATATCTTCTCCTAATTTTGTAATGGCTTGGAATTCTTCTGATACTCTTCCTCCCATTGTTCCACCATCGCTTACAACTGGAATAATATTAATTCCTATTCTTTTGAATATGTTCATATATACATCATGCATTTTTTCGAATGTTTTGTGCATATCTTCTTGTGTTTTGTCAAATGAATATGCATCCATCATTACAAATGTACGTGGTCTAAATAAATATCCTCTTGCTCTAATTTCTTTTCTAAATTTTTCTCCTATTTGATAATATGTTGCAGGTAGGTTTTTGTATGATAATAATCTGTTTGCTCCAAATATTGTTGCACATTCTTCTGCTGTTGGAGCTAAACCATAATCTCCTAGATTGTTACTCATGTTGAACATTATATCTGCTTCTTTTGTGTATACATCCCATCTTCCTGATTGCTCCCATATTTTTCTTGGTTGTAGTTTTGGAAATTCTGCTTGAATACAATCTGCTTTGTCTAGTTCGTCAATAATTATGTTTTCTACTATTCTTTCTATTTTTGTCCATATGTTTCCATATCCAAATATTCCACTTTCAAATTGATATAATTCTCCTAGTTTCATTAATATGTCTTGGCCTGAATAATTTTTATCGACATCATTAAAGTTTATTTTCTTTGGGTTTAATTTACTTAATTTCATTTTTTATTCCTTCTTTCCTATTCTTCATCATTATTACTGTCTTCTTTTTGTTCTTCCCTTTCGGGCTCTGGAGCCTCTTGTTTTTCTTCATTTTCAGAATTATTTTCTACTAAATCATCAATTACAATTTGTTGATTTTCATCTAATTTATATCTTGGAAGTTCTGGCAAATCATTTAAAGATGTGTATCCAAACATTTTTAAGAATTCATTTGAAGTTATATATGTCATTGGCTTTCCAGGTAAATCTGACTTTCCAGCCTCTTGAATTAATCCATATTCTAGTAATTTGTAAATACATGCATCTGCACTAACTCCTCTTATAGACTCTATTTCCGCTCTCGTTACTTTAGGATTATATGCAATTATTGCAAGTGTTTCTAATGCTGCATTTGATAAATTTGGTTTTGACCTTTTATCTAAAATTGGATATAAATATTCATATAATTCTTTTTTAGTACATAATTGATAGCTATCTTCTATTTTTATTATCTCTATTCCTCTACTTTTAATTTTATAATCTTCTTGCATTGATACTATTATATTTTCTAGATCTTCTTTTGGAATTTCCAAAGAAATCATTAGTTCTTTTATTGTCACTTGTCTTCCTGCTGCAAAAAGTATTGCTTCAATTATAGATTTGATTTTTTCTATTTCCATATTTTTATATCATTCCTATCTAAATTATATAAGTTATTTTTACTGGATATAATATTCCTATTTTAATTTCACTTTCTTATTATCACATTATTTCGGCTTTATGTCAATATTTGTAATTTATTTTTTTGTTTTTTTATTGCTTATTATTTTTTTTTATGATAATATTATTTTATAATTAATCGGAGGTATTTTTTATGAGTGATGAGAAAAAGAGAATTGAAATTGTTGATGGTGATGGTTCTAATTTAGATATTTCTAATGTATATGATCATTTGAACCCTGGCAAACCTAGACCTAGCGAAGATAAGCCTAAAATTGTTGTTATTCCTGAAGAACATAAAAAATAGAGGCTCAATTATATAATGTAAAAAATGCCAAAATAAAACTAATTGATTCTGGCACAAAAGTATATATTTATGATAAATATTTGGGAAACATATTTAGATTGGAAGGAAAAAAAGATAATATAACGTATATTTCAGGAACTTATAGTACATTTCTGCCTTCAGGTAAAGTTACAAATGGAATAAGTATTTTTTCTGAAAAAGAAATTGAAAATTCAATTACTAGATAAGTTTTATTTATTATAATAAAAAAACAATTTGTATTTTATGTTAAATTGTGATATAATATATTTACAACTCAGTAACATTATATTAAAAAAGGAGATTACAATATGAATAACAACGTAGACATTAAAACAAGATTAACTCAATTCAAAGAATTATGGAATGAGTCTCTCTCAGGAAACTATTCTAATAGTGATGCACTTGGGAATTTAGCACGGCAGATTAGAGATGCAAAGTGTAATGATGAATTTTTAATTTCATCTCTTACTAAAGAAGAGGAAACTTTGTATCGTTATGCAACAACACTGGCTAATGTTAGGTAGATTAAATTAATGTTACTTTTATAAGGGAACCTATATTTTTAGGTTCCCGACTTATTTATATTTTATGTATTTTCTATTATCCAAATATGTTAATCTATATCTTTTACTCATCTTTCTTTAAAATTTTCTGTAAATCACTTGCCAAAAGTGGAAATATATGATAAAATAGTTAATGTTATAATGAAATATTGACTAAGAGGAGGTGCAAAACACATGCCAAATATTAAATCAGCAAAAAAGAGAGTTAAAGTAATTGAAAAGAAAACTTTAAGAAATAATATGATTAAATCTGCATATAAAACAGCCGTAAAAAAATTTGAACAAGCTATTGAAGCTGGAAATATGGAAGAAGCTAAAACTTTATTTTCAGAAGCTACAAAAAAAATTGATCAAGCTTGTACAAAAGGTGTTATTGTTAAAAACACAGCAGCTAGAAAAAAATCTAGTTTATCAAAAAAATTAAATGCAGCTATGGCTTAGGCTAAAAATGAAAATTATGCATAGTTTTTGTTTTAAAAAGAATTTCTATATAAAATAGAAATTCTTTTTTATTATAATTATATTTTTTTACTTGTTTCATATAAGTTGTCAGCACACATATCTATGTCTTCTCCCCATGAAATTGTGCCATATTTAATATCAACTTTATTAAAAAAATTAATATCTTTTAGTTTTTTAAATATTCCTTTATTTAAGTATGGTTTCATATCTTTTATTTTTTTCTCATTATTTTCAAATGTTAGTAATAATTTATAATCTTCTAATGGTTCTACTTTTATAATTTCTTTCATAAAAAATCTCCTTTTTCTAATTTAGAGGATTTATATTATATAAAATTTCACTATTCTTTGCTAACTGCCAATTTGCATTTAATTCGTCCTTATGAATAAGTGTCCAAGCAATAATTAGTTTCTTTTTATTATTAGGCATTGTGCCCTCTATCATTTCACCATCAAAATCGAAAATTGCTTTATAGTCTCCGTAAAAAGCATGAAAATGTGGTGGATTATGGTCATCATAATACATTCTAATTATAATACCATAAAACATGCTTATTGTAGGCATAAACTTCCTCCTTTCTGATTATAACATTTTTTTTTTATTTTTTCACCTCTTTTCAAATATTTTTTATTTTTGGAAATTTTTCTAAATGATTTTTTAGAAAATAAAGAATAAAAGCATTATTATTTTATCATATAAAATGTTTAATATCAATGATAACTTTTCGACAAAATTCTACAAGAATATTAATGTTGCCTGAAGACTTAAGATAACCAATGTCATAAATTTCCATTGATATTTATATTTTTTGATGTTACTATTTGTATAGGTGATGATTATGTTAAAAAAAATTTTTAATAGTTTTAAAAATCTTGATAAATTAACTAAATTAATTATGAGTCATGGATTAAAATTTTGCTTTATGATTTGCTTGGTTTCCCTTGCAATTCTTCTTACATATAATTTTACATTTACAATTCCTATACTTTTTACTATCGGTTTTATTTTGTTTAAATTAAGCTTGATTTTTGGTATTGAGTTTGTTATTTGTGGATTTGTTGTTGATGGAATAAAAAAACAAATTATATAAAAATAGAGGGACTAGGAGTTATATCTCCGTAGTCCCGTTTTCTATTTATTTAATTCAGCCAAAAACATTTCATTTAACATTTTTGGATTTGCTTTTCCTTTAGTTTCTTTCATAGCTTGACCAACCAAAAATCCTAATGCTCTGTCTTTTCCGGCTTTGTAATCTGCAATTGATTGTGGGTTTGCTTCTAATATTCTAGAAACTACTTCTTTTATTGCACCTTCATCAGAAATTTGAATCCATCCTTTTTCTTTTATGATATCTTCTGGATCTCTTGGATTTTCAAATAATTCTGTTAGTACTTTTTTACCAATACTTGAACTAATTGTACCTTTATCAATTAAAATAACTAATTTTCCTAATTGATTTCCATCAAATGGAATTGCAATTGGTTCCATTTCAGTTTCGTTTAAAATTCTTGATATATCTGATATAATCCAGTTATTAACCGCTTTTGGATTGTTGCATACTTTTATTGCACTTTCAAATAAATCTGATAAATATTTTGATGCTGTAATAATATTTGCATCTTTTTCAGATAATTCGTATTCTTTTAAATATCTTTCTTTTCTGCTTTCTGGTAATTCTGGTAATGTTTTTTTGATATTTTCAATGTATTCTTCTGAAAGTTTTATTGCAACTAGGTCTGGGTCTGGGAAATATCTATAGTCTTGTGCATCTTCCTTGTCTCTCATTGAAAATGTTTTTCCAGATACATCATCCCATCTTAATGTTTCTTGTTCTACTTTTCCGCCTTCTTCTAATACATCAATTTGTCTATCTATTTCATATTCGATAGCTCTTGTAATGCTTCTAAATGAGTTCATATTTTTCATTTCTGTACGTGTTCCAAATGGTGTTCCTGGTTTATGAACAGATACATTGACATCTGCTCTTAAAGATCCCTCTTGCATTTTACAGTCTGAAACTTCAATATATTCTAGTATTGATTTTAATTTTCTTAAATATGCCTCAACTTCTTCTGCGCTTCTTAAGTCTGGTTCAGAAACCATTTCTATTAAAGGAACTCCTGCTCTGTTTAAATCAACTAAGCTTCCTCCTCCAAAGTCGTCATGGTTTAGTTTTCCGGCATCTTCTTCTATATGGATTCTTAATAATCTAATTTTCTTTTTGCCTTCTGTTGTTTCAATTTCAATATATCCATGTTCACATAGTGGTTTATCAAATTGTGATATTTGATATGATTTTGGTAAGTCTGGATAATAGTAATTTTTTCTATCATTTTTACTGTCTCTTGATATTTCACAGTTTGTAGCCAATCCTGCTTTTACTGCGTATTCAACAACTTTTTCATTTAATACAGGTAGTGTTCCTGGCATTGCCATACAGATTGGGCATACATGTGTGTTAGGTGCTGCACCAAATTCTGTTGGACATGAACAGAATATTTTTGTTTTTGTTGAAAGTTCTGCGTGAACTTCTAGTCCTATTACAACTTCATAATCACTTCTTGACATTACTCAGCACCTCCTTTGAATTCTGGCTTATAATTGTCTCTAAATTTAATTTCTTGTTCTAGTGTATATGCTGCATTTAAAATAGTTTCTTCTTGGAATCTATTTCCTATTAATTGCATACCGATTGGCATTCCTTCTTTGTCAACGCCTACTGGTATTGATATTCCTGGAAGTCCTGCAATGTTTACAGATACTGTACATATGTCTGCTAAATACATTTCTAATGGATTATTTGACCTTGAACCAATGTCAAATGCTACTGTTGGAGATGTTGGTGTTAATATAACATCATATTTTTCAAATCCTTTGTTAAATTCATTCATAACTAATGTTCTAACTTGTTGTGCTTTTTTGTAATATGCATCATAATATCCTGATGATAATACATATGTTCCAAGGATTATTCTTCTTTTTACTTCTTCTCCAAATCCCTCACTTCTTGATTTTTTATATAATTCTTTTAAGTTTTTGAATTCTGGTGTTCTGTATCCATAACGGATTCCGTCAAATCTTCCTAAATTTGAACTTGCTTCTGCACATGCAATTATATAATATGTTGCTAATGAATATTGAGCAATATCTAGCGAAAATTCTTCAACTTCTGCTCCAAGTTCTTTGTATTTTTCTATTGCTTTTTGTAATGTTTCTTTTACTTCTGCATTTATTCCTTCACCAAAGAATTCTTTTGGAACTCCTATTTTTAAACCTTTTACATCATTTTTTAATGCTTTTGTGTAATCTTTTTTAGGCATATCTGCTGATGTTGTATCTCTTTCATCATGTCCAGCTATTAAATTCAAAAGCATTGCACTATCTCTTACGTCTTTTGTGATTGGACCAATTTGGTCAAGTGATGATGCAAATGCTACTAGTCCATATCTTGAAACTAGTCCATATGTTGGTTTTAGTCCTACAACTCCACAGAAACTTGCTGGTTGTCTTATTGAACCTCCTGTGTCTGAGCCAAGTGCCCATGGAACAAGGTTTGCTGCAACTGCTGCTGCTGAACCTCCTGAAGAACCTCCTGGTACTTTGTTTAAGTTCCAAGGATTTCTTGTTTTCTTAAAATATGAATATTCTGTTGAACCACCCATAGCGAATTCATCCATATTTAGTTTTCCTAAGTTTATCATATTTTCTGCATTTAATTTTTCAACAACTGTTGCATCATATGGTGAAACAAAGTTTTCTAGCATTTTAGAACTACATGTTGTTTTTACACCCTTTGTGCACATGTTGTCTTTTATTCCTATTGGAATTCCTGCAAAATCTCCGCTAATTTCTCCATTATCTATTTTTTCTTGTACATCTTTTGCTTGCTCTAATGCTTCATTTGTTAGTGTTGTAACAAATGCTTGTACATCTTCTTCTTTGTAATTTATTCTGTCTACATATGCTTTTGTTATTTCCGTTACTGTAAGTTCTTTGTTTTTTAATTTTTCTTGCAATTCATGTACTGTTAATTCTGTTATATCCATCACATTTTCTCCCTTCACTCTTATTATCTCTTATTATTTGAAATGTCCTTTTGGGGACGGTTCTTTTTAGGACATCTGTCCCAAAATGGACATTTCTTTTTCAAAATCTTTCCAAGAATAAACTCTTTTCCAATTTTTTTCTTCTAAAGTTTTATTTATTCTAGAATCCATCATATATGTTTTTATACCAAGTCCCGCAATTTGTTCACAAGTTTTATAACTATCGTCTATGAATACATCTATTTTATATTCTTCTGATATTTTTCTTTTATCTGTATGACCAATAAAAATTTTTGTATAATTTACCTTATTTTTCTTTAGCCATTCTTTTGTTATTTTTGCTATAATTCCACTTTTTCTATCCCATCTAGCTGTAATAATTATTATATTATTTTTTACAGATAAATTATTTATTACTTCAACTGCATCTTCTTTTGGTTTAACATTTTCCATTATTTTTTCATAATATAAATCCCAAAACTTATCATTTTCTTCATCTGTCCAATTATATAAATGTTTTGCCCACATTGGATCAAAGATTTTTATATTTTGAAGTTCAAATTTTCTTTTCAATATACTTTCTGTATATTCTTTTGCATAAATATCAGTTTCTTCACTAGTTTTTGCGATTGTATCATCTATATCTATTCCTATATTCATATGCTATTTTCGTATAATCAATTATATATATAATTGATTGATCCCTTTCTCATTAAAATTTTATAAAATAACAGCTCTATTCATTTTCAATGATGTCCTTTTTTATCACGATGTCCCAAACAGAACCGTCCCGAAAAGGACATTAATTTATGACTTTTGGTATCTTAAACATATGTTGTTCCTCTGATGGTGCATTTTTTAATAATGCTTCATTGTCTTCAAATACCTTAATCTCATCTTTTCTAAAAACATTTTTCTTTTCATTTGCACCAACTGTAACATCAAGTCCATCAACAGGTGCGTTATTTACTACTTCCGCAAAGTCTAATATGTCTTGCAAATTAAGCGCATATTTTTCAATTTCTTCGTCTTTAATTTCCAAATCTGCTAATTTGGCAATGTGTAATATTTCTTCTTTACTAACTTTCACCTTATCTCTCCTCCTTAAAAACCTATTTTATTATATACTCAAATGCGTAAAATTACAATAATAAAATAAAAAATTTGACATATAATAAAATATGAGTTATAATACACTCAAGACGTCGAAGTAGTTCTAAAAACAAAAGTAATAAAAAAGACTAGGAGCCTTCCATAGCATTCCTAGTCTTTTTCTTTTTGTCTAATCCCCTAAGTTCTTTACAATTAAGTAAATCAAATAAAGTTTCAACACTTTGAGTAGTTCCTTCAACAAAAGTAACCTCCTCCCTGCCACCAAGCAAGTTGGCAAGTATATATTAACTTATCTGTATGTTTTTGTCAAGAACTATCGAATACTATCTTATATAATAAACACTATTTCTTTATAATTTCAATATGCACATCTCTTAATTGTTCTCTTCTTACATTACCAGGAGCCCCCATCATCAAATCTTGTGCCTTACTATTTAATGGGAATGCAATAACTTCTCTTATAGTTTCTGAATTTGATAAAAGCATTAACATTCTATCAATACCAGGTGCAATTCCTGCATG